>Ga0068714_10006386_pt1 | contig 12027 bp, 7 predicted proteins | sample MTBNYHSulfiMetaG_FD_62988 | JGI IMG/M metagenome (GOLD analysis project Ga0068714, IMG submission 62988) | Enrichment culture microbial communities from rom New York Harbor, USA that are MTBE-degrading - MTBE-NYH (New York Harbor Sulfidogenic)... | ecosystem: Environmental > Aquatic > Marine >... | reverse complement strand
GACCCGACCTTGCCACCCGGGTCAGGACTATCTGCAATTTGTACATCCGTTTACGTTATCGGGGAATTATCAGTGAACAGGATATCAAACGTTTTCAATTGATGATCAATGACTTCAGGCCCACCCGGAAAACTGCCTGGAGCTGAGAGCATACCTTTTGCGAGCGACAACTTCAGCAGAGATTGATCAGCCCTGTTCAATTATTTCGCCCCAGTTTGCCGGTTGCGTGTCAAGAGTCCTATTGATAAGACTTGAGACGCATGTGTTCGTCCGAAACTGGAAATATCTTCTTGCATCTCAGAACAAGGCATGCTAAAAACCGTGCCATCCGCTGATAATAACTGCGAGCAGCGTGTAATGCATTCTGATGTGTTCAGGTGAAGGATTGTGCCATGTCGGATTTAGGCAATCAGAGAACTCAACCTCAAAGCCAGAAGACAGGGAATCAGTTCCTGCTTCCTCTCATATTTATTATTGCCACTGTCATCATTGTTCATTTCGCATATTTTCGCGTTTTTTTTAAGGCCGGCTGGGCTGGGGCCGGTGATGGATTATTGTATCAATGGAATTTCTGGTGGCTGAAAAATGCCCTGCTTGGTCTCGGGCAATCCCCCTGGTTTTGCCCTTACATGTTTGCCCCCGTTGGTGTCAGTCTTGCCTTTCACGATTTAACGCCCTTGTACGGTTTCATGGCGGTCCCTTTTCTGGGCTGGGTATCATCGGGGGTCATCTATAATATTTTCATTGAATTGATTGTTCTATTTTCCGCTCTTGGGGCATATTTTCTGGTCTACGAATTGACATCGAACCGGATCGCCTCGCTGATCGGGGCCATGATATATGCTTTTAATCCATTTATTTCGGGCCAGAGTTCACAACTGAGCGTGGTTTCAGTCCAGTGGTTGCCTTTTGCCCTGCTGTTCGGACTGCGGGTTGTCAGGCATGGCCGTGTCCGATCGGCCATCTGGTGCGGCCTAATGACTGCCGCCAGTTTCTATTGTTCGTTTTCACAGACCATTCTGATCGGACTCTGTCTTTTTCTTTTCTGGACATATTATCTGGCAAGTAGTGCACCACACAGCACCAGACTGAGACTGCTGGTCCATGGTCTGATCGTGATCGGTGTGTTCCTGCTCCTGGCCGCTCCACTTGTCATTGTTCTCGTTCGCGATATCCACCACTATGGTTTTTATGCCTGGACCACACTCCGGCAAGCTGAAAACGGGAGCGTTGATCTTGCCAGCGTTTTTCTGCCTGCCACCGGGCATCCGATCTGGGGAAATCTTTCGCAGCAGCTCCATGATTTTTTGGGCTATCAACCATGGCGAACGCCTGCCACCTATGTGGGTATTGTTCCTCTCTGTCTTGCCCTGCTGTCATTGTTTTACAGGGAAACGCGCAACAAGGCATGGCCTTGGCTGGTGCTCGGTCTGGTAATGTTTATCCTGTCGCTCGGTCCGACCTTGGGGGTCCTTGGCAAAAAGCCGTTTGGTTCGATCAGCGACGGAGATGCCGTGTTACTTCCCTTTTCATACCTGGCCCAGTTTCCATTGTTCAATCTTGTCGGGGAACCGATGAACCTCTTGATTGTGGTTTATCTCGTCGTATCAGTGCTGGCAGCATTGACCGTAGATCACGTCTTGATACGGGCAAAGCATACTCGAAACAAATGGCTGGCGATCTTTCAGGGACAAAAAGCCTGTCTGGTTTTAACGTGTTTCGTGGCTGTGTTCATTATTCTCGACTATTTGCCGCTCCCGCACCCGTCCCCATTTCTGCGACCGGAAACCGTTTACCAGAAATTGGCGGAACAGAAAAAAGCGGGGACCATGCTGTTCATTCCTGTCGTACCCCAGGCAGAAGCCGGACAGACATTAGATCATGCCCTCAGATGTCAGATTGTTTTTCTGCAGACCATACATCAGAGTCGACTCTTGTCCGGTTATGTTCCCCATTGTCCTTCTCCTGACAAAATAATGTTGCCCACCCCATTTTTTCTCGAGCAGCTTTCACAAGTGCAGGATGGTTCACCTTTGCCCAGCCCGGAAGTATATACCCGAATACTGCAGGAATTACCTTATGCCTTGGCCTTGTTGAACATCGATACAATCGTCTTCGACAAAAAATATGTTCCTGCCTCGACTGCCAAAACTATGATCAATTTTTTGCATCGTATTTTGCTTTTTCCGGAAACAATGGTCCAGGATGAGGTCCATGTCTGGGAAATTCCCCCGGCTATGCGCAATCCTGACAGGTATACCATTGATTTTGAAGCTTTCAGCACAACCGACCCCATCGTTCCTCTCGAACAGATCACGGTCATTCACCCGGGAAGTCCGGTGATTATGCCGGCGGGCCGTCTTGATGTGAGCTTGCCTGCGGTTTGGCAGGGGAGTGTGCTTTTTGAACTGAAGTTCGAGCCTGTCCCGTATGCGACAGATATCACGCTTTCTGATGAGAACAACTGGCTCTCTCGTTGTTCGATAGGGCCTGGCCAGACCGCGGCACGACTGCTGGCTGATCTCCTGCCGACGTCGAATTCTCGCCCTCGACGGATGACTCTCAGCTTTTCGATTGACGATCAATCCGACCCCGCTCTTCGAACCGATCCGCCTTCACCCTTACCCCGGATCCTGACCTACTGTGCCGGGGTCAATGCCGGTCACCTGGCCTGGGTGCAGATCGATGACCGTGAATTTCTGGCAGACTATACCGGATACAGTCTGCTCGCCTGGGACCGGGGCAGGTTTCAGGTCCCCGAGTTCGTCTCATTTCAATCGCACTCTGCAGACGATGAGGCCGACCGACTTGAAACATGGCTTGCTGAACTTCCACCTCAGACAGTCGTGGTCGGGAACTTTTTTGACGAAATGCCGAGTGACCTTTCCAGGCGTGGTGCCCGGGCCTTGACCGAGATCGGCTGTTCGCCTGACACCATAGTCCAATTCCCGGGTTCCTACACCTTTATCGGCATAAAGGGTCTGGCACCGGGAAAGGCAATTGAAAGTTACAGTCCCGGGACCAGTAGCGTCTCATCTTCAGGCGTCCGTGTGCCGCTCAAGCGTCTGACAATGTCGCGAAACAAGGAGTGACCGGGCACATGAGCACGTTGCTCCGGGAAATCATGGCAAACTCGTTTGTGATTGCTTGACAAAACGCGTTTTTCCTGTTAGCACATCAGCATACGCAGCAATGATCGTGACGGGACCCAGGCACATTTCCACTTCTATTCCGCGGACGCTCGATGAAACATGATACACTGATTTTTCTTGGACAACTCTTCCGGGGCACGAGAGGGCACCGGGTGACGGTGTGCCTGATCGTTGTTCTGGCTGCCCTGTTGCGATTGTGGGGCATAACCTTCGGCAGTCCTCTCCTGGTCCATCCTGACGAGCCTGAGGTCCTCAATCCGGCTTATCTCATCTGGAAAAACAGGACCCTGGACCCCGATATTTATCGCCGGCCCAATCACATCAGTATCTATCTCAATGCTCTATCTCAGCAAATGTTCAGTCTGATACGTTTCCAGGCACCAATAACGGCGACCTACCACACTCACAGATTGGCCTTTTACTTTTTCTCCCGCACTCTGGTGGCCTTGTTCGGAGTAATGACCGTGCTCCTGGCCTATCTCGCGGGCAGGTTGTTTTCAGCAAATCTCGGTCTCATCTTCGCCCTGCTTTTTGCCGTGTTCCCGGCGTATGTCGAGCACTCTCATTATGTTTCACCGGACATCACGGTCACCTGTTTTCTTGTTGCCGTCATCTATTTTTCGCTGCTCTATCGTGACATGAGGACCACACCATATCTGGTCCTCATGTCACTGCTCACCGGCATAGCCACGGCTGAGAAATATCCCGGACTTCTGGGTATGCTCCTCGTTTCCTGGGTTATCATCGAGGCGAACAGGCACAGCATCTCCCGGATGCTTCGTGACCTGGTCCGTTCATGGGTCGTATTTTTCTTGACCATAGTTCTTTGCGCTCCTTTTCTGATCATCCGGTTCGAAACAACGGTCAGCTCAATTTTCCGGGAAGCCCGCATGACCCATCTGGGCGCTGACGGTCTGGGTTATTGGGGGAATATGGCCTTTTATTTCTTAGACTTCGTTGAAAACACCGGTTTGTTGACGGTTTTCTTCCTCGTGTGGGGGAGCGTCATGGTCCTGCGAAAGGAAAAAACTCGGGCAGTCCCACTTTTTTTGGGGGCCGTTCTTTTACTAGTCCTGTCCAAAATCCCTCTGCATTGGACCCGCTGGGCCCTGCCCATGATGACATCGGGTTTGTTTCTGAGCGGATACGGCATATATCACTGCGGGAGTTTGTCGCACACCCGACTCTGGACCAGTCGGACACGCACCAAAAAATTTCTGCATATCATGGTAATGGCAGTGTTGTGTGTGCCAATCGTTGGCATGCTTCTGACCAGTGTCTTCGTCAGCAGAAACCTGTCCTTGCCGGACACCCGCTCTGAAGCTCTGGCCTTCTGTCAATCCGAGAACATTACACCGCACAACAGTGTTTATGAATGGTACACCCCATTTGCTCCCGGTGCCAGCGGAAAGGGAACAAGAGATTTTTTCGGCCACGTGATCGGAGCATTGGATAACAGGGACATTTCGATCAGGTATGTCATTTTATCATCACGTATGTTTGAGCGATATTATGCTGAACCGGAACGCTATGCCGACAAGATTTCCGTGTATGAACGGGTGAAACGTGAAGGCATTGAAATCAAGGCCTTTCTTTCTGATGACCGGCCCGGGACCAATGCCACCAAAACCTTGAAATTCAAACCATCTCTGCGCTGGTTCCCGACACTGAGGACCCTTGAGGCATATTTCAGAGTGGGACGCGACGAACGACGCACCCCGCTCCAGGGCCCGGAAATTTTTATCTACCGAATCAGCCGAAACCAGAGTGCTCATTGGAGCGGAGGACGATATGATCACACCGACCGCGGCCAGCCGTTGGCGCCGCACCTTGACCAGGAAGCTGATTAGACCATTCACCGACCACCCGGACCTGGAGATGGCCCTGCTGGGCGGATCGCCGGCCCGCGGACTCTCAGACGATTATTCCGACCTCGATATCGTGCTGTATTGGAAGGAACTCGACCAGGCCTGGCTCAATCAACACCATCTGGAAAAATTCGGCTGCAAGCTGGCAACGGTGCTCGACACGCCCGGGCAGGACAGTATTCTGGAAATCTATACCCTCGAAGGGTTGATTGTCGAAATCGGTCACAGCTCCACCGCCGAGCTCACGAAAGAAATAGAGACACTGACAAACCTTTCGGTCGTGCCCCCGGTCATTAATTCCATCGGCGGATTTCTGGACGCTCTGCCCCTTGCCGGAGCTGATCACTACCGCCGCATGAAAGCAGCACTGCCACCCTACTCCAAAGAATTGGCGACCAAGGTGATCGAACGCAATCTCGGGTTCTTCTGGCGAGGTTGCCTGCAGAACCAGGGCCTGGCCCGTGGCGAGATCATGTTCGTGTATGACGGTATATCCGCCATGGTCAAGCGGATCATGAACATTCTGGCGGCCCTGAACGGTCTCTACTTCTGGATGGGAGAACCGCGCTGGATCGAGTTCTGGGCAAGCAGAATGAGGATATGCCCGGCAGACCTCTGGCCCCGCATCAGGCAGATGTTCACAGGGTCTCCTGACAAGGCCCTCGCCGACCTCGATCGCCTGCTTGAAGAAACCCTCGCCCTGATCAGGCTCCACCTGCCCGATGTCGACATGTCCGCGGTCACCCGCTTCAACGATCTGCATGTCCGGCCCACCAGAAAACAACCCGCAATAAAAAAAGGACAACTCACACCTGACGAATAAAATAATGTCATCAGTGAAACACTGCGTGTTGCAGGAAAAAATCATTCCGGGGTTGCCTTCGACGTTAGCGAACGAACCATAATGACCGAAGAATTTGCGAAGAAATAGGCATTGATGTGATTGGGGCGTTGTCGGGCACAATTGGGAACCAGCCTATGGTCACGAAAAATTTGAGCCGCATGAAAACTTAACCGCAATGCTTAATGAGCAATACTCAAACGCAAAAGAGAAGCACAAAATTAGCTGTTAACCAAAAATCATGAAAACACGATCATTAAGGCGATTTTGGAGCAATTCCTGTATTGCATAGATTTTATATATGCGGTAAAATGTATGAGTTAAGTATGGAAGAAACGGTGCAGGTTTATGAAATTACGATTATCAGGAGGGAATATCATGAATGTGCCCATGAAGGGGTCTTTGCTTTTTATCTGCACTCTGTGGTTTTGCTCATCAACGGCTTTCGGAACCGTGGGCCTCGAGGTGACACCGGGTTCCTGGGATATAGGCGCCGTTCCCGAAGGGTCGGTGCAGACTACATGGACAGCATCCACGCCTGATCTGGGAGGGTACTTCACGGTGACGCACATCGGCACGGATCAGTGGGAATCCGTGAGCATTCGTTGCGACAACACGCCTAACTGGATTGCAGGGACTTACCAGGGGCCTGATGTGTTTATACTGGGTTGGGGGCAGACTGTGACCATGGGCACCATACCTGTGTTCAACAGAGTCACTGCAACGGATACGGTGATGATAGAAAATCTGACTGCAAGCTCATCCTATCATTTTGACCTCGAGTTTGGCTTGCCTGTTCCAAGTTCGACAACCGATCAGCAGCAGATAACGGTGACCCTCACTGCATCGACTCCCGTCGGCTATGTATACTGTATGAGCGGAGATTTCTGGGCAAAAAATACCGGCAACGGTGTATGGAGTACTGACTGGTCAACTGCAGCAGCACATACTATCACCGAAGCAGAGTGGAAATATTTGGTGTCAGACAATCTCTTCACCATGGGACAGATTGGCTGGACTTCGGCTGCTGGCACAGGGGGACGGGGAATGTACTGGCAAGTGACGAGTTTCTCTCCGCCACAGACCTGGCTGCATGGCCAGGATTATGCTAACTATACTAAAGCTCGATGGGTGGTACTTGACTAGTCTTCTTCAGGAGGATTGATGTATGAAGCTTGCCTTGTTTTTGTGTACCGCATATCTAGTACTGTCTCCCATATCAGCAACAGCCACCATAGGTCTCGAAGTGACACCGGGTTCCTGGGATATAGGCGCCGTTCCCGAAGGGTCGGTGCAAACAACCTGGACGGCGTCCACACCTGGACAGGGCGGCTACTTCCTCGTGACACATATCGGGACTGATCCGGTAGAGGCTGTGAGTATTCGCTGTGAGAATACAACTGACTGGATAAATGGCATTTCACAGGGGCCTGATGTATTTACGCTTGGCTGGGGACAAACAGGGGTTATGGGCACTATGCCGGCATTTTCAAGAATTCATGTCACAAATACAGTGATGCTTGAGAGTCTGGCCGTCTCTTCCAGTTTCGGATTTGACTTGGAATTAGGGCTTCCTCTCCCAAGTTCGACAACAAATGTGCAGCAGACTACAGTGACACTTACAGCATCATCTCCCGTCGGATATTTATACAGTATGACCGGCGATTTCTGGGCAAAAAACATTGGAAATGGCGCCTATAGCGATGACTGGTCCGGTCCCACCAACCATGTCATATCAGAAACTGAATGGGAGGCCCTTGTCCTGGATGGCATAATACAACCAAGTACAAAAGGCTGGGCACCTGGGACGAGCATGCCTTGTTACAATATCTATGCGTGGTTATGGTTCTCAGAGGATGTTGGCGCCGGATTCTGGAATTATGAATGTGGGGGCAAAGCCGCCAATCATCCCCGCTGGGTGGTTCTGGACTGAGATTAAAGAGGCAGAGAAGGTGAAACCAGTTCCCAGTATTGGAATGATACTAATCAAATCCCTTTATCTGGCGTGTCACCAATGAAATTATCCCGCAAACATGGCATTATTCCTATGGTGAGGGATTTTTCAGCAAAGCCAGGTGGGTATTTACGGATGGAATTCAGCCAAAGGGGATAAAAATGAATAGCTTAGAACATTTCACTTCCACAATAATAGCGTGCTGTGCCGGCATACTCTTCCTGGCGGTTCCCGCTCTCTGCAGCGCATCGTCACTGACTCTGGATCCTGGCCGTGTCCTGTGTATTTTGCAGAAAAGTGACCAGAAAGACTACAAGGGAGAATATGTCACTTTTTCCGTCCATAATGGAGGAAAATCAGCTGTGACCTACGATGTATCTGTGAGTCCTGCAAGCGATGCAGCTTCAGCGGGAGTGACCCAGGGGTACAAGTCTTTACCTGATGTCGGCATGGTCGAAATACTTACACGGAAAATCGATGTCGCGTCAGGGCAAGAGGGGACTATCAGGCTGCTGATAAAACCTGTGGGAAAGGAAGAGTCATGTAATCAGCACTGGGAAGCTTCAGTTTCTGTGACTGGACTGCCTTCAGCTGGTTCCATGGTGAGGATGGCGGCCGTTGCGAGGCTTTTCATTGAGACACCACCCTGTTATGGCAACAAGGCGGGACCTGATTGCCCAGTTTCACTGGCACCCTCTCTTGTGTCATTGGGGGCCACGGAAGGCAAGAAAAGGCCTGTCATCGTTTACAATAATTCAGACAGGACGCTGAATTTCAGAGTTGCAGTGGTAGTACCCCCGCCAGCTATTGAGGGGCAGTTTATCCCCCGAACTGAAGGTTGGGAAGCTCTTCCTGACAGGGCATGGTGCACAGTCGAACCCAGGCAATTCGAATTATTGGCAGGGTCTGAACAGAAACTTGACCTGTCCATAACGATTCCAGAAGGAAGAATTGTTCCGGACAAGGGGTGGGAAGCCCTTCTTTTGGTGCAGGGAGCGGGGACACATGTAATTTTTGCCCGGATCCAGATAGGAGGTACTTCCATGTCGGGACCAGAGAAAACGACGTCAGAGAGCTCTGCATCTGATGTTAAAGGAGCTGCCACGCAATGAACAAGAGAGCTTTCAAGGTCAATGAATTTAGGTCATTTTCCTTCTATTACACTACTTTTCTGATCATATTCAGTTTAGTTCCTGCAGGACAGCATCGGGCCTGGGCCCAGACCGAGGGCACCGTCGCAATAACCGTCTCCACAACCTCAGTTCCGCTTCCTGCAACAGAGGGGACAATTTTGATTACTGCCGCAACGACACCTGTTACTTTGCCTGAGATTGAGGGGACCATAACCATCACTGCGTCAACTACCCCCGTGACCCTGCCTTCAACACTGGACAGCATTACCATTACCGTGTCTGCCACTCCCATAAGTCTGCCGCCTGATGAGCAGCAGGTCAATGTCACTGCCATCGCCACACCAATCAATGTGTTCGAGAGAAACGGCCTCATGGCGCTTTACAACAGCACAAATGGACCTTCGTGGACGAACAGATCGAACTGGAGAAACATGACCGATACAGATTTCAACTTTCCAGGCACAGAATGCACCTGGTTTGGTATCATATGCGATGCAGAAGAGACCACAATTGAGCGAATACATCTTGCAAACAATAATCTTGTGGGACCTCTGCCTTCGGAAATAGGCGGTTTTCAGGACCTGATCGAACTGGACTTTAACACAAATCAGCTAACAGGAGCGATCCCACCGGAACTCGAGGAATTGGAGAATCTGACGGACCTGTTGCTGTGGAATAATGAGCTGACAGGTCCTATTCCGTTGGAACTGGCAACCATCCCGAACCTGGTGAATCTGCAGCTTCATGACAACAGGCTCAGCGGGGCCGTTCCATCTGAACTGGGAAATCTGGCCACGCTGCGGACACTCACTCTGTCATCCAACATACTGGACGGCACCCTGCCGACACAGATTGTTAACCTGGTAAACCTGACCGATGGCTGTTCTGACTTCCGCTGGAATGCGTTGTCCACAGACGATGATGATGTACGTTTATTCATGAATTCAAAACAGATAGGTGGGGACTGGGAATCCACACAGACAATAGCCCCAACGGGATTGTTCACCACAGATCATTCAAGTGAATCCATGACGGTCAACTGGTCACCGGTGGCGTATCAGGCAGATGCAGGCGGTTATGAAGTCTGCTTCAGCGAAGGAACGGAAGGACCCTATATCTATTTCGGCCAGGTTCCGGACAAGGCGATCACCTCGCTTCAGGTCACAGGGCTCGATTTCAGGACACTCCACACCTTTGTTACCAGGACCTTTACCAGTCCCCATGCACATAACAAGAACCTCATCACCAGTGAGGAGAGTATCAAAGGGGATGGCATTACCGTGACAAAAACCATGCCGATATGGCTCACAAAGATCATGGAGGACATAGAAATTGACTGGTCAACCGAAGAAGATGTCGATTTTTACAATATACTGAACACTCCTGATTTGAATGTGCAGTTTACTTCGCTTCTTGAATTTGTAACGCCTTCAGAGCTCCACCAGGGAGGAGTTCTGACGGCTGAAAACCGGTTCTACATTGTAGAACCCGTGACACCGGGTTATGTCGCGGCATCCGATCCTGTGGTGGGGAACCTGAGATATTGCCCACCTTCGATCGGGGCAGGGTTTGTCCAGGGATCGGATATACTGGAAGAATGCAGGCAGGCTGACGAAGAACAGTTCAACCATATTCTGACACATCACATTACCGTCATGCAAGACGAGGTTACACGGCAGATGTGGGCAGATCTCAAAATGGCACAACCGTCACTGCCTGATGACCCAACTGATACACTGTACGGGGACGGCATGGACAATCCGGTGCAGAATGTCACCTGGTTCGAAGCAGTGCTTTTTGCGAACCTTCTGTCCGTGCAGAATGATCTTGTCGTGTGCTACTACGAGGATACAGCCTACACAATTCCCGTCACGACCGTGGCGCCTCCAGTCGTGTTCTGTAATTTCGCTGCAACGGGGTTCAGACTTCTTACCGAAGGAGAATGGGAACACGCGTGCAGGGCAGCGACGACAAGTCCTTTTTCCCTGATTGAAAATCAGTACAACAGTACTACATGTTCCAGCTGCATCAAGGGAGAGCTTTCCGACCTGGAAAATCATGCTGTGTTCTGTGCAAATGATAACGGTCGGTCCGAACCTGTGATCACGACAATGCCAAATTCGTGGAACCTCAGGAACATGCATGGCAATGTCAGGGAATGGTGCTGGGACTACTATGGGCCCTATTGTGGGGCCGCAACTGACTATACAGGCCCCGCCAGCGGGACAGAACACGTGGTCCGGGGTGGAAGTTGGAACGATATGGCAGCGGAATGCAGGTCTGCTGCACGGACATCATCTTTACCGGATTTGGCGGACTACACGACTGGCTTCAGGCTGTGCAGAATGATCCACGAATGAAATTATCAGTCTGTCCTCATTTCTCAAGCAAGGTTTTTGTCGACTTCGACCAGAGAGGTCTTGGGGTCGGGGGTCAGGTCGTAGCCTCGACGGCGGAATAACTCGACCATACGAAGGTTATCGGTGGTGGTCTGGGCCACGATTTTCTTGAAACCGCGGTTGAGGGCGATCTCTTCGCAATAATCGGTCAGAAGGCTTCCGAGTCCACGGTCCTGCCACTTATCGGTAATGAGGACGGCATATTCGGCAGTTTCCAGGCTGGGATCGGCGACCAGGCGGCCGACGCCAAGCAGAGATCGACGGTCAGGCTCATTGTATTCAGCCACGATCGCGATCTCGCGGTCGTAATCGTTGTAGCAATAGCGGGTGGCGACCTCGTGACTGTCCCAATGGAAAAAATATCTGAACCGGGCATAGATGGATTCCCGGGAACAACTGCCGAGCAGTTCCAACCACAATGGCTCATCCTCTGGTTTGATTGGTCGCAGCAGAATCCGGGTGCCATCTCTCAGTGAAACGTTGCGGACGAGTTCTTCCGGATATGGTCTCAACGCCAGGTGTGAGTAGGGTCGTGAAGGGGTTGAGAGGAGTGCCCGGTCGATGATGATGCGGGCATCGAGGGCGATGATCTCGTGTCTGGAGACCAGCAAGGGGTTGATATCGAGCTCCTGGATTTCAGGGTAATCGGCGATGAGGTAAGAAAAGCGGACCAGTGTTTC
>Ga0068714_10006385_pt1 | contig 12032 bp, 13 predicted proteins | sample MTBNYHSulfiMetaG_FD_62988 | JGI IMG/M metagenome (GOLD analysis project Ga0068714, IMG submission 62988) | Enrichment culture microbial communities from rom New York Harbor, USA that are MTBE-degrading - MTBE-NYH (New York Harbor Sulfidogenic)... | ecosystem: Environmental > Aquatic > Marine >... | reverse complement strand
GGGCACCTTGACAGGTCGCTGCGTATACCGTAAAGTCAATCCCTTGGGCCGAAGGGGTCTCGCCTCTCGGCCTTTCCTGAACACGGAGCATACGCTTCGCTAACTGCAAAAGTGGAATCGATGATCGGGTTCATCCATGGCCTCGGACGGCAAGCTGGATAAGACACGCAACATCGGCATCATCGCGCACATCGACGCCGGCAAGACCACGGTGACCGAAAGAATGCTCTATTACACCGGCCGGGTCCACAGGATGGGGGAGGTCCATGACGGAGAAGCGACCATGGACTGGATGCTGGAAGAACGGGAAAGGGGCATCACCATCACCTCCGCCGTGACTTCCGTGACCTGGCGGGGTCACGCCGTCAACATCATCGACACGCCGGGCCACGTGGACTTCACCATCGAAGTGGAAAGATCCTTGAGAGTCCTCGACGGCGCCGTGGGGGTGTTCTGTGCCGTCAGCGGCGTGGAGCCCCAATCCGAGACGGTGTGGCACCAGGCCGATCAGTACAAGGTCCCCAAGATCGCCTTCATCAACAAGATGGACCGGATCGGTGCCGACTTCCACCGGTCCGTTCAAATGATCAAGGACCGGCTCGGGGCCGTGCCCATGATCCTTCAGCTCCCGTGGGGATCCGAAGACACCTTCGCCGGGGTCATCGATCTCGTGAAAATGAAGGCGATCGTCTGGGAAGACGAAAGCCTGGGCGCCCAATTCCAGGAAGTCCCGATCCCTTCCGAGATGACGGAAGAGGCTTTCTCGTATCGTGAGCAGCTCCTTGAGACCCTGGCCGACCGGGATGACGCCATCATGACCAAGTATCTGGCCGAGGAGGACATCGAGGCCCAGGATCTGAAGCGGGCGATCCGGAGCGCCACCATCAAATTACAGGCCGTCCCCGTGCTCTGCGGCGCAGCGCTTCGCAACAAGGGGATCCAGCCGCTGCTGGACACCATTGTGGACCTGCTCCCTTCCCCTGCGGAAGTCCCCCCCATCGTCGGCCATGACCCGGTTTCGGGACTGGAGGACAAGCGGCCCTCGACCTCGAAGGCGCCTTTCTCCGCCCTCGCTTTCAAGGTTCAGATGGACCAGGGTCGCAAGCTGACCTACATCCGCGTGTACTCCGGATCCGTCAAGGTGGGGGATACGGTCTACAACCCGGGCAGGAACGTGAAGGAAAAGCTGGCCCGTCTCCTGAAAATGCACTCGAACAAGCGGGAACGGCTCGAACGGGCCTCGGCAGGGGACATCGTGGGGGTCATGGGGTTGAAGCTCACCACCACGGGGGACACCCTGTGCGCGGAGGACCATCCCATCCTCCTCGAGCCCATGCGGTTCAACGAACCTGTGATCACCATGGCCGTCGAGCCCAAGGGCATCCAGGATCAGGACAAGCTCATGGATGCCCTCGGGAAGCTTGCGGACGAGGACCCCACCTTCAAGTATCGCATCGATGAAGAGACCGGGCAGACGGTGATCTCGGGCATGGGGGAGCTGCACTTGGAGATCCTCGTGAACCGCCTCAAGAGGGAGTTTTCGGTCGACACCAACCAGGGAAAACCCCAGGTCGTTTACAGGGAGACCATCTCCAAGGCCGTGGTGCACGAGGAAATTTTCCAGAAGGAGCTCGCAGGGCAGCAGCACTATGCAGGGGTCACGATCGAGGTGAAACCCCTTCCCAGGGGAAGCGGCCACCCCATTGTGGATCGGTGCGAGAATGCGAATCTGACGGAGGAGGCCATGACCGCGATCCGGGAAGGTCTGGAGGAAGCAGCGAGCACGGGCGTTCTCATGGGCTACCCCGTCATCGATGTGGAAACCGCCGTTTTGGATGTGAAAGTCCACGAGCTGCACTCCGATCCCCTGGCCTTTCGCGTGGCGGCGTCCCTGGCTTTTCGCAACGCCTCCGAAGCCGCCGGCCCCTTGCTGCTCGAACCCGTCATGAAAGCGGAAATTCTGGTTCCCGAGGAGTTCATGGGGGAAGTGATCGGCGACCTCAATGCCCGGCAGGGGAAAATCGAACAGATCACGAACAAGGGCCCGGTCCAGGTCCTCACGGCCAGCGTTCCCCTCTCCAAAATGTTCGGATATTCCACGGCGCTTCGCTCCGTGTCTCAGGGGCGGGGGACCTTCACGATGCAGTTCAGCCGCTACGACAAGGTTTGAAAAGGCTTGACAATTTCTTGACCGTTCGCGTATAGTTCCAATCCCAGCAGGAGCCTGCTGAGGGAATGAAAAGAGGAGGAGGGTACACCGATGAAAAAAGGACGTTGGACCTCGGCCTTGTTGATTGCTTCCGGGCTGGTTTTTCTCGCGGTGGGGATGCTCACGGCGGCAGATGCCCCCGATGAGGTCATGATCGATAGCAAAGGCTACACATCCGACAAGAAAGGGCCGGTGAAGCTCAGCCACAAGAAGCATGCGACAGACTACAAAGTGGCCTGCACGGAATGCCACCATGAGTTCAAGGACGGCAAGAACGTGTGGAAAGAGGGGGATCCGGTCAAGAAGTGCAGCGCCTGTCACGACCCGGAAGAAAAGAAGGACAACACGGACAAACTGCAGAATGCCTACCACAAGAACTGCCAGGGCTGCCACAAAGCGCTGAAGGACAAGGAGGCGCCCTACAAGAAGTGCAACGACTGCCACGAGAAGAAGGGCTAGCCCTTTCTCGGATTTTCAGAATCGAAAAGGCCGCCCGCTCGGGCGGCCTTTTTATTCGCGTGAATCATGCCGCCCGGAAAGTCCCCCAAGCGGCGTTCGATAGGTCGGTTATACTTCCGTCACCGTAATGGCTTCCTGGTCGCACACTTCCACGCAGCTCTCACAGCCCAGACACTCTTCCGCATTGACGGGAACCGATTTGCCGTCCTGCATCTCATAGACATCCACGGGGCACACTTCCACGCATTCCTCGCAACCTTCACACTTGTCGTGGTCGACGTTGACTTCGTAAGACATCTGCCTTTCCCTCCTCTGTTTTATTTAATCCCACGCTTTTCCAGCGCTTTTCAAACGGAAACGTCAAGCCTCTTTAGCAAAGTAAAATAGGGGTGTCAAGCTTTTTCCTGCCGGCGCACCCTGCAAAGGGCTTCCTTCGATACCTCTTGTAATCACGGCCACTTGGCCCTGGTGCATCTTCGACGGAGCCCCTCGGCCGTTGCGAGGGATGGAAGCAAAAAGAGGCTCCCGAAGAGAGCCTCTCTTGATCGCTTCCATGTCGTCTTTCTCAGGCGGCCGCCTCCTCTTTCACGGAAGTCGCCACCTTGTAAAGGACGGTCAAAATGAAGAACCCGGTTGCCCACACGCCCACGCTGATCATGATCTCCGGCAGGGTGGGCCAGTACTCGAAGACCCGGTCAAAGGGGTTGGGGATGAAACCGCCCACCACCAGCCCGAAGCCCTTGTCTATCCACGTCGAGATCACGACGGACACACAGGCCACCGCCAGGATATCGGTCTTCCGCCTCGTCGAAGGGACGATGAGCAGCACCAGGGCTACGAACGCGAAGAAGGCCGCCGTCCACATCCAAGGAACGAGTTTCGAGTGTCCCTCCAGCCCCGCAAACAGGTACACGATGGAGTGCATGTGGCCGGGAATCTGGCTGTAGAAAGCGGTGAACAGCTCCAAAAGGAAAAAGAACACGTTCAGGATCATCGCATAGGTGACGATGCTCCCGAGGGTGTGGATCTGCTCTTTGCCGGGATCGAACCGGGTGACCTTTCGCACGATGAGGCAGAGGAGGATCAACAGGGCCGGACCCGAGGCAAAGGCGGAGGACAGGAACCGGGCCGCCATGATCGCCGTGAGCCAGTAATGCCGGCCCGGGAGTCCCGCGTACAGGAACGCGGTTACCGTGTGGATGCTGAAGGCCCAGGGAATGGAGATGTAGATCAGGACCTTCACCCAGCTCGGGTAGTGCACGCCCTTTTTCTCCGCGCTCAGCACGTTCCAGCCGATGACGAGGTTGAGGAGCATGTACACGTTGAGCACGATCATGTCCCAAAAGAGGATGGACGTGGGATTGGGATAGATGATGATGTTCAGCATCCTGGGAAGATTCCCGAGGTCCACCATCACGAAGAGACCGCACATCACGATCGACGCCACGGCGAGGAACTCTCCCAGGATGGTGATCCTGCCGAAGGCTTTGTAGTCGTGCAGGTAGTAGGGCAGCACGACCATCACGCCCGAGGCGGCCACCCCGACGAAATAGGTGAGCTGGCCGATGTAGAATCCCCATGACACATCCCGGCTCATGCCGGTGATCCTCAGACCTTCTGAGAACTGGTAGAGGTAGAACCCGAACCCCACCCCGATGAGACCCAGGAGAATAACGATCCATCCCCAGTATGTCGGACTTCCCTTGAGTGCCTTGTCTAGCATAACCACCTCATATCATGTAATAAATGTTAGGCCCGGTACCCAGCTCCGGTTTGCGCCGGATCGAGTAACGTTCGCGAAGCACCGCCCGAACTTCCGATTTCGGGTCATCGAGGTCCCCGAAGACCAGCACCCCCGGCTTGACTCTGTTGCCGGCCTCCACACAGGCCGGGAACTGGCCTTTGGCGAGGCGTTCGGCGCAGAAGGTGCATTTTTCGACCACCCCTTTGGATCGGGTCGGAAATTCCCGGTTGGTGGGGAAGTTCGGATTGAGCTCCTGGGGGGCCTTGCGAGGATCGCTCCAGTTGAAGCTCCTTGCCCCGTAGGGGCATGCGGCCATGCAGAAGCGGCATCCGATGCACCGGTGCATGTCCATCATGACGATCCCGTCTTCCCGCTTCCAGGTGGCTTTGGTCGGGCAGACCCTGCAGCACGGGGGGTTGGTGCAGTGGTTGCAGAGGACGAGAAAGTGCTTTTCTTCGAAGCTTTCGGCAAGATATTCGTTCTCGTTCCCCGGAAAAACGTGCTCATAGGTGTCTTTCCAGATCCACTTGATCTCTTCCTTCGGGTCGGGGAAATGGGGGACATTGTTGTGAACGTGGCAGGCCTCGACGCACTTTTCCATGACCGCATCGTCCAAAAGCTGGACGTCCACGGCCATGCCCCACTTCTTCGCTGCCGTCAGGGGAACGTTCTTTTCCGCAGCATCCACGGCCCCGGGGGCGAGCAACTCAAAGCCGGCTTTTCCACCGACCCCTACGAGCGCGGTCAACCCGGCTATTTTCAGAAACGCTCTTCTATCCATAGCCATCACTGATTCTCCTCCGGCGCAATGTGGCAGTCCCAGCAGTAGGGATCGACCGCCACGTAGTTGTGACACTGGTCACAGAATTTGCTCTTGTTGGAATGGCAGTCCATGCAGGTGGTCTGGAGGCCCTTGTAGTAGACCTTTCCCGATGAGCTCTTGTAGTATCGCTCGTCGGAGCGGACCACCTCGTGCCGCCACTCGTCCAGCAGTTTCATGTGGTCGCTTTTCATATAGGACGTCGCTTCCACGCACTGCTTCGCCGCCTTGGCCTTCTCCGTGAGCACGGGATCGGGGGCCTTTGCGGCCTTGCCCGCGTTGTAGAACACCGGAAACAGCAGCAAGCCCACGCCAACGACAAGGCCGGTTATGATTTTTCCGCCGTCATACATCCTGTTCTTCCTCCTCCATGCCAGGGAGGGGTTCACCCCTGAGATTGGTTTCTCGTTCCTTCTCGCCCTCTAGGATGAGGGCGTTTCCCACCAGTTCATGAACGCCCGTGACACCGACGCCCGGAACCCAGTAATCCATGAGAGGCGGCAGCACGGCCCGGTCGATGGCGCACACGCAGGCGAGCATGTTCGCCCCGTGTTTCTCGTGCACATGCTTGACCGCATTGGCCCTGGGCAATCCGCCCCGCATCCGGAGCTCCATGTTCTCTCCGGCATTGAGGCCGGCGCCGCTTCCGCAGCAAAAGGTCTGCTCCCGAATCGTGTTGTCGGGCATCTCATAGAAGTAGTTGCACGTGTTCTTGATGACGTACCGGGGTTCCTCCAGGAGTCCCATGCCCCTCGCAGGATTGCAGGAATCGTGGAAGGTGACCTTGAGGTTGTCGTTCCGGCTGGGGTCCAGTTTCAGCTTGTTGTGCTTGATCAGGTCCGCCGTGAACTCCGTGATGTGAACCATCTTGGTCGCCCGGGCATTCTCGAACTTGGTCCCGGTGATGGGCGAAACGGGCTCTTCGAGAAAATCGGCGGGACCGTTGAAGGTGTCCATGTACTGGTTGATCACCCGCCACATGTGGCCGCACTCCCCCCCGAGGATCCATTTCACACCCAGCCGCTTGGCTTCCGCATACATCTTGGCGTTGAGCCGCTTGGCCATTTCGTGAGACGTGAAGTAGCCGAAGTTGCCCCCCTCGGAGGCGAAGGTGCTCCAGGTCAGGTCGAGCCCGAGGTTCTGGAGGTAGTGGAAGAGGATGAGGTAGCCCATGCAGGTGTAGGTTCCCGGGTCCGCAAAGACGTCGCCGGAGGGCGTGATGAACAGGATCTCCGCCCCCTTCCTGTTGAAGGTGGGCTCCATTCTGACGCCGGTGATTTCCTCGATGTCGTCCAGGAAGAAGTCGATCATGTCCTTGTAGGCGTGGGGCTGGATGCCCAGATGATTCCCGGTCCGGTAGCAGTTGGCCACCGGCGCCGAAATCCAGTCGGTGTTCAGGCCGATGAGATTCAGCAGTTCCCGGCCGATGATGGTGATCTCCGCCGTGTCGATGCCGTAGGGGCAGAAGAGGGAGCACCTCCGGCACTCCGTGCACTGGAAAAAATAGTACCACCACTCCTTGAGCACATCAAGCGTCAGCTCCCTGGCCCCTGCGATCTCTCCCATGATTTTTCCGGCGGTGGTGAACTCCTTCCGGTACACGGATCTGAGCAGTTCGGCTCTGAGCACCGGCATGTTCTTGGGGTCTCCCCCTCCGACGAAGAAATGGCACTTGTCGGCACAGGCGCCGCACCGCACGCAGATGTCCATGAAAATCTTGAGCGAACGAAAGCGCTCCAGCCTCTCCCTCAACCCTTCCAGGATGATCTCTTTCCAGTTGGGAGGCAGCTTCCAGTCTTCATCGGTCGGCGACCACTCGCGGGGATTGGGCAGCCCCACATACTGCAGGTTCGCCGGCTTGCCTGCGTAACAGTAGATCCCCTGTTTGATCTCCGCGGGCCTGTGCATCCACCCGCTCAGGCTCAGGAGGGGAGGCGTGTGGTTGACCTCCGCCATCTCTTGGGGTTTCATCATTTTTTCAGCCATGTCTACTCCTTTTCTTCTTCCGGGGATCCGGCTTCTTCTTCAGGCATCTTTTCCACCGGCAACCCTGCTTCGACCATCTTGTCCCTGAACTCCTCCTCATACTCGTCGTAGGTGTGCACCGGCACCGGGTAGTTCCACGGGTTGATGTGCCTCACAAACCGGCTGTTGTTGGAGAGATTTCTCGTGGGGCTAAGAAAAACGCCCGCCATGTGGGTGATCTTGCTGAAGGGGATGTAGGCGATCAACGCGCTCACCAGGAAGAGGTGAATGTAGAAGAGCACCCCGATGTCCTGGGGCACGGTGGGACGAAACGTGACGAGGCCCATGGTGAGTTCTTTCACGCTCACGATGTCCAGCTTGAGCACGTACCTCATGAGCACACCGGTCAGACCGATGGCGGTGATCAGGAACAGCGGGAAATAATCGCTGGGAAGGGACAGGTAATTCATCTGGGGGATCAGGATCCGCCTGAGAATGAGCAGAGTCACCGCGCCCAAGAGCACGAAGCCGCTGATCATGACACCGGGAAGCATGAATCCCTCGATGGGTGCAACGCCCGCCTGCATCAACCCGTCGAAGATTTCAATGAGGTGGACGAAACCGGGAACGGGCTCCGTGAAGAAGCGCAGGTGCCTGAGGAGCACCACCAGGAAGGAGTAGTGAAAGGCCAAGGCGAAAAGCCACAGCCACTTTTCCCATTCGTACCCGATTTTCGGCCCTGACTTGAATTGCATCTTCGTGTTCCGGAAAAGGGACCGGAAGGTGAGCACTTCGAAAACCATCCTCAACACCACTCCCGCCGTTCCTTTCGGATTGTCGACCCGGTTCGCCTTGATCCAGGGCAGACTCCACTGCTGCCCCGCGGTCGTCGGGATCCTGAAAGGTACGGGAGATCGTGCCCATCCGATCACCTTGCCGATGAGGCCGATGAAAAAGACGGCGATGGCCAGGTAGGGGATGACGACCCCGAAAAGAGTGTCAAGCTTGAGCGCCCCCACGCCTATCCACGGGATCAGCACAAGGATGAGGACCAAAATGGAGGAAAGCACAATGCTGAAAATAAAGTTCATGGAAGACTACCTCGTCATGATTTGATGAGCGTTCAAGTCTGGTCGTTCTCTTTGCCCTTAGAGTCCCAGGCCGGGATGTCGGCGAGCACGCCCGCCCTCCGCAACAGGCCCGAAACGTGGCTCTGCGCCTCACGGGCTCGGATCTCGTAGATTTTCTCCTTGCAGCCCATGTAGATGTCGAACCCGGTTAGGGCCGCGTCATCCAGCCTTGATTCAAGGGCGATCAACTCCTTCCAGGGAATCCGGTTTGCCCGGATTTCCTGCTCGGTTTCTTCCCGGATGATTTTCTTGAGGGAAAAAATGAAGCCCACGGCCGCGGAGGGGCAGAAGTCCTGAACGGCCCGGACCCGGATCATGCCGTCCAGGGCGCCGGCAAGCTTTTCAGGGTCGGCCTCGCCGAGGAATTCGCGGAAAAAGGCCTCCGCTTCCCGCGAAAGGGTGTTCCCCACGGGGTTGGCGAAGGAATTTTTCTGCTTCGACAGGAATCGTTGGGCATCCGAGGGGTAGGAGTCGAAGATAAGCGCCGTCCACCTCTTCAGAATCTGGGTCGCCCGCTGTAACAGGAATGCTTCAAGTTTCATCGTTTTGTCTGAGGGACCGGAAACCGAACGTTGTGCCTCCATTCCAGTGAGGCACCTCCACCGGGTGATGGAATCTTCAACCGCTTTTCATGAAATCGGCAATTCGGCGGCAACTTGGCGATGTGCTCTAAAATGCATCACTTAGGCGGTCTCGTACGGGGGTTGGACTATAGACAAATTGTTTTGGGGTGTCAAGAAAAAACCATTCCCCTGGGCCTGAGCGCCGTCTCTTTGCGAGCCCGGCCGACCTCCTAGAACCGGCCGTCCGAAATCTTTCTGAAGCGCTCCTTCTTGAATCTTTCTTCCATCCACCCGACTTTGGCCCCTTCCCGGTGGTCGAATTTGGGAACGAAGGGCTTGATGTCGAGCAGGGGCGTGCCGTCCATCATGTCCACTTCCGCCAGGTAGAGGACGTTTCCCTCCCTTCTTTCCAGGCGCACCACAGACAACCCTATGGGGTTGGGCCTTTTCGGAGCCCGGATGGCAAAAAGGCCTCGCTCCTCCTCTTCCATGTAGGGACGGCAGACAAGCTCGTAGCCCGCCGAGAGGTGAAAGACGTAAATCAGGATGAGGTGCGAGAAACCTTCAATGTCCCGGAGCCCTGCTTCATACGCTTCGAAGATCTCGGCTCTTCCCTTGGCTTCGGGATCGAAGACCCCTTGAATAGGGACGCCGTCTTTTGTCTTGAAGGGCGTATGGAGAACCCCGATGGATTTGAATGAAAAGCTCTGCTCCGTCATGGCTCACCGGCATGAAAGCCTTATTTTTCGTGCGCTTCCGGACCATACCAGATCATATAAATATTTGCAAAGGTCCTTGTGTTATGGTAGGAATTTTTTCGTTCTTGCCCGTTTGAAAACAGGGTTTCCATTTGCCGGTTCCGGTTGCCCCGAAGGGGGAAGTCCAGGGGCGTCGTCCGTTGAATGAGGACCGTGAAAAGAGCCCCATTGAAAACAGTCAAAGGAAACAGGTGGGACGACCATTACGCCCTCCGCGCCAGAAAAGAGCAGTGGCTGGCAAGATCGGTTTACAAGCTCGAAGAGATAGACAAGAAATATAAGCTCCTCGGACCGGGCGACAGAGTTCTTGATCTGGGCTGCTATCCCGGTTCGTGGTCCCAGTACGGCCTGAGGAAGGTGGGACCAAAAGGAGAAGTCGTGGGCGTGGACCTCAAGAAACCCGAGGGGTTGTCCGCGCCCAATTTCAAGTTCATTCAGGCCGACATTCTGACTCTCGACATCCAGTCCCTGATCGATCAGACCGGGCTCCGGGACGGGGTCCTCAGTGACCTGGCACCGAGCACGAGCGGAATCGGGGTGACCGATGCGGCCCGTTCCCTCCGTTTGGCGGAAAGGGCCCTGGAAATCGCTTTGGCCCTTTTGAAAAAAGGGGGAAATTTTTTGTGCAAGGTCTTTGAAGGAGAAGACCTGCCGGCCTACAGAAAAGAGGTCCTGCAACACTTCCGTGAGGGTCGCACGGTTCGACCCGCCGCCGTTCGAAAGGCGAGCCGCGAGGTGTACATACTCGGCCTTGATCTTATCGATTAGCAGGCTGCTGAAAAGCATCCATCTGCTGCGTTGCCCTCGTTCCTCGTCGTTGCGGCGTACTCAGCTGTACGCCTCACTCCCAGGAACTTCGGTCGCCTTGCATTTGAACGCTTTTGAGCAGCCTGTAAAGAAAGGGGTTTTTCGTTGTCAGTCTTGATGCATTCGTAAGAAGTCCCTCGCCGTCATTGCGAGGCGCGAAGCGCCGCGGCAATCTCCTTGATGTTCGGTTAATTGCGATATTGCTTCGCTTTGCTCGCAATGACAGGGGGGTGCTTTTTCGCTCCTTATGAAACCATCATTTCTTGCGTAGGCGAGTTTAAGGGAGTATCAACGGGTCAAATCAGGAGGGAACACATATGTCCGGCCATTCGAAGTGGGCTTCCATCAAACACAAAAAGGGTGCGGCGGATGCCAAAAGGGGCAAGGTCTTTACCAAGCTGATCAGGGAAATCACGGTTTCAGCGAAGATGGGAGGGGGGGATCCTACCGGTAATGCCCGTCTCAGGGCGGCGATCCAGGCGGCCAAAGCGGAGAACATGCCCAAAGACAACATTGAACGGGCGATCAAGAAGGGAACCGGCGAGCTCGAAGGCACCTCCTATGAGGAGGTGAACTACGAAGCTTACGGCCCTGGAGGCGTGGCTGTGCTTCTCGATTGCCTCACGGACAACAAGAACAGGACCGTCGCCGACCTCAAGCATGTGTTCGACAGGCACGGCGGCAGCCTCGGCTCCCCGGGGTGTGTGTCGTGGATTTTCGTCAAAAAAGGGCTCATGGTCTTCGACGAGACCGCCGCAGAGGAAGAAAAGATCATGGAAATCGCGCTCGATGCGGGGGCGGAGGACGTGCGGCAGGTCGGCTCCCAGTTCGAGGTGGTCATGGACCCGGCCGATTTTGAAAAGGTGAAAAAGGCCTTTGACGGCGCCGGGATCCCCTACAGCCTGGCCGAAATCACCATGATTCCCCAGAACACGGTGCGGCTGGAAGGGAAGAAGGCCGAGCAGATGCTCAACCTGATGGAAGCCTTGGACGATATCGACGACATCAGCCACGTCTACGCCAACTTCGACATTCCCGACGAATATATCGAGGCCCGCTCCTGATGCTCGTTTTGGGCGTGGACCCCGGCTCCAGAGTGACAGGATACGGGCTGGTGGAAAAGAAGGACCGGCAGCTCGTATGCCTGCAATCGGGCACGGTGGCCACCTCGGTGCAGCTCCCTTTCTACGAGAGGATCTACGAGATCTTCCAGGCCATGTCCGGGATCATGGAGCGGTACAGCCCCGGTGAAATGGCCGTGGAGGACATCTTCTTTCACAAAAACCTCCAGAGCTCCCTCAAGATCGGACACGCCAGGGGCGCTGTGCTCATCGCCGCCGTGCAGTGCGGGATCAGGATTTTCGAGTACTCGCCCCTGGAGATCAAGAAATCCGTGGTCGGGTATGGCCGGGCGACCAAGGAGCAGGTTCGTGCGATGATCCAGATCATGCTGAAGCTGAAGCATCCGCCCCCTCTTGACGCGTCGGACGCGCTGGCTGCGGCCGTTTGTCACCTCAACTGGACCAAGCTGGGGAAACCGCTGTGATTGCATCTCTCAACGGCATGCTGATGACCAA
>Ga0068714_10006384_pt1 | contig 12033 bp, 12 predicted proteins | sample MTBNYHSulfiMetaG_FD_62988 | JGI IMG/M metagenome (GOLD analysis project Ga0068714, IMG submission 62988) | Enrichment culture microbial communities from rom New York Harbor, USA that are MTBE-degrading - MTBE-NYH (New York Harbor Sulfidogenic)... | ecosystem: Environmental > Aquatic > Marine >... | reverse complement strand
CTTACGGGCCCTTTTTAAGAAAGCGCAACTGAAACCTTGACAACGAACTCACCAGTTGCGGCAGCCTCTTTCTGCAAGAGGCTCGAGGTGCTGCTCAAAGGCTTCCAGTCCGCGCCTGAATGAGGGCATATATTGATGATGATGCTGGAATGGGAGATCCTACCACCAGGGATAGAAATCCGGCATATCAACGCTGGGTCTCATGGTAAAATCAGGCGCCCTTTTTTCCAGAAAGGAGTTGACTCCTTCTTTGGCATCATCCCGCGTTCCTATCCAGAAAAGGAGTTTTGATTCCAGTTTGTGTGCCTCCCGGGGATGATCTGCTCCCAGCATCTTCCAGAGAAGCTGGCGGTTCAGAGCAACTGAAATGCCGGAAGTGTTTTGAGCAATTTCCCGGGCAATTTCCCGCGCTCTTGGCATCAGGTCTTCAGGGGCCAGGACCTCACTGACCAATCCGCTGCTCAAGGCTTCTTGAGCGGAAAAAACCTTCCCGGAATAAGCCCACTCTGCTGCCTTGCTGACTCCCACAATACGGGGTAAAAACCATGATCCGCAGCACTCAAAAACAATTCCTCTCCTGGCATAGACAAATCCCATTCTGGCAGCTTCCGAGGCCAGTCGAATGTCCATCGGGAGCGTCATGGTGATGCCTTCGCCTGCTGCCGGGCCATTGATGGCGGCGATTATTGGTTTCTTTAAATCATAAATCCTCAAAGCAACAATTCCACCACCGTCCCTATGGGTTTCTATGTTGTTTGCATCCTTGGTAAAATCAAAAGTTGTGCCGCCGCTGCCTAAATCAGCGCCGGCACAAAAGGCACGTCCCGCTCCGGTTAAAACGATAGCCCTGACACTATCATCCTCATCCGCCGCGTCAAAAGCGCTGATCAGTTCCCGCTCCATGGTTCCGGTGACGGCGTTGAGCTTCTCTGGTCTGTTTAAGGTAATGGTCAGAATGTGGTCAGATACTTCGTACTTTATTTGAGTATATTCCATGTCCGAGTCCTCATTAGATTAAAGTTGTTTTGTGCAGGATATTACACTCAAGGAAGGGAAATCCTCTAAGGCTAATATTTTTTCTTTTAACGGCTTTGAGTATAAGAGGTGTGGTCTTGTGAGTCAAGGTGATTTTGACGACAAAATATGGAAAATGCGAATTATTATCGGTTTCGGGGTTAACTTGTAAAATTTCTTTATATTTCTTTTCTTATATTGCCGATAAAATTGTTTAAAAAATCGGTGGATTCCAATTTAATGTATGATAAGTTAATAGCCAGATATTATTCTAGATAACAGTAGACCGAATATTGCGTTGTTTATTATGAACTAAATTTAATGCATCAATTTCAGGTTATGTCGAGATGAAAATAACAATTGCCGGAATGGGAGATGTTGGATATCAGCTGGCAAAACAACTGTCGAAAGAGTCCCATGATATCATTGCTATTGATATTAATGAGGACAGGCTCGAGCAGATAGGCTCAAATACCGATATTCTAACAATACAAGGATCGTCGACTTTCATCAGTACACTTAAAAAGGCCCAAGTCGATAAAGCTGACCTGCTTGTTGCTGTTACGTCTTCAGAAATAATTAATATAATGACAGCCATTCTGGCTAAGAAACTTGGAGTTACGAAAACTATTACCAGGATAGCAAACTCTGAATATCTCGATGCTTCATCGGGTATAAATTTCAGCGAACTTGGCATTGATCACATGGTTTATCCGGAGGAAATGGCTGCTTTAGAGGTAGTTAATCTGGTATTAAGAAGTGCGGCCACTGATATTATTGAATGTGAGGGAGGAAAACTCACGATCATCGGAATAAAATTAGACAAAGGCGCTCCCATCATTCAGAAAACCTTGTCAGAGGCTGCTCAAGCATATCCTGATGCAGGTTTTCGGGTTGTTTCCATCTTCAGAAAATTTAAGACGATTATACCGGCCGGTGATGAGAAGTTGCTCCCCAATGATACGGTTTTCTTTATAACAAAACAAAACGGAATAGAACCCATCCTTCAACTTGCGGGAAAGGAAAACAAGAAATTCAAAGATATTATGATTCTGGGGGGTGATCAGGTCGGCAGTCGTGTCGCTAAACTTCTCGAAAACAGAATGCGGGTGAAGCTTATTGAATCTAATGAAGAAAAAAGTTTTGAACTGGCGGACACGCTGAGCAACACTCTTGTTATTCACGGCGATGGAAGGGATGTAGATCTTCTCGCCCAGGAGGGAATTATCGATATGGATGCTTTTATCGCATTGACAGATGATGCTGAAGCAAACATTGTGAACTGCCTTATGGCCAAGCATCTTGGTGTAAAAAAAACTATTGCTCTGGTTGATAAGGTCAATTATATACCGCTCACTCAAACCATCGGCTTGGATTCTCTCATCAACAAAAAACTCATAGCAGCGGAAAATATTTCAAGATTCATTAGAAAAGGCGAAATAGAGTCGATTGCAACAATTGAAGGTATTGACGCCGAAGTAATTGAATACACTGTCCGGCGAGGGTCACCGGCGACGAGAAGAAAAGTCAAGGATCTTAATTTCTCAAAAGATGCCATCATTGGAGGTGTCGTCAGGGGGGATGATTCATTTATCATTGTAGGCGATTCACAGATTGAAGAGAATGATAAAGTGATTGTATTTTCTTTGCCCAGTGCAGTAAAGAAAACTGCCGAGTTTTTTTAATGGATGATCTGGATTGAGAAATATTTAAGATGGTCGCGGCCGGGAAATCGCCCGTATTTATCTGCACTATTATCAAATGATTTTTCATGAATTATAAACTTATTCTTAACATTTTAGGTTTCCTCCTGATGATCATCGGAGGATTCATTCTTACCGCCCTTCCCTTTTCCCTTTATTTTGACAGCGGTGATCATTTTGCCATTATTCTTTCCGCCATCTGCTCTTCTTTAACGGGATTAATTGCTTGGCTCTTTTCCAAAAATCCAAAAAATAAAGAGTTGGGTAAAAGGGAAGGTTATGTGATTGTCACCGCCGGATGGATCATAATATCTCTGTTTGGTTCACTTCCTTTTGTGTTTCAAGGGGCAATTCCAAATTATTCCAGCGCATTTTTCGAGACAATTTCCGGCTTCACGACTACGGGGGCAACCATCCTTGCCGATATCGAGATTCTTCCCCAAGGTTTAATATACTGGCGGAGTTTAACCCAATGGCTGGGTGGGATGGGAATTATCGTTTTGTCGCTGGCGATACTTCCCATACTGGGCATCGGCGGCATGCAGCTGTTTATTGCCGAAGTCCCCGGTCCGACAAAAGATAAAATTCATCCCAGAATCAGGGAAACGGCGAAACGACTTTGGGGCATTTATGTCCTGCTGACGGGACTGGAAATAATTCTCCTTCTCATCGGCGGTATGGGGTTTTTCGATGCGGTAAATCATGGTTTAACGACATTGGCAACAGGCGGATTTTCACCCAAAAACCAAAGTGTCGGTTTTTATACTTCCCCCTTTATACAATATGTAATTATTGTGTTTATGTTTCTTGCCGGCACGAATTTTACAGTTCACTATTATGCACTTCACGGGAACCTAAGTTTCATAAAAAATAATGACGAGTTCCGTTTCTATTTATTCTTTATTATCGGCTGCGCCATTTTTATAACTCTTTTGCATCTCAAGCATGTTAATTTTGATTATGAAGAGTCATTCCGACAGTCGTTGTTCCATGTTGTTTCCCTTGTCACAACGACAGGATACGTAGTTTCGGATTATGAAAACTGGGCGCCTTTCTCGAGAATAATTTTCTTTTTCCTCTTGTTTGTTGGCGGCTGCGCCGGATCCACGGGAGGGGGTGTAAAAATTATCCGGTACCTTCTCCTCTTCAAAAACAGTTTTTTGGAGCTCAAGCGGCTCATGCATCCCAATGCCGTTATCCCGGTTAGAATTAATCAGAAAGCGGTTAAACCATCCATTATTTTGAACGTTCAGGCTTTTTTTATCATCTATATGCTGATTTTTATATTTGGATCTTTTATTATGTCCATGCTTGGGCTGGACTTTATTACGGCCATGGGGGCTGTAGCAACATGCCTGGCGAATGTAGGTCCGGGCATCGGAGCCGTAGGCCCGGTGGCTAATTTTGCGCATGTCCCTGACCTGGGCAAATGGTTTTTATCCGCTTTTATGCTGCTCGGGCGGTTGGAACTGTTTACGGTTCTGATTCTTTTTTCGGCATCATTCTGGAAGAAATAGACAAATCAACGGACATTGAAGAAAAACGCTTCAAAATTGGCCGGAAGCATCATTGAACAGGCGGCAAAATCAAGAGAACAGAAAACGACAACAGCAAACGCGTCATGAAAGGGTAAATATGAAAGATATTCTAAAGAAGATTGACCTTTTAAAAACAAAGATCGACACCCACAGGCCGATTGACGCGCACCTGCTTAAACAGCTTCGGGAATATTTCCGAATTGGCATGACCTATACAAGCAAAGCTCTGGAAGGCAATTCTTTGACGGAAACCGAAACTAAAGTTGTCATTGAAGATGGAATCACTATTGGCGGCAAACCGGTTAAAGATCATCTGGAAGCTTTGGGACATTCGGAAGCGTAAGACCTGCTTTTCCAGTTAGCCAAAAGCAAAGAAATAACGAAAACAAATATCAAAGAACTGCACCGGCTGTTTTATTACCGGATTGATGAAAGTCAGGCGGGGAAATATAGGAAGCAGAAAGTCATTATAACCGGCACAACATTCATTCCCCCCGCCGAGGAGTTCCGGAGTTCCGCCCGGAGTTCCGGGGACAGTATATCTATCTATGTGCATCTTGCTTCTTCGGCTCCGGTTCCATAATCTCACCTGTTCTTCCAGCTGGATCATGGAATTGATCATGCTGGCAATTTGTTGGACAAAATCTTATTGACACACAAGATCACGATTTCTATACTTCCGCCCACAAAAAAGAAATTCTTATCAGCTACTAATTTGACCATGAAACGAAAAAAATATTGGAACAACAAAAGCTGGTGGAGAAAGTGAGGGGATGATGAAATCCGCCCAGGAGTATAAAGATAGCATTCGAACCATGAAACCGGTTGTCTATGCATTTGGTGAAAGAATCGAGCAGGTCTGTGATCATCCGGTCTTTGCTCCAACTCTCAATGCTATTGGCCTCACCTATGAGATGGCCAAGGGTACAGAAAATGAAACCTTGATGAAGGTCAAATCGCCATTTACCGGCACGATGATTAATCGTTTTCTGCATATCTGTCAGTCCCAGGAGGATTTGATTCAAAGAGGTGAACTGGGCAAATTCTTCACCCCTTATCATGGGGCGTGTATTGGCGCCCGCTGCGCCGGTACCGCAGCCCTGAATGCCCTTTATGCAACAACCCACACTATAGATGAAAAAAACGGAACCGATTATCATGAACGCTTTGTGAAATTTTTAAAATACGCCCAGCAGGAGGATCTGGTATGCAGCGGTGCGATCACTGATGCAAAAGGGGACAGGTCTCTTTCCCCCTGTCAGCAGGCAGACCCCGATGTTTACCTGCACGTCGTCGAAAAACGGCCGGACGGCATAATCGTCAGAGGAGCCAAGGCTCATCAATCGGGCGCCGCCCTGGCCAATTTTGCGTTGGTGGCTCCCACTGTTAATTTGAAAAAAAATGAAAAGCAGTTTGCTGTAGCTTTTGCTGTTCCTTCCAATGCCCACGGGATTATTCACCTTGCGGAAGCCCCGGCTCCCAATGCACGGCGCTTGTATATTCAAGATGAGATGGATTTTGGCAATTTTGCCTATGGTGTACACGGCTCCACCCATATGATATTCGATGACGTATTCATCCCTGAGGAAATGGTCTTCATGTGTGGTGAATATGAGTTTGCGGGAGAATTGGCTGCAAACTTCGGACATTTCCAGCGTCTGGCTTCCGCCTGCTGCAAATGCGGGCACTGCGACTTAACGTGCGGTGCAGCAGCCGTGGCCGCTGATTATAACGGCTGCGAAAAAATGAGTCACATCCGCGATAAGATTGTCGAGATTTTATTTCAGTCGACATTGGCTTATGGGGCCGCTCTTGCTGCGGGATATAAAGGCCGCCGTCATGCCTCCGGAGTTTATATTCCCGATCCGCTCCTCGTGAATGCTGCCAAGCTTCAGGCAGCAGAGGCGGTTTGGATAGCAGCTAAATTGGCCGGTGAAATTACCGGGGGGATCATTGATACAGCTCCAACTCAAAAAGACTTTAATAATCCAAATATAGCACGATATGTGGACAAATACTTCCGAGGCAAAAACAGCGTATCCACTGAAAACAGGGTGCGCATTGCCCGTTTGGTGGAGTACCTGATTGGCCAAGGATCGATCATTCCCACCGAATCATCTCAAGGGGCGGGGCCATCAGCTGTGCAGAGATTGGTTATACGCCAATCAGCTAACCTTGATTATCTCAAAAGACGCGCTAAAGAGATGGCGGGCATTAGAGAATAGGATGGCTTATCTCCGGTCCGCCGCTCAAAAATAAGTTTTACATAAGGATACGATTGGAGGCAGAAATATTTCTGAGCAAAACAAGCTAATATTTATATTTGAAAATAGCCGCCTTGGTTGACATTCTATAGATTTTTAATAGATATAAGAGTCAAGGGGAGGTCATTTATATATGACGCGCATACTCATTGTTTATCATTCCCAGACCGGACACACACAGAAGATGGCCAGGGCCGTCGCCGCTGGCGCTAAAGCCATTGAGAACACTGAAGTCATTCTGAAGCGGGCGGCAGAGGCAACACTTGACGACCTGCTGGCCTGTCATGGCCTGGCTATCGGGACGCCGGAAAATTTCGGCTATATGTCCGGTATGATCAAGGACTTTTTTGACCGGACCTACAATGAGGCACAGGACAAGGTCTTCCGGAAGCCTTACGTTATCTTTATCAGTGCGGGAAATGACGGCTCAGGAGCATTGCGCGCCATTGAACGCATTGTTTTGGGTTATAAATTGAAAAGTGTTTTTTCGCCCGTTATTGCTCAAGGGGAAATAACGGAAGAAATTCTGGAGCAATGCCGGGAGTTGGGAGGAACGCTGGCCGGAGGATGTGCGCTGGGAATCTATTGAAAACCTATAGATTGTCAATCAAGATCGTAATTTTCACACTTCCGGTTAAGCTGCGAGTGCTCGCGCCTCTCCGCTGGCGAGCCGGTAGCAGTAAACCGGTATTTAGCCTTCCCCTCTATTTATTTTCTATCCACGCTTCCCATTGACACCATAGTTTATCTGTGTGTCCGTCCGGCGGGCAAAAAATGCATTTGTACCTGATATCCGGATTCAACTCCTGCATAAATCCATCAAAGTAGGCGATGCCTACGTGTTTGCAGGAAAACTCTCCCATACCCTTCTTGACGCGTGCCTTCTGTGGACGGCAATCAGTCACGGACAAGTAACATTTCCCGTCACGAACCTCGGCTAGTCCGCCAAAATTGCCAAAAGCCGAAGTCAATAAATATAATCTGCATATGTCTTCATAAGTTGATACGGTATCGATTGATAGGAATTTTTTTAGAATCTTTGCCTCGCTTTTTCCAAATTGCCTCCACACCTCTTCATCCAATTCAATCGCCTTCTTCGTACCCTGCCTGCGCTCGACACCGAGAAACCAAAGCCCATCCAAAGTAAGAGCAAACTGTCCATACATTTTCGCCAAATCGATCAGCTCTTCTTTCGACATCTTCTGATATTCGTCGTCATTTGACCAGGTTGGCATCCCTACTTGCTCCTTTCCCAGTATTAGTTAACATCTCTCCTTATTAACTGGAGATTCTTTATTAAATTTCTTTTGGTTTGTTTTCTCTAATTCGTTCTTTTATTGTGCTTCAATAATCTTGATCAATACCCGGCGGGAGCGGGGGCCGTCAAATTCACAGAAAAAAACAGACTGCCAGGTGCCCAGAACCAGGCGGCCGTTTTCGATAAAAACTGTTTCCGATGCCCCGACCAGCGAGGATTTGACATGAGCGGGCGAATTCCCTTCGCGATGCCGGTAAGAGGCATTTTGCGGCACGGCTCTTTCAAGGGCCGCAATTATATCGCGGGGCACATCAGGATCGGCATTTTCGTTAATGGTGATCGCCGCGGTCGTGTGCGGCGTGTATATGATGCAGCAACCGCTTTGAGCTTTTTTCTCCTTGACTGCGGCTTGAACCAAGGCGGTAATATCGATCATTTCAGCTTGGATATTTGTTCGAATCTTTAATTCTTTCATCATGACCGGCCTTCACAAAACCTATTTATTTTCTGCCGTGCGGATGGCCAGATAAATATCATTAATTATCTGTTCGGAGAGTTTCTGCATCGCCTGACTCATTGCCTGACAATAACCCCGCGGCGATTGGTCAGCCAGCGCCTCCTCCTGACGGTATTTTTTCTGGAAGAGAATCCGCCTGGTTGCTTCCCGCTTCCTTGTATCTTTCAGCGTTATCGCTAAACCGAGCACGGCCTTATTACCGTCTTTATGCAGCAGGAGAAAAAAATCTTCAACACCCCCCTGAATGATATACCGTCCTTCATCCACGGCATAGCGGGGAAAAACAGCCCGGAACAATTCGCTGGCCTGCAGGTCACGCAGGATATTATCGCCGACCATATCGGCGGGATTCACCGCCCAGCGGTTGTAATTGAAAGAATCAAGGGCATAATCATCCGGACGAAAAACCATGTTGCGGTTATTATAGGCCGTGGCAATGTTGAAGCGATCTACGCGGATTGTTGTATCTTCAATCTTTTTGAACTTCTTCCAGACGGGCACCGGATAATCAATCAGGTAACTTTCCATCTGCATTTGGGGCTTCCCGCTGCTTATGCAACCTGTAATAATAGAGAGGCAGAAAAAAAGAAACAGACCATAAAATAAAAAGCGGTGCGGACATTGGATTAATGAAGATATCTTTTCCATTTTATTTTCCTTTGGCTATTCCATTTTTTTGCGCGGCGGCGCCGGCTTGCTGAAAATCAATTCGGAAGGATTATCATTCAGAGACTCGGCCAGCCGCTGCAAATATTCCGATGTTATTCTCAGGTTCTCCGAAGTCTCCTGCAGCTCCAGCGCCACAGATTTTGTTCTTTTATCCAATGTCTCCAAAATCTCCGCCGTTTTAGTTGTGTGCTCCGCCATGTTCAGCGCCTGTACCTGCTGCCGGGCCTGGTTGATCAATTTACGGGCATCACCCAGCGTATCCGATGTTTCTTTAAAAACGCCTTCGATTTTTCCTTCCGCAATGGTTTTATTGAACCGCGCCACAGACTGATCCAGATTGACCGACATAGATTCCAAATTGCTCATGATCTTATCAATGCGTTTGCCGGCCAGGAAAGTTTCAATTGCTTTCGTCGTATTCTTCAGCTGATTGGCGATGCCATGAAAATCAATAGCTTTGATGTTTTGCATAATAGTGTCCGTGTCTGCCAAAAAACGGCTGATTTCCGAACGGCGCGAGGGGATGACCGGATAAGGAGGCTCGAATTTAATTTTTAACGGTTCGAGAATTTCGCCGGGGCGAAGGTGGTCCAATTCAATAAAAACGATGCCGGTAATCCCGGCTGTTTTCAGCTGGCCATAAATCTGGTCCTCTAAATCACCGGAGAGGTTAATTTTCATGACCACTTCGATCAGACGAAAATCCGGCGCGACCTTGATGCTGTCCACCTTGCCGATTTCTACGCCGCGATACTTAACGGCGGAATCATTTTGCAGCCCCTGGACCGATTCATCAAAATAGGAGACATAGGTGGAACCTTTCATCAACAGATCGGAGGCGCTGATCCAGATGATGACAACGGCCCCGATCAGCAGACCGGTGATGACAAATAATCCGATCAAGAATTTTGAACTTCTACCGGACATAAGATCTATCCTGTTGGTTGTTATCGGACGCTTGCCTTAAAAAGAAGCTCTTCACCCGCGGATCTGTGGAGCTTTCTTTTAACTCTTCCGGTGTGCCTTCGGCAATAATTCCTTTTGATTCCTTGTCCAACATTATTACGCGATCGGCAATTTTGCAAATTGATTGCAGTTCGTGAGATACAACCACCATTGTTGTTCCCAGCGCTCGATTGGTCTTGATGATCAAATCATCCAATTCCACTGCCGTAATGGGATCGAGTCCAGCGGATAATTCATCAAAAAAAAGCACCCGCGGATCAAGGGCCATGGCGCGGGCAATGCCGGCCCTTTTTTTCATGCCGCCGGAAAGTTCAGCCGGATAATGATTTTCATAACCGGCAAGATTAACCATGCCTAATTTCATCCGAACAATCAAGTCAATTGTCGCGACATCGAGACTGGTGTATTCCTGCAGCGGCAAAGCGATGTTTTCCTTTATTGTCATGGAGCTGAAAAGGGCGCTGGATTGAAAAAGTACTCCGATATTTTGCCGGAAAACGTTTAATTCTTCCTCACCTGCGGTTGTGATGTCCGTTTTATCAAAAAACACGCTGCCCGCTGTGGTTTTTTGCAGGCCGATCATTATTTTCAAAAGCGTCGTTTTGCCGCAGCCGCTTTCACCCACAATAACAAGAATTTCTCCTTTGCGCACCTGAAAACTGACATTCCGCAAAACCGTATTGCTGCCGAAGCGCACCGTGATGTTTTCCGCTGTGATTATCGGTTCGAGTGAAGTTGAAGACAAAACCCGCCGCTCCTCACCTCAAATAATAAAACATGATCGCAAAAATAGAATCGACCACAACGATAAGAAAAATTGAGGAAACGACGGCGGAAGTAGTATATTTACCGACATCCTGCGCCCCCTCCCGCACTTGAAATCCCCGCTGGCAACCGATGCCCGCAATGATCACGGCGAAAACAGCTGCTTTGATCAAACTGGTTATTACATCAAAAACTTTGATTGTTTTTAACGACTGAACAATATAGGTATTGGCGGTCAGATCAAGACCGGTCACCCCGACCATTAAGCCGCCGATGATGCCAAAAAAATCGGCATAGAGAGTCAAGACCGGCACGACGATCACTGAGGCTAAAACTTTTGGTACGGCTAAAAACCGAACCGGATCAAAACCCATCGTGCTTAAGGCATCGACTTCTTCATTGACGACCATCGTGCCGATTTCTGCGGCAAAGGCCGAACCGGAACGGCCGGCAACCAGAATGGCGGTCATAATCGGCCCCAGCTCCTTGACCATTGCAAAACTCACCAGTGCGGGCACATAAATATTAGCGCCGAAGGAACGAAGCTGCAAATAGGACATAAAAGCAAGAATCAGTCCGATCAAAATGCTGATTAGTCCCACAATCGGCAGACCGTCTACACCGGCTCTTTTCATATAAAACAAAACATCTTTGATTCGCAGTGATTTAGGGCGGGAAATTGTATAAGCCAGGGCAAAAAGCAGTTCACCGGTAAAAGTGATGACATTGATAAAATCATGATAAATATATAAAGATGCACTGCCGACCTTATTTATAAATCCTTCATGCGTTTCTTTGTCTTTCAGCGGCACCTGGGTCAGCGCTTTGTCGTAAATGACGCTGAAAATTCCTTTTGTTTCTTCATTTAAGTTAACAAGAGAGCAATCGATATTTTTTGTTGTCGCTGTTTTTTGAATTTGAATGATAGCGAGCGCTGCGGCACTGTCCAGGTATGTAATGGCGGAAAAATCTATCTCCACTGCACCGATCTTTTGTTCCTCTAACAGATTTTCAATTTCCGAAGCAAAAGACGAAAGATTTTTCAGGCCGAATTTCCCCTGAAGGTAAATGACATATTTCGCATCTTTATTCCTGCCTGAAACTCGATAGCCTTTTTGCCGGTCTTGTTTAACATCCATAATGATTAGGTGGGCAATTGCAGTCAAAAAAATGGTTTAATTAACTAATTTAAGTATTTTTTCTTAGTTACTGCTTTCCGGGCTGTTTTGTCAACGTCAAACTGAGTAATTTGGCTGCTTCCACATTTCGTTCAATGGTTTTGCACATTTCATGGAAGAAAGGGGTTAATGAAGGCTTGCCGGATTAAGCCTTGCCCGGT
>Ga0068714_10006381_pt1 | contig 12035 bp, 11 predicted proteins | sample MTBNYHSulfiMetaG_FD_62988 | JGI IMG/M metagenome (GOLD analysis project Ga0068714, IMG submission 62988) | Enrichment culture microbial communities from rom New York Harbor, USA that are MTBE-degrading - MTBE-NYH (New York Harbor Sulfidogenic)... | ecosystem: Environmental > Aquatic > Marine >... | reverse complement strand
GAGACAATCGAAGGGCTGCCGAAGAGGTTGCCGCTTTGACCGGTGTCGATGAATTTTACGCCAACCTGCTGCCGGAAAACAAAGTTGCAGCGATCGGCAAATTGCGGCAAGAAATCGGGCATGTGGCTATGGTGGGGGACGGTGTTAACGACGCGCCAGCCATGGCGGAATCGTCACTTGCTATCGCCATGGGAGCTATGGGGACCGATGCCGCCATTGAGACCGCAGACATTGCTCTGATGGCTGACGATCTATCCAGACTGCCATGGCTCATCAGCCATTCACATAAAACGATGCGGACCATTAAACAGAACATCATTTTTTCCCTGAGTATCAAAGCGGTTTTTATCGGTCTGGCCCTTATTGGACTGGCAACCCTGTGGGGAGCCATAGCTGCTGACATGGGAGCCTCTCTGCTGGTGATTTTCAACGGTCTGAGGCTTCTCAAGAGCCACTAAAAAGGCAAGGAGCGATTTTCCATGGACTACCAAGAAATCATTTTCGAACAGCGTGGACCTATAGCGTATCTGACCCTCAATCGTCCGGATATACGCAATGCGATAAGCAGCGACCTCATTATTGATGAAATCGTTGATGTCTGCACCAGGGCACAGGCGGATCATGCCCTTAAAGTGCTCGTCGTTTCGGGCGCCGGCAGTTCCTTCTCAGCCGGTGGAAACATCAAGGATATGCATGAAAGAAAGGGAATGTTCTCGGGCAATCCCGAACAGTTGCGGGATAATTACCGGACCGGGATACAGCGCATTCCCATCGCATTCAGCCAGCTCGATATACCGACCATCGCCGCCGTAAATGGTCCCGCTATCGGGGCTGGCTGCGATCTCGCCTGCATGTGCGACATCCGCATCGCCAGTGAGAATGCCAGATTCGGCGAGACCTTCGTCTCCGTGGGACTGATTCCGGGTGACGGCGGCACATTTTTCCTGCCGCGTATCGTCGGTTTTGCCAAGGCATGTGAGCTGACTTTTACCAGCAGAATCATAGATGCACGCGAAGCCTTGCGCATAGGTCTGGTCAATGAGGTGGTCGCCCCCGAACGGCTGCTGGAGCGAAGTCGGCAAATGGCTGAAGAAATCGCCAAGCAGCCCGGAAAGATCCTGCGAATGGCAAAACGCCTGCTCTATGTTACACAGGGAAAGACTCTTCAGGATAGCCTGGAGCTCTCCGCCGCCTTTCAGGCGTTATGCCACTACAGCCCGGAGCACCGAGAAGCTTTGGAGGCTTTCCTTGCCAGGGCGAAAGAAAAAAGCAAGACCCACCCCCCAATGACTCCATAACTCTCTTGACTTAACCATAGACTATTTGCTAGGAGGCTGTCCGGGAACATGTAGCGCAAGGCTCCGGCCCTGCCGGTTTCGGCAATCTTAAATGACCGCGCTACAGAAACACCCGGTTCTTAGGCAAGCGCCTGGGGGCTCGCCCTTTGTCACATTCTCTGAAAGGATCGCCAAGTGATAGAAACAGCATGCATTATCGCTCCGGATGACAGCGGGGCACAAGCCGTTTTCGGCGTTGCCAATGTGCGCAGAATTGTGCTTCTTGCGTCCAAGCTTGGTCTCAGCAACATTCACCTGTTTGGTCGAGTCGATTTATTCATGCCCTTGCTGTCGGACTTAGTGCCACCCGGATCTTTTCACCCGGTGGACGACCACGCCCAACTCGGTCGCGCAATCGAGCAACTGGCAATAGAAAAAGAAACCAAGATTCTTGCGCTCAAAGCCAATGTGGTGATTGATCGCCTGTCGCTTATGGAGCTCCTGCAGGCAGGAGGAGGCAACCAAACACTGCATATGGAACTGGCGAACGACGGAGAATCCGACGGGATCTACCTGGCATCGGCGACAGAGCTTCAAGAGATAGCGGCAACCTTGTGGTCAGCCAAAAATTCGAATCCCCCCATTCTCAAAGATGCCGCACATTTTCAAATCCACAACGGACTTCCGCGCACCGTTGGGCTGACCGCAGGGGATGTGGAAATTTCAGAGGAAAAGCTGCTCGGCGCACTTGCCGCCCAGACCGCTAAAACGGACGGCTTCATGGCACGTCATTTCGACCGCAGGATTTCCCAATTTTTCAGCAGCAAGCTGGTCCGCACTAAAGTGACGCCCAATCAGATCACCTTGATGGGCGTTTCCATCGGTTTGATCGGGGCGCTTTTACTTTCTCTGCCTGGCTATTGGCCGCATTTGCTTGGATCTCTGCTGTTCGTATTTTGCGTTGTAGTGGACGGCGTGGATGGGGAGGTCGCGCGTCTGAAACTGATGGAGAGCCGTTTTGGTCATTATCTGGATATCACAACCGACAATGTAGTGCATATAGCCGTTTTCATCGGCATCGCCTTCGGGCTATATCACGACACGGGCAATAGGCTTTATATATGGGCTTTGTGGTTTCTTCTGGGAGGATTCGGGGTTTGCGCCATAGCCGTCTTCCAATGCATCCTCAGTGTCGACGTGGAAGTTCTCAAGCGCTCGCCCAGGCTGTTGCGGCTTATGAAGATGGTGAGCAACAGAGACTTCGCATATCTGGTCGCTCTTCTTGCACTGGTCGACCGGCTTAACTGGTTTTTATTGGGTGCAGCGATAGGGACCTATGTATTTGCCGGTAGCTTATGGTATCTGAGCTCTCGTAAAAATTGAATTGCAGGCGATCTTCTACAGAGCCTCTTTCGCTTCTGCAATGAAGCGTTTGAGGGTCCAGGGCTCTTGTGCCGCCCCTCGGCACGAATACCAGCAATGCCCGCAGTCGGTAGGATTAAAAAAGTCCGCACGCCAGCTACTGAAATGGCAGGCAACCGGACCGTCCGAGCAGCGTTTGATCATACCATCAGGGGTGACCTGCAGCCAATTCAAGCCGGCCGTGCAGCCGGGAACAGTCTTATTGTAGAAAAACTCCGGTATTTGATCCAAATAATACTCGCCGGTAGTTACATTTCCCAACTGCTCTCTCAGTTCTTTTATCTCGGCAATCACATCTTTTAGCGGCGACAGCTCTGCAGGCTCAACCATATAGGACTTGTTGTTGATCCGCCAGCAATTATAAGTGCTGAGCGAAACCTTAATGCCCATTTCAGAAGCCCGTTTGATGATACGCGGCACTTCCGTATAGTTGCTTTTTTTTATGACCACATTGAAGCACATGCTTACCCCTGCCCTGCTCAGCTTCGGCGCCACGGACAAAACATGTTCGGTAAGCCCGGGCAAGCCTCGCTCACCATCATGGCGCTCATCGAGATAGTCCAGAGAGATCGACAACTGATCCAGGCCGGCTTCCCACAATTCAATCCCCCGCTCCTCAGTCAGCAGCTGCCCGTTAGTGATCAGGCCCAGAAAGAGAAAACCGAAGCTTTGCCGCAATCCCCCGATCAGCTCGGACAAATCTTCCCGCAACAGAGGCTCTCCTCCCGTTAGGCCGACCGACAAAGGGTTAAGCTTCTTGACGACCGGCACATAGTCTTTCAGTTCGGCGGGCGGCTTGATTTTCCAGTAATCGCAAAAATCGCAACGGGCATTGCAGCGCTTGGTGACTTCCAGGTTAATGTTGATCAGTCCGCCATGAATCAAGTATCGAAAGAATTGCTGACCACCGGTTATCATTTCTGCTGCAGATAGTTTGCGTGACACTCCAACCTCTATAATTTCTTAGCTTCGTTGAGCTCATGAATTCTTCCTCCCCTGACCACTCGAAACCTGCGCTGTTGCCAACGCACTCTGTCAGTGAAGAGGCTGAAAATCCAAATAAGCGAGTTCACCCAGTCCTTGATGGGAATGAGCCATGCGTAACTAGCCGCTTCGTCATTGTGAATCACTTTACGATTAAGAAAGCTGAAGCACAGCAGGCGAACTATCAGTGTCACCGTAAACACCGCCAAAGCAAGCGGCGAAAAACCGCTGGTGATCAAAAGGATTGTTGCCAGAGATACTCCGTGAGTGATGCCGGAAGCCAAATATCCCCACGGCCTGCAGACTCGCTGAGTGACCGCCCATCGCAGCTGGTGAAAGAAATAGTCCGAGAAATCAGCAAAGTGGGAATGATGATCGATTAGATGCCTGGACAAATGGACTTCAAAACCATTCTGCCGAGCCAGAAAGCCTATCTGATAATCGTCGGCCAAATAGTCCCTGATCGGCTCAAGTCCCCCAAACTTGCTGATAACAGTCTTGCTGGTACAGATTGTGGCTCCAAAAGCGTAGGAGATCCCCTCGATCTCATAGCCCATAATCACGTTGGGAATAAAATCGGTTTGAATGGTAAGTGCATGCAATGCCGAAGGGATATTGCCGATGCGGGTGCCCCGATACAGGCAGGTGACGATATCGGCCCCCTCCCGTTGAAAAGCGGTCACTATCCTGCGCAAATATTCAGGTCCGACCCGAATGTCACTATCGCTGATAATGAGGGTATCGAATTTGGCTCTGTTGATGGCACCGATGAGATTGCCGACCTTATAATTCGGACCCGGATTCTTGTCGTTCAGCACCCAGCAAATATCCTTGGCGGGGAAGCGATTCTTGAGATTTTCAAGGACCGATACCACGGTTTCATCACTGCGGCTCAGCGAAAAAACAACTTCAAAGGCAGGATAATCCTGCTCGAAAAAGCTGATGAAGTTTTCGATCTGTTCAGCGTCGGCTCGGGTGACCGGTTTAATAACGGAAACCGGCGGAAGATCTTCGCTGCTTTGTTTCGGCCGCTTTGCATCGATGAAAAAACGCAAGCTGGAACGGGTAGATACAAGCTGGAAACCCAGCGATAAGGCTATAAGGGATAACAGGATTACGTCCACTATATTCATGAAGATTTGGCAATCGCTTTCTGCTGAACGCGCATCCGATTCAGCAGCGCGTCAAAAGATTCCTTTTTGATCACTCGGTCGAAAGCGTTTCGATAATTGCCGGCAATGCTCACGCCATCCACTTTGACGTCGTCCACGAGCCATACCGCGCCTTTGTTGGAGAGATCATAATCGACCGTGATCTCGTCGTTGGCGCGAACGATAATCGTCATGACGGTGGCAGTGTCCTTGCGTACGTCCTCTTTAGGATAAAGGACCTTCTCGCGTTTGATGAAGTTCAATACGAGCCGCGAATACGAATCCTGGAAAAGATCCCGGAATATCTGCTTAAATTCAATACGCTGCGCAGGGCTTAACCTCTGCCAGTGACGGTCGAGGGCGAGCTGCGCCATGGCATCGAAATCAATATTCTCTCCGATAATCTTCTGTATCGCAGTTCTTCTTTCTTCACGGTGTTCGGAGCCTTCCAGCTGCGGATCGGTCTGAATGGTCATGATTTCTTCCAGCATGCTGCGTATTCGTTCCGTTGGCTCCTCCGCATAAGAGACGGAATAAAGCGTCAGAGCAGGAAACAAGCCCAGCAATAATAACAGCATACCTAATCGGTTTCTCATATTTGCTCCTCTTTGAGAGTGATGCGCTCTACTTCAATCGAACGGCGAATTCCAGACGCTTCTCTTCGCCGGCTGCGCATACCTTCTTTAATCACTGATCGCTCCGATGGCGTATTCTAACTGAGCAAGCGCCAGATTGTAGTTGTATAATGCTTCAAGGTAGCGGCCTCGATTCTGACCGTATTTGTCTATGGCATCAAATATTCGCTTGGCTGTTCCAAGTCCCATGTCAAAATTGCTAAAGGCCACAACCACCCATTTTCTGGATGCAGATGCGGCCTCCTCATAAGCTTCCATAGCTGTCTTGTATTGTAGCACTTCCTGGTAAATGTTTGCAACTTGGATGGGAATATTCTCCTCGGCATAGGCTTTTGTATTGAGCATCTTGCTGTACTCCGCACGTGCCTTGTCGACCCGGGCTTGTTGAATGCCAAAATCGAAATGCCACTGCAGACCGGCGAAAAATCCTCCATAGGCATGGTTGAATTCATCGGTGAAATAAGGGCTATCGAACTGGTCGCGTCCGGGCGCACCTGCAAAAGAACCCAAAACGACGGCAAAAAAGGAGGGATAGAGATCGCTTTTTGCCGCCTGCACCATGTACTTTTGAGCATCAATGCCGTGCTTGAGCTGTTTCATCTCGGGGCGCTGGTCGAGCGCCTTCTGAATGTATTTCTCCTGAGCTTCCAGCACGTTTCCCTGGTCCGGGAGTGACTCCACGTCAATGTCAAAATCTTCTTCGGGGGGCATGCCAATGAGAGATTTCAAAGCGAAATAGGCCACCCGCTCGCCCTTTTGCGCCTCGGCACGAAAACTTTTGGCTTCGGCACTGTAGGCATCGACCATATACAGATCGCTCTCGTCGACATTTACAGAACCGGCATCGATCAGTGCTTTTATGCGCCGGCGCGTATCATCCAGATACTCCTCCGATTCATCGGCGACTCCCATTCCCTGCCGAGCCAGAACCATCCCGTAGTATAATTGCTTAACCCTGACCACGATCTCCGCCTTCTTCTGCTCGATCTCGACCTGTTTGGCTTTCACCCCCAGTAGGGCGGCTTCTTTGCGATTGGATAGCTTGCCGAAAGTATACAGCGGTTGCGTTAAGGTAAAATCGAGACGCCCGAAGATGCCGATGTCGAATATGTCGCTGGAAGAAGGATCGGTGATCCTGCCATTAACAACCAACGGCTCGTCGGCATTAGCCGCAGGCCCGGTTACCACGGTGGCGTCGAATTGAGGATAATAGGCGGATTCTGCTTGTTTCAGATCACTTTTGGATACTCCCACCTCGTTCCTTGCCATTTCGATGGAAGGACTTCTGGCAAGAGCCATTTCCTGCAATTGCTGCAGAGTCAGGGTTCTCTTCCCCGGCTTTTTCTCTTGCGGTTTCCCCCAGGCCACACTCTGAAGAATCAAGACAACAGCCAGACTGATCGTTGCAACATAGAGGGTCCGATATCCCCCCCTCACTCTCTCCCTCACGGTTGGTGCGATCATCCTCTCCCTCTTCTGTATCGTATAAAGGCCAATGCAGAGCTCTGTCCTTCAATCGGAAGCGAGCCTTCCAGCTTTTTTTTCTCCGAAAGTAAAAGAGCGTAGTTCAGCAGACCGAATCCAGCCCAAAAAATCTGCTGCAGGCGCAGAGTAACCCCGTAGGTCATGCCCATAAGAAGATCGAAGCCCAAGGCTTTAAATGCAAGAACTCTCGTCCCTTCCTGCACTCCTATATCCAGAGGGACCGCGAAAGTCAGAAGGTCGAACCAGTTGCCCAAAATCCAGATGCCGGCCGCCACGGGTATGGTCGCATTATTTGACAGCAGCTCGATAAAAAGCCAAGTCTGAACAATTCCGACAGTAAAGGCTACCAGGTGCCAGAAGACGGACCAAAGTAGGCCAAGCGGATTTGTCCGGTAGAAAACCTTGAGTGCCTCGTCTACCTCATTGATTTCGTGGCTTAATTTCTGTAAGAATTTGCCGCCCAGGTTATGCGAGACCAGCCACCGAATCAGACACCCAAGCTTACCGTATTTTTGGACCAGTAAGAAACCAAAAATCCCCAGGGCAAGCAACCCACTGCTTATCAGCATTCCAACCCAAAGTGCCACGGGCAGGTCGACTTGGGTGACTATCAGAATGGAGCCGGCAGCGACGAAGAGCAATTGGGATATGGCAAAAGAAAGCTTGCCGATAAGAACGCCGGTAATAGCTTCGGCCCCTTTTTGATTCAACGACAGCAAGGCGCCTTTCGTCACTTCACCACCCAGGGCGGCGGTTGGCGTTAGATAATTGATTGCATACCCGGCCATTCGAATCCGAAAGATACGCAAAAAAGGCAGAGACCTGTGAGGACCGCTAAGGCAGTGGCGCCATCCAAGAGCATGAAAAAGGTCGGCAATACCTTCTATCAGAATAATCGGCACCAAGCCCCAACCCAGCAGGCTGATCTCCTGCCACAGCTCGCGGATTCCGATTTTCCATATTAAAAAAACGAGTAAAGCTATCCCGCAACAAACACTGAATATATGAAATTTTTTCATTGGATTACCCTGGCATGTAAACCTTCGGCTAATTCTTGTCCAGCATCACCGCCCCGGCAGCTGTTTCAGCGCCGTTGCTGCGGCACAAGAAGGAAATGCCACGGCTTCCGTCTTCAAGATCTCAATCGGACGAGATGCTTCCCGATTCGACCGATAAGCAGCCTCAATCAACTGAGTACACCATCGAGCTTCGGTCAGATTCAATCCGCGCTCCTGTATTCGATTGATTTCCTCATGGAAATTATCTATAACCGGCTTCATCCATTCGGGATGATGTGAGCCCGCGGAGAGAGCCTCAGGGAAATCGTAGCGTAAAGGAGCCCTGTTCTGGCGTTCCAGAATGAGATGATCGTCATTAACCTGGATGACGCCCCGCTCCCCTCTGATCACTCCGAAGTTGCGCCGGCAAGATGCGCGCCAGGTCAGGTGCAAACGAGCTTCCGCTTCACTGAAGAGCACCGTCAGATCCACGGTCTCTTCGCAACAAGGTCCCAGTCCGTTCGGAGATTCCATTTTGGCCGACACAACTAGAGGCTGCTTCTGCATCAGTGTCAAAACAACATACAGATTATGCCAGCCATGGTCTATCAAAATCCCACCCCAGGAAAGCTCACGGCATTTTCGCCAATCCGAGGCGCCACCACCTGAATTGGGAGGGCGCAAAACATTCAAGCAAATGGAATGAACGGGGCCTATTTCTCCGTTATGAACCAGCTCGGCGGTTGTCAGCCACAAAGGCGCATACTTCCAGTTGTTGACTGTGAAGACAACCTGATCGCTCTCTGCCGCCGTCTGCTGGATTTGGAGAAAGCTCTCCATGGAAGCCGCCAGCGGCTTTTCACAAAACACGTGCAGCCCGGAATGACAGGCGCCGAGGGCGAGCTCGACATGATGGCAGGGAGGTGTGCAAATATCGATAAAGTCCAATCGGGGGTTTCCAGCCAGCAACTCTTCGATGGAGCTGTACAAGCGAGCATCCGGCAAAAATCGACTCACGGCTGCGGCTCGTTCAGCAACGGGTTCCACCACAGCTTCTATCGTGAACCGCTCGCTCGTCTGCCAGGCGGGCAGGTGGGCGTGAATTGCGGCATTACCGAAACCGACAATGGCTCCACGCAACGGTTGGCCATTGTGGTTGTTGTCGTCGAGCGTAGCCATGCGTTATTTCCTTTTAGTTCGATCCGTTCGATTAAATATCAGTTTGAACAGGCCCAACAGGACTAATAGGGCCAATAGGAGCAGCCGGCCCGAGGAAGGGGGACAATTCGAGCCTGCCGGCGGCCCCCATGCTCCATGCTACTTATACGGTACGTGGTCGGCCACATGGGCAAATACTTCGTCGATAATTCCAAGTCCCTCATCTGCCTGCTCTCTGGTCAGAACCAGGGGCGGATTAATGCGGAAATTGGCCTTGTAATTCATGCTGATCAAGCCCCTGCGCAGGCTTTCCAGGTAGATCTGCCTGGTGACACTCTTATCGAGTGGCTCTTTTGTCTTCCGATCTTTGACCAGTTCTACACCGATCAGTAAGCCGCGACCGCGGACATCCCCTATGAATTCATACTTTTCCTGCAAATGTCGCAGTCCGTTCAACAGGTATTCGCCTACAGCCCTGGAATTTTCCACCAGGGATTCATCTAAAATGGTCCCGATGGTGGCAAGCGCCGCAGTGCTCGCCAGAGGATTTCCACCGTAGCTGCTCGATGATGAGCTGGGCTTTGAAAACGGCATGCTGGCGGTTATCTCATCGCTCGATATCAAGCCGGAAACCGGAAAGCCGCTGCCCATTCCTTTTCCCACCGTCATTATGTCCGGCTTTATTCCGTCATGGTGGCAGCCGAACATTTTCCCGGTTCGGCCAAATCCAGTGATCATTTCGTCGGCTATAACGAGTGCTTCGTTTTCTCGAGCAATTTCAAGCAAACCGGGCAAGAATTCAGGAGGTGGAATGATATTTCCGGCGGTTCCCTGGATAGTTTCCACAATGATGGCTGCGAGACTGCCTGCGGTATTGTTTTCGATCACTTTCCGGACGAAATCCAAACAGAACATGCCACAACCGGGATACTCCATCTTAAAGGGGCAGCGGTAACAATCCGCATAAGGAGCCAAATGCAGCCCCGGATGAAGCACACCCCAATTCTTTTTGAAAGGGTCCCCTATCAGGCCCAATACTCCGCCGGTTTTGCCGTGGAATCCGCCCCAGAAACTGAGCACTTCGAATTTCTTGGTGAAAGACTTGGCCAATCGAACCGCTGCTTCCACAGCTTCGGCACCGCCGCTATAGAGCTGTGTCCTGGTTAAACCCTCCGGAGTGAGCGAAGCGATCAGCCGCAACAGTTTGACTCTGTTCTGTGTGGTGAAGCTTCCTACCGAGACCTTGTCGAGCTGGTCTTTCAAAGCCTGGACATATTTGGGATGCGTATGTCCGAGACTGCAGACCGCAACTCCGGCCATAAAGTCCAGGTACCGTCTGCCGCTCATATCTTCGAGATAGCATCCCCTGCCCTCTTTGATCACCAACTGCGACAGCTGCGCAACCTCTTGAAGTCCGGGGGACATAAACCGACGTTCTTCTTGGGACAGTTCTGATGCAACTGTAGCGGCGCCCTCAGGCACAAAATCTCTATAATACATTCAGTCGACCTCTTTTTTTAAATAGTGAACAATGAGCGGTAAGCATTGAACAGAAAGACCAATTCCCTCCATGGCTCTCATGAATCGAGCCCAACGGCTCCGCCCGTCAGCTCCCTCCCAAATAGGATGCGATGCTTTCTGCTGCGGTGGTGCAGCATCGCGAAAAACTTGGCCAATCGTTCAGATCGATCAAAAAGACCTCATCCCGATCGGTCAGCACGGCATCTCCACCATAGACTTCCAGTCCAACAACTTGGGCTGCCTGCACGGCCACCTCTTTGAGAATCTCTACACACGAGCTGACATCTTCACCGGTGGCCGCCAAGTAGGCTCTAAAATACTCGCCCGGTCCGATCCCATAAAACTTAACTACATCACCTTTCACGTGTTCCTGAAGCAAGATGTTGTCGATACGGTGACGGCGATAATGCTCCAAAGCTCGAGGCATGTCCGATTCCGATTCCAACTCGATAACATCGCCCGCCTGCATGGCATGAACATCGCCACGCTTTAACCAGATTCGGCCGGGAAATTGAAAATCGATCCCCTGCTCGGCATCCTCCAGAGTTATCATTTGACTGCGCGGCATGCGCACGCCCGCCTCCGCGAGTAAACGCGTCAGCGGTTTGCGATAACAGTTGAGAATCGATGCGACGGAATTGACCACCCGGGTTCCTTGCCGTTCCCAATCGTTGAGAACCTCAAGCGGTTTCATCGACTGCGCCATACTGAGAGCCTTGTCGGGCCGTGGGGTCGAAAGATCGAGAGATTCTGCCTTCACACTGGCCACCCTGAAGCCGGCCCGGGAGAACACTGCCAGGGTTGCATCAAGAATCGCCGCATCATCTTGCACTTTTCCAGGCGAGAACATCTGTTCGCGATAAATGCCCAGTACGGTGAGAGAGCTCATATTTCTTCAATCTCTTTCAGGAATTCTTCAGCTTTTTGAATGTCCTCAGGATAATCCACGTCAACAGCCTTCGGCCCTGGAAGCCCGTACAAGCCGTAGCCCCTTGAAACCAGAAGACCCAAAAATTGCCGTAAAGCCGTTAACTTTTGACTGCGTGCGGTATCAATCAATTCGAAAATTCGGGGGTTAAAATAATAAAAGCCGGCGGTAACGTACCGGCTTCCCCTGGCTTCGTGACCCATGGCGATGATTTTGCCCTGTTTGTCCAGCCTCACCCATAGAGGTTTTTCATCATCGATATAATCCGTAAGTGCCAGCACCCCGGAGCCATGGTTCAAGTCGGCTGCCTTGGACAGGAATTCCCGCAGCGCCGGAAATGCAAAGACGGCGTCAACAGTAAAAAGCAGAAAAGGCTCCTGCCGCAAAAAAGGCTCAAGGCAGAACAGACTTTCCATCGAGCTCGGAGTCGTCTTTATCTTCAACTCAAGGGGAAGAGGCCAAGAAGTCGATTGCAG
>Ga0068714_10006378_pt1 | contig 12038 bp, 10 predicted proteins | sample MTBNYHSulfiMetaG_FD_62988 | JGI IMG/M metagenome (GOLD analysis project Ga0068714, IMG submission 62988) | Enrichment culture microbial communities from rom New York Harbor, USA that are MTBE-degrading - MTBE-NYH (New York Harbor Sulfidogenic)... | ecosystem: Environmental > Aquatic > Marine >... | reverse complement strand
TTTGATGGATAAAATGCATGATCATAACTGTCTATGTTCATAAAACCATAATAATTTATGAAAAAATTCCTTTTATTCATTGTTTCCGGTGTTGGATCGATAATCGGTTTAAAGAAAGAGCTTTCCAGTTCGATTCCTAAACCCAGGGAGTAGGAATTTCTAAAAACAGACTGAGTAAATAATTGTAATTTGGATTCAGAATAATTAATAGCAGAAACTTTTTGGGAATTCTCATATGTATACATTTTACTGGTGTTGGATTCGAAATTTAATCCATAACCAGGTTTCCATCCATTATTTTTCAGAACATATGCTCTAAAGTAAGGATTTTCGCCTAATCCTGCGCTAATTGAAAGTTTGGATCCACTTAATAACAAATTTCTGAAAGTGGAGTTCAGGAGAATAGAGGCACGATTATATGAATCAAAGTGTACGCCAACACGAAAAAGTCCACCTGTATATTCTTTTAAATTAATGATAAGGCTGTTTCCTTTTTCATTTTTCTGAATTTCATAGGTTGCCTTCTCAAAATAAAGAGATGAATATACTCTGTCGATTGCTTTTTCAAGGTCAGCCAGTGTTATTTTTTGCATGGGATTAATTTCTAATTTACCGGAAACCAGTTGTGGCGATACTCTTTGCAGTCCTGTAAACAGGATCTCATTTATCAGTATTGAATCAGTTGAAGTAAGTTGCTGACCGGTAAAAGATTCCCTGGCTGTAATATTTAATGAATCTGCAAGAGCTTTTAATCCTGGCAGTACATTCCTTGCAGCTATTTCACCAATAGCAATAATACTGTCGGCTGAATTGAAACTTGAAGCATTATATTTTTTAAGGTCGGGTGATATCAATATATTGCATATGCTTTTATTCTCCTGGTTTAATTCTTCTCCTATAAAAGATATAGATTGTTCAATAATTTTAAAAATTGTTGTAAGTTCATTTTTTGAGACAGAATGAAAACCAACATCAACACCAATTATTATATCAGCTCCCATATCTTGAACATGTTGAGCTGGTAAATTATTAACCATACCTCCATCAACCAGCAATTGATTATCGATTTCAACAGGATTAAAAATGCTTGGAATTGACATTGTTGCGCGGAGCGCAGTAGGAAGGTAACCGTTTCTCAGTACTACTTCTTTACCGGTTTCAATATTTGTGGCTACGCATAAGAATGGAATATTAAATTTATTGAAGTCACGGATATCATATACTGGAGCACATAATTTATTTAAAAGATTTTCAATATTCTGTCCATTAATTACTCCGGTGGGAATCTGAATTTTGTTGTCTTTGATCGGTAAAGAAATAATGAAGCGATCAAGGTCTTCTTTTTCTTCAATAGTAATCTCTCTTCTAGGGATTTCATCACCGAGGTAATAATTCCATGGAGTAGTTCTGGCTAACCGGTCAAGGGAATCTACAGAGTATCCTATAGCGTATAGTCCTCCGATTATACCTCCCATACTTGTGCCACCAATGAAATCCGGCCTTATACCAGCTTCCTCAAGAACTTTCAGAACTCCGATATGGGCAAGACCTTTTGCTCCGCCTCCGCTTAAAACTAATCCGATTTTCGGCTTGGAATCCGAAACTTGCTGGGATCTGACCTGTATGTTAATTCCAAAATTCAGACATATAAATAAAAGGAATAAAATATAAATTCGCATATTTTTTGCAGTTTTATTCATATTACAAATTTACCTGATTCAATTTAATGATTAATTTAATTAGTATGCTTTTCGTCACTTAAATAATGATTATTGTTGACTTCACGAAAACAATATATTCCACTAAAGCAATGAAGGAAAATTACTAAAAAAAGGCTCTATTAGTAATGTCCTTTAAATAGCTTTGCTATTTTTGTAGAAAGAACACATGTTATGCCTCTTCAGATTGACGAAAAAGATATAAATAAATTTATTGTTGTTGGTGACCGGATTCTTGTGAAACCAAGGAGTGATCAGCAAAAGACAAAATCAGGACTTTATCTTCCGCCTGGTGTGACTGAGAATGAGAAGATCCATGTTGGTTATGTCATCAAAGTCGGGCCCGGATATCCCATTCCTGCAATCAGTGATGCTGATGAGCCCTGGAAAAATTCAGGTGATACAGTCAAATATGTACCCTTACAACCCAAAATAGGAGATATTGCTATTTATCTTCAGAATAATGGATGGGAAATTGAATTTAATAAAGAAAAATATGTTATCCTTCCTCAATCAGCAATCCTTTTATTAATAAGAGATGAGGGCCTCTTCGAGTGAAAGGGAAAGCTTCTGTTGATCATTATAATAAAATTCTTATCTGTTGACTATGCAGTTGAATCCAGGTAATTGAAATTAAACAGGGATCTATTACTCATTGGAAACAGGGTAGATCTACTTGTGTGAATTTCTTCTTCTTTTTTTACCCAGAAATGATAAAAGCAGCATAACTGTGCCAAAGAACAACATGAATAATCCGGACCATAAGTTAATATTATATCCGAGTGATTTGATAATATAAATTTCATCGCCGATTGATACCAGGCCTTTTATTGTGAGTATTATTCCCAAAATTGTAAACATCAGCCCAATCGGAAGTTTAATATCTATGCCCATTGATTTATTTTTTGTAATTACCAGAAAATTACTGATAATATTATTGCAATTATTGTTACTAAAACTGCTAAAACATTTGGTTTCTTGTACCAGATTTTACTTGTATCTATTGTTCGGGGAGTTAAAGAATAAACCAGACCTTTTAACTGATCCTTAGTTTTATTAGGTTTTGTCAGCAATGATATCAGCAGCATTGCAATGAATGCAACCGAGAAGGCAATGATGGCAATCCAGAAATTCTGTGCCATTTCGCTGGGAAAGGTATGGATTATTTTTCTGGTCCAACCGCCTTTTACCAGACTTAATGCTCCTTCAGGTTGAGTAAAGCCATGTACAAGTGCAGCTGATACTGTTCCTGCGACCAATCCCCAGAAAGCCCCATGTCCAGTCGTTCGTTTATTAAACATACCGAGCAGAAATGCTGCAAACAATGGAGCATTGATGAAGGCGAAGATCAGCTGGATAAAATCCATAATGTTATTAAATATTGCCGCAACATATGCAGTCAGAATACTCACCCCTACTCCAAAAACAGTAGTCAGTTTACCAACCCTCAGATAGTGATTATCAGATTTGTGTGGGACCAGATAACTCTGATAAATATCATATGTGAATACGGTATTGAATGCAGTGACATTCCCTGCCATCCCGCTCATAAATGAGGCCATCAGTGCCGTTAATCCCAGTCCCAGCACACCGGAGGGAAGAAATCGTTGAAGAAGCATAGGGATGACAAGATCGTAATTGTAACTGTTATTTTTCATAGGGAGATGAAATGATTCATCTCCCATATTTATCAGGGCAATGGCAATCATTCCAGGAATAATTACCAGGAAGGGAATGAACATTTTCGGGAATGCTCCGATCAGCGGGGTTCTGCGTGCGGCACTCATCGATCCTGCTGCCATGGCCCGCTGTACAACAAGGAAATTAGTACACCAGTAACCAAATGACAGGACAAAACCCAATCCGAATACAATTCCCATCCATCCACCCATCTCGCTTTCACTATTGATATATTTCCATGAATGAGCAAATTCAGGTTTTATATTATTTACTAATCCCTCCCATCCTCCGACTTTTACAAGTCCGATAATAACCAGGGGAAGAAATCCGATGACAATCAGGAAGAATTGCAATACTTCATTATATATAGCAGAACTGAGTCCACCAAGATAAGTATAGATAAGCACAATTGAGGCAGAAATGATCAGGCTCATGTGGAAATTCCATCCCAACAGTGTTTTCATCAATAAAGCCAGGGCATACATGGATATTCCCGAGGCGAATATTGTCATAATGGCGAATGAGAAAGCATTAAAAGCACGGGTTTTCTCATCAAAACGAAGTTTCAGATATTCAGGCACGGATCTGGCCTTTGAGCCATAGTAAAAAGGCATCATGAACAGAGCCAGGAAGATCATGGCCGGAATGGCCCCTATCCAGTAAAAATGGACAGTGCTCAAGCCATACTTGGCTCCGGAAGCAGCCATTCCAATTACTTCCAGGGCTCCCAGATTAGCCGAGATAAAAGCCAATCCGGTGACCCATGCAGGAAGTGAGCGGCCCGCCTCAAGAAAAGCCGAGGCATCTCTCATGTATTTTTTAAGAGCCCAGCCTATACCCAGGACAAATACAAAATATGTCAGCATGATCGAATAATCGATCCAGCTTAGATTAAATCCCTGATCCATGGAAAATGTTATATGATTTATCGGAATGCAACGTAAAATAAAAAAGATGAATGTGAAATTAATTAAACTTTATGAAAATCGCATATTTAACCATCTGACTTTATAGCTTATTGCAGGTATTATTTAACGGATATATATGTTTTTACAATAAAAACACAAGAGTTGATCGATCCTGTCATTAATTATAAGTATGTACTCATACCTGCCTTATTCAATAATATTCAATATTGACCATGTTTCATTAGGGTCTCCCACATTGAAATGATATTTTGTGGTGGTATTTCACTCTGGATATTATGAACGGCAGAAAATACAAAACCACCTCCAGGTGCGAGCGAATCAATGTTTTGTTTCACGTTTTCACTAACTTCCTGAGGGGTTCCATGCGGTAATACACTTTGAGTGTCAACCCCGCCTCCCCAGAAAACTATACTTTGGCCAAAATCTTTTTTTAACAGTGAAGGTTCCATCCCTTTGGCATTTATATGAACAGGATTCAGAATGTTAATCCCCATTTCAATTAAATCGGGAATGATAGGACGCACATTCCCACAGGAATGAAACATGATTTTTGTATGGGGTGCTTTTTTTTTCAGGACATTAATAATCCTCTGTACATGAGGTTTATAATATGTCCTGAAATGCTCAGGATCTATCAACTGGGAATCCTGTGTCCCATAATCATCACCTTCAGCGAGAATATCAACCACATCGGATAATTTTTCCAGGGCCATCTCCCAGAACTCTATTTTGAGATCAGCTATTTTTCCGATAAGTTTATCTGAAAAGACGGGATAAATCAGTGCGTCAACCAACGCATTTGTCATTCCTCTTATCCGTTGATGCATTTCAAATACACCCGCACATAAGCCCTTAAGAAGTATGATCTTTCCATTTTCACGGAAATGTTCAGCTTTTTCACGTAATCCTTCAATTCTCCTGGGATCAGCTGCAAATGGCCAGTTAAATTCTTCAATATTTTTAATATCGGGTTCGTGAATATTATTCATCGGATTTCCGACAATGGAAAACCATCGGCCGTTTTTTTTTGGAAAATGATGAATAAAATTCCATTCATCCGAATATTCCCAGTTTTCACCTGCATCGGTGAGATCTTCATATACTTTCCAGTTATGACTTGTCAGTGGCATTATACCGCGAGCATCAACCTTCAGCATTTCAAGAATGGTTTCCGAAGGAATGACAATCTGCTGGATTACATCTGCCCAGACAGGTGATTCAGGATTGCAACCGATATATGCCAATAGATTCTGGTAGGCAACATTAGAAATACCAGTCCAGGTTGAAGCAGCCAGGTCAAAAGGAACCCGGTCAGCTTCTTCATGGTTGAGTGCTTTGAAAATCCTTTCACGTGAATTCATTGATCTTTTGCATTTTTAAGATTTAAAGATACAGGATCCATGGCAGGGGAGATCCCGTGAATTATGGCCAGCCCTGCCAGATACCCAAATGCTGCAATTATAAAAGGGAACACATAACCCTTAACTCCTGCTTCATCCATTGCACCACCAGCAATGCCGCCTGTATAAGCCACACAATAGATTATCACGAGAGGAAGAGCCAATTCATTGATATTAGTGCCGAATTTGGAATATAGGAATTTTGCTCCCCAGAAAAGATAAAAATACCATACCGGATCAGTGAATAATTTACCCAGGGCAACAACCCAGGTTTGTTTATAAAGGATCAATCGCTTCCAGCTAAGTTTCACCTGTTCATGTTCACCCGAATCCTGCCTGATATAATTTAATTCATTTCGGTTAACAAAACGGCTCATTTCCGGAGAAGTGTAAAAGAAAATCCACACCATGATCCAGAGAAAACTAAGAAAACCGGAAAAGAGAAACACATACTTCCAGGAAATAAAAATCAGCAGGATAACTGGTATTATGAGGGGAGCGAATATCGGGCCCATATTTGAACCTCCGTTAAATAAACCCGTGGCAAAAGCTCTTTCTTTCTTGGGAAACCATTCTGCAACAGTTTTAATACTTGCCGGGAAATTAGCAGCCTGGGCCAGACCAAGACCCATCCTTGAAAAGGCAAAACCTATCCATGTTCTGGCAATAGCATGAGACATACTGGCTAGACTCCATAAGAGAACAGCTATCAGAAATCCCCGCCTCGTACCCAGAAAGTCAATTAAATATCCCATTAATAGAGTGCCAGCTGCATAGGTTAGCTGGAAAGCAAAAACAATATATCCATATTGCTGTTCGTCCCAGCCGATTTGAGATTCAAGGTATGGAGCCAGTATTCCAATTGTGACACGGTCGAAATAAACGATGGTAGTGGAAAAAAACAGCATCGCAACAATAATCCATCTGAAACTGGTCTTTTTATTCTTCATTTTAACTCTTTAGAATGAGACCTTGTTAATGTAATGCAATCGCAATCTGATTTGTTTGGATAATATCTGGTTCATTTCAGGATAGATCAAATATCCAAAACTTTTTCATAATTTTGTTAATCTGACGCCTTTAATTGACATTTTATAAAAGGATGAGTATTGTAAAAAACATATTCTGGATCTTACTATTTATTAATTCATTACTTAATGCCCAGGTAATTGATAAAAATTTATCATTTAAAAAAGCGGATTTTTTAAAACCAAAATATAAATTTTCTGCAGGTAGCAATTTTATCTATGTTCCTTCATTAAGAAGTGGAATAAATATTTATGCGGTTCCTTCTATTTCTTTCGCATTGACACAGCGATTATCAGCTGAAGCTGGAATAATTGCCACAACCTCTGTTATGCCAGGTAATTTCCCTTATGAGATTAATGCTGCAAAAAGAAACTACGGTAATCTGGCAGTATTTGGAAGTACAATATATCAGGCAACTCCGAAGTTGACAATTTATGGTACAGGCATAAAACAACTTATTGATAAACCCTCATATTTCCCTTTCCCACCAACCCAACCGAACAGTTTCACCCTGGGTACAAGTTTTAAGTTAAGTAAAGGACTTACAATTGGAGCTTCATTCCAAATTTCGGAAGGTTATTACACTAACTCATTTTTACCCGGAAGAGAGAGAAAAGTGTTCTATTCACCTTTTATCTGGTAAACATTTGATTGTTCCTTGCTTATTACTTTTATGAGAGTTTCTTTAAATCCGGTTCACATCCTGATTTTCAGGTGTTTTTATAATTTATCATTTTCTACAGGTATTTTATCATAAAAAAATCTTATTTTTAAAGTTCTAAAAAATTATAAATCATCATAAATACCTTAATTTATCAATATGACTGAAATAAGATCAAATGGTGTCTCGAGGAGGTCGTTTCTTCGGACATCAATGTTTGGTGTTGCCGGTCTCCTCGTCCTTCCCGGGCTAAGAGGTTTTTCAGCCCAGAACAATAAGGTAAATCTGGCTTTTATTGGTCTGGGGCGTCAGGCAATGTATTTGCTTAATGGTTTTATTAATATTGAAGGTGTTCAGGTTGTTGCCGGATGCGATGTATATGGAATAAAACGTCTAAGGTTTCAGCAGCGTGTGATTGATTTCTATAAGAAATCTGGAAAAAAAGTCAATATTAAAACCTATGAACACTATTCGGATCTGCTTTCCCAGCCCGATATTGATGCGGTGGTCATTGCAGTTCCTGATCACTGGCATGCTTTAATTGCTATTGAAGCCGTTAAGGCAGGGAAGGATGTTTATCTTGAAAAGCCTATGACCTTTACTATATTAGAGGGACAGAGACTCATTGAAGCCGTTCGTGCCAATAACCGGGTCCTTGCAGTAGGAAGCCAGCAAAGGTCAGATCCTAATTTCCAGTATGCTGTTAAACTGGTACAGGATGGTAAAATCGGTAAAATTCAGAAAGTTAATGCATATGTAGGGGGGCCTCCCACACCTTATGATCTGCCGGAAGAGGCACTTCCGTATGATTTAAACTGGGATCTCTGGCTCGGTCCTAATCCTTATATACACTTTAATTCTCAACTTAATCCGCCTATTACTCTGAATCCACCCAAAGATGAAGAATTCTGGGGAGGATGGAGATGGTATAAGGAAACGGGAGGAGGATTTACTACTGACTGGGGAGCACATATGTTCGATATTGCCCAGTGGGGACTCGGGATGGATAAAAGTGGACCTGTTGAAATAATTCCTGCAGGATATAAGGACACCAAATTTCTGACTTTCAGGTATAATGATGGAGTAATTATGACTGAAGAGAAATTCAATGGTGATTTGAAAGGAGTGAAATTCTGGGGTTCTGATGGATGGATTGAAGTAGCAAGAGGTTTTTTCAATGCTTCAAAAGATAGTCTTAAACCTCAGAAAAAGACGTCTGAAACAGGGGATTATGAAACAAAAGCTTCACATCATGCGAACTTTATTGATGCAGTGCGTTCACGTTTGGATCCGGTTGCTTCCGTTGAAATAGGACACAGATCCTGTACCGTATGTAACCTGGGTAATATTGCTTATGAACTTAACCGCCCGGTGAAATGGGATCCTGAAAAGGAAAGCTTTTTCAATGATCCCGAAGCATCAAAATTCCTGCACAGGATTTACAGGGAAGGGTATTCATTATAACATTTCCGATATTTAATTTATTAAGTAAAACCATTCATAACATAAATAATTATAAAATGACCAGAAAAATTTTAAGCATGGCAATTATTACAGGTCTTATTGGTTTATCATCTTTGATGATAATGTCCTGTCAGCCGAAAGTAAAAAAGAATATTGGGATACAGCTGTATTCAGTACGTGATTCCATGAGAACAAATCCAGTGAATACCATTATTGAAGTTGGTAAAATCGGTTACCAGTATGTAGAACCTGCAGGTTACCGGGATGGCTTATTCTACAATATGGAACCGGCTGAATTTAAAGCCCTGGTTGAAGAAAACGGCATGTATATCCTGAGTTCTCATACCGGCCAGAATCTTCCGGATTCTGCTAATTGGGCATCCACTATGGAATGGTGGGACAAATGTATTGATGCCCATGTCACAGCAGGTGCGAAATATATCGTTCAGGCTTCTATGGGTAGAAATGCATACGACAGTCTGAGTATTTTAAATAAATACTGTGATTATTTCAATGCTGTTGGTGAAAAATGCAGTGCAAAAGGTATTCAGTTTGGATATCACAATCACACGAATGAATTTAAAGAACTTGAAGGTAATGTGATCTATGACTATATGCTGCAGAATACTGACCCTGCAAAAGTCTTCTTCCAGCTTGATTTATACTGGATACAGGAAGGTGGAGGAAATGCACTCGAATATTTCAAAAAGTACCCGGGACGTTTTCTGTTGTATCATGTAAAAGATTCTGCTGAAGTAGGCGGAAGCGGTAAAATGGACTTCAAACCATTCTATGAAAATGCTGAACTGGCAGGGGCTAAATATTTTATTGTGGAAGTAGAAAAATATACAACAGGAAATCAGATTGAAAGCATCAGGCAGAGCTTTCAGTACCTGAACAAAGCTGATTATGTAAAATGATCATTTAAATTGGGTTGTCCAGAAAGAGAAAATCAACCCCAAACCTGCCCAGGCAGATTTGGGGTTGATTTTTTTTAGACAGATCCAATTGGAAAAATTCGGTTATTCAAATTCCTTTGGCACTCCACAGATCAATACCAGATCCTTATCTGGTGAGATGTTTCTGTACTGATGTTTTTCATTGGGCATCACCAGGGCAAAGTCACCTTTTTCTATTTTATTTTGCATACCGGTTTCATTAACCAGGAACCCTTCCCCTTCAATGATATAATTCATATGTTCATAAGGGTGCTGGTGATAGGGAGTACACCCACCCGGCTCGACAGTAAAAACCCTGTAAGAATAGACAGGCGCACCATCCTCACGGGATAAAGGAATTTGTTTCCAGGCTCCCATGGCTCCTTCCATCAGAACTTTATTTTTTCTGACACTACTGAGAGAGACGATCTTCATATTGATTTAATTGTTAATGTATGATTCATTTCTTTAACCAATAATAATAAATAAAATTAAATGTTTGTGGTAAAAACAGATATTTTCTGGTTAGCAGAATAAAAAGAACAGGTAAGAGATCATATCAGATAGATTATAACTAGAAAATAAATGAGAACACGAAATAGATTCCTCCACTTATTATCATGGTTGCAGGGATTGTGAATATCCAGGCCAGTATGATATTAGTGGCTATTCCCCAACGAACTGCTGTAAGCCTTTTAGTCAATCCTACACCCATAATTGAGCCTGTAATGGTATGTGTAGTGCTGACCGGGATCCCAGCAAGCGTACTTCCAATTATGGTAATTGCCCCTGCTGTCTCTGCACAGAAACCTTGTACAGGCTTAAGATGTGTAAGACTGGTCCCAAGGGTTTTAATTACCTTCCGTCCACCAATCAGAGTACCTAATGCTATTGTACCATAACAAGCAAATATAACCCAGGTAGGGATATAAAATTCAGGGCCAAGCCGTCCTGTACTGAAGAGTAATACAGCAATAATTCCCATGGTTTTTTGAGCATCGTTAGATCCATGTCCAATACTGAATATAGCTGATGAGACTAACTGCATGATCCTGAAAAGAGAGTCAACATTACGGGGATGTTTATTTTTAAAAACAATCATAGTAATGATCATCAGAATGTATCCCAGGATTACTCCAATAAGAGGAGACAGAACAATAAAGAGAAGCACTATATTAAGACCCCCAGTTATGACCACATCGGGTCCGCCTTCAACCATGGCTGATCCAATCAATCCCCCGATGAGTGCATGAGATACGCTGATCGGCATTCCGTATTTTGTACATATATATACCCAGAGTACGGCTCCGGTAAGAGCTGCCAGAACAATAAATTCATTTACCACTGATGGTTCCACAATACCTTTACCTATTGTGTTTGCAACGTGTAAACCAAGAAAAAAAACGGCGGAAAAATTAAAAAATGCTGCCCATAATACAGCCAGAAAAGGATTTAAGACTTTTGTTGAAACTATAGTGGCAATTGAATTTGCCGCATCATTCATGCCATTGAGAAAATCAAATATCAGGGCAATGATGATGGTGATAACAATAATGAAAAGCATATCAGTTAATTATGACATTTTTAGAATAATTGTTTTTAGGATATTTGAAACCCCTTTAATACAATCTGTAGTATTTTCCATACTTTCTAAAATTTCTTTTTGTTTAATTAACTCAATAGCTTTCTTTTCTTTTTTAAAAATATTTGAGATAGTGGAATGATACAGTTCATCGGCTTCTTTTTCATACTCAACTATTTTACTGCATGCCTTTAAAATCTTGTTGGGTTTTTTTAAACTTCTTAATTCACTTACAGCAATATCGATCTGTTGAGAGCTGTCAGAAATAATTTTTGCAAAATCCTTGAATTCAGAAGGGAAATTCTTTGGTCTGTACTGACGGATCATCTGTGCAATACCGTATATGCGATCAATAACTTGATCAATGGATGTTGTCAACTCATGAATATCTTCCCTGTCAAAGGGAGGAACAAAAGATTTATCCAGTTCATCAAAAATCTTCTGTGCAATTCCATCAGCTTGCTTCTCTGTATCTTTAATCTGTTTTAGTAGATCTTTCTGTTTAGCCGGATCATCATGCTCAAAAATTTCATGTTGGACTAATGAGACTTGAACGGCACATTTAGATATCTCTTCAAACAATGGGAAAAACTTTTTGTCAGAGGGAACCAACTTTTGGAAGAATGTACTGATACTC
>Ga0068714_10006374_pt1 | contig 12043 bp, 9 predicted proteins | sample MTBNYHSulfiMetaG_FD_62988 | JGI IMG/M metagenome (GOLD analysis project Ga0068714, IMG submission 62988) | Enrichment culture microbial communities from rom New York Harbor, USA that are MTBE-degrading - MTBE-NYH (New York Harbor Sulfidogenic)... | ecosystem: Environmental > Aquatic > Marine >... | reverse complement strand
CTCTGAAAGGGAATAGTATGGGCTTCCACCACTCGATGATCTTGCCGGGAAAGAACCTGCTCGCGGACTACCACTTGTTTGGTTTCCAAAGCGTGGGGGACTCCACACGTTTCGCAAGGCGTATCGCGGCCCATGAAGTACTGGTAACACGTGCGACCTTCCGGTTCGCCGTAGGTCTTCCTCGATGGCTCATCCACGTAACGGAGGTTGAACCCGGCGTCCACGATGTCTATGCTGGCTCGGGTGGCGCCCAGAATGAATTCGAGTCGCCGGTTGGTCTCCTCCAATTGGCCATGGCTTTCCTGCAATTCCGCTCGTCTCTGATATTCGTCGGTTACGTCCCGGAATACGAGCACGGCTCCCAAAAGGTCCCCCGTCATGTTCCGGATGGGGGCCCAGCTGTCCGCGATCTGTCGCTCCGTTCCGTCCCGGGCTACCAGGATTGCATCAGCGGGCAACCCTAAGGTGATGTCATCCTTTAGCGCGCGTTCCACGGGATGGGCCGCTTCGGTCCGGATTTTCCCATCCAGGATGCGAAAGATTTCAGTTACGGGAATTCCGTGTGCCTCGGAAGAAGTCCATCCTGTAAGGATTTCGGCCACCGGGTTGAGATCGATCAGCCGGCCTTGGGAGTCCGTTCGGATGACTCCGTCGCCGATGGAGCGCAGCGTCGCCGCCAGATGCTCCTCGCTTTCGGAAAGCTCCCGCGTACGCTGTCGGACCTGTTGTTCCAGGTAAGCACGGCGGTTTCCGAGAAAGCCGACAAAGACGGCGGACAGTGCCGTGAGCAGCATACCGGCCGCTCCGATCAACCAGCGCGTCCGCACCGAGTGCAACTCGGGAAACGCCGGACCGGGGTGAGCCGCCAAGACATACGTTTTTCCGAAAGCGAAAACAGGCGCCGTCACGGTGAGGCCTTGGGCCGACGGATGGCGCCCCGGGCCGTTTTCGGCGCGGTTCTTATAGGAACTTTCCGTCCCTGTGGAAGACAGGAAAATAGGAGGGCCGCCTGCCTGCAACTGATACAGGCTCAACAGGACCGTGGATTGCTCTTCAGGGGTGAGCCGGACCGTAAGCGAGAGCAAGGACGGCATGCGCGGGACGGCCACGGCGAATCCGCGCAGGTTTCTCGGAATCCGTTCGTCGAAAACGGGCCGGACCACGAGAATGCTCCTCGTGTCTTCCTCGACATCCTGAATAATGGGGACTGGATCCGTGGCGGTTGTCAGGCCGCTCCACGACGCTTCTTCCAAAGCCGCTCGGCGGATCGTTTCAGAACCTATATCATAGCCGAGGACCGCCTTGTTGTCCGCTTCCGGCGCCGTATGCAATACGGGATAATACATTTCACGATGAAAGGCGGGAGTCGGACGATCTTCCGCATCCTTTTCCCAGAAGATGAACCCATGAAGACCCTCCTGTCGGGCTTCTGTCTCGACTCGGGTTCGGTCTTCCGCCGGGACGGCGGGGACCCATGCCCACGCCTGCACCGAAGGGTTTCGCGCCAGATGTCCGGCGTAGGAAAGGAACTCGTCCCGCTCTACCTGAAGGCTGGATTCAAAAAAGCGGGCCAGTCCCTCCAGTTGATGGTTCTGGATGTCCAGAAGAGCCTGCCTGAAACCGCCTATCTTTGCCTCGGCCAGGCTCCGAAACGTTTCCCTCTTGTTGTTTTCCTCACGGTCATGCACCAGATAGGTAATCGGAAAGGTGATCGTCAGGCCGACGGCAACGATGAGCAGGGCTTCTCTTTGCCGCCGCAGCCGTCGGATTCGACTTTTGGGCGCCAGGGGCTCGCGCCCCCGAAGCAACGATATGCCGCCCAGAACGATAAGCAGGAGCGCCCCCGTGGATCCGATGGGAACCCACAAGCGGCGAGCCAGCAAAGCTCGTCGTTTTCCATCCTCCACATCCATGCCCAGGACGGCGATTACATTTCCGGAGAACGGGTCGAGCAAAGGCGCCAGGGCGCTGATCCACGTGCCCCAGCGGTCGAAGTAGGGACCTTCGGTCTGCATGCGGCCGCTGGAAAAAGCTCGATGGAAGGCGTCCGTTGCTTCCTGATAGTGTTGTCCAGGCGGAGATTCGTCCGGAGAACCGGCGGGTTCGGAATCTGCAAAAAAGAAAATGGTTCCGTCCGGTTCCCGCCCCATAAGGTAAAGAAACCGGCAGTCCTGAAAAGCCTGTCGGGTCAGGATCAGTTGTTCTTTGATGCGCAGATACTCGGGAGCGTTCCGGTCCGCTTCCGTTCCGGAAAGCGCCGCCAGGCGTTCGAGGTGCACCGCACCGGCCACGTATCGGGCTTGCTGCAGCAACTGCTGTTTCAACTCCCGATTTGTACACTGCACGGTCCAGGCGACAAACGCCGTGCCGGCGGCCAATACGCCGACCAAAGCCATGGCGGGACCCAGAATGGTTTTCAAAACGGCACCCAAGCGTTGGCTGTTCTTCAATATGCGTACCTTTCTCGTATCCGCCGAAGGACGGTGCGATGGCCCATCTGAGTGAAGGAGTACCCGTTCCGCAGATTATCGAAACCGCCTTCCATAACCGCGCGTTGCTAAACCGTATTGCGGGCAGGCCGGTGCAAAACGATGAGCAGAAGGCGGGCGAATGCTGAGGAATCAGGCGTACATACAGTACGCCGCAATGGAGAAAAATGGAGCCTGACGCCGCAGATCGCGTTTTGCACCGCCTTGGTAAAGTCTATCGGCATCCATGACTGGAAACATGAATGCCGCAACGGCAAATTCTTGGGACGGGGGATTCGGAAAATGAAGAACCCCGTCTTTTATCGTGAAAAGACGGGGCAAAAAGGGCTGTCCGCAAACAGGGTGGAAAGGTGGTGGGTCAGATCACCAGGAACGTCGTTGGCGACGTCCGCCGCCACCGCCGCCGCCGCCACCGCCGCCGCCGCCGGGTCCGCCGCCGGCGCCGCGATCCCTGGCTTCATTCACTCGAAGGGTGCGTCCTCCGAAGTCGGCGCCGTTGAGCGCTTCAATCGCCTCCCCCGCTTGGTCACGGGACATTTCGACAAACCCGAATCCGCGAAACCGGCCGGTTTCCCGGTCCGTGATCAGCTTCACGGAATGGACGGTGCCATGCTGCCCAAACAACTCTCGGATCTGTTCTTCAGAAGCGGTGAAGGGCAGATTACCCACATAAATCGTCTTCATCATCTAGAAATCTCCTTGAAGTGAAAACCCCGCCGGCATGGAACCGGGCGGTAGGAATGCATAAAAACAAGGCGCGGGGCGCCGGATGGCTCAGGGTCAGCGCATTGTCGAGCTCTGAAACGGACAATCAACAGAACCACGGGAAGTCATGCACCGGAATTCTCGTGGACGTTATCGCTCGGGAAGACCCGGATGCGTTCCCCTATGGTTGGTTGGGTACATGTACGTAAGCGTGCTCTCGAGAGGCTGCCGTGCACCTTTAGACCCGAGCATTTCGTGCCGTGCTCGGGTCTTCCGGAAGAAAATCCGCGCAGACAATCGGGAGAAAAGCATGAAGGACTCCACCCTCAGCGGTGGTTTTTCGCCTCAACCATGTGCGATAACCAACATGCGGACGGAATGTGCTGCGTCGAGGCTGGAACGACCCACGGTTTGCCGAAGATCCGATCGCTCTGGATCAGCGATGAGCAAGAACGGTCTACTCCGGTTTGGTAAGCGGTTTGAAACGGACACGGTCGCTCGTGTGTCGGGCACCATCGAGCTTCCCACCTTTCCTGAAAAAAAGCCGATCAAACCATGACGTATCTTCTCCTTCCTTCCGACCGGTGCTGCCGGGTGAAAAGCAAACATCCGAAACAACCCTTTTCTTTAATCTCTTAGCACAGGCGCTTATTCCCTGCAAGGGCTTCTTTTCGATGTGTTTTGGGAATCCGGATGACATGAAAGGACAGGAGTATTCCCAAGATATGGAATCAAGCTCCATGGGGACCGCAGCGGTTTCCGCGCACCCGCTTTGGGAAATCATCCGTACCGTGTTCCTGTCCATGCTAAGGAGTGGCGTATACACGCGCCGGCCGTGTCGGAGAATGTCGATAAAGCCCGCGGGCGGGCCTGAACGAACATCTGCTATGGGGTCTTCAGCGTCAAGCTTCTGAGATAGTTCACCAGGCGCCATATGTCCTGTTGGCTGAGCGTATTCTTGAACTTGGGCATGGGCGGATTCCCGGTTTCGATCTTCCATGCGATGTCGCCGTCGGAATGGTGAAGGGTCGACCGGATCAGGTCCGAAGGTCTTTTGGAAAGGGCGGCGGCGGCCGGACCGCTTCCCCTGCCGTCGGTTCCGTGGCAGGCGGCGCAGCTTTTCTCATACAGATACGCGCCCCGTTCGATGGATTCCCGGGAATAAGGCACGGGATTCTTCCGTTGAGCCGCCTGGACCGGAGCCATCCAGTGAGTATGCATCTGTCCGTGGACTGGGGAATGCGCCCCCGGTTCTCCGGCCGCCCAAACCCCGGTACACAGGGACAGACACAAGCCCCAAGCTGACAATATACTGCAGAAAAATCGCCACATGCCGGTTCCCCTCGTTCGTAAATGGGAAATGTTCGAATACCGCTTCCTGGTCTCATGCGTACCATGAACGCAGATCAATGGGGCGTAAGGTGGCCCGCCAGGTGGGAAGCTTCCGGTAGCAGGATCCGTTCCATGGCCAGTTTACACGCATTGGGATTGCCCGGAAGGCAGAACACGGCCTTGCCGTTTATAATGCCGCCCACCGCCCTGGACAGGATGGCGGCGGGCCCTATCTCGTCGTAGCTGAGTCGGGTGAAAAGGGCGCTGAATCCCGGCAGTCTCTTCTGGAACAGAGGTTCCAACGCCTCTATGGTTACATCGGTGGGGGTGATACCGGTACCGCCTGTAAGCACCACAAGAAGCGCCTCCGTATCGAGAAGTCCGTGTAGTGCGTCCCGAATGGCGTCCACGTCGTCCTTCACCAGGCTGCGACCCGATACGTGATGTCCTTGGGAGCGCACCAGGGCTTCAATGAGATCGCCCGCGGAATCCTGTTCCTGGGTTCGGCTTGTGGACACACTGAGAATGGCGAAGTTCGCCCGGGAGGGCGCTTGTTGGACATGAGGGTGGTCTGAAGGCGTTTTGCGGCCGGATACGGAGCCTTTTTGCTTTTCAAGAATTCGGATCTCGGAAATGCGGGTGTGCGGATACTGGCCGCCGGCGTCTTTTTCAAGGTATTTCACCATATCCCACAGAGTGTCCAAAGCCAGGGTCACTCCCAGTAGGGCCTCCATTTCAACCCCGGTGCGGGCCAGGGCCCGCACCCGACATCGCGCCCGTATTCCGCCGGGGATCGGATCGAAGTGGAATTCCACCCCTTCCACGGGGATCGGATGGCAATGAGGGATAAGCAGGTGGGTTTGTTTAACGGCGGCCATTCCGGCGGCTTCGGCGAAGCTGAAGGGATCGCCTTTCCGGATTTCCCGTTCGGCGATGCGTTTCAGCGTCCCGGCCTGAAGGAGGATGATTCCCTCGGCCTCGGCTTCTCTGGATACCACTTCCTTGGATGACACGTCTATCATGCCCATAACGTTGTCTCCCGTGGGCGCTATTCCTGCCGCCCTTTGAACAAGGGGTCCGCCTCCTGGAGGTGACGGCGCATAACTTTGCCCACCAAGGTTTTGGGCAGGTCTTCCCTGAATTCAATGTGTTTGGGGACCTTGTAATGGGTTATGTTTTCCTTGCACCAGGCCGACATTTCTTCCTCCGTGATGCTCCCGCGGCGTTCGGGCCTGAGTACGATCCAGGCCTTGATGGCTTCCCCCGAGGCTTCATCCGGAAGGCCCGCCGCGGCCACTTCCAGCACGTCCGGATGCGATCCCACCAATTCCTCCACTTCCTTCGGGAATACCGAGTAGCCCCGCACCTTGATGAGCTGCTTCTTTCGGTCGCTGATGGTTACGCGGCCCCATTCGTCCATATGGCCGATGTCCCCCGTCAGGAGCCATCGCTTGCCGTCTTCCGTGACAATGGTGTCGGCCGTTTCCTGAGGTTGGTTCAGGTATCCCACCATGACCTGGGGTCCCGCCACCCACAATTCGCCGTCCTCTCCGGGAGGCAGGGTACGGGTCCCGGTCTCGATGTCCATAATCTTCCAGTCTGTGCCGGGCATGGGCGGACCTATTTTCCCAATCATCCGAACCGCTCTGGTAAGGGGGCCGGCGCACACCACCGGGGAGGCTTCGGACAGCCCGTATCCTTCCACAATGACCGCGCCGGTGGCTTTCTCGAATCGTTCCTGAACGGGACGGTGCAGAGGGCCGGCTCCACTGATGCAGTAACTCAGCTTATCCGCGATGGGATACTTGTGAACATCGGGAAAATCCGCAATCCGCTGGAACAGCACTTCGGCGCCGCAGTAAAAGGTATGATGATCTTCTCCGATATCGCAGATGGTCTTCAGGAGACTTTCGATATCGGGGGGCTTGGGAAAGAGCATCATCCACATACCCGCCTGGACGGACAGATTCATCACGCAGGTCATGGCAAAGGAATGGAACAGAGGCAGCACCCCCACGTTGCAGGCCCCGGATGCTCCCTGGTAAAGCCAGGCTTCCAATTGGACCATATTGGAGACGCAGTTGAAATGGGAGAGTACCGCGGCTTTGGGAACGCCCGTGGTCCCGCCGGTCATGATGTAGGTGGCCACATCGTCCGAAGATACGTTCACCTCGGGAGGATGGGGCGGAGTACGCATCAGGTCTTTCAACGGGATGGCGCCGGGGGGAAGGACACCCGTAGGAATCTTACCCAATTTCTTTCCCAGCCATTTCTTGAAGCCGCTCATTTTCACCTGATCCACGATGTTGGTTACGATGATGGTCGGGATGGGATATTCCTTCAAAATGGGATTAAGCAGGGTTTCTATAAGTGAATCCAGTACGATAACCGCCTTTACGCCGGTGATCCGCAACTGGTGCAGCACTTCACCGGGCTTATAGGTGGGGTTCACCCCGGTGACGATGGCGCCCAGCCGCATGCACGCGTAGTAGCCGATGACGTACTGGAACGAATTGGGCAGAATCAGCGCGACCACGTCGCCTTTCCGGATCCCCTGTGCGGCCAGGCCTGCGGCCAGGGAAAGGACGTGCCGATGCAGTTCTTCGTAGGTCATGAAGGTTCCCAAAAACCACACGGCTTTCCGGCTCTTGAATCGTTGCGCCGAATCAGCCAAAGCGTCGTAGAGAGAGCGCGTGGGGAAGTTCGGATTCTTGGGCGCCTCGGCCGGCCAGCCGGCTTCCGGCTTGAACCAGGGCTTGTCTTCATCCACGTAATAAGGATTGCTCATAGAGAGACTCCTTTCGCCGGGCGGGGGGGCGGCCGACCGGGCAATACCGGGCATGACCCCGGCGGTGTCGTATAGGCGTTTGAAAAGAGAAGGACTTGAATGTCCGGAGTTTCGTATGTGGGGCCCCCGATCTTCACCTGCGGGAAGGGGAAAAGCCCCGAATGAATGAACCCTCATTCTGGAGGATGTCAGGATTCATACCCTTTTTCAAGTCCAATCGACCGGCTCTTTCCCCCTATCTCCAATCATTCCGGGGCGCCCTTTTCCTCCGGTTCCGTCTCTCCCTCCCGCACCGTCCCGGCTTCCCGGTCATGTCCCCCCTGAAGATCCAAGAGGGTCTCCAACTCTTTCCGCATGGACTTTTCCATTTCCAGAGACCAAGAGAGCACCCAGGACCCGTTTTCCCGAGTCTCCAGCCGTTCCGCCACTATGGTTCGATGCTCCGGCGCCACGTGCCCCGAAACCCGAACCGACTCCAGAAAATGCCTCGCCAGAAGGGTCGCGCTCACATTGGGAACGAAATAGTAGGCCCCGTCCTCCGTTGCCACGATGAACACATGCGTTCCGGAAGCCGCCACATCCTCCATGCTTACCGGGCACGGGCGCTTGTAAATCAGGCACAACAACCCCTTTACCGTCCCCTCCACCTGCCCCGCCGACGCGGGAAGGGAAACGAGGCAAAGAAGACAGCACGCCATCACCAAACTCAGCCCACGCTTCAGCATATCGCTCCTTTCACGGAATCCTCCGCGTCTCCTTGAGGCAAGAAATGCGACGACAGATCTCCCCGTCTTTTCCCCGGTATGAGCACATGAAACGATGCTCTCCCACGTCCGCTTAACGGTCATAGGACGACCCGGCGCCTCTACAAAGATATTCATGAAGGACGCTCAAACCCATGAAGGAGGCCATCCCCTCACGGTTAAGTCTAAAAGTCTTTCCAAACCCCGCTTCTCCGTTCCATGGAACGTGCCCGATTCCGGGGAAGGGTCATGATGCGGCCACCGCCTTACGGTAGAGCGGGGACATGTCGCGAAGGGTCTGTACGGCATCCTCCAAGACCGTCAGGAACCGATCGATGTCTTCTTCCGTGTTGTCCATTCCGAACGAAACCACCAGGGTGCCTTGCGCATCGGCAAAATCCCTGCCGATGGACAGCAGCACGTGAGAAGCCTGCAAGGCTCCCGCCGCGCAAGCGGATCGGGTGGACACGGCGATCCCTTCCTCATCCAGCATGAGCACGATCCCTTCCCCTTCAATGAATTGAATGGAAACGGAAACCAGGTTCGGAAGAGAACGCTCGGGGTGTCCGTTAAACAGGATGTGGCTGATACGGGCTTTCAATCCTTCCCGTAGACGATGCTTCAGACGAAGGGCGTGAGCCGTTCGTTGGGTCATCTCCCGGACCGTGAGTTCCGCGGCCGCCCCCATGCCGACGATTCCAATGAGATTTTCCGTTCCGGCGCGTTTGTTGTTCTCCTGGACGCCTCCATCCAACAAAGGCCACAAGGCGGTTCCCTGCCGGATATAGAGGCCGCCCACTCCCGAGGGGCCATAGAACTGATTTGCGGCAAAGCTGAGCAGATCCACAGGCATCTTCTGCACATCCACGGGAACCACTCCCGTGGAGGCCACCGCATCACAGTGGAACAGTACCTTTTTCCGGCGGGTAATATGTCCGATCTCTTCTATGGGTTGCAGTGTGCCGATTTCGTTGTTGGCATGCATAATGGTCACTAGAATGGTGTCTTCTCGGATGGCGTTGCCCACATCGTCCGGATTTACGAGACCTGTATCGTCCACGGGCACCGAAGTGACCTGAAAATCCATCATGCGCAGTCGCCTCAGGGTTCTAAGGACCGCGTTGTGCTCGATATTCGAGGTTACTATGTGTCTGCCTTTCTCCCCTTTGGATAAAGCCACTCCCTTGATGGCGTGATTGATGGATTCGGTGCCCCCGGAAGTGAACACCACCTCCTTTTCCTGTCGGGCGTTGATCAAGCAGGCCACCTGCCTCCGAGCCTTCTCCAGGGTCTCGGCGCCTCGATCTCCCAGGCGATGCTGGCTGGACGGATTTCCCCACTCGGCCCGAACCGCTTCCACCATGGCTTCTTGAACTTCAGGCGGCAGACATCCCCCGGAAATCCGATCCAGATTGATAATCCTCATAATATTCCTCCTTCCCCCCGTGAAACCTACCCGTCGGTCCCGCCCGAAATGAATCCTCGTTACACTACCGGAAACGGGGAAGCGGGTACATTCCGCCCGCAATTTTCGCAGATTCCCGCAGTACTCTGCATGTTTGCATCGCAATAGGGACAGTAGCAGGATTCGCCGTGCTCGTGCATGTGGCTTTCTCCCTCTCGACCTTCCAGTGGGGGTTTACCCTCTTTCTTGCGCTGATAATTTTCGATGGCCAGATGCAGGGCGTCAGCGCCCAGGTTGGAACAATGAAGCTTGTTCCGGGGGAGGCCTTCCAGGGCTTCGGCCACCGACTTGTTGGTGATTTGTTTCGCTTCCTCCAGAGTCTTTCCCTTCGCCATTTCGGTGATCATACTGGACACGGCGATGGCGGCCCCGCAGCCGAAGGTGAGGAACTTGATGTCATGGATGCGGTCGTTGTCGCCGACCTTGATGAAAATCGTCATCATGTCCCCGCATAATGGATTTCCCACTTCCCCGACTCCGTCCGGGTCTTCCATTTCTCCCACGTTACGGGGATTCCGAAAATGGTCCATTACGGTACTCGAATACATGAGTTTCCTCCTTGTCGAGGGTTACATTCCACGGTTCATAGCCTGAATATACGCTAGTATAACCATGGAGACAAAAATGTATAGGGTCGTTCGAGAGCGATCCCCGGCCCCGCCTGTCTCACCGGGAAATTCGGACGACTCTTGACCCCCCGCCGTCGCTCCGAGTATACTCCATCTCCATGTCCGAACGAATACCCATTTTGGAGACCTTGGATAACGGCGCATGGGTGTGCCTGGAGCCCTTTGAGGGGGTGCGCTCCTTTGCGGTGAACTTACGGTTTTATGGAGGCGTAGCCCAAGAACCTCCGGACCGGCTGGGATTGGCCAACGTGATGCAAACGGCTCTTATGAAAGGGACGAAAAGCCGGGACGCGGCGGGTGTGTTCGACGCCTTCGACGCTTTGGGAGCCGAGCGAAGCGCTGCCGTGGAGGCCGAGGCCCTCACGTTCCGTGCGAATGTTCTGCCTGAACATGCGGAACGGCTTCTCTTACTGTATCGGGAGCTTTTTGAAACGGCCTCTTTCCCGGAGGAGGAGGTGGAACTGGCCAAGCGTCTGGCCTTGGAACACATCGCCGCCCTGGAGGACCGGCCTCGCAGCAAGGCCTTCCAAACGGCCTTGAAAGCGGCGCTGGGAGACCCTTTGGGCAGACCCGCGCCGGGCAGTCTCCAATCCGTGCCCTTGATCAGCCGGGAAGACGCAGTTTGTTTTCGGGATGAACTTGTGCGGCCTTCCGGGCTAGTGATAACCGCGGCAGGCGGTATTGATCCCTCCTCGTTCTTTCAATCCGTGGACAAGGTCTTCGGAGACTGGCGGAACACAGGGAATCCTCCCGGAGCGGTTCCCGTGACCTTGAATCCGTTGACGGTGCATGAACCCAAGGAAAGCGAGCAGGCCCATATCGTAGTCGTGTATCCGGGGCCATCCAGGGGAGTCGGGGACTTCTACGCGTCCATGGTGGCCCAGGCGGTGCTTTCGGGCAGCGGATCTAGCCGCCTCTTCACGGAGGTTCGGGAAAAACGGGGGTTGGTGTATACGGTGGCTACGGTTTACCGGCCGTATCGAGGAGGGGCCGTGACGCTGCTGTATGCCGGAACCCGGGCGGAACGCGCGGAAGAGACTCTGGCCGTATGTCTTGCGGAGGTGGACCGGGTCGCCCATGACGTTACGGAGGAAGAAGTGGACCGGGTCAAGTCCATGCTGACGGGACGTCTCCGAACGGTCGGGGAACTTACGGCGGGGCGGGCTTCGGCCCTGCTGGACGACCTTTTCCTGGAAGGCCGTCCCCGTTCGCTCCAGGAAATCGAGGAACGAGTGGCATCGGTGACCCTGGAACAGGTTCGGCAAGCGGCGGAACATTACCCGCCTCAACCGAGAGCGGTGACGGTGTTGGGTCCTGGAGAACTCCGGGGAACGGTGGAATCGAGACATGGCTGAATCCACATTTCATACGAGCGTACTGAACAACGGTCTCAAGGTGGTGTTCGAAAGCATACCGGCTTTAGGGTCGGCGGCGGTGGGGTTCCTCGTGCGCACCGGTTCGAGGGACGAGCCCAGAGAGCGGGCGGGTATGTCCCACTTCCTGGAGCACATGTGCTTCAAAGGAACCTATCGGCGCACGTGGGAGGAAATCAATCGGGAGGTGGACACCTTAGGGGCCCTTTGGAACGCCTTCACATGGTGGGAGGGCACGGCCTATTACCACTGGGTCCAGGCCCGCAGGGCGGATGATTCCGTGGACATCCTTTCGGACATGATGCGACCGCGTTTGGACATGGACGATTTCACCACGGAGAAGCAGGTGATCCTGGAAGAAATTTCCATGTACAACGACAACCCGTCGGCGCTCATCGTAGACCGCCTGATTCAACGGGCGTTCGGGGATCATCCTCTCGGCGTCAGCGTGCTGGGCACCTTGGATTCAGTAGGCGCCGTGGAGCACTCGGACATGTCGGCCTATTTCCTGCGCCGATA
>Ga0068714_10006373_pt1 | contig 12045 bp, 9 predicted proteins | sample MTBNYHSulfiMetaG_FD_62988 | JGI IMG/M metagenome (GOLD analysis project Ga0068714, IMG submission 62988) | Enrichment culture microbial communities from rom New York Harbor, USA that are MTBE-degrading - MTBE-NYH (New York Harbor Sulfidogenic)... | ecosystem: Environmental > Aquatic > Marine >... | reverse complement strand
TATATAGATAATCTTGATCAGCAAACACAAAAAACAATAGAAGCAGAAAACGCAAAGAAAAAAGCAGCACAGGAGGCCCTTGAATGGCAAATGTATTATGCAACAGAGTCAGCAATGACAGCCGTTGATCAGGCTCAGTCAGCAGAAGATGCTGCTAAGGCAGTGTTGAATTCAATACGGGAAACTCTTAAAGCTTACCTGGCTGATTTTATCGCAACAGCTGCCACAAAAGCATTAAAATCCGTTCCGTTCCCCTTTAACCTTGCCGCGGCTGCCGCCGCCGGAGGAGCTGCAAGTTTTCTGTTTAATAAAATGGTTCCTGAGTTTGCCCAGGGCGGTTATACGATCCCGGGGCCAAAGTCAAAGCCTGCCGGCATTGTTCATGCAGGGGAATATGTAATCCCGCAAAAAGGATTACAAGTTCCCATTGTCAGACAACTGGTAAACATCCTTGAAAACGCCAGGCTAAAAGATCAGTGGCATAACATAAAAATAAATCCTGATCTGACGGCATTTGCAGATAAAGGATTTATAAAAGGCGGATATACCTCACAACCGGAATTACTTCCAAATACATCAACACAACCAGAAGTTTATCCGCCATCAAAATGGGATCCCGAAACAACAGAAAACTTGTTAAAAGTATTAAAACGCCTCGAAAACTGGCAGCCAAAACTTGCACTGGAAACAATTCAAAAAGAATTAAATACACTGAATGACATCCAAAAACGCAGGGGATTATAATAAATATAAACAATGAGCATAACAGCAGAAATATTAGGTGGCGCTGTCCAGCTAACAGGAAATCCGGCCTGGATAAGACTAAGCGGAGCCAGCCAGCCAGACGGAACAAGCGATTATAAACTTCTTTTAAAAGTAATCAGCCAGGATGGTAAACTTAACGGAGCTCCGTTCATAGATGCTATTTCTCCTGACTACAGCGGTAAAGCTATGTTTAATATTTCCGGGTACGTTGATAAACCTGTTAATGCTTTGTTTCAGTATCCTCCGGATGGGCCATATAAAAGCTATCCGACACAGGCATTCAATGTCCAGATACAACCCGGGGAAAGTTACATAGACTCCGATGGAGTTATGCAGGAAAACTGGTTTTCAACCAGTGATATTATTCAATTCCTCAAAGGAGGATCAAATCCTCGCCAAATTGCCAAATGGGAAAGTGAATCAAGTAATTTCTATCAGGAATACCTTGTTAATGGCCGGTTTCTTACTCCGCGCCCCTGGGGAGAATTTGTAATTCCCGGCCAGCCGGTCAAATTATGGTTTATGGTCGTGCAAAACAAATCAACTACATTTAATGTAGCTGCTTATTATACGGATGGAACTTCAGAATCATACTCAACAACAGTTTCATTAAATACAGACAATCTTTACGAATTTAACTGCAATCCTGTCCACCTTGGAATTGCGCTTCAAAATGGGAACAACAGCAAAATAAATTATTTTGATGTTTGGCTCGGTCCGCAAGGTTCTGAAATAAGCGACAGCCGCAGGTTTCAGTTTGACCACCGGTATTTTGAACGCCCGCTGTATCTTTTCTATGCAAATTCAATGGGAGGAATTGATGATATGTTTTTCGGCGGATATACCCGCGAAATAGTGGATACAGAAACCAATGTTGTTTACAAACCGCAACAAACAGGAGATACAATATATAATTCCACCCTGATTGTAAACAACAAAGAGGGGAAAAACATCTGGAGGCTAAATACCGGCTTCCGGCCAACTGATCAGCTTCCGGATCTTCGTGATCTTTTAGTCTCCCGGCAGGCATGGCTTGTTTATCCAAACAAGGCACAAACAAGCTATCAGTTCACCCCTGTTATAGTGGAACCCGGATCACTCGAGATAATAGACAGAAAAGAGGATCTCACCCAGATCACCCTGGATGTCAGCGAGGCCCATACGCTACGCTTCGGTTTTGACAACCGCATTAATTATTAAATTTTCCGCTATGCTTGCATTTTATTTAAACAATAAACCCTTTGCCGTTGATTCAGCTGATTCAGTAAGATTATCATGGAGGAATCCGGCCTGCAATATAAAAGAATTCCCGGGGGATATCGGCCTTGGCATAGAGATTCCGGTCAATGATATTAACCGTGAGCTCCTTGGTAACCCTGAACGATTTGAAAGATATGCCCAAAACAATATCCGCGAATTCGCTGGTTTTGAAATTCGTTACGGGGGAGTATTATTAATGCAGGGAACATTAATAATAAATTCAGCCAGTGAGGATAAATATTCTGCATGGCTGCGCAGTGACATCGGAAATATTGGGAAACAGCACAGGGAAAAATTCATATTTGAAAGCAAATCTTTTCTGGAAGAAGAAAGAACCTTTGAAAATAAATCAAACTACGATCCATTAACAGATCATTATGCCTGCCCGAAAATTTTTAATTCCCAGTTTTTCTATGATAAAGGCAGAAAATTAAAACTTGAACGATATGTGGAAAACCCGCAATATGCCGATATGAACTGGTGGCAGGATTTTTGGAACACTGTTCCTGCTTATATAACAGAAGAATATGAAACAGAGGACCTGACTGAATCATTCAGAAAAACTGCCAGCTGGACAGTAAACTATCCTAATCCTGACGGAACCATTTTAATGCCTGAATCATATTCACATATAGATTTTGTCCATAAAAACCTTGAAACATGTGTTGTCTCACCAATGTTGTTTTTAAATTACATCTTAAAAACAGTAATAAAAGATTCAGGTTTTTACCTTGATAAAAATTTCCTCCAGGATGATCCTGATCTGCAAAAACTTGTACTTTATAACAATTTCGATATCACACATATGAAACATATCCCTTCATATGATATTATTGAATGGAACGTAAAATTGGATAATGATCTGTACAGCAGAGGATCATATACAATACCTTCTGAAAATGTATATCGGGGATACGATAAAACATTTTTATATAAAGACCTGGTACCGGAAATAAACCTGAAGGATTTTTTCCTTTCAACACAAAACCTGCTCAATGTCTGCTTCTTTTTCCGCCCGGGCCGTAAAATTATAGACATCATTGACCGGGAAGGAATTCTGACAAACCCATCGGTTGATATTTCGGGGTATCTTACCGGGTCATGGGAAATGGGTGATAAAAAAGATGTAACCATAAAATTTTCCTTTTCACACGACAAAAACGATGAATATTTCACTGATAAATGGGAGGATATAGATGATCGCCGGGAAGATGAAAAAGAACCGGTGGAAACATGGGAAGATCTGGAAAACATCACAGATCCGGAAATGGGCGAAATCCGTTATTTGAAAAATGATAACCAATACGTTCAATACAATTTAATACAGATAACAGCCGAAGATCCGGTAACAGGCCAACCGGTGGAATCAAGCCATCTTGGCTGGGAAAGAATAACACTTGGTTTTCAAAACGGATATTATAACTACGGAAAAGATGAAGAAGAAGAAATCAGTACAAAATTCAGTACACTGTTCGGTGATCAAACAACCTTGGCGTACCAGAGGGGAAATATCCGCAATAAAAAATACGCCTATGAAAATTTTACTCCACGGCTGCTTTTTTACCTGGGAAATAACACAGCCAAATTTGAAACCGATACTATTTCCCTTGACTGGGAAAAACAGGAAACCGGCCTGATGCATTCCCGTTGGAAACACTGGGCCCGCTTTTGGGCAAACCGGCAGCCGGTATCCTGTCAGGCTCATTTTCCCCTAAATATGCTGATATATGTGCTCAATAACCTGTACAGGAAATTTAGGACAAGGGAAGGGGAATTTATCATTGAGGAAATTTCAACGGAATTCGGCATAAACCAGATAGGACTTACCAAAATAAATGGATACAAAATTAACTATGCTCCACAGGTGCATTACCTGTCAGACCTGTGGCGTTATATGGATGACCTTATAATTGATACGCCCATTGATTTTGAATCCACAATAACCTTTTATCTCTAATATGGAAGTTTGTAAAAGAAAACATTCAACTTTGGAATTTGTGGAACTTACGGGAATGTAATTTAAACTCTGTCTGATTTTTTATTAATAATTATATAGTCACGCCCAAAAAATTTTACATATTTACGATACTACTGTGTTCGTAGTGCAAACTCTGTGAAAAAAAATTAAGCTTGAGCTTTTGTTAGATGAGTCTAGCGATGTTGTTCCAAATTAGGAAGAATATTCTATGCAATTAAGAATTATTGAAAATACGCTTCCCATACCAAGGTTACTTTCAACATATATCTCTCCGCCTTGTGCTTCTATAAACTCCTTACTTATTGCTAATCCAAGTCCTGATCCTTCCTTCTTTGTGCCAGGTACAGTAAAATACCGGTCAAATATTCGACTAATATATTGTGATTCAATACCTCTGCCAAAATCTCTTATAAATAATTTTACTTTATTTTTCATTTTTGAAGCAGAAATCTCTATTTTAGAATTATTATCGGAATAACGAATAGCATTCGATAGAATATTTATTAATACCCATGCCGTTTTTTCCTTATCAGCTGCCACCTTTGGTAAATCTGAAGGAAAATCGATTTCAAAAACAATGTTTTTTTGATTTGCTGCTGAGCTACTTGTATTTATAGCATATTGCAAAATGTCATTAAGATTAACAGGCATTATATTCAAATGAATATTACCGGTTTCAACTTGTGCTAAGTTTAGTAGTTCGGAAATTATTTTTAATAAATTATTTGCATCTTCTTCACAACTTTTAATTAATTCATGCTGTTCCTGATTTAACGTGCCCGTCTTTTCATTTTCCAATAATTGTAAGCTGAATTTTATCGCAGATACAGGAGTTTTTAATTCATGAGAAACAGTGGCGATAAAATTGGTTTTTGCTAAATCAAGCTCCATGTACTTAGTTACATTTTTCAGAATTACCACATAACCAGTTAAATATCCTTTTGTATCTTTTTGATGGGCTAATGATATTTCCTGAATCTCTTTTTCATAGTAAATATCCCTTCCCTGTATCTCTAAATGAATCCTTGTATTAGGATCATTCTTCGATGAAATAATTTTATTCCCGGAACCATCAATAATGATTTGACTGATCAGATCACTTTCAGATGCAATTTCAAAAATATTAGCCCCAATTAATCCAGGATAGCCTAATCCTGACACTTTTATAAACTCATCATTTACTAAATTGACTTTCATTGTTGTATCAAAGCCAATAATAGGATAATGTATTTTGTTAATTAATGTTTCTGTTATTTTTTTCTCAGTGAGTAATTTTGCAACACTACTTTTATTGTATTCCTCCAGTTTGATTGCCATTGTGTTAAATGAAACAGCCAGTTCCCCAAGTTCATTATGACCCTCGAAATTTACTCTATGAGAATAATCATTGGCAGCAATTAGTTTAATACTGTTAATCAATTCTTTAATAGGATTTGAAATGTTTCCCGGAAGCTTAAGGAAAAGAATGAGTGCAATGATGAAACAAAACAAGCTCAAGGCGCTGATTAAAATAATTGATTTTTTGGCTGTTTTTTCTGCAAAATTATTTTTTAACGCAATTGCATTTAAGTTTATGTCCATTATTTCAAAGAGGGTTAACTGCAAATTAGTAATTGCAGTTTTATCTGATGGATTATTTTTTAATAAATAAAAATTTTCAGAAAGTTTTTCAGTTAGTTCGTTTTCTCCAATTTCAGTTATATTTGATTTTTGTTTTAAAAGATGCTTTTCAAAAATGTTTAAAGCTTCCATGTCTTTGTTAATTTCCGATAAAGCCTTCAGCATATTGCTCGTGTGGTCAATAGTTTCTTTGTTATCTTTAATAATATTTTCCGAAGCAGATGACAGCAGATTAATTTGATTAATGCTGAATAATGCTAAAAGAATAATTAAACTAAATAACAAACCAATACCCAGATTAAGCTTTGTTTTGATTTTCATAGCATTTCATTAAGTTGATCCTTACAAAGATACTTTTAAAAGTCCTAATAATGGATTTAATTACAATACTTTAGGTTTGGTTCCCAAGAAAACTGCTCTGAACAAAATAAGGATAGGTATAATTTCTAACCTGCCTGTCCACATTTGAATTATATAGGTAATTTCAAGACCCGGAGACATCTCAGGATTGGTAATTCCACATGACAAACCGACGGTACCCTGTGCAGAAGCTGATTCAAAAAGTGCATCAGTTATTGAATACCCTGGTCCCATTAAATAGTATGTTATGAAGGTTGAAATCAGAACAAACAACAGGTAAATAAATGTAAAAGTTGATGTAGCTGCAAGTTCTCTGTGCATCTCATAGGGCAATAAACGTTTATCGTTAAATGTTACAACTTTTATAGTATTTTCAGAAGAGAAATAGTTATTTATATGCCAAAATAAGCCTTTAAAAATCAATAATACTCTTATAATTTTAATTCCGCCCACAGTTGCTCCTGCTGCACCACCCACAATCATTGCCCCCATTACGATTAATAAAACAGATGCAGCATCCCAAACGTGCACATCAGAAGTTTGCCACCCTGTTGTTGTTATTGCACTGACAAATTGAAAAATCCCCGTACGATAAGGCTCAGATACTAAACCTGACTTTAAAAGCATGAACGAAAGAAGGATGCCCCCAAAAATACATGCAATTATTATGGAGCGTGTCTGCAAATTTTTCCAAAATTGCTTGAATTCTTTATCATAAATTACCTTAAAATAGAAGGGTAAAGATAGTGAACCCAATATCATTGGGAGCAAGTATAAAATATCCATTGCTTTGGAATTATAACCTGCAATACTGTCGTCCAATGTACTAAATCCACCGGTTGACTGTCCTGCCATAGCATGGTTAATTGAATCAAAAATATTATCAGCCAGTTTATATTCAGGTAAAATCAAACAGGTACCAATTACTAAATATACAAAACTAAAAAGGGTAATACCCAAATATATTTTCCATATGGAACGTGCAGTCTCAATAATTGTGGGGTGTAACCGTTCACCTGAGGATTCTGCCCCGTATAGCAGAAAAGCAATTTTTCCGCTTGATTGATTTAAAACAGCCAAGAAAAGTACTATGAATCCGGCACCACCAATCCACTGTGAAAATGAACGGTAGAAAAGTAAACCTTTACCAATCGAAGGTTCATGAATAGCCATAGTTAGTCCGGTAGTTGTAAATCCGCTCATACTCTCAAAAAATGCATGTAAAGGATCCTTGAAATAAAAAATGCTCGACTGATAATCTGCTATGGCGGGAGCAAATTGTTGAGCAACATCCATTGGTGTAATACAGGCAATGATGATAAACGGTAAAGCTCCCATAATGGCAACAGATAGCCATCCCATGGCCGCAATTATTAATGCGTGACGTATTAATGGCTCAGTGGTTACTTTTATATTTTTATAAAGTAAAAATCCAATTAAATAGCAAATCAGCCCCGAAACCAAAAATCCTACTGTCGAATAAAATTCTGAATAAATAAGTGACACCAGTAATGGGAAAACCATTGAGTATCCTAATATCATTAGCAAACCTGCTATTTGCTTTATTATCATTCTGAAAGTATCAAACTTGGTATTCTTTTTTAAATTCATTGAAATTCAGTTTGTTGGATTATTTAAAAAATGAAATAATCTCTTTAGTGCTATGAGGTAATGAAAAAACAAATACAGTATCATTAGCCTTTAGTTCAAAACCTCCAAGTGATATATAACCTTTACCGTTTCTGATAACACCACTAATTAATACATCTTCAGGCAGATTAAGTTCTTTAATGGGTTTATTGATGATCTTAGAATTCTTTTTAATAGTAAATTCCTGAATCTCAGCATTTATTCCATAGAGCCTGGTAAGTACTCTGCCTTTAAGTATGTGACGAAATACAAAATTTGCTGCTGCCATTTTTTTATTTATTAAAGTATCAACACCCATTTTTTGCGAATAGTCAAACAGGCCAATATTCTCAACCATTGCAATAGTTTTTTTAACCCCGAAGTCTTTAGCTAACAGGCAGGAAAAAATATTTGTTTCAGCATTTCCGGTTACAGATATAACTGCATCATAATCTGATATTTTTTCTTCTTTAAGTAAACCAACATCAGCACCATCGCCACAAACAAATTGCACATTTGGAATATGCTTCGCCAGATAATTGCACTTGTCAAGATTTTTTTCTATCATTTTAATGTTATAATACTTACCAAGCCTTAACGCAATATATTTTCCTGTTTTACTGCCACCAATAATCAAAATATTTTTTATCTGAATTGGTATCTTTCCGGCATACCCAAGTACTTTATCCTTTCCTTTATCTGTAGCTACAAAGTATAATAAGTCCCCTTTCAATATCTGTAAATCACCAGTTGGTATAAGCGTTATATCATTACGCAAAACAGCTACAATCATAAAGGAGCTATTCGATAATAAATGAGCTGATTCCGCAATGGACTTATTGATAACAGGTGCATCATCCTCAACACGGATACCCATCATATACAGGTCCTTTTTATAGAGATTAAATACCTCTGTCAGGACTGGAGATTTTAGTAAATATTTAACTTCGCGAGCGGCAAGTGATTCCGGTGAGACGAGTTCGTCAATGCCTAAATCACGTAAATCAAGTGTTTCCCTATCAACTAAATATTCCATATTATTGATTCGTGCTATAGTGGATTTAGCCCCTAACTTCTTGCCAATTAAACAGGTAGTAATATTTGTAGATTCAACAGATGTTACAGCTATTAATAAATCAGCGTTCTGTATACCTGCCTGACTTAAGACTTTGTAGCTGGTTGCATCTCCCCAGACTGTAGCAATTCCTAATTTGCTTTCAACGGAGGCAAGTTTATCAATTTGTTTATCTATAAGAGTGATATCCTGATATTCTTTTTCTAATAATTCTGCAAGAAAAAACCCTACTTCACCATCTCCTGCTATAACTACTTTCATTTCACTTATCTATTTTAATTTTCTAAAATTATTTTTACATATACCGCCCGGAGAGGTTCTGGCATTAAATGAAGATTATCCTTTAAAGTATATGAATTCTCGTTAAAAGCGAAAGCAAAGAAAAATTCATTCTCAATTGCATTTCTTTCAAACAATGAACCTTTTGAATAGAGTAAATTAATTATTTTAAAAGGCTCTTTCTTATTCTCACTATCATCATTGATTAAACCTTTTGCATATTTTGCAAAATGATTGAGAAAATCATAATCGGTTTTTAATGCGGATTTTTTAACATCAGTAAAGGCATCCGGGAACCATTGAGTAAGCGTTTTTTGAATTCTTGTTTCCATAATCTGAATTTTTAAGTATCACAATTGTTTAATTAAGATTGCAATCCTTAATCCAAAAATATAGAACTCAAATTATACGACTCGATATGAGATAGTTAATAGGATAACTTTTATTTCCGGAAATAAAAAATCCTTTCATTTTGAAAGGATTTATATTACCGATTTGAAAGGATTTTAATTTATTTTGAATTCAGATAACTTTCTGTAAAGAGTAGTAAGAGCTATTCCCAGTAATTCGGCTGTTTTAGTTTTATTTCCTTTAGTATAATTTAATACTTTTTGTATATGTATCTTTTCTGCATTGGCCAGTTCAAACGCAGAAAGTCCTTTATTTTCAGAAATAGAAATTGAATTTTGCTTAATTTCCACCGGTAGCATATCAATAGTTATTTCAGCACCGTCAGCCAAAATTACACACCTTTCAATAACATTTCTTAGTTCACGAATATTACCTTTCCATTGGTATTGATTGAGGGCATTTAGACAGTCATCAGAAAATTTTACTATTTTCTTATTTGCTTTTGATGAAAATAGTTGTAAAAAATGATTAGCAAAAAGTTCAATATCAGCATTTCGTTCCCGTAAGGCAGGTAAATCTATTTGAAAAGGAGAAATCCTGTAAAACAAATCTTCTCTAAATTTTCCCGACTCTATTTCTTTTTGTAAATCACGATTCGTAGCGGCTATTATGCGTACATCTGTTTTTGTCGGTTTACTTTCACCAACTTTAAAAAATTCGCCAGTCTCAATAACTCTAAGCAACTTGGCTTGCAGGTCAATGGCTAATTCTCCGATTTCATCAAGAAAGATAGTGCCATTGTTGGCTTCAGCGAAAAGTCCTCTGTGGTCTTTAATTGCTCCGCTAAAAGCACCCTCTTTGTGTCCGAAAAACTCACTTTCTAATAGTTCCTTACTAAATGCAGAGCAATTAATAGCAACAAAATTTTTATTTCTGCGGTTACTCGCAAGATGAATAGCTTGTGCAAAAACTTCTTTTCCGGTTCCGGTTTCACCTGTAAGTAAGACAGTTGTGTTGCTTTGAGCAACTCTCTTTGCCAGTTCAATTGATATTTTGATTTGATTTGATTTCCCAATAATATTCTCAAAAGAGTATTTATCTCCAATTTGTTTTTCTAAGCGCTGAACACGTTTTGTCAGTTCTACCTTTTCAACAGCGCTGAAAAGCAAAGGAATAATTTTATTATTGTCATCACCCTTGGTTATATAATCAAAAGCTCCGTATTTAATTGCCTGAACACTATCCGGAATATTACCGTATGCTGTAAGAAGAATTATTTCTATTAATGGGAATCTGTTTTTTAGTTCTTTTGTAAGTTCCACTCCATTTCCATCAGGCAATTTTACATCACAAATGACAACATCTATTTCATACTGCTCCATTTTTTTTATTGCTGATTTGCAGTTCTCGGATTGATATACTTCAAATCCTTCATAGCTAATAATCTTTGCAAGTAGATTTCTTAGCTTTTCTTCATCATCTATGATTAATATATTCTTCAAAATACTTAATATTCTTAAATACAAATTTAAAGATAATCAGTGAAGTAGCAAAATTGCACTTTTTCACAAAGCATTGGTTTTAGCATGGGAATGTGTTTTTACCAATTTGTGCAAGGTGTCCGGGCGATTGGTTTAAAAAAATACAAGTGTGAAAAAGAAAATATTTTTGCCCTTTTTGATTCACCTCCGGGCGAAGTCGAACCAAAGTTATTATGAAAAATTAAAAACAGGAATTTTAAAAATAAAGATGATTGAGCAACTCTTCCAGAATTCTATATATAGCTTGATCGAAAATGAAACTCTAATTTAAATCACTCCCTTTAAACCATTATTTAAGGAAATATTATCTGGAATTTATTTGTCCTTTCCGGATAAATGATAATACCCATACTTTGCCCCTAAAAGATATCTATGTATAAAATCTTAAGAGGTAAGTCCCGTACAGTCGGAACAGTGTTCAGCGAATTAGATACAAACTTTCTGGCAGTATGCAATGCACTACTAAAAATTGCAGATCCTGATCTTAACCTTTTAGGTTATGCCGACAATTCAAATCAGCCATCATCACGATCGGAAAATGATACATATCTGGTTTTAGAAGCCGGCACAATATGGAATCTTTCATGTCAGCCATATCATTTTATAACATGGAACGGAACATCCTGGGAATTGCAATTTTTCAAACTGACAGAATTAAATACAGCTTTCCAAACATTCTATTTCGATGCTGCAAACATTTCATGTTTACCTCCATTTGGAACAACCGGAACAAATCTGCAAGCTGTAATTAATGAAATAGCCCAGGCAGTTTTTGGTAATTCAGAAAGCGGAAGTACAAGCATATAAACATTAATAAATGTCACAGGAAAAAAGATTACGCACCAAAAAAGAATTACAACAGCTTTTCACTAACCTGAAACGCCGGGGCATCACTGATGAAATGATGTCCATCCTGATAGATGTTCTTTGGCGCGATAAACCGACAATAAGGACAAGCGGCTTTTACTGGCCCGGGGCTCCTGATATGTCAATGACCTGGGATAATACTTCAAGAACATTAACAGTTCAGCCATATACAGAGAATACAGGAGAAGCAGCTTTAAATGCTCACTTTCGTTTTTACAGCTGGGCAGGAATTTCCGCGCCGCTTTTAAATGATACCATCTGACGTAAAAAAATGATACCGGGTTTTGTGTAGTTCTTTATTGATAATACTTACAATAGGA
>Ga0068714_10006372_pt1 | contig 12045 bp, 4 predicted proteins | sample MTBNYHSulfiMetaG_FD_62988 | JGI IMG/M metagenome (GOLD analysis project Ga0068714, IMG submission 62988) | Enrichment culture microbial communities from rom New York Harbor, USA that are MTBE-degrading - MTBE-NYH (New York Harbor Sulfidogenic)... | ecosystem: Environmental > Aquatic > Marine >... | reverse complement strand
ATCAATACGCACAAGGTCGTCAACGCCTTTCCCCCCTTTGAACTCGAGGAGGAAACCATGAGATCGTGGAAAGACCTTGTTGGGATAGTGGTACCCTACCTGATCTGTTTCGGGTTGTGGTGCGTGTACGGCTGTCACATAATCCTTCCCCTTGACGAGCCCGAGTGCAACCGCATGGATTGCAGGGTGGATATCTACCGGTGCGCGTCGTCCAACCTGGACGCCCAGGCGTCCATATCCAATCCGGTTCCCCACGGGACCTGCTACCAGTGGATGCCGCCTAGCACGCCCACGAACAAGGAGCCCGGCCTCCGCATCGATCAGCGCATTTACTGTGACCCCGACGCCAACTGGCGCGTGAAAAAGATACAGCTTCCGCAGCTGAAAGGCTGCGCCTACGTCCGCTCGCAATTCAAGGACAACATGAACAACACTTCGGAATTCCTACGGTTTCCAAGAAATCCGAACATACAGAAGATCTTCGTGGCCTACGATGATCGGTTTACGGATAAACCCTACTGGCTGACGGCGGATTACAAGCAACGACTGGGCCTTAATCTGGAAGAACTCTATATAACCATCGCCAAACCGGATCAGCCCCAGTTCGAGGTGGATCTGGAAATCTGGGAGATGAAGGACCTGCCCAAAGTGGGGGACCCTGTCATCATTCCCGGCAATCTCTTTCAGAACCCCAAATGGCCCGCCGGCTTTCCCGTGAGCAACGCGGCCATGTACCTGGTGATCGTAATGCCCGATCAGCAGTTCGATTGTTCCCAGCAGACCCCGAATTTATTCGTGGGCACCGACATTCTGGACCCTTGCAGTGCGAAAGAATGTTACGACGAGCCGGGAAAGGCCGAGACGCTGGCCATAGAAGAGTGCGAAAAGGCGTTTATCAAGGATACCCACGTGTGCGTCAATCCCACCTGCACCGTACAGCAGAAATGTCCGCCCGAGGAGGCGAGTACGGAATATTCTCTTACCCTGGGCCCGCGTCGGTACATGCGCAGTTCCGAAATCGAGTTCAAGAACACCCCCTCCTTCCAGTCCCAAGCCGAGATAACCATGTTCGGCGACACCTACACCACTGAGGTGGACGGGATCCTGCACTTCGAGTACGAGCTGGACGATCAGGGGCGCATGCATACCATCCAGATCAACGGCATGCTGCTCAATCTATCGGACGTATCCACCAGCGAAGGCACGTTTAAGAATATGGTCGTGGCGTTGCTGGACCCTGTGATAGCCCAGTGCACGGACGCCATTCCGCCCTGGGCCACCCCCTGCACCACCTATGAGATTCAAAGCAAGACATTCACGGCCAGCACGGCGGCCAATCGGGGCGACGAGCTGTTTTTCCTCGTAGCCCGGAACGAATACCGCCACTCCATCACCATCGACCACCAGAACCGGGTGTTTCAACTCAAAGGGCCCATCTCCACCAGCATTGAAGTCAATAACGAGGAAAGCCCTATAAACATCGACATCGACGTGACCGGCCGTTTCCTGAATTTCGCTCCTCGGGCCAACGGCAACGAGTCCACGCGATTCGTGGAGTGCGCCGAAAGGTCCAACAAAGCGCCGGTGTACCTGGACGCCGGCCAGTCTTTCGACATCGATGGAATGTACGGATCGTCGCCCCTTCCCAATGCCATTGCGAGCTATGCATGGTACGAGGACTTCGGCACGGCCGTGGAAAAATCCTGGGGTTCGGGAAAGCAGGTCGCCATCGGTACGTATCAGCTCGCCTGGGGCGTCCACGATATAACCCTGGAAGTCAGGGATATGGATGGTATTGCGGACCGGCACACGTTTCAGGTGGAGGTGCAGGACACCCAGCCTCCTGAGCTCATCCCACCGCAGGACATCTACATCTACTGGCTGTCGTCCAACCCTCCGCCGCAGCACATCAACATCGGCCAGGCTTCCTGCTCGGATATGTGCTCCGACGATGTGGTCGTTACCAACGACGCGCCGGCCGGAAGCACGTTCGAACCGGGCTTTCACGTGGTGACATGGAAGGCCGACGACGGCACCGGCAATGTGGCCACCGACGTGCAGAAGATCCTTTTCTTTGAGCTGAAGCCCCCCAGTCTCTGGGAACTGCCTTTTCGGATCGCGGACACCATTCGCTCGAACAGATGGCGGATCCAGCAGTGCCTGGAAACTTCCATGTGTAACGTGAATCTAGCGTCCCTTGTGAACATCGTGGCGCAGGCCGCCGAGCAGATCCAGGGCGTTTGGGACAGTGAAGCCGCATTGCTCGCCCAGGTGCAGGAAGCCATGCAGACAGCGCGGCAGTTCGTGATCAATGCCGACGCCCTGGTGATTCAATCCAACGAGCAGACTGAGGGCCGGCAGGACCTGCGGGACTCGGCGGCCGCGTCCATGAATTTCTATGTGCAGACGTACACCAGCGGAGCCATCTTGATCATCGTTTCTCCCGACGGCGCGACCGTGTATGCGTTCTTCGACGACGACTATCGAAACGGGCTGGACGCGGATGACCTTGGGGGGATGGGAGCCCACCTAAACGCCCAGTTCACGGAAGAACTCCAGGGAATCGCCTCCATGTCCATGGGCGAGCCGGCGCCCACGCAATACCAATTGCACCGCTGGTTCGCGGCTTCCTCTTCCGAGTCCTACCAGGGGATCTTCAAGAACACTCCGTTGGGTCAGACGGCCTCTATGAATGTCTACGTACAGACGTACGACAGTTCCATCATTGCGATCTCGAGCACCGACGCACGCACGTTCAAAGTGTTTCTGGATCCGAACAAGACCGACGGGTTGGACGCGGAGGCTATGGCCGGAAGCGGGCGTTTCACCTGCGACTTCTCGACGGAAGAGGCGCCCGTCGGCACGTGGACCTATGCCGAGACCGAGCCTGTTACATTCACACTCTATCAGCACTTCCTGTCTCTGGTGTGGACTTCGCCGGAGCCCGAAATGGGCATCCGGAGAAATGGATCCTAAAAAATGGAAGGATGGGTCATGTGGAAAAAGGCATTCCTGACATGGAGTATTCTCGCCCTGATATCCGGACCGGCTTATGGTGCAACGCTGGAGCTTCAGGCCGTGGCAGATGCCACCCTGGACTCGGCGTCCCCGGAAGCCCGCCTCGGGTCGGAAGACACCCTGGTGGTGGGCTGGAACGACGTTTCCGAAGAGCACATCCAACGCGTGCTGATCCGGTTTCCGGCCCTCGAACTTCCGGGGAACACTCAGATTCGGTCCGCCCGCCTCGAGTTGACGTTTCTGGACGGCAAAGCGGGCCTCGCGGCCATCATATCGGGGGCATGGTCCGAGGAAACGGTCACGTGGAACAGCCGGCCGAGTGTATCCCGGCCCGTCAGCGCTCTTTCCGAGGGAGACGCCGCCTGGTGGGACGTCACTTCCCACGTAGCGGGCTGGGTCAGTGGGCTCTATCCGGATTTCGGGCTGGCACTGTTGGAGACGGCTGGGGCCGCGGGTTCGGTTGTTTTCGCAAGCCGGGAAATCACATCGCCTCCCCGGTTGACCATCGAGTATGTTATTCCGGAGCCCGAAGAGGATCCGCAACCGCCTGAAGGACTGGGGCCGCCCGCATTTGCGGTTGACGACGCGATCGCTCCTTTCGCGCCGTCCATCGAGTCCATCTTGCTCGGAGGCACGCCGCTGCCCCGGCCTCTGGCCGCCATTCAATTCGAACAGGCGTCGATCATTTCGTTCATACTCGATGAAGTGATTTTCACTCCGGCCGATTCGAACCAACTGGAATCCTTTTTGAACACCTATGAAGGCCAAATCATCCGGAGCCCAGGCATTCCCGATCCGCCGCCGGGCCTGGAAGCCCAAACGCGTGACGTGGAGGAGGATCCCAGCTACCTAATCAAAGTGAATCCGCCCACGTTGGACACGGAAACACTGACCGCCGACGCCACGGCCCAAGGTTTGCTGGGCAACATCGGGGTCTCATCCCCGGACGCTCTTCGCATGGTCTCACTCATCATGCGGGAACGCAACCGGGGACTCGACGTGACTCTCAATGCCGCCGCGAAACTCCAGCAGGAGTTTCCGCCTCTGGCTCTGGAGGAGGAGCCTCTGTCCGGGGGAACCACTTTTGAAGATCCCGTCAATGAGGCCAACCGCTATCCGGAAATCAGCGATACCACTGCTCAGGCCACCGGCGTCAACCGGGCGTGGCAGTATGTGGCCTTTTCCACGCGAAAATCCCCCATCTGGGTGGCTATTATTGACGGCGGGTTTTGTCTGAACAGCAACGGACAACCCTGTACCGATGACTCGGGAAGGGCCTACGCAGACCTGCCCAATTACTATCAGTACGACTTTCACGGTGACGACTACAATGCGTCCGGTGACAACCCCATGGGCTGCGGTGGAAGTCCCTGTCCCGACCACGGGTCGGACTGTACGTCCCTCGTTTCCGCGATACAAGACAATATGTACGGCACTGCGGGTGTTGGATCCCCCCTCGCACGCCCCATGCTGTTCAAAGTGGGCGGCAGCTACTTCGAGATAGGCCGCTCACTAAAAACGGCCGTGAAATGGGGGGCCCACATTATCAGCATGAGCTTTGGAGGAGAATGCGACTGGTCCTGTCGGATGTTTTCAGGCGTCTCCGGGTATGGAAAAGTCAAAGACGGCCTTATCGCCACGGACAACGGGGGGGTCCTCACCCTGGCGGCTGCGGGCAACGACAACAGAGACCTGGATGATTTTTTCGTGGTGCCCTGCGTACTTAAATGGACCAGCTTGTGCGTGGGGGCCTTGGCGCACAACAGCCTGGCCCGGGCCGGTTTTTCCAACTGGGGCTGGAAAGGGACCGTGCCCGGTTCCGGCGGCGTGGATATTTTCGCTCCGGGAACCAACCTGCGTGTGGGCCCGAACAGGCACAACGGAGCCAATCACAATTTCAGCGGAACTAGCGCTGCGACCCCCTTTGTCGCGGGGGCGGCCGCGTTGGCGTGGGCCATAGCACCCACCAAGACGCACAACCAGATCAAAAGCCTGATCACAAGCACGCGGCACGCCAACATTTCCACCGACACGTCGCCCGGTAGTGTGGACGTCATGCGAATGGCCTTGAACGCAGGGCCGCCCCTGGTGGATCGTTTTGGAGGGCTCCATTCGGATGCGGCGTCCGCAGAGGCCTTTACCGCTTCGGGACTCGACGATCTTACGATTACGCCCATGGAAAAAGACTATTTCGAGTACAAGGCCGAAAACTACCTCCAGTCCGCTCAGATCACGGCCGGCTACGTCGAGCCCATCGGCGATTTGTTCATGCATCCGCATCAATCAAGCCAGTTGAGTTCAAAACAGAAGATCACCGGCGCCCAATCTACCACGTACAGCCTCATCTCGAAGGACCTCTGCTACGGAGAAGATTTCATATTTTACGTAAAGGGCGCCACATCCGCGGTGGGCAACGCATACAACCTTACTGTTCAGACCACGGTCGCAACATCTTTGACGCCGGACACCGACGAAAGCAATGACACTCCCGGCAGCGCGACCTTTGTAACAGCGCCGCGCGAAAGCTCCATGGATCTCCTGACCACCATGCAGCCACCAGACTGCCGAAACGGACGAACGATCCACACCACCGCTGACGTGGACTACTACACATTCCAGGTCGGTGTCGGCGACTTAGATCAGTACTACACCGGCGTTTCGGTAAGAATTTTGGCGGATTTCGCCATCAAGGGAGAGCTTTTCAAAGACGGCGCCCTGCTCGGCACCGCCAACGGCGCCCTTATCGATCTGGAGGTCAAAAACGCGCAGCCCGGCACGTACCTGGCAAAGGTCTCGGCAACCACGCTGAACGCGTATACCACACGGATACGGGTCTACGATCCCAAGGGGCGCGAACGGGCATGGGACCTCGAGGATTGGCTCAAAGGAGCCACCCTCATGGCGCCGGATCTCCTGCCCAAATGCCCGGGCGGCTGCGGACCGATTCCGCACTGGATGCAGCACTGGCCGATGGACCCCTCGGCCCTGTCGGCCTTGCGGGCCAATCACATCGATCCGGTACCGGGCGATCTAGCGTATCCAAACCTGGCGTTGAACGGAACACCCCGCTATTTCGCCGTCGGCTCCCAGGAAGTCGGTATGATGCAACTGCACATGGAACTCCCCGAGGCCGGACCGGAGGCCGTATCCCGACCGGCCAACGCAGCAGCGGGTATCTCCGCCCTGGTCATGGACAACACCGGAAACATCCTCTGGGAGACCGATGCACCCAAGAGCGTTGTCGACGGATCGACCGAACTGGCCCAAAACCAAACCTACATCCTCGTCATCAACAGCACGGACGAGCTTTCCGCCAACCTGATCCTGGATCTGCCGGGCACGGCCAGGGTACTGCCGCCCCCGGACGGCATTTGGAAAGACGCGCCGTTCCAGAGCGAATCCGCGACCATGAGCTTTTACGTGCAGACCTACGACGCCGGCTCCATCCTTGTGATTGCATCTCCGGACGGAATGACGGCCTTCGCCTTCCTGGACGACAATCTGGAAGACGGCATCGATACGCACGACCTGGGAGGCATGGGGCATCACCTGACGGGCGGCTTCACAACGGACAGCCAGGGCGCCCTGACCATACGGCTCTCGGAAGGCGCACCCGTGGAATACGTCGTTTATCGCTGGTTCGCCTCGGATACCGGGGACGAGGTCAACGGCATTTGGAAAGACGTTATGGAAGGCCGACTCGCCAAACGCAATTTCTACGTCCAGACGTACGATACTTCGATCATTGCTATTGAAAGTCCCGACGCCCGCAGCATCCGGGTTTTTCTGGACGGCGATAAGTCCGATGATCTGGACGTGGACTCCATGGATGGAATTTCGCACCTGACTCTTGGTTTCTCCTCTGAAACAAAAGGTTCCGGCATATTACGGATCGGGGAGCAGGCTCCCGAAGCCCTGGTCGCGTATCGCTGGTATGTTTCGCCTTGCGGCTTTTTCCCTTTGGACCTGTAACGAGATGGGGGACTCTGTAATTGGGGGCGATCGCCCCCAAATCAAAGCCGATAGTTAGGGGATTGCTTGTCATAAGTCGGAGGAGCGGTTTGGGCCGTTCTCTAAGCCGTGTAATAGGGACGTTGTCTCCTTGTCGACGGGCAAGTGCCACCGGATATCAGAGACGCCTGCCAAGGCAAAGTCGCATTGACGCGCCCTGAGTGGCTCGTCGACTGAACGTAGACCGCTCGGCCGCCCGACGTACGGTGAAAAGGGCGGGAAGAATGAAGAGTGAATCGCAGCCGGAGGTGTAATTCTGGAACGGCTTCAAACTGAAATGAGTCAACAATAAAAGAACGTCCCTTTCTGTCCATTTCATTTTGATGTACGCAACCATCATCGGGGAACATCCACCATACCTATTTCCCGCGTAACTCTTCCTCAGCGACGTTTGCGTTTCTTACGCTTGCGCGTGCGCTTCGAGCGATCTCCGGCAGGCCTGTCGCCGTCCTCCTCCGGAGTCGCGCATCCCTCTTGAGGCAATAATCCCGGAGACGCCGACGATCCTATGGACGCCGAACCGCCGTCATCGACGGCAAGTGCAATCTTCAGCGGTTCATCCACCACGTCGGCCTCCGAGCTGTCTTGGTGGATAACCTGGGAGACCACGCGCTCGGTCACTTCGGACAGATATGTACGCAGCGTCTCGGAAAACTCCCGAAACTCGGGCCACAGCGTCTCGTCCACGAACCTCTTCGGCACCCTCGCCATCACTGTTGTATAGCGCTGGCCCTTGTATCGGTAAGGCCTGATTCCGTAGCGGCGAAGGAGGGCGACGAACACTTTGCGCGACCACAGGTCGCCCATGGAGAACCGGTACTCGACAGGCGGATCTTCCCTTTCCCGGCATCGCAGCCGCTCCATGATTCGCCGTCTGGCCCGCTCGGCCGCAACCTTCTCGCCCTCGGTAGCGGCGCCGGCGAAGAGCGCCTCGATGAGGAGAAGTTTCTCTATGAGCCTGGCTTCATCCATCCGCATCACATTCCGTTTTCACGATCACGCCATCATCATTCATCTCAGTGTTTTTCCAGGGCCGACCTGCCGCCATCGCGCACGACCATCTAAGGTAGGATCACCAATGGAGCAGACTCTTGCCTATGCGATGGTTGCACCTATGGTGAAAGCAGTCCCGTGGCGCGCCGGCCTATGACTTGATGTGAAGATCGCGCTGCGGAAAGGGTATTTCAATATGGTGTTCATGCAACACGTCCCAAATGGCAAGACGCACGGCGCTGCCGACATTGGAAATCCCCTTGTCGGGATCAGCGATCCAGAAGCGCAATTCCAGATCCACCGAACTGTCGCCGAAGTCTTTCAACTGGCATACCGGTCCGGGATGATCCAGTACGCGATCGATACTCCGGGCTGCCTGCACCAGTAGATCCATGACCTTATGGATGTCCGAATCGTAGGAAACCCCTACCCCGATCTTCAACCTTACCAGGCGGTCGGTAAAGGACCAATTGACCACTTGCTGGGTGATCAGGTCTTCGTTGGGAATCAGATACTCGAACCCGTCACGGGTGACCACCGACACGTACCGGGCGCCCAGAGAATGAATTCGGCCGTAGCTGTCCCCGACTTCGATCACGTCGCCCGGTTTAATCGATTTGTCCAGAAGCAGGATCACGCCACTGACCAGATTCGAGACCACTTTCTGCAAGCCGAAGCCGATCCCCACTCCGATGGCGCCGCCGATAAAAGCAAAGGCGGAAAGATCGATGCCGACGCTGCTCAAGGCAACCACGATGGCTACAGTCAGCAGTGTGACTTTCAACGCTTTTGTCAGGAGCACCTGCACCGACGGCGTGAGTTCCCCCAGGCTCCAAATTCGCTTTTCCATCAGCTTGGAGACACTCGACGCCACCTTTAGGAGCACGGTAAACACGATCACGCCTTTGACCAGCAGCAGCAGCGATACGCGGATGCCTCCAAGAGTAATGGCCACCTGGTCGAGCAGATCGATCGTGGGGACCAGAAGGTTGAGAATGTGAAGGGTCGCTACGGTCCAGGCCGTGATGTATAAAAGCCGGGCCCAGTTGGAATCGCGCAGCATGGCGGTTGTAAACCGAATGATGATCCAGGCGGTCAGAAGCCGGGTGGCGGTGTCGATCAAAAAACTGGGCCGATCGAACCTATGGAGGGCCACCGCGCCGATCTGAAGCAGAAGGATGGCAAGCACGGAAGTAATCAAGGGCAAAAACGCGCCGATCGATCTACCCGGCAGTCGGTCGCGCCACTCCCGAACAGCCAGAAACCGCTGCAACCGTGTTATTACCGGTCGAGCGAACAGGTGAGCCAGAAGCAGCCCGAAAGCGATGACGGCAACCTCGAGTAGTATGTTGACGGTCAGCGCTATTTGGGTAAACCAGCGCCACAGAGATGACAACTGGGACTCCAGAAATGCGGGGTCGATATATTTATCCATAAACGGGTATCTTTTCTCTCACGTCATAAATCGTTGTGGAGTGATGCACGGCAGATGTGCCGGATATATGAAGTATACAATAGAGGGTATGTTTTTGATGCCCAATTAGCCCTATTTGTCATCATCGCACACCGGCGAAATTGGAATAGGATGTCAATCGGCCGTTCTATCGGCCCGGCTACCTGATTTCCGGAAGCTCGCTGCAGAAATCCTGCTTGATCGAAAAACCAGGAAAGGTAGAATAATCCTAAAACAGGACAGGGACAGAGAACAAGCCTTTTTCTAGAAGTTGACGGCATGATCCTTATCGAGATCGTGTTTCAGATGGAAAAGCTGATGGAAACCGTTTTCCATCAACCTGCGGTGACGAATTCAGCGTGATGCTTTCGGGTCTTACATAGGGAGTCAGGATGGGCGTTCCAGACGGGGCGGAATACGAAAATCCGCTTTGTGATTACAAAACAATGTATCAGATCGTTGCGGAGAATACCTACGATTGGGAGTTCTGGCTCGATACGAATGGGCGATACTTGTACGTTTCACCGGCGGCCCTTCGCATAACGGGCTACGACCCCAAAGATTTTATGCAAGACCCCCGGTTGAACATGCGCATCCTTCACCCCGATGACGTACCTATTTTCGAAGCTCACCGGGGGGAAGTGGAAAAACGCAGACAAATGGGCGAGATCGAGTTTCGGATCGTCCACAAAGACGGGCGGATCGTATGGATCAGCCATGCGTGCCGGCCGATATTTGACAAAGAGGGAAGGTACTTAGGGGTCAGGGGAACCAACCGTGATATTACCGATCGCAGAGAAGCCCAGGAAGCGCTGCAACGGGCAAGAGACGAACTCGAGATCCGCGTAAGGGAGCGCACGGCCGAGCTCAGAAAGCGGAAAGCGCTGCTGCAGGAAAAGAACGAGTTGTTGGAGATCATATTCTCGAATATGCATTTCCTGGTGGCCTACCTGAATCCGGACTTGGAGTTCATTCGGGTAAACCGCGCTTATGCCGAAGCCGACGGCCGAAGTCCGGATTTTTTTCCCGGCAAAAACCACTTTGATCTTTTTCCGAACGAAGAAAACGAAGCCATATTCCAAAAGGTGGTTGATTCGGGTGAGCCGTATACGGTGTCTGCAAAACCGTTCGAATATTCCCAACATCCGGAACGGGGGGTGACCTATTGGGACTGGAGCCTTTTCCCGGTTAAAGGCCCGAAAGGCCTTGTGATAGGGCTTATTTTATGCCTGGTGGATGTGACCAAAAGCAAAAAAGCCGAAGAGAAACTCATAGAAGCGAACCGGACGCTCGAAACCCTCAAAAATCAACTGATCGAAGAGAATGTATACCTTCAGGAGGAAATCAAGGTAAGCCGGAATTTCGAACAACTTCTCGGTGAAAGCAGCGCCATAAAAAAAGTCCTGAAACAGGTTGACCAGGTGTCCTCAACCGATGCGACCGTATTAATTCTTGGAGAAACCGGGACCGGCAAAGAACTTATCGCACGCGCCATCCACTCCGCCGGCCCCAGAAACCGAAAACCGCTGATCAAGATCGACTGCGCCTCCATTCCTCCCACCCTGATCGAAAGTGAACTCTTCGGCCATGAGAAAGGAGCCTTCACCGGAGCGACCCGGTCCCGTGAAGGGCGCCTGAGCCTCGCGGACGGAGGAACGGTTTTCCTCGATGAGATCGGAGAACTACCCAGGGACATGCAAACAAAACTGCTGCGCGTGGTTCAGGAAGGAGAATTTGAAACCATAGGCAGTTCTAAAACACGCAGGGTGGACATACGGTTTATTGCTGCAACGAACCGGGACCTCTGGAAGGCCGTGCAGGAAGAAAGCTTCCGCAAGGACCTTTACTACCGGCTGAGTGTCTTTCCCATCAAGGTGCCTCCACTTAGGGAGCGGGGCAACGACATCGCCCTGCTCGCCTCCTTCTTTACACAACATTTTGCCCAGAAACTGGGCCGGCCGATCGAACCGCTGTCAGAGAAATGCCTTCAACGACTGAAAGCCTATGACTGGCCCGGAAACGTGCGAGAGCTTCAAAACGTTATCGAACGGGCGATCATCACGTCACGGAATGGCGTGATCGATGGCATTCAACTCGTGCCGGAAACGTCATCGGAGTCCTCCGCGCAGGAAACAAGTCGCCCGGAATCCTCCGGCAAGGATATTCTTACGGTTGAACAAATGCGCCGGCTCGAGCGGGAAAACATCCTTCGCGCTCTGGAGGCGAGCCAATGGCGGGTGTCCGGAAAGGAGGGAGCGGCCCACTCGCTCGGTATACCTCCCTCGACATTGAACTCGCGCATGAGGGCCCTCGGAATCAAAAGGCAAAGATGACCGGATGCACTCCCGTTGAGCTCATCTTGATAGTCTTCTCTATCGAAATCTCGCTATTCTCTTTCTAAATTTCGCAACTAACGATATCTCGCTACTTACCCTCTCCATGGAGTATTGAATTTAAGATTTTGATATGATTGATCAAATCTTTGCTTTCCGATTTGGCACGTTCCATGCTTTTTTGCTGCTTGAAATATGTATCGGATTCATGGGCTTCGACAGATCATTCAAAGTCCA
>Ga0068714_10006371_pt1 | contig 12046 bp, 10 predicted proteins | sample MTBNYHSulfiMetaG_FD_62988 | JGI IMG/M metagenome (GOLD analysis project Ga0068714, IMG submission 62988) | Enrichment culture microbial communities from rom New York Harbor, USA that are MTBE-degrading - MTBE-NYH (New York Harbor Sulfidogenic)... | ecosystem: Environmental > Aquatic > Marine >... | reverse complement strand
AAGGTGCTGCGCATCGTCCGGCAGAACATCTGGTTCGCCCTGGCCCTCAAGGCGGTCTTCATCGCTCTGACCCCTTTCGGACTGACGACCCTGTGGATGGCCGTGGTGGCGGACATGGGGGCGAGCCTGCTGGTCATCGTGAACGGGCTGCGGGCCCTGAGGCTCGAGTCCAAGGCTGAACCCGCCTCGCCAGGATGAGCGTTTCCCGCTTCAGGCTTCGGCTCCTCCTGCGCCCGGTGTTCTACTTCGTTCTGTTCTCCTTCCTGGCATTCGGGATGTGGGAGTGGCTCCAGACGCCGTTTTACGAGGACGTGTCCGACGACATCAACACGATCGTGTGGTTTCGCCTGCATTGCACTCTGGTGGACATCCTGATCCTGGCGGGATGTGCGGCCGTGCTTTCCCTGATCAAGCGCAAGCTTGCCTGGCTGGTCCGGCCGCGCTTTGCGGACCTGGCCGCGGTCAGCGGACTGGGGGTGGCCTACACGGCGGTCAGTGAGTACGTGAACGTGTACCTCAGCGGCGACTGGGGCTATTCCGCCTGGATGCCTTTGGTACCCTTCGTGGGCATCGGAATCGTTCCCCTGGTGCAGTGGCTCCTGCTGCCGCCTCTGATCCTGCTCCTGCTGCGGGATCACCTGCGCGGGCTCGAGGCGGGGCCCGCACCTCCGAGGTGAGAAAAGATTTCTCACCTCGAGCCCCCCAGGAAAGAATTACCCGGTCCGCGAGGCCGGGTGGGGGGCAAACGGCCGGCAGAATTTCGGAGAGTTTGGCACGGAAAATGCATCATCTGTCAGTGAAGCAACACTCATCAAGGAGGTTACGATGATGAAGAAGAAACTGCTTCTGAGTCTTGTTCTGATCCCGATTCTGCTCGGGGGCATCGGCGCGACTGCGGCGTTCGCTTCCGGACAGTCCGAAGACCCGGCCCAGCCCTACGGCCGCCGGGGACCCTGGCCGGGGCGCGGCTACGACGAGCGCCCGGTTCCCACCTTCTCCGAGGAGACGATCACCGTCACCGGACAGCTGTACTACGACAACCGCATGCATCCCGAGCTCAAGAGCGGCGCCAAGGAGTACGAGCTTCTCGTCCCGCGGCACTACCTCTACGAGGTGGACCTGAAAGAGGGGCAGACCGTTACCGTGGAGGGCTACTCCGTGACCGGCATGCCCATGTTCGAAGCGGAGGACGAAGAGGAGGTGCATCTCTGGGTGACCAAGGCAGTCATCGACGGCAAGGAGTACGACCTGCAGCGCTACGGGCGCAGCTTCGGCAGAGGCCGGATGGGGATGCGCGGTGGTGCGCCCTACGGCTACGGCCCTTGCGGTCCCGGCGGCTACGGGCCCGACTGGGGACGGCGCCCCTGGGGTCGGGGCGGTCCGAGTCAGCCGCCGTGGAGCTAGAGCACTTCCCTCCTTTCGATACAGGTTCGGTTCCCGGGAAAGGCCGGCGCGACTCGCCGGCCTTTCCCCTTTGCAGCGTTGGCGGTACAATCCAGGGCGTCAGGCAGGAGCGCGGCAGGGCATGAAGGATCGCAGGCACAGCGCCACGGTAGGCCGGGACAGTCCGCTGTTTTTCGGCATCCTCGTCGGTCTGTTTCTCCTCGTCACCGCCCTCTCGGTCTTCGTGCTCTCCGGGGAGCGGCGTCGCAGCGCCCTGCTGGAGGAATACCAGGCGGAGCAGCTGGCCGCCGTGCTCCTGGAGGCTTCCCGCGAGGGGGATTCCCCCGGGGACTCGCTGCTGGGGGGCAGGCTGCTGGGCTTCGGGATCTACTCCGCCGAGGGCGCGGCCCTGCAGCGCGGCGGCAGCGCCCCCGCCAGGCTCGAAGTGCCGGCCAGGCCCTTCGGGGAGGGGTTCCTGCCGGAGCCTCACTACCGCCATGACCGGGCGCGCCGCAGCCTGATCCTGATCCGGCCCCTCGGTATGATGCCCCCCGGAATGATGTCACCCGGTCATGGCCCGATGGGACGGCAGGGGGGGCGGTCGCGCCCGGGCATGGGGCCCACGCACCCGATGATGGAACGCGGACCCTGGAACCTGCCCCCCGGGGCGGTTCGTTTCCTCTACCTCGAGATCTCGGCGGGGCGATACTACGCCCGGCAGCGGGTGCTGCTCCTGGCTCAGATCCTCCTGCCCCTGATCACTCTTGGGGCGATGGTCTACGTCGCGATTCTCTACCGCAACAACCAGGCCATCCGCCGGGAGCTCGCCGCCCGGGAACAGCTGGCCCGCCTCGGCGAGGCCAGCCGGACTCTGACCCACGAGATCAAGAACCCCTTGAGCGCGATCCGGATCCAGACCGCGCTTCTCAGGAAGACCCTGCCGGAGGCGCACCAGGGAGAGCTCCAGGTGATCGACGAGGAGATCCGGCGCCTGGCGGTGCTGACCGACCGGGTCGGCGATTTCCTCCGGGACCCGGTGGGACAGCCGGAATCGATCGACCTGGACCGCTTCATCCGGGAGCTCGCGCTGCGCTACGACCGCAGGGTCGAGTACGCTCCGCCTGCAGACGGGCAGCTGCGGGCGGTTTTCGATCCCCAGCGGCTGCGCTCGGTGCTCGAGAACCTGATCAACAACGCCCTCGAGGCCGGCGGCCCCGAGGCGGTGAAGATCACCGCGGGGGCGACCCGGCACGAGGCCGCGGTCAGGGTGATGGACCGGGGCCCGGGCATTCCGCAGGAGATCCGCCGCAAGGTGTTCGATCCCTTCTTCACCAGCAAGGTGCAGGGCTCGGGGGTGGGCCTGGCGATAGCCCGGCGGTTCGTGGAGGCCGCCGGCGGGAGCCTGGTGCTGGAGGACCGCGACGGGGGCGGAACCGAAGCCCGGGTCCTGCTGAGGAGGGACGTGCCGTGAAGGTGCTGGTGGCGGACGACGAAAAGAACATCCGGGACTCGATCGCCCGCTACCTGGCCCTCGAGGGGATCGAGTCGGCCTGCGTGGAGAACGGCCTGGCCGCCACGCGGCTGCTGGAGGAACAGGTCTTCGCCGCCGGCGTTGTCGACCTGCGCATGCCGGCCATGGACGGGCTCGGGCTCCTGCGCTGGATCCGGGAGGCGGGGCTGCGCCTGCCGGTGATCATGATCTCGGCCTACGGGGAAGTGCAGGACGCCGTGGAGGCCATGAAGCTCGGGGCCCAGGACTACGTGGTCAAGCCCTTCGACCCGGAAGAGCTGGTGGTGCGTCTCAAGAAGATCATCGAAGCTCAGAGCCTCCGGGACCGGGTGGCGCTGGAGACCCGGGAGGAAGACGCGCGGGGGGCGACCCTGGGCAGGAGCCCGGCCATGCGGGAGCTGGCCCGGATGGTCGAGAAGGTCGCGGCCACCCCTGCCACCGTGCTCATCACCGGGGAGAGCGGCACGGGCAAAGAGGTGGTGGCCCGGATGATTCACGCCCGCTCCCCTCGGGAGCAAGGCCCCTTCGTGCCCGTGAACGTGGCCGGAATCCCCGACACCCTCCTGGAGAGCGAGCTCTTCGGGTACGAGCGCGGCGCCTTCACCGGGGCCGAGCGGCGCAAGAACGGGCTGTTCGAGATGGCCACCGGCGGGACGATGTTCCTGGACGAGATCGGGGAGATGGCCCCGCAGCTGCAGGTCAAGCTGCTGCGGGTGCTCCAGGACCGGCGCATCCAGCGCCTCGGGGGCACCCAGACGATCCCGGTCGACGCCCGCATCGTCGCCGCCACCAACCGGGACCTGGAGGCCCTGGTCGCCTCCGGCGGCTTCCGGGAAGACCTGTACTACAGGCTGAACGTCGTCCACCTCCACATCCCGCCGCTGCGGGAGCGCCTCGACGACCTGCCGCTCCTGGTCGGGGAGCTGATCCGCAAGCTCAACCACAAGCTGGGGACCGCTGTCCGGAGCGTGGAGCCGGAAGCCCTGGACAGGATCGGGCGCTACTCCTTCCCGGGGAACGTCCGGGAGCTGGAGAACCTGCTCGAGCGGGGCATGATCTTCGCCGAGGGGGAGGTGCTGCGAACGGCGGACCTGTCCGTGGAGTCGGGCCGGGGAGCCGAGGTTCCCCGGCAGGCCGGCCCGGCGACCCTGGAAAACCTGGAGCGCCAGGCCGTGGCCGCAGCCCTGCACCGGTGGGAGGGCAACCGCACCCGGGCGGCGGAGGAGCTGGGCATAACGCGGCGCACGCTCCTGAACAAGATCAAGAAGTACGGAATCGATCTGTAGCGGAAGAAGAGGGAGGAGGAGAATGAAGGACGAGGAAAAGCTCAGGGAGCAGCTGGCCTTTCACCTTTCGGGCAAGGGCGCGCACATCGACTTTGCCGCAGCGCTCGAGGGCTTCCCGGTGGATCTGGCGGGCAAGCGGGTGCCGAACCTGGAGCACACCGCCTGGGGCCTGGTGTATCACCTGCGGATCGCCCAGGCGGACATCCTGGACTTCGTCCGCAACCCCGACTACACGGAGCTGGAATACCCATCAGGCTACTGGCCCGGGGAGGACGGCCCGAGGGATGCCGCCGAGTGGGAGCGCACGATCGAGGCCTTCGGCCGGGATCTCGAGGCGCTGATCGCCCTGGTCCGGGACCCCGGCAACGACCTGTTCGCCCCCATCCCCCACGGCAGCGGCCAGACCCTCCTGCGGGAGGCGGTCCTGGTGGTGGACCACAACTCCTACCACGTCGGGCAGCTGGTGGACATCCGCATGCTCCTGGGGGTGCCGGTTCGGGACTGGTAGATCCGGCCGAGCGCCGTGTCCCGCTACAGGGCCTTTCGGTACATCCGGTAGGTCTTGTAGATGCGGGCCCCCCAGTTCTCCATGGCGTTGCGCATGGGGGTGTTGTTCTCCAGAATCCAGGAGAACTCCCCGGCGTGGAAGCCGTGGGAAGTGCCGCGGGTATAGGTCTCGTAGTAGAACACCGCATCCAGCCCCATGTTCTGAAACTTCCTCTTGACCCCCAGGGCCAGGACCCGGATCTGGTTGATCTTCCTCGAGTAGATCAGCAGCTTGAAGATGCCCAAGGGGAACAGGCGCCCGTTGATGCGCTTGAGGGCCTGGTTGACGTCCGGAAGGGACAGGGAGAAGCCGGCCAGCTCTCCGTCCACGTAGGCGAGCATCACGAGATCCGGGTCCACGACCATCTTGAGGTCCTGCCCGACCGCCTGGATTTCCGCGTCGGTCCAGGGCACGAAGCCCCAGTTCTTCTCCCAGGCGTCGTTGTAGACCTCCTTGATGAGCTGGATCTCTTCCCGGAGGTTCTTCATGACGATGGAGCGGACCGTGACGGCCTTCCGCCTGCGCACCAGGTCGGCGACCCGTTCGACCTTGTCGGATATCGGGGTGATGTCCTCCATCCAGTAGGCGTAGAGATCCCGGGCCTTCTCCAGGCCGGCGTCCGCGAACAGCTCCAGGTAGTAGGGGGGATTGTAGGGCATCTGGATGACCGGCGGGCGATCGAAGCCGTCCACCAGCAGGGCCAGGACGTGGTTGGTCCCCGGATTGGTGGGACCCATGATCTGGTTCATGCCCTTGCCGCGCACCCAGTCTTCCGCCGCAGCCAGGAGGGCGCTGGAAACCGCCGGGTCGTCGATCGACTCGAAGAAGCCGAAGAATCCCGTCCGCTCGCCGTGGAAGTCGTTGTAGTGATGATCCAGAATGGCGGATATGCGCCCGACGATCTCCCGGCCCCGCCAGGCCAGGTAGTGCCGGATCTCGGCATGCTCGTAGAAGGGGTTCTTCTTGGTGTCCAGGAGCCCCTTCTGCTCCACGAGCAGCGGCGGGACCCAGTTCGGGTCCCCCCGGTAGATCCTCCATGGGAACTTGATGAACCTGTCGAGCTCGCGGGCTCCGGTTACCGGGCGCACACTGATGGGCTCTGGCATCGACGATTCTCCTCGTACCTGCTGAGGGGCATTGTTACCGACAATCTCACCGGCTGTCAAAGCCGTCCGGTCGCAAGCGGCCGGCCGGTCAGCCTGCCGCCGCCGCTCCCGCAGCCCTGGCCGCCCGAAGCCGCTGCAGCAGGAACACACTTGCGTAGACCGCCAGGGCCAAGACGGCCACCAGGTAGCGCATGCTCTCCGCCATGCCCAGGAGCGAGGTCGTGTAGTAGGGCCGCAGCAGCACGAAGGTGACCGCGGCGAGGAGAATCCCTTCGTACCAGCGGTTGCGGGTCACGAAGAAGTTCTGGGTGAGGGCGGCGAAGGCGAACATCGCCACCGTGCAGGTGAAGAAGATCCAGGCGATCCGCAGCGGGTGGTGCACGTCCACCAGCAGCAGGTCGGTGTTGAAGATGAACATGAACGGCAGGATCGCCGTTCGGATGTCGTAGCCGAAGCCCTGGAATCCCGTCCTGATGGGGTCGGACTTGGCAATGGCCGCGGCGGCGTAGGCCGCCAGGCCCACCGGCGGGGTGTCGTCCGCCAGGATCCCGAAGAAGAACACGAAGAGGTGGGCCGCGATCAGCGGAAAGACCACCCCCGCCTTGGCGCCAAGAGTCACGATGACCGGGGCGGTGAGGGAGGCCATGACGATGTAGGTGGCCGTGGTCGGGAGTCCCATGCCCAGGATCAGGCTGGCGAAGGCCGTGATCAGGAGGATCAGGAGGAAGTTGCCCCCCGAGATCACCTCGATGACCTCGGTGATGATGCCTCCGAGCCCCAGGGTCACCACCCCGACGATGATCCCCGCCGCGGCCACGGCCACGCCGATCCCCATCATGGCCTTGCCGCCGGCCACCAGGGACTCCCAGATCTGCCGACCGGCTCGCTTCAGGGCCTCCAGGTAGGAACCCCGGCTCAGGCGTGCCCGCACCAGTCCCTCGATGGGAATCAGCACTGCCAGGGCCAGGATCGCCCGAAAGGCCGCCATCTCCGGAGAGTGGCGCATGATCACCAGCTCGAAGATCAGGAACAGGATCGGGATGACGTAGTGGATGCCCCGGAAGAAGGTCGGCCAGAAGCGCGGCAGCTCCGAGCGCGGCAGGCCGCGCAGCCCCAGCTTGGAGGCTTCCAGGTGGGTGATGTACAGCAGGGCAATGTACGAGACCACCGCCGGGATGAAGGCGGCCTTGACGACCTGGAGGTACTCGATGTTGCAGTACTCGGCGATGATGAAGGCCGCCGCGCCCATGACCGGCGGCATGAGCTGCCCGTTGGTGCTGCAGGCGACCTCCACGGCCCCGGCCTTGTAATCCGGGTAGCCTACCTTCTTCATCATCGGGATGGTGAAGGTCCCGGTGGTGACCACGTTGGCGATGCTCGAGCCGGAGACCATTCCGGTGAAGCCGCTGGCCAGCACCGCCGCCTTGGCGGGACCGCCCTTGTAGCGGCCAAGGAGGCTGAAGGCCAGGTCCACGAAGTAGCGCCCGGCCCCCGCCCTGTCCAGCATGGCCCCGAAGAGCACGAACAGGAACACGATCGTGGCGGACACGTCGAGGGGGATTCCGTAGATGCCTTCGGTGGACATGGTGATCTGGCCGACGAAGCGGTTCAGGGAAACCCCCTTGAAGGCCAGCACGCTCGGCATCCAGGGCCCCAGGAAGCTGTAGAGGATGAACACGAGCACCACGATCGGCAGGAAGGCCCCGAGGGACCTCCTGGCCGCCTCCAGGACCATCACCACCAGGATCAGGCCGAAGACCACGTCCCGGGTGATAGGGGCGCCCATTCTCCCGGCCATGCCCAGGTAGTCGATCACGATGTAGAGGGCCGCCAGGGCAGCGACCACCGCGCTGGCCAGGTCCACCGCGGTTATCCGGTCCCGGCGGGCGAAGTAGTTGCCCAGAGGGCTCTTCCTGGGCTTCTTGAAGAAGGGCCTGCTCAGGTACACGAGGGTCAGGGCGAAGGCCAGGTGGATCGCCCGGATGTACACCGTGTTCATGATCAGCACGGAGGCCAGGGCCAGCTGGTACAGCGACCAGGCCGCCGCGATGATCGGGATCAGCCAGCGCTGGAAGCCCTCGAGGATCCGGATTCCGTATTCGGACTCTTCGGCGATGCGCTGCGCTTCCTGGATCCCGTCGGTCGGTTGCGGTTTCTCGCTCTTCACGACTCCCCTCGGATGTGGAGCAAAAAAGAGCGCGGCCCGCGGCGCAATGCCACAGGCCGCGCGGCCCCGGACCCTATTTCATCAGCCCGACTTCCTTGAAGTACTTCATCGCTCCGTCGTGGTAGGGGGCGGAGTTGCCCTCGAGCATGTTCTCCCTGGTCAGGGTCCCGAAGGCCGGGTGCAGCCCCTTGAACTCCTCGAGGTTCTCGAAGAGCTCCTTGGTCACGATGTACACGATCCGCTCGGGCACCTTGGCCGAGGTCACCAGCGTGGCCTTGACTCCGTAGGTGGGCACGTCCCCCGTGTTCGTGGCGTTGGGATACAGCGCCACGGGGATGATAGCCTTGGCGTAGAAGGGATACTGGCGAATCAGCCCGTCCACCCCCTCGATGGGGACGAAACGCGCCTTCCGCGTCCCGGCAGTGGCTTCCATGAACGAGCCGTTGGGGTGTCCCACGGTGTAGAAGTAGGCGTCGATGCGCCCGTCCAGCAGCAGCTTGGCCGACTCCACCGGCTTGATCCCTTCGGCGAGGAGGTCCTTCTCCCAGTCCAGGCCGTTGGCGGCGAGAGCGTCGATGGCGTTCCCGCGGTTGCCCGAGCCCGGCTCCCCGATGTTGACCCGCTTGCCCTTGAGGTCGGCGATCGACCTCACGCCGGAGTCGTCGGCGGCCAGGAGAGTGACCGCCTCGGCGTGCAGGGCGAACACGGCGCGCAGGTCCGTCTGGGGACCCCTGTCGGCCCACTCCGCCTCGCCCTTGTAGGCCTGGTACTGCCGGTCCGACTGGGCGATGCCGAACTCCAGCTCGCCCGCCAGGACCGCGTTGACGTTGAACACCGAGCCGCCCGTGGACTCCACGGTCACCTTGAGCTTGTACTCGTCGAACTTCTTGTTCACGATTCGGCTTATGGCGCCGCCGGCGGGATAGTACACCCCCGTGACGCCCCCGGTTCCGATCGTGACGAACGCCCGCTGGGCTTCCGCCGCCGCCCCGGCCTGCTCCGAGCTTCCTCCGGCAAACCCGCAGACCGCCGCGAGCAGCAGGACGGCGAGGATGAGTGCCAATCGTTTCGCCATGCTTGCACCTCCTTGGTGGCTGATGGCTCTGTGGAGACCCCGCTGCGCCGGGGCCCCTCGACAAAGGTGAGCAGAATCATAGCGATTGCACCGGGGCTTGTCAAACCGCAAAACGCGCGGGGCGCGGCCGCCGGGCGCGGCCGCCGGGCGCGCTACCGCCCCTCGTACCAGAAGGCCCGACGCCAGTTGTGGGCGTGCAGGCGCCGCTGCAGCTCCTGCGGCATGTCCGGAAGCTCCGACACGGCCAGGTTGGCTTCCACCTGCTTCACGCTGCGCATGCCCGGGATGGTGAGGCTCACCGCCGGGTGGGCCAGGACGAACTTGATGGCCCCCTGGGGCAGGGTGTAGCCGGTGCCTTCGAGCTCTGTCGCCACCTTTCCGACCTCCCGGACCGTGCGGGCCAGGCGGTCGCCCATGAAGTAGTTGTTGCGGAAGTCCCCTTCCTCGAAGCGGGTGCTCTCGGTCAGCTTCCCGGTCAGGGCGCTCTCGTCGAAGGGCATCCGGGCGATGATCCCCACCCCGGCGGCCTGCGCCACGGGCAGCAGCTCCGCCGCGGGCTCCTGCTCGAAGATGTTGTAGATCACCTCCGCGGCGTCGAGCCACCCGTCCTTCATGAGCTGTACGAGGGCGTTCTGGTCGTGCTCGGGGGTCGAGACCCCGAAGAAGCGGAGCTTGCCCTCCGCTTTCAGCGTTCTCAGGATTTCCAGGGGCTGGGGGTCCCGGTTCCAGGCCCGGGTCCAGGTGTGGAGCAGGAGCACGTCGATGGCCTCCGTGCCGAGGTTTCGCAGGCGCTCCTCGACGTTCTCCCGCAGGTACTTCTCGGAGTAGCGGTCCTGCCAGCGGCAGTACGGCGAGGGCGGCCACGGTCCCGGGGCAGGCGGGGTCTTGGTGGTCACGATCACCCGCCCCTGGTCGCCCCGCTCCTTGAGCACTTGCCCGACGATGCGCTCGCTGCGCCCGTCCCCATAGCCGGCCGCGGTGTCGATGAAGTCGACGCCCAGGTCCAGGGCCCGGTGCAGAGCCCGGATCGAGTCCTCGTCCCTCTGGCTTCCCCAGGAGCCCCCGATAGCCCAGGCACCGAAGCCGATCTCCGAGACCTTCAAACCTGTCCTGCCGAACTGTCTGTGCTTCACGCCGTTGCCTCCTTTTTCAGAGTTGTCCGCCCGATGCGGCTACACGTCCAGGATCACCGTGGCCTGCCAGCGGTCGCCTTCCCGGCGCAGGCTGAAGTGATGCCAGGTCACCGCCTTGACGTCGGTTCCCAGGTTGTGGCGTCCGGGGTCCGCCGGTTCGCCCGCTGCAGTGGCCTGCACCCGCCACTTGCCTCCCCGCCGGTCGACCCGGCAGGTCTCCAGGCGGAGCAGGAGCCCCTGCGCGTCCTTGAGATACAGCTGCTCTTCGAGGAACCCGTACAGGAGCTGCTCCAGGCCCGGATCCTGCAGCCGAATGCGCCGGCGCACCCGGGGGCGCAGGTCCCGGGGATCGACGATCACCCCAAGGGTGGCCCCCCAGGCGGCGGCAAACATCTCCTCGAGGCTTCCGCCCTCGGCGCGGAAGGCCACGTCCGCCGCGGTCAGGTCCTCCAGGTACTCGAAGGGCATTGCCGCCGGGCCCCGCCGGGTCAACCCTTGACGTTGCCCACCGGGAGCAGGCGGGCCACCCGGCGGCTCAGCCCCGCGGCTTCGGTGGCTTCCGCCACCTCGTCGATGCTCTTGTAGGCCGCTCCGGCCTCCTCTGCCAGCCCCGAGTACGAGGCGGTGCGTACGTAGATGCCCCGCTCCTTCATCTGCTCGGCCAGCTGTTGTCCCCGGAACTGCTTCTTGGCCTGCCGGCGGCCCATGGTGCGTCCGCTTCCGTGGGCGGTGGTGAAGAAGGCTTGCTCGCCGCTCAGCACGCCGGTCAGCAGGTAGGAGCCGGTCTCCATGCTGCCCCCGATGATCACCGGCTGGCCGCTCTCCCGGTAGATCTCCGGGATCCCGGCCATTCCGGGGGCGAAGGCCCGGGTGGCGCCCTTGCGGTGCACGAGCAGCTCCCGCCAGGCGCCCTCGACCCGGTGGCGCTCGATCTTGGCGGTGTTGTGGGTGACGTCGTATACCTGGTGCATTCCCAGGTCCATGGGGTCCCGGCCGAAGACCTCGGAGAAGACCTCCCGGATCCGGTGCAGGATCACCTGCCGGTTGGCGAAGGACATGTTGATGGCGCAGTTCATGGCCTTGAAGTAGTCCTGGCCCTCCGGGGATTGGAAGGGGGCGCAGGCCAGCTCCCGGTCCCTGACCGGGATGCCGTACCGGGACTGCATGACCTGCAGGAAGCTCTTGAGATAGTCCGAGGCAATCTGGTGGCCGAAGCCCCGGCTGCCGCAGTGAAACATGAGCAGCACCTGGTTCGGGAAGCGGATGCCCAGGGCCGCCGCCAGATCCCGGTCGAAGATGTTCTCCTCCCGGGCCACCTGGATCTCCAGGTAGTGGTTCCCGGAGCCCAGGGTGCCGATCTGCTGTTGGCCCCGCTCCACGGCCCGCTCGCTGACCTTGGAGGCGTCGGCCCCGGGCACGCAGCCGTTCTCCTCGGTGCGCTCGAGGTCTTCCGGCAGGGCGTAGCCCCGCTTCAGGCACCAGCGCATCCCCTGCTCGCTCAGCGTCCGGAGCTCGGAAGGCTTGAGCTTGAGCAATCCCTTGCCGCCCACACCGGCCGGTATGGCGGAGAACAGGCGGTCCACCAGCTCGGTCAGGCGCGGTTGGACCTCCTCGAAGCTCAGGGAGGTGGCCACCAGGCGCATCCCGCAGTTGATGTCGAAACCGATCCCGCCCGGGGAGATGACCCCCTCGCGGGTGTCGAAGGCCGCCAGCCCGCCTATGGGAAAGCCGTACCCGCTGTGCCCGTCGGGCATGCAGAAGGAGTGGCCCACGATCCCGGGGAGGGTGGCCACGTTGGTGGTCTGATCGAACACCGCCTCGTCCATGCCTTCCAGGAGG
>Ga0068714_10006370_pt1 | contig 12047 bp, 13 predicted proteins | sample MTBNYHSulfiMetaG_FD_62988 | JGI IMG/M metagenome (GOLD analysis project Ga0068714, IMG submission 62988) | Enrichment culture microbial communities from rom New York Harbor, USA that are MTBE-degrading - MTBE-NYH (New York Harbor Sulfidogenic)... | ecosystem: Environmental > Aquatic > Marine >... | reverse complement strand
CTCCGCCTGCCGGGCGCCCAGCCGCCGGAAAGGAAAATCCTGTCCCGCTTCCCGCCTTCGTCCTTCGAGCCACTGCGGCAACGCGGCCTCGAGCATGCCAACGATCTCCTCCCGCGCTGAGACAATCTGCCCGTCCACGGCGCCTTCGAGCAGCGTCAGCCTCGCCCTCAGGGGGCCTAACTCCGACAGCTCGAGGTACAAATCCACCTGTACCGGGCTGGACAGCGGCTCTCCCCGGCCGGGACTCTCGCCCTCGATAACCATTTGGAACGATTCCAGCCGCCCCTCCACCCAAAGCGGAATCTGCAAGAACCACATCGCGCGGCTGTCCCAAGGCGCTCGCGCCGAGGCCAGCTGCGCCGCCTCAATGCTCCCCACAGCCGCGCCCGCCAATCGCTCCAGCCCGGCCGCCTCCCGGGCTTGCTCCGGCGTGTCAGCAGCCAGCCGGGCCGACCAACTCTGCAGTTCGAGCAATAGCGATTTCAGATCCTCCAGCGGCAGCCCCTCTTCCCCCTGCGCCAAGGCGAGCGCCCAGCGGCTTTCCCGAAACACCCCGCTGGCCGCCACCGCCCGGCGAAGCTCCTCCAGCCAACTCTCCATCGGCCCCCCGAGACGCACACGCCCCAGCTGGCGACGCAAACCCTCCAGAATCCCTGCCAGCACAGCGGCTCCCTGCCCTTCGGTCAGACGCCCCAAGAGACCTTCGCCCTCGGCCAACAGCCGAGGCAGCGCCTCGCCCAGCGCTCTGCGCTGCCGAAAGACCGCCTCCAGCGTCGCCAGCAGAGACGCGTCAACGGGAATCGCTCGTTGAATCAAGAACGCGAGCAGCAGAGGATCCTGAACACCTTCCGGGGCGAGATTGGAGTGAAACGCCTGCACCGCCTCGGGCGTCAAAGAAACCCCAGCCCGCAATAATGCCTGCACGGCGGCCACATAGCGAGGCTCGGCCGGCAACCCCAACTCGGCCAGGACCTCAGGCAATGTCCGGACCATCACCCGCCCGGTGGCCGCTTCAGCCGCCTGCGCCGGGCCGGCCGCTTCGGGAAAGTCCATTACGAGCTGCCCCCCCACCAGCCGGGCGGTAAACGAGGCGCCCACCTCCAGCGGCCGCGACGGCATGAACACCAGACTGCGCCCGCCGAGCATCGCCCGGTACCGGCCTGCTCCCAACGCCTCCACCACCCGCCCCTCAATCGCCCGGACCTCCACGAGTTGCGCGCGCAGCTGATCGATCACGCTCGGCCGCTCGAGGTTGAGATCCACCAAGAGGCTGGAGGCAATGCGCATCCCGACGCTCCCAGGAAAGCCCGATCGCTCAGGCTCTTTGTGCCAACCGCTCAGGAATTATAACAGCCTCCCGGGGCATTGTCACTTCAGGCGGTTTGTGGTAAACAGTCCGGGAGCGTTCGTCGGGATCTATCCGCATTCGAGAAGGAAACAATGATCAAAGTCGCCATCATGGGAGCGCCCAGCACGGGCAAAACCACCCTGGCCAAGGAGCTCTCGATTCACCTGCTGTACCGCAAGGGCAAAGTGGCCGAGTACATTGACGAGTATGCCCGCCAGTTTGTGGCCAAGTTCGGCCTGCCCACCATTTATGACCAGTACTTCTTCTTTGAACAGCAGCTGAAAAAGGAACAGGCGGTCAACCCGAACGCCGAATACCTGGTCACCGACTCGCCTTTTTACCTGTCCTACATCTACGGCAGCAAGGTGATGAACCGGGCCAGCGAGAAGGAGCGCCTCTTTTTTCATGCTCTGGTGGAACGCCTGCTGGAGCACGTGAACGATTATGACCATGTCATTTACCTTCCGGCCAACGACAGCCGCCTTCAGAAGGACGGAATGCGCATTCATACCACGGTCTTTGACCAGAAGGACGTGGACGACCGTATCCGGGGCTTCTTCTCCATCTATAACATCAACTATAAGACCGTCACAGGCACGCTCGAAGAACGCATCCAGAAATGCTGTGAAATCCTCGGCCTCGACTAGGAAGGACTCCTGTTTCGGAGTAGAGACTTCAGTCTCGTGCAATGAAAGGCTCTGTATGCTGGAAGAGAAACGAGAGCATGGATGGTACCGTTGTTCTTCTGTCTTCTGTCTTCTGTCTTCTGAATTCTGACTCCTCAGGAGGTTGCTATGAGCGAATGCATCTTCTGCAAGATTGCCTCGGGTGAAATCCCGGCGGACGTCGTCGAGCAGGATGAGCAGATTGTCGCCTTTCGGGACATCAACCCCCAAGCTCCCACGCACATTCAGATCATCCCCCGGCGGCATATTGAAAGCATCGCCTCGCTCGAGGACGAGGACGCGGAACTCGTCGGCCGCCTCTTCTGCAAAGCCCGGGACATCGCCCGCCGCGAGGGAATCGAACAGCCCGGCTATCGGATGGTGATCAACAACGGCGTCGGCGCCGGACAATCGGTCTTTCACATTCACTTGCATCTGCTCGGCGGCCGCCCCTTGGCCTGGCCCCCGGGCTAGCCGTCTTCAAAGACGACTTGGTTATTCCCGCGCACGCGGGAATCCAGCGCTTTGCAAATCATTCGCGCGGAGGATGTTGTCGTCATTCCCGCGTAGGCGGGAATCCAGGGGCAGGTCATCACCCCGATTCCCCGAGTATCCCGATTCATCGGGAGTATCGAGGGGAATCGCTGTCAGAACCTCGGAAGGGACTGCCTCATACCATTTCTAAAGCCGGTTGTGATGGAGGTAACAAAACATGAAAAGTCGGACACTTTGCGTCTCGTGCGTTTTCCTTTTGTTCCTGAATGTTACCGCAATCCCCACCCACGCGGAGATCCAAAACACCGAGGAACTCCAGTGGCTTCCCGCAACCGACAGCCACTTCGTCGTCAGCGGCCTGCCCTTCTTCCAGGAAAACCAAGGCAAATGGTGGCGCTTCCCCCAACGGGCGGAGGCCCAGGTGCCGCCCGCCGTCTGGAGGCTTTCCCGGTGCCCCTCGGGCGGCCGCATTCGCTTTCGCAGCGACACCACCGCGCTCGCCATTCGCCTGACCTATCCCTCGCTACCCGGTATGCGCAATATGCACGCCTTCGGGCAGGCCGGCGTGGACGCCTACGTGGACGGCCAATACATTGCCTCGGTCGCCCCCCGCAGCGCGACCAAAGTCGAGGCATTCTTCTTCAAGAACGTTGATAAACGCGTGCGCGAATACACCCTTTACCTGCCCCTCTATCTCGGCGTTGACGTCCAGGCTCTCGGCCTTGAACCCGGCGCGTCCATTTCCCCGCCGGCCGCCTTCGCGCTCGACAAGCCGGTCGTTTTCTATGGCACTTCGATCACTCAAGGAGGCTGCGCCAGCCGTCCAGGAATGAGCTATCAGGCTATCCTCGGACGAAGGCTCAATGTAGACTTCGTCAACTTCGGATTCTCCGGCTCGGGCAAAGGCGAAGAGGAGGTCGCCCGGCTTGTCAGCGAAGTGACCGCCTCCTGCTTTGTGATGGATATGGCACAGAACAACCCCAGCGCTGAAAGCCTCGAAGCGGTCTTTCCGCCCTTCATCGAAACCCTGCGCGCCCGGCACCCCGACACGCCGATCCTTTGCACGACGCCGATTTATTCGACCAGCGAGCTGCCCGGCAGCCGAAACGAAGGGCTGTACCCGGAAATGAGCCGGTTGGAGGGAATGCGCGAGGTTATCCGCCGCGCGGTTCGCTCACGCATCGCTTCCGGCGACAGGAATATCCATCTCGTCGAGGGCTACACGCTTCTCGGCCCCGACCAGGGCGACGGCTTTGTGGACGGCGTTCACCCGAACGATCTCGGATTCCAGTGGATGGCCGACGGCCTCGAACCTCACTTGCGCCGGCTCCTCGGCCTCAAGAAAGATTGATGCCTCGGCCTTCGGCGGCTACGTTCCCCCACCCCGAATACCCTCCGGGCGGGGCAAGCCCCGCCCCTACGACGTGAATGCGCGGAATTCAATTTCCTGGTTATTCGTGCGTTTTGATTTCGTGTTCATTCGTGTCCATTCGTGGCTGAATCAAAACAAGCCTAAAAATGTGTAGGGGCACTGCTTGCTGCGCCCCGCGGTGGTATAAGCATTCCTATCCATGATCCCGGGCGGGGCAAGCCCCGCCCCTACGACGTGAATGCGCGGAATTCAATTTCCTGGTTATTCGTGCGTTTTGATTTCGTGTTCATTCGTGTCCATTCGTGGCTAATCCAAATGCGCCTGCGAATCCAACGCCGAAACATCAAGCCGGAACGACCCAACCCGCCGTGCGACATAATCCCCCGCCGGCTCGCCTACCTCATGATCCAGGTAGCGCAAAAACCGACTCGCTGACTCCCACAGGTCCGCCAGATAGTACCGCAAACGCAGCCGACCCTCGCCGTCCACCTGGATCTCCTCCAGCTTCACCCGGTACAGCTGCTCCTCGTCGAAGTCCGCCATCCCCGTATGGAGCAGCCGAAGCGTATCGCCGAACCCGATCGAGACGTCCTCCTCAAACAGATCCACATATTTTTACAAAAACCGGCCACGGCGCTTGCTCCAGCACCGCCTGCCGCAGGTAAAGGTAGGCATCCTGCGTCGTGATCGGCCGCACAAAGAGCGATTTGCGCCGCGCGCCATACCGGGCAACGCTGGCTTCCTCCACAAACCACCGATAGAATTGATTTTCATCCGCCACGCCGCCGAACAGCTCGAAGGCGTTCTTGACCCGCCGGCTTGTCTTCCACACCTTCACGGCCAACTTACGCCGGTCAAAATGGAGAATGTGATCGGCCTCCCCTGTGTGAGGTCGAAAGCGCAGCGCATCATCCCAACCGATGTCCCACAGGGAGTTGCCCGATAGCTTCGCCAGGAGATCAATCGCGTAAAACAAATCGAACTGGATAAACGTCAGACGGTCAATCGAATAGCCGACCGGATCAGCATTGTCGCAGGTCAGCGGCGAACTCTCCAGACGGCTGACGATGTCCAGCAGAATATCGGTCGGCGACTGGTTCTCATAGGTCCTGCTGACGCTCTCCGTCATCTCGACCTCCGGCTCCCGCGCCGCATAGAAAGACAGCTCATCCCCTTGCGTGTGCCGCCGCACGTCCGCCACCCGGCCCCGGAACTTCAGTATCCCGCCAATCCTCACCCGGCACTCATACGCCTGCGCGATCGGAATCCCCCGATCCCGCTGGTAAAGCTCGATAAAGCACTTCGCTTTCATCGCCCCGAACGGCGCCCGCAGCACCACCTTCTTCGCCCCGGCAACCTCCGCCACCGGCACGCCATCGAGATCTCGAAGCTCAATCTGAATCGCTGCCACCTGGATCAATCCCTGCCGCTGAAAGTCACGAGCCTGGTCTGCCCCCAATGAACCGAATCACGAAACTCCCCGCCAGGCCGGCCGCCGCCCCGAGCACCGAGGCCGCTGTCCGCAGCGAGGCAATCGCCGCCCGGTTCGACTGCACCTGGGTCTCCAGCCGCACTGCGTCGCGCTGCATATCCCGCACGTAGCGCTCCAGCGATTCCAACTTCACCAGCACCTTGGCCAGCTCCGCCTTGAACACGCCGGACAGATCCCGCAGCTCGGTCTTCAACTCCACATACTCGCTGGAATAAGACGGCAAAACCGGCCGACCCGGCCCGCCTCGCTCCTGGCCATTCATCCTTCCCGCTCCGGATCATAGGCGTCCACAAAATCCTGCCACCCGCTCCAGCTCTGCTTCAACGGCGACCACGACGGCAGTGCCCGCACATAGGCCGCTTCCCGACGCCCCTGCTCGGCAATCACCCGATCCACAATCCTCGGATAAAGATGTTCGACGGTCGTCGCGTCCTGCAGGATCGCCTCGTGGGTCGCCCCGGTAAACTCGCGCAGGGCAAACTCCAACCGCTGCTGCTTGACTTCGTAGCTCTGCGAGTAGGCGTAAACCCAAACGCCCAGAACAAAAACTGTACAAAGCCACACCACCAGAAATCGTTTCGACATGTTCCTTTCTTCCTTTCAGTCTACCCACCCCATCGCCTGCCAATGGACGGCAAAGCTGCCGGTGACGTCTCCCGTGGTCTCCAGTTCGTAAGTTGATTTCAAAAACCCCAGGCGGCGAATCCAATAGCTGAAACCGGTATTGGAACGGGTGTCCACGCTCCAGAAATAAGCATAGTAATAGGTCTCGTCTTCCGGGAGGAGCGCCAACGGCGTCAGCGTTACCACCGGTAAGCAGCCGCTCGCGAAGGGAGTGCGAAAGCTATCGCTGGTGAAAGTGATGCTGCCGTCGCTACACACACCATGGTAAATGGCCGGGTGTGGATACTCCAACGAATCTTCCATCACCGGCACCGGGCGGGTAAAGTCGCTGCCGAACTTCTGCGTGATGTCGTCCATCGCGATGACGCTCACGGCGGCCACGTTCGAGGCATCAACAATAACAGCGCTCAGCCGACCCTCCCGGATCCGAGTCTTATTGCCCCGCGCGTACAGATCCTGGATAGCCCCGGCGCTCAGTGCCGCGTCATAGATCACAATCTCGTCGAGAGTGCCATCGAAATACCCGCTCGGACTGCTATCCCCGTACCGGCCGATCGAGGAAGTGTCAATCGCCCCGTTCCAGCTCACCGGAGTTGTGTCAATCGCTTCGAGAACCCCATCCACGTACAACTTCGAGTCGGCATCCCCCGCGATCACCAAGGCCGCATGGTGCCACTCGCCATCACAGACGAAGGAGTTCCCCAACGCGTAGGTCGCGGTCGTATTCCGCCGCATCCCCATCACGTGTCCCAGGCTGCGCACTTCGAGACCATAGGCCACATTCCCTACAGAAGCATCCGCAAAGGCAAAGATCGTCTGAGCCGCCACCGTAGACGTCTTAAACCAGCCGGTCATTGTCACCGGCCATCCAGTGATCCCCAGGACACTCGACACCTCCGCATACTGGCTGGCGTCGCTTTCAAGATGGAGAGCGCTCCCGAACACGCCGGCCGCGCCGTAGGTGGGCGTGTTGTAGGCCGTCATATCATAGGCCGCGGTGCCCTCGAAGTTCTCCAGCGTTCCCGATGATTCGTTCAGGTGCCATCCCGCCCGTAGATCCTCCGCGTCGGAAGAGGTCTCGCTCGGCATCCCGAATTCGGCATCCCCCTCCACCGCGAGGCTCCCGCCGAGAGTCACGTCCCCGTTGGAGTAGGCCGAGAATACCTCGCTCTCCTGGCTTTGCAAGATCAACAGCGCCTGCCCCGGCTCGGCCGGGTCGGTCGCATGAATCCTCAGCGATGCGTTCGCCGACTCCATCACGTCCGGCGCATCGTTGCGAAGAAACGCATCCTCGATCTGCTCCTTCTTGATCTCACCCCACTGCGCCCGCAGGCTGCTCGACGATAACAACCACAACATCACAATCCCGATTCGCCAAGAAACCTTTCTCATTCCTTCGGTCTCCTTCGCACTTCGCTCTCACGCTTCAGTCCGACTCGACCAGATAGCGATGCTGAATCTGGTACCCGCTCGGCGGCGGACTGGAAAAGGTGTACCCGCGACCATCCGAGTCTTCCGCATAAACACCACTCTTTGCCTGAAGCAGCCCGTTGACATAGACGTCCAGGCTCCCGGCGACAAACCCGTCCGCCGTGCTGAATTGCGTCCGGGAACCATCCGGCGTCTCCAGCGGGGCTGCGTCCCCGTTCGGCCGGTGCGCTTTACCATTCAATAAGGCGGGACGGTCATCCACAACGTACCCGTTGCTCCCGTCATCGGTATCCTTAATGCTCGTCATTCCGGGTCGCAGGTACAACAGCGCCAGCGAGACGGTCTCCACCGGCGTCGAAGGAGGACTCGGCGGCGCCCACTCGCTGCCCTGCTCGATCCCCAGCGCCCCTTGCCGATCCAGATAGACCCGGTCATACCTCGGCTGACTCGTCGGCGGAGGAATGCTGCCCGTGGCGGGAAGCGTTTCCGTAGCGTCCAGGCCGGCAAAGAACTGCGCCACGATCGCCTTCCCTGGCTTGACTTGCACGCTCAGCGCCGGCGGGCTTTGCGCCCTCACCTTCAGCTCCTCGCCGGTATCTTCGTTGAGGACAAAGTCGTCCGCTCGACCGCCCAACAGGATCGCCACACAGCGCACCGCCCAGTTCAGCGATGCCTCGATGTTCCCGTTCCAGGTGTTCAGCTTGCTCGAAGCGACCGGCACCTCGCCATAACTGAAGAGCGCGGACCCGTGTTCCACCTCGGCCGGATCGTACTTGCCAAATTTGCTCATGACGCTTCCCTCACCAGCTCCACCGCCTCATCGTCCGCCGGTTCACCGACCGTCCTCAACTGCCACGGCGGACTCGGCAACCACTGCTCCAGCAACTCCTGCCGCAGCTTTCCCCGTTGTGCCCCGGCTGGCCCCTGCCAGACGCAAAATCGCGCCCGCTGCCCGAGACGCTTCCACCACGAACAAGCGGGATCCATCCGGTCCAGAGCGGACAACCGCACCCAAATCAGATCCCACTGGGCCGCCTCGCCTTCCTCGACCTCGGCCGATTTCCAATCAATCCCTCCAGAAAAGATCGGACTCAACCCGGCCGGCCCCAGCCACCGCCCCTGCACACGCAACCCCAGCGCTTTGCCCAACCAGAGAAGCCCCGTCGCTTCCTCCGCCTGATCGCTGAGGACAAGCAAAGAACGCACACTCCTCGGCTGTCGGGCCAATGCCCGCAACTCTCGCTCCAAATACACTCGTAGCGGCTGGAAGAATCCCTGTCCATTCTCGCCGTCTGCCAAGCCCGCTCTGCGCGCGCCCTCGCTGTGACTTCCTTCAAACCGCGTTCGAGGCTCGGCTCCCTTGTACACAATCGAACCTTCGAGCACTTCCGCCACGTCCTCGATCAAAAAGGTGCAACGCCGGCCCTCATAAAACCGCCCCGGCGTATGCGGGCAGCTCTGGATCGGCTCTCCACAGATCGAACAGGTCGCCCGCCGATAACGCCACGAAATGGACACCTCCCGGTAGATCCCCCCGTCAATGTTCAACAGAAGATCCCGCGAGCCGCTCGTCTCCCGCAGCCAGTAAAACCAGGCCCGCACCCAACGCACCGGCCGGCCCTCCTCATCGAAGGGATCATCCTCGCGTTGAACCACCTCGGCATGGAAAAACCGCGCGATCGGCAACCGGCTCCGATCATGACCCGCAATGACCGACTGCCCCACAACCAACCGGCAGACTTGGCGCAGCGCCGCCTCGCTGAAACGACCCCAATCCTGCGGGCAAAGCCGGTCCGAGCACAAATACATACTCCGGATGTGCACCTGCTCGGCCCGCAGAGGCAGGCGTGCCAGCCGGTTGATCGCTTCCATAAACCGCTCGAGCTGTATCTCCGACACGCCCTCTTGCCGGATCATCACCGCCCGGCTCTGGATTTCCATATCAGCCTTCCTCTCCATGCTCCACCTCTCTCCCGGCTTCCTGTCTTACACCCACAAATCCCGGTATCTCACCTCGAGCGTTCCGGTATGCGACGACGCGTCATCATCGGTATAGGTGATCGTCGTGTCGCCCGGACTCAGCAGCGGAAACTCGCCCGAGACCAGATGCAACACATTCTCGCTGCTGTTCCTCTTCGCCGTTCGCGCATCCCCATCGAGCTCCAACGTCTCTCCACTCTCCAGCGAGGCTTCAAAAACAACGCTTCGAGTCCCGTCGCTGATCCGGGGCTTGACCAGGGTCCCCCCCGCGGTCAGGAGGAATCTCGCAAACGCCAACCCGCTACCCGCCTGCGACACCACCATCGCCTGCCCCGACTCGCTCAGCGCCAACGTCTCCTGGTGCTCCTCGACGCTTCGCTCAAACCGATCTTCCGTCAGCACCAGCAGATGGATGGTCGCCGCCAGATGACGCGGCTCCACAAAGCGCTGAAGGTCCCGCCGCCGGCCCATGAAGTAACGACCCTCATGGATCGACAGCGACACCTCTCCCCGGTCCAGCTTCTCCAGCTCGCCCTCCAGCGCCTCCAAATCCCCCCGCAGCCCTTCCAGGCTGGCGTAGTGAATGAGGAGCGAATAGATCTCGATCTCCTTGCGCACCCTCGACAGCACCTCGCGCGTGCGCACCCGCACGAAAGTTCGATGCTCCGGAAACACAAATCCACCCAAGGTGACCATCGCTTCATTCTCCCTCGTCGCTCGATGCGGAACTCTCCACCAATCCGAACTCGAATCCTTCCGGCGGAGCCTCCACAAACGGTTGCAACCGCCCCCGGGCGGCGCGCTCCTCCTCTTGCGCCCGCCGGAGAAGATCCCCCAGCTTCTTTCCTCCCAGCAGTTTCAGCATCGGCGTGTGCACCTCGGCCTCTTCAACCGCAAACCGGCTCGCCAGCATCCTCAGCAGAAAGGCCGAAGCCAGCTCGGTCTCCGCCTGCTTCAGCACGGGATCCTCCGAACCGGCATACTCGCTGCGCAAATCCCGCATCAGGTCCTGATGCGCCTCCTCGATCGCTTGCACCACCAAGGCGCTGGGAACGCTCGTCGTGTCGATTCCTCCCAGATGACTTCGTACGCTGGACTCATCCGTGAAAGCCATTGCTTCGATTCCTCCTTCACAAACACCCGGCTTCCCTTCTCGTTCAAAAACCGCCGGGTGGAGGCGGCCTGCCCCGCCGGACAGGCCGCCCCGCTTCCCCAAGCACCCTTAGCCGGTGATGTTCAATACCCGCGTGGCCGAATTGATAATCTTGCCGAATCCCGCCACCTCGGAAATCGCCGTACCTTCCAACTGTTGACGAATCAGCTTCTCGGTCTCCGTCAGGACCGTCGTTTCGTAAACCTCTTCCAGGCCGAACCGGCGATCCAGGCCGACAATCTGGCCGCTCGGAACCGACTCATCCACCAACAACTGCGCGCCGAACGGCGTGACCATCTCGCCCCGCAACTGGAAACTCAGACTCACCGCCGGATCCTTGAACTCGCTCAGCGTCAGCAGCGTCTTCGCCATCGCCTTGTTCGCCACCATCACGTTCAGCTCGTACGGATCAAACGCAAGGCTGAATTCCACCAGGTCGTCATAGGACAAGGTGGCCGTATTCTGCACCGCGGCGGCGTTGTCGTTACCATCCCCGTTGATCAGCACGTCCACCGCCGTGGCAAACTTGTCCTTCTGAATCTGCACGCCGATCGCCCGCAGAAAGATCGCGACCACGGCCGCCTTCTTCCGGCGAATCGCCTCATAGGAGGCCTCCAGATACCGCCCGAACTTGTAAATCCGGATGCTGTGCTCGGCGCTCTTCAGCTCGATCTTCGGCAAGGCCGCTCCTTCTCCGACCTTCGCCAGTTGGAGGTCGGCGGCCGACAAAACCGAGTCGTCCATGTAGATCGTCTTGTAGGTGTCGCTGTCGATTTGAGTCCGCGTCCCGACGATCTTCTCCAGCTTCCGGAAATCCTCCATCCCGGCGCGCACCGAGCGCGAGACAAACTCCGGAAAGAGAATCGCGCTCTCCTTCGTCGCAAAGAACCGGTCAATCACGTCCGAGACGGAACCGTTGATCCGGATACCCGCGACCGCCAACTGCCGCTCGAAGGCGTCCAGCGCGCTGTTCGGATCGCTCGGATCAAGCTGCTCGAGATACCCCGTCAGGTCGGTGCCTCGCTGACGCGCCAGCGCGTACATCTCCCCGTCCAGCCGGAACGAGGCCGCTCGCTCCAACTCCGCAGGAAGGTTCGTTCGCTCTTGTTCACTCAGATACATCTCCCACTACCTCCTCTCTGTCTTCTGTCTTCTGTCTTCTGTCTTCTGCCTGCTGTCTTCTGTCTTCTGACTCCTGCCTTCTGACTCCTGACTTACAACAGCACATCACACGTCGCAGCCGCACCATCCACCGCCAGGACAATGCCCCGGCCCGGCTCGCCCACGCCGACTTGCTTCACCGAACCGCTGCCATTGACCACGACTTGATCCCCCACGGTTGGCGCCGGGCTGACGTACGGCAGCCGCACCACGCCCGAAATCTGCACCGTGGCAAGACCCTCCTGCACATGCTCCAGGCGGCCCAGCAGCAGCCCGGCATCCGAACCGAAGTCCACCTCGTTGTCGCCCGATAGAGCCACCGCCTT
>Ga0068714_10006369_pt1 | contig 12048 bp, 9 predicted proteins | sample MTBNYHSulfiMetaG_FD_62988 | JGI IMG/M metagenome (GOLD analysis project Ga0068714, IMG submission 62988) | Enrichment culture microbial communities from rom New York Harbor, USA that are MTBE-degrading - MTBE-NYH (New York Harbor Sulfidogenic)... | ecosystem: Environmental > Aquatic > Marine >... | reverse complement strand
CGCGATATTTGTAGGGCGGCATTTCATTCAGGGACGATATGTCCGTCAAGCCTTCGATAAACTCAACCAGTGTCTGCAGATCCTCCTCTTTCTCCAGTCGAACCATTTCATAGCGCAGGATACATTCCAGGCGCGCGAAATCGGCTACAATGTTCCTCTCTGCGGTCTCCGAAAAGTCGATGACGTAAATGTTGTCCTTTTCATCAAGCAGAATGTTCTGCATATTGAGATCACCGTGCGTAACCGACCTGTACCATGAGCAGGAACGACCTCTTCTCCCGGGGTATTCATGATGGAGAAAATAATAGGGGTTGGGCAGGGTGGCTCCAAGTTCTCTACAAAAGATCGTTTCGTTGTCAGCCCCGATGTCGATCTGGCTCCGGGCGTCTTCCAGGATGCGAGGAAAAAGCCTTGTAGGGTCATGTTCCGAATAAGGGAAGATGGTTTCCCATTTCGGCTGACCGTACCAGGGTTTCAACACTTCGGTAAAAATGCGGTCGAACAGTGAAGCCAGTTCTTCGGTCGAACGGACGCGATACTGGTCGGTCAGCCAGCTCAATTTACTTTCCGGACCGTTTATTCCCACAAAATTATAGCGCAAGCCTGCCCAATTGCCGCACGCGGCGCTCCCCATGATGGTGGTTGCATTATTTAAAATATACTTCAAGACGTAACTGCGATAGGCTTCTTCTTCCCGCCTGGTAAGGGCGACCGAGCCTATCTTCAGGACTGTCGGCAGCATCTTTCTGCCGTTGCGGTCGTAGCCGGCCACATGAAAGGTTTTGGACATATACCCCCCATGTATCGGGGTCAGTACAACTTTGCCGGCATCGGTGTAGACTCTCCTGACAATCATTTCCCATTCCGGCAGGAATTCGATTTCACCCGGCCTCTCGATCCGCAACAATTTCTCCGCACCAGAGCGCACCGCCATCGGCCGGTAGACCCATGCCTTGATATGATCGACCCTGGTTTCAGCCTCGATGTGGGCTACCCGCCGCAGATCTTGGAGATCCAGCACCCGCTTTAGATGTTCCTCAATGCCCCCGTCATCGGCGCCAAAAGCCTCGTAACGACTGACCAGGACGCCGTGTCCGTGAAAAAAGAGATCCTTCTCTATCTCGTGAGATTCCAGTTGTTCCCGAAGAAATATCGCCGCAGAGTCATCTTCCCAATCGGATACCGATAAATTGCCGGCGACTCCCAGGATCAATATTCCCGCAGATTCGGGTGTTGTTTCGCGATGTAGGCGGCCCGCAATCAGGTCCTGAAGATTTCTAAAATAAGAGCCCGTCAGTTCGTTAGTGTGCGCCAAAACAACAATGCCAAGCATTTGAGGCCGGCCGCCGGTAAACTCGGTGAGAGCCCGGAACAAGTCCGCAAGAAGCTCGCCAACGGTTATGTCCGAACCGTTCAGTTCCTGCAGACAAAATGAAGGGGCCCCCGTAATTCCAACCGCATTTGCCACATAGATCGGCTGCGAGTAGTTTTCCTGCGCCACCATGAAATCCGTGATGCAATGTTCGTCAGCGGGAACCACACCGACGACCTTTCCCGCCGTTACGAACTCGCCCAATACCTCAAGCGCCTGTTCGCAGTCACTGCCAAACGCGCCGACGCCAAAAGCCAGCTGCAAATCGTTAGGATCGATCGGCATGAGAGTCTTGGCTTCGATCTGTTGCCCGAGCAATTCTCCTCGTTCTCCCCAGCTCTCCAAAAAGACAGGTTCTTCAGAAACGTGTTTGAGCAGGTACGTTCTTCCCGCAATTGCATACTCCCTGGCAATCCGAGCCGATCCACCCTGCCGTTGCGCCATCTGCCCCGCCTGCTCCAGGGAATCGGCCGTTCGCAGTTTATCGAGGAGTCCGGCATTGTTTAACACCTGTGCAACTACAGGTGAAATACCAACCAGGATCACTCCACCGCCTCTTTTGATCAGGATCTTCTCCAACTTCATCAGCGACCTGATCCCGACACTGGACAAGAAGCCGACCTCGCTGAAGTCCAGGACTACCGCTGACAGACTCTCGCTCAGCAGTGAACACTGCTGGTCGAACATGCTGGCACCATAGCTGTCGAAACGCCCTTTCAATCGCAGTACGGAAATGGAATGTGCGCTGCTCCATCTAATTTCCATGGAAAATTCTCCTGCCGACAATCCGGTTTTTTCGTCGGGGTTATAGAGACTGCAGAAAGATTCTTTGAGAATAAAATAGCCTGTACTTTTGCACTTCTTGTTGCCAAATCAGGAAGAGCGCGAAGAAACACGAGCTCAACACCCGCCAAGTTTATCTGCAAACGCGGCAATCGCAAGCTAAACTCGAGAAGGTTGAAATCTTTATTTTTCACCGCGGAGACGCACAGGGCGCAGAGCTCAATTAGAAGTGGCTTTCTCCGCATTCTCTGCGACTCTGCGGTGAGGTCGAAAGTCAAGCATGCTAAGCTTAATCAGTATAAACTTACTGTCGGCAAGCCTTCATAATTCATGACGATGTCTGATGACTCGCGATAACCGGGACTCCGCCGTTAACCGTGACGGTTGAAGTCAGCTATTGGAGTGCTTAAAAGACGTTAATCCGCGATGAGCCGGTACATTCGATTGCAGATAGTACAAGCCTTGCCGTACAACTGGTATGCTGGTCGATGAGCCCGACCGGCGAGAGCTGATAATCGATACGAGGAACGAAAAATGGATGTTGTGTTTCTGTCGCGCCTGCAGTTCGCTCTGACGACAGGTTTCCATATCCTGTTTCCCACCCTGACCATAGGCCTCGCTGTTTATCTGCTCATTGTCGAGCTCCTTTGGCTGCGGACCAAGGATGAAATCTACTATCGCATGTATCGGTTCTGGGTAAAGATCTTCGCCATACACTTTGCGGTGGGAGTGGTGACCGGCATTACCCTGGAATTTGAATTCGGCACCAATTTCGCCGGATTCTCACAAGCCGCGGCCAATGTGATTGCACCGCTCCTTGCCTACGAGGGTATGACCGCCTTTTTCCTGGAAGCGGGATTTCTCGGCATCATGTTGTTCGGCTGGAGCCGCGTGCCGGCAGCCGTACATTTTCTAGCCACCTGCATGGTGGCGCTGGGAGCGAGCCTGTCGGCTTTCTGGATCATGGCCGCCAATTGCTGGATGCAAACCCCGGCCGGCTACGAGCTGGTAGATGGGAAGTTCATGGTCACCAGCTTCCGGTCGGCAATCTTCAACCCCTCCCTGCCGACTCACCTGACGCATATGCTGCTGGCTTCCTATGCCACGGCCGCCTTCGCCGTTGCCGGGATCAGCGCCTATTTTCTATTGAAAGGGGCAAACGTCAGGTTTTACCGCCGCTCATTGGCACTGGCCTTGTTCATGGCGGCAGGGATTGCCCCGCTGCAGGTTGTTGTCGGGGACCTTACCGGCCTCCTGATTGCCGAGCACCAACCCGCCAAGCTGGCCGCCATGGAAGCACACTGGAATACGAACACCGGAGGGGGAGCGCCTTTTGTATTATTTGCCGTTCCGGACATGGAAGAAGAGCGGAATCATCTGCAAGTCACCATACCAAACGGGCTCAGTCTTCTCATCACCCATTCCCTGGAGGGCAAGGTCACAGGCCTTAAAGAGTTCGCTCCCGAGGATCGTCCCGACTCGCTGATCACCTTCTGGACGTTTCGCGTGATGGCTGGAATCGGCTTTCTGTACGTGGGTGTGATGAGCTGGGCTGCCCTCCTCTGGAAGCGCAAGAGGCTATTTGAGTCGGGAGCCTTTCTGAAGAGCTTGATTGCCGTTCAGCCCCTCGGCTTCATCGCCACTCTTTGCGGCTGGGTCACCACCGAAGTCGGCCGCCAGCCGTGGGTCGTCTACGGTCTCATGCGCACTGCGGATTCGGTGTCGCCTATTCCTGCGGGCAATGTGGTCTGGTCCTTGAGTCTGTTTGTTCTCTTCTTCGGTCTGATCGGGACAAGCTATTTTTACTATGTGCTGAAAACCCTGGGGCGAGGCCCGGACCTGACCAGCCCCGTCCCGCCCGTGCAGCGTCCCGGCGGGATGCGCTTCGGCAAAGAAGCAGCGGGCGAAAGTGAGGTGAAGTGATGGACCTTGTTCACATCTGGCTCTCTCTGGTCGGTCTCGTCATTATTCTTTACGTGGTCCTGGACGGATTCAGCCTGGGGGTGGCCCTGCTCTTTCCCACCGCTCGCGATGAACAGGAGCGCGACCTTTTGATAAACAGCATCGCCCCGGTCTGGGACGCCAACCAGACCTGGATCGTGTTTGGCGGCGGAGCCTTGTTCGCCAGCTTTCCCATGGTGTATTCGGTGGTTTTCAGTGCTCTTTACATCCCATTGCTGACTTTCATCTTCGGTTTGATTTTCCGTGGTGTCGCCTTTGAATTTCGGGCCAATTCGAGCAGCAAGCACGGATGGAACAAGGCGTTTTTCTGGGGAAGCCTGGTGGCGGTTTTTGCCCAGGGGCTCACTCTCGGCGGCTACCTTTCAGGCACCAAAGTGGCCGACGGGGTTTTCGCCGGCGGCCCTTTTGACTGGCTCAACCCCTTCTCGCTGATGGTGGGCTTTGCCCTGATCGCCGGCTATATCATGCTCGGCTCGACCTATCTTTTGATCAAAACCGGTGGAGCAATCCAGGATCGGGCCTATCGACAGGCATTCCGGTCGGCGCTGGCCGTTGCGGGCTTTATGGTCCTGGTGAGTATCTTCACTCCGTTGCACGATCCTTCCATCCCGGCACGCTGGTTCAGTCCACCGCGAGTCTATTTCATCTGGACTTTCCCCATGTTGGGGCTGGCTGCCTTCTTCATGCTGATGAAAAGCATCAGGCAAAGAGCCGAGCTATTGCCCTTTGTCTGCAGCGTGGTTCTCTTCATATCTGCCTATCTCGGGCTGCTGGCGGCCATCTACCCCTACACCATACCTCCGACCGTTACAGTCTACGAGGCGGCGGCGCAACGCGAAACGCTTCTCTTTGCCCTCTGGGGCGCAATCATTGTTTTGCCGGTGGTCCTCGCCTACACGGTATACAGCTACTGGGTCTTCAGGGGTAAAGTAACGCCGGAGGAAGGCTACCACTAAAGCCGTATCTCGGAAATTCGCTTCCCAGGAATGGCGATTTGAAATTCATTTTTTCGCCTCGACGCGAGTCTTAACGCTTCTGCATACCACTATAAGTATGCTCATATCACCAAACAACACGAGATCCACTCTTCGCAAACGGCTTTCCATATCCGTTTTCCCGCCATTCGACAGCCCATTGACAGATTTATGCGACAATTTTCTCTTGAGCACATAGGCCAAAAGACGCATAATCTATCCCATGGACTTGCTTCCCTCTGCAAAATTGCATACCCGGCTTGTTAACCAGCATCCCGGCATTCACCTCGTGGGCAGCGGTTCGGTTCAACCTGAGTTTTTGCGTCGGCTCCGCATCGAGAAAACTTTTTTTGTTCGAATTCGAGAGGATTATGACAGATATACTATCGCAAGAACAGCGTTCAGTCCTGATGTCTAGAGTCCGGAGCTCAGGCACCAAACCGGAGTGGATATTGCGTTGCGCGCTCCACAGACTTGGTTTCAGGTACATCCTGAAGAATAAGCACCTTCCCGGTAATCCGGATCTTGTTTTTCCGAAATACCGTACAGTGATATTCGCACACGGCTGCTTTTGGCATAGACATGCGGGTTGTAAGGATGCGAGCATGCCCAAAAGCAATGAAAGTTTCTGGACTAAGAAATTCTCGGAGAACCTTCAGCGAGATGCAATGGCTGTTGAAGCGCTTTCACAGAAGGGATGGAAGGTCATTATCGTTTGGGAATGTGAACTTATGAACAAAACTATAGAGACCATCGAGAAAGTGGCACAGGCAATCGGAAGTAACCTGCACACTCGCTCTCAGCATCAATACCGACAATTCGACATGGCAAGGAAGGAACTATTGACAGCCGCGGAGCAGAAGGTAAGATATCGTATAAACAAAGAGACATGAATCGTGCTTGAGAAGGCGGGCTCACAGGAGCGATGGTCAACATGAACATCTCCCATTTTAATGTGGTTGATTTGTTCTCGGGTGCAGGAGGGATGAGCTTCGGCTTTTCCAAGCATTCCGCATTCCGGATTATCGCGGCAGCAGACGCAGAACTCGGCAAACCAAGTACCGGCCAGGGAAAGCTGCAATGCAATTCCACTTATGCTAAAAATATCGGAATCGCTCCTTCAAAAATTGATTTGGCCGACATCGCTGCCGGCGAGATTAGGGAAGCTTTGAGCTTACCGGACAATTTGCATGTGGACGTCCTCGTAACTACCCCTCCCTGTACAGGTTTCAGCAGAGCAAACCCACAGAACCATTTGAGAGATGATAGACGCAACAGCCTGGTACGCAAATCAGCTGATATCGCCACCGCACTAGGTGTGAATATCGTAGTACTGGAAAATGCCCGTGAGCTGATCCGGGGTAACTTCAAACATCACTATGAGTGGTTCCGCTCGCATCTTGAGAAATACGGGTACAATGTTGTTGGAAGAACATACCTGCTCACCAGGTTCGGTCTCCCGCAGATACGGGAGCGCGCAATAGTAATCGCTGCAAAACAGCACCTCCCCCTGCATACTCTCGAAAGCCTATGGGACGGGTGGGGCGTACGAGATGAGGCAGTAACCGTAAGAAGAGCATTTCAGGCGATTGTTAACAGTGCTACAGGAAGGAGTATCTTCCCTAACTTTTCTTCGGAGGCCGTCCGTCGCCGAATAGCGGCCATTCCTAAGGATGGCGGTTCGTGGATGGATCTGCTTGGGCGGCAAGACACCGAGGATCTCTTGACAGATGCGATGAGACGCATCCTGGCAGAGCGAAGGATAGGCTCCTACCCGGACGTCTACGGAAGGATGGCATGGGATAAACCAGCTCCAACGATAAAGCGGGAATGCTCCCATGTCGGTAACGGGCGCTACGCTCATCCCGAGGAAGACCGTCTTTGCTCTGTGCGAGAAATGGCTATTCTTCAAGGTTTTCCAAACGATTTCATATTCAACGATGCGGCAATCTCGAACATGTACCGTCATATTGGCGATGCAGTACCACCCTTGATTTCTTACCAAATTGCCCACCTTTGTCATTGGATACTGACAGGCGATCAACCTGAGAACAAAAGCTTCGTACTCAGCGGTACAAACCTCAGGGATACCGATATCATAAAGAAAGGGCAGCAGGGATTATTTTATGATCGAGTTCACCGCCTCCGTGACGCCAGCTGAGCACCGGCGACTCAGTGAGTTTATTAATGCCCTTCGCACACCCTGCAAGGTTCAGATGAATCCGGACTCACCACTAAACAGCACTGAGTTCGAAAGTGAATTTCGCTCCAAGCTTCTAACTCACCACTGCTTCATGGGTAGCCCTCTGTTTCAAGAAAGCTTCGATTCTGCGTTCATCTCGGCCTGTTCGCCAGATGGCCCTACGATAAATATTCCAATCGGTCAAGATCCTCCAGATTTCACGCTAAAACTCGACCGGTCCGACGCCAAGATCACACTCGCAAATATCAACAAGAATCTTTGCCTGGTGCACGGGAGTTGGGAGCTCTAGCTTGATTTTATCAGGCCGGTCCTTGATTGGACGAAATAAGCTACAGATGGAGGATTAAGAGATGAAGAATGAGCTATTCAAGTGCAAAGAAAAGGAGAGAACTATGCGTTCGACAAATTTCGTAATTCTAACGATCATGTCGGTGGTGTGGGCTGTATGGACGATTGCTGCCGCACAGGCTCACGCACAGAGCATCGATGCAGAACTGCAGAAGTTTCAGGGGACCTGGGTGATGGTCTCCGGGGAGATGGACGGGAAGAAGGTGCCTGACGCACACGTGAAACAGAGTAAAATCACCTTCGCCGGCAATAAGGTCGAGCTTATCACTCCGCACCAGCATAAGGACACGATCATTGCCTCTATCTCCAAACTGGACTCAACGAAGAGTCCCAAGGAAATGCACTGGGTTCGCACCGCAGGTCCGAACGCCGGCGCCACCATGATCGCGATCTATGAGTTTGAGGGGCCCGACCGGTACAAGATTTGCTTCGACCCGGCGAGCTCGGCTGTGCCCAAGGAGTTCAGCACGGAAGCCGGATCCGGACATATCTGGCACACCTGGAAGCGGGTAGAGCAGTAGTCGCGCAAAGCCAAAAGGGTGAGGCCTCGACAGCAGTTGGAACGATGGGTCAGGCGGACCGCGCGGCCGCTTGGTTTGGTGCCGCGCAGCTACACTGAAGCGCAGCGTTTCAGTCGGGAAAATCAACGAGCATGCACAACGCCACACGACATTTATATCTTGCTTCATTTTCATGGTGCCCAGAAGAATGGATGATTCTTCCTATTTCCGCCTCCAAGTCACAGTTTTTGCACTGGTATCGGCCTCCTTTACAAACATATACATCACTCAACCTGTGTTGCCTGTGCTGCAAAAAGAATTCGCTGCCAGCATGGTAGTGGTTTCTTTCAGCGTATCCGCTGTCATCCTCGGTATAGCGCTATCCAATCTGCCTTTCGGCTTTCTCGCAGACAGGCTGCCCATTCATCCCATCATTCTTGCCGGCGGCTGTTTTGTAGCCCTTGGCGGGCTCGTTTGTGCAGCAACCAGCGATCTTTGGGTTTTGATCGGGGCTCGTTTTGTGCAAGGCATATTCATTCCTGCCTTGACAACCTGTCTTGCGGCCTATCTGGCAAAGACACTCCCGGCGGAGCGGCTGAACGTGGTCATGGGCTCCTACGTGTCTGCAACAGTGCTTGGCGGCTTGGGTGGACGGTTGCTTGGCGGCTGGATTCACCCGCCGTTACACTGGCGCTATGCTTTTGTGTCAGCGTCAATGTTTATCCTTATTACAACCTTTTCCGCCTTTCGATGGCTACCTCACACTCCAGTCGTTCTCGGACAACAAGAAAAAGCAACGGGTTTTCTCACCCTGCTGAAGCGCTGGGAGCTTGTTCGCCTGTACTTCTGCGCTGCCGGCAGTTTCGCAATATTTTCATCTATCTTCAACTACTTGCCATTCAGACTGAGTGCTCCCCCGTTTCGTTTTTCCACCCAGCTCACGACTCTTGTTTACCTGGTCTATGTCGTCGGTATTTTTATGGGACCTCCCGCCGGTCGGATCAGCAATCGCTTTGGAACCGGCAACACTTTGCTCGGGGGCAGCGCTATCCTGGGGTGTTCCTTGGCTCTTTTACTGCCGGCTTCAATTGCTTCAGTCGTCTCGGGACTGTTCGGGATTTGCACCGGTTTTTTCACCATTCATGCAGCAGCGGTCGGCTCTCTCAACCGCCAATTGTTGAGGGGACAGGGGCGAGCAAACGCCCTCTACGTGCTCTTTTATTATGTGGGCGGCTGGCTTGGAATCACAATATCGGGATTCGTCTACAGGATGGGGGGCTGGAGTGCCGTGGTATATTCCACTATGCTGCTCTTGCTCATTCCGTTGGGCACCGGCATCGGCGAGCGCAAGATTAGCAGCCACCGAGCTTGAAGCCACTGAAGTGGGAGGCACGACCTGGTGTCGAAATGAACCGGTTTATTTTGGTGCGACAAGAGATCGCATAGAAGTCGACAAAATTCCATGTATCTGCTCTCCATTGTCTATCAAAATGCCCGCCTAAACGGCACCGGTGAGTTTTCACCGCGAAGGAGCAATACCTCCATCGCTAAATGGACTTTGCTGGAGGCCGGCGATCATAACCTGGAGCTATTGCGCTTGATCGTTGCATCTTGCAGTAGCCCGGTGTTTCTGCATCGCATCCCTTTCTCGTTCAACCTACTGCACGGCACCGATACAGGACCGCTCCTGGCAGCCCATCTGCGTGCTCTGCACTCTTCCACGGACAATTGCCAAGGTCGGAATACAGTGGTTTCGGGCGGCTTACGCATCAATGCAGCGGGGAAAGCTCAACCGCTGTCGAGGTCCAGGGATGTGGACTTTTTCCCGAAATCTACCTTCCGGAATCCTTTGGCAAAGTCCAAGCCGGGACGTGATTTTCTTTTGGCCTACGGCTCTGATTTTACTTCTCATAACGGCGGCGACGCTTTTGACTTTGCCGACCCTTTTTTCCGTACCAGGCGCTTTGAATCGCTCTTTTCTCCGTCGGCCGCGATCACCGACCCGGCGGCCTTCTTGGGCATCCTTTTCCACCGAGGCGGCAGGAACAAGCGACACGTACCCCTGAACATTCTAAAGAAGATCTGCCGGCTGATGCACCAACATTTTCAGCTGAACGTGCACCACTGGCTAAAAACACCGCTTGCAGCAGAACGCGAATGGAGCACTCTGCCGCCGAAGCTGCGCAAGCCACTGGCGCTCTTGTTGGACGCTGTGCGCCATACCATGGATGCATTTCCGAAGGTGCGGACTCCCCTGGACCTTCCCGGCTTGATCCTGCTGCATCAACCCGACCGTTATTGCGAGGAGGGATTGCTTGCGGCCTGGCTGGCTTTTTTCGATGAGCTCTTTCCGAGCATGCAGTTTATCATGACCGTCCCTGCAGCAAACAAGTGCCCGACACCGAAAAATCTTTTGACGAAAGAGCTTGATTTGCCCTTATTGCAAAAAACTCAATCAAGCACTTCAAGAGCAGGCGGCAACGCGGACGTTCTGCTCATCGATGTCGACAGCCGCCTGCCCAATCTGGCGCTGATGAAGCTCTCCCGCCATTTCAAAGAACAGGGGCGCAGGGTTGTACTGGCTCGCGGCGCGAGCCAGATCCGCTCGGCGCGCCAAGTGTTCGCCAGCTGCGTTTTCACTTCAGCGGGCTCAACCAGGAAAGTCGAGGCGCTGAAGGACTTCTACGGCGACTCCCTGCAGATGGGTGGCTCGGGAATCGATGCTCGAGGTCGGCTTCCCGCAGAAATTGAAGCACTTGCCCCCGACTATGAGCTCTATCCGGAGCTGCAGGATCGGGCTCTGGGCTTTCTCTCGAGAGGCTGCCCGCTGCACTGCCCCTTCTGTATTGTGCCGCTGAAGGAGGGACCGCCGCGTCAGGTGAGCGATTTGCATACTTTGCTTGAAGGCGGCCGACGCAGCAAGCTGATCCTGCTGGATGACAACCTGCTCTCCCTTCCCCGGGCGGATCAACTGCTGGAGGAGATGGCTTCACGGCAGATCATGGTGAACTTCACGCAGACTCTGGATTTGCGCTTTGTGGATCGCAGCAAGGCAGAGCTGTTGCGTAGAATCCGCTGTTCAAATACCCGCTTTACCCGCAGCAACTATTACTTCAGTCTCAATGATAGTCGGAGCCTCGACCTTGTACGGGAAAAATATGATTTGTTCGGGTTTGCTTCGAAGGATAATGTGGCGTTTGTCTGCATGTACGGCTTCAACACCACTCTCGCCGAAGATCTGCGGCGCTTTCGCTTTCTCCGCACCCTGCCCGGCGCCTACGTGTTCACGCAGAAGTATCAGCCCGTTCCCGGAGGTCCGCAGCCCGACATAGCGCGCTTCTTTGAAGGCGACCCGGACCGAATGATTGCAGAGTTGATAAAGATCGAATTCACCCAGAACATGAAGAGCATGGAGACCTATTATCGATGGATCAGCCGAGGTTATGCGCAGACCTTCGGCAAGCTGCACATGCCGCTGGTCGATACGATTTTCCGCTACAACCGAAAGCACATGAAAGGGCGCTACATAGCCACTCTGGCAGGATTAAACGGATGAAGCCAAAACCCGATCCATGCACTCCGCTTGCCTGCTCCAGCGCGGAAATCGATCAACTGAAAGAACTGGCACGCAGCACCACGGCCGGAATTTGGCGCATCAAGCGGGCCAAAGCGCTGCTCGGCGTGCTTGAAGGAATAAGCGCCGAACGACTGATGTACCATGTTCGCGTACCGGTCACTTCGATTGTCAAGTGCATCCACGCCTTCACCCGCAACAGAATGGCATACTTCGACCAGCCGGACCGTCCGCCGACAGCGCGAGAAGCCGCCGTCGAGACAATGCTGGCATTTCTTGACAATCCGCCGCCGTTTTCATCAGATCGCTGGGATACCCTTTCTCTGCGCTAC
>Ga0068714_10006366_pt1 | contig 12052 bp, 9 predicted proteins | sample MTBNYHSulfiMetaG_FD_62988 | JGI IMG/M metagenome (GOLD analysis project Ga0068714, IMG submission 62988) | Enrichment culture microbial communities from rom New York Harbor, USA that are MTBE-degrading - MTBE-NYH (New York Harbor Sulfidogenic)... | ecosystem: Environmental > Aquatic > Marine >... | reverse complement strand
GCAAGTTGGATTTAGGTACGTGGGAGCGGATTTTCTACGGGGAATTCGACGGGCGCCGGAAGAAGCGGGTGTTGGTCAAGATCATCGGAGAATAGGCGCAGGAGGCCCTTTCCGTTTGTGCGCCGGAAGGGGTCAAAGGCGGGCTCCATTTGAAACGCAGGAGAACGGCAATGCTTGTCATTGAAGATTTGCGGGTGGAATTGGGCGGGAAGCCCATTCTGAAGCACATCGATCTCGAGATCAAACCGGGGGAGACACACGTCCTCTTCGGACCCAACGGTTCGGGAAAGACCTCCTTGCTTATGACGATCATGGGGTATCCGCAGTACAAGGTGGTGGAAGGCAGGATCAAATTCAAGGGAGTGGACATCACCCACAAGCCCATTCACGAACGGGCCCGCCTGGGTATAGGTATGGCGTATCAGAGACCTCCAACGATACATGGTTTGAAGATCCGACAACTGGTGCGGATGTGCGCAAAGGGGACGGGAGATTCCAACTCCGAAGATCTGGCCTATCGCGTGAATTTTCAGGATTTCTTGGACAGGGATGTGAATGCGGGCTTTTCCGGTGGGGAGATCAAACGGTCCGAGTTGTTGCAGCTTTTGTCTCAGAATCCTGATTTAATGTTGTTCGATGAGCCCGAGTCCGGAGTGGACCTCGAGAACATCGCTCTGGTGGGGGAAACCATAGCCGAACTGCTCCAGAAGAATTTCAGTCTCTCCGAGGAGAAGAGCGTCCGGGAAATGAAGACGGAACGCGTTAAGATGGGACTGATCATCACGCATACAGGGTACATCTTGGACTATGTCGCCGCAGATATGGGACAGGTGCTGTACGGCGGAGTCTTGAGCTGTTCCAACAATCCACGCGAAATTCTCCACTGCATCGAAGAAGTGGGATATGAGGAATGTGTGCGATGTACGATCGACAGGAACTGAAGGAGCGGGCGCTCAAGGTCGTAGGGAAAGAAGCCGCCCTGGGTCCGAATATCGATCTGAGCCGTTACGACAGCTCCAGGGTCCAACACGAGCCCCTCAGCGACAAGGCTCTGCAAGAGCTTCCTCCCGATGAAAAACGCCGTCTCGTTATGGCGGGGTTGGATCTCACCGAGAAGGAACGGGCCGGAACCTTTTTTCAAAAGGATACGGCGGTCATTCACTGTAAGAGCAAACAGCCGGGGATCGAGGTGTTTCCTATCCTCAAGGCCTTGGAAGAACATGACTGGATCCGGGACTATTATTGGAAGCTGGCTTCCGTGGATTCGGATAAGTACACGGCTGCTGCGGAGTTGGATCTTCACGACGGGTATGTGATTCGATCCTTGCCTGGAAGCCGCTCGGTGTACCCCATCCAGGCCTGTCTTTATATGGACAAGGATGGATTGCAGCAGAATGTCCATAACATCGTGATCGCGGAGGAAGATTCCGAGCTGCATATCATCACAGGATGCTCGACGTCCCCCCACGTGAAGCGCGGCATTCATATCGGTATTTCCGAATTCTTTGTGAAAAGAAACGCCCGCCTGAGCTTTACCATGATCCATAACTGGGCCGAAAACATGGTAGTGCGTCCCAGGTCGGTGGCCCAGGTGGAAGAGGGCGGACTCTTTCTGAACAACTATATCTGCATGAAACCTGTGACTTCACTTCAGATGTACCCTACGACCCACCTGGTAGGGGAGAACGCTGTGGCGCGGTTTTACAGTATCATCGTGGGGAGCCCCGGCTCGGAATACGACCTCGGAGGCCGGATTTTCTTGCGAAGCGCGGGCAACCGGGCCGAGATCGTGGCACGAGCCATCAGCAACGGCGGCAAGATCATTGCTCGGGGACATATGATCGGGGAAGTGCCCGATGTGAGGGCGCATCTCGAGTGCAAAGGGCTCCTGCTGAACGGGGGCCTGATCCACGCCATTCCGGAACTGGAGGGACACGTGGATGGTGTGGAGATGTCCCACGAAGCCGCGGTGGGAAAAATCGCGCAGGAGGAGATCTTCTATCTCATGTCCAGGGGACTGGACGAGGAGGAGGCCACTTCCACCATCGTTCGGGGGTTCTTGAGTGTGGATATCGAGGGTCTGCCTCCACAGTTGAAGGCGGAAATCGACCGCGCCATCGAAGCCAGCGAGCGGGATGTCATGTAGGCAACGTGTTTCGGGAAGGCGTATCAGGCCGTTGAAAAACGCGATCCGCTGTGTTGCGCTTCATCCTTTCTGCCTGTGTGTCTCACGCAGACAGGCGTCATTGCGGCGTACTATGGTACGCCTCATCCCTCAGGATTCGCGCGCTTTACATCTTATCGTTTCGCATCGGCCTGCCTGCAATACGATTTAGCACCGGGCTGGTGTGGGCCGGTTACTTCGGAGATGAAAAGGGGGGGTCTGTCGTGGAAGAGGCCTACGCAGCCGGGGCGTGAGGCCGGTGGAAAGGCTCCCGATGGGGCGGCAGAAGTCGTCCGCTCGGCTCCCTGGATCAATACCCCCCGTGTGGCCGAATTTTCACCGGGCTCTATTTCGTTGAGGCGGTCTTTTTGCCCTTTCCATCCGAAAGTGATGCCGAGAGCCCTCCGGCCGAGCCGGAATAAATGGTCTCGGCCGGCATCCTAAGAACGTGATCCGCAACGTTGCGTTCTCTCCTTCGTCATTGGGGCGAACTCCATACACGCCTCATCTCTCAGGACCCGCACCTTGCCCGGGATTACGATCAGCCGGTTTGTGCCGCCGGATCCTAAGCAGCGGGTTGTCCGAACATGCGCCGTCTTTCTGAAATCCGTCTGAAAGAATCGATTCGAAACCGCTGGGGCATACCCAACGGCTACCGGGACGTGCTCAAAGTGAGCTTGCCGCTTGTGGCCAGCATGTCCTCGGTGACTCTTATGTATTTCACGGACCGTGTCTTCCTGGCCAATTACTCGATGGAAGCCATTGCAGCCGCAATGCCGGCGGGTATTGCGGCGTTTACGCTTATCGCGTTCTTCATGGGAGTAGCCGGTTATGTAAACGTGTTCGTGGCCCAGTACACCGGTTCGCAAGACCACGAGCGAGTGGGTGCGGCTTTGTGGCAAGGCCTCTATTTTTCCGTGGCTGCCGGAATGCTTCTCGCATCCACCGCCTGGATTGCGGAGCCTCTGTTTAACCTCGTGGGTCATCCTATCGAGGTCCGTGAATTAGAAATCGTATACTTCCGCATCCTGATATGGGGCAGCGGCTTTTCCCTGGTGGAATGGACTCTCGCCTGTTTCTTTTCAGGCCGGGGCATGACCCGCACCGTCATGATGGTAAACGTGCTGGGGGCCTGTGTGAATATTCCTCTGGATTATGCGCTGATTTACGGGATAGGGTTCTTTCCGGAGTTGGGTATTCTGGGGGCCGGCATTGCCACCGTGACGGCGTATGCGACCATGATGGTCTGTTATGCTTGGCTGGTTTTTTCGGACGCTCATGAAGAGCGGTTTCGCGTGAAGAGCAACCGGAAATTCGACGTCGATCTGTTCGGGCGCCTGATGAAATACGGACTACCCAACGGAGTGCGATTTTTCATCGAGATCTTCGCATTCACCTTTTTCGTGTTCATTGTGGGCCGGATCGGCACTAGAGAGCTTGCGGCCACGAACATCGTGCTGACCATCAACACATTGGCGTTCCTGCCTATGCTTGGATTCACGATGGGAATCGCCGTATTGGTCGGGCAAGCCATCGGGAACAATCGTCCGGATGCTGCAGAGGAGGCCACCACCAGCACCCTGCATATCACGATATCCTACATGGTGCTGGTGGCCTTGGTGTTTCTGCTGGCGCCGGATCTTCTCCTGTACCTATTTGCATCGCCGGACCACAAGGCTTGTGATGTGAGGGCCATTCACGGACTCGGTGTCGTTCTACTCAAAATAGTCGCGGCGTACTGCGTCTTCGACGGTATCACGTTGGTATACGCGGGCGCCATAGAAGGCGCCGGTGACACCAGATTTGTCATGTGGATGTTTGCAGTCCTTTCGACCGGCTTGATGGTGGCGCCCGCTTTCCTGGCGGTTGAAGTATTCCATACGGGACTCATGATTCCATGGCTGTCCATGGCTCTGTACCTGTGCGTGATCTCGCTGGTGTTCAGATGGAGATATGCACAGGGCAAATGGAAACGCATGCGGGTCATTGAAACGAAACCCTTGGTGGATCAAGGCGACGGAGAATCGGTAATGTAGCGGAGCGGCAAAAGAGGTCGCCCGCTTCATCCACTGGACCTCCCGGTAGTTTGTTTATCTTCTAACAGTCTGTCGACACATCGTACTGCGGGCAGGCTGGTGCAAAACGATGAGATGGAAGCCACGCCTTCGGTGTGGGCGAATCCTTAGGAGTGAGGCGAAGATACAATACGCCCAATGACGCCTGCCTGTGTGTCTCACGCAGACAGGCGGAAAGGATGAAGCCTTAGGCCGTCGGCGTGGCCGCAGATCGCGTTTTTCAACGATAAAGGAGAATCTCGCCATGAATTCTGAAACGTTTCGCAAATACGGTTATCTTGCTGTGGACTGGGTAGCGGATTACCTAAGAGACGTGGAGAAGTATCCGGTGCTTTCCACAAGTTTGCCCGGGGACATCCGCAACCGGCTTCCTCAAAATCCTCCTGAAGCCGGAGAAAGCATGGATAGGATCCTGCGCGATTTTGAAGAGATCCTTCTGCCCGGGATCACTCACTGGAATCATCCCCGATTCTTCGCCTATTTTCCGGCGAACCACAGCGGACCCTCGATCCTGGCGGAATTGCTTTCCGCCGGTCTGGGGGTGAACGCCATGCTGTGGCAAACCTCTCCGGCGGCCACGGAACTCGAGGAAGCGGTCATGGACTGGCTCAGGCAGGCGCTCCAACTACCTGAAGAGTTTCGAGGGGTTATCCAGGATACGGCGTCCACTTCCACGTTGTGCGCCCTGTTATGTGCGCGGGAACGCTGCACCCGGTTCAGAACCAATACAGAGGGCCCCGGAGGGTGGACCGGGGAGAAGCCCTTGAGGATATATGCGTCCAGAGAAAGCCATTCGTCCGTTGAAAAAGGCGTTAAGATCGCCGGGTTCGGAAGTCGAAATCTCGTCACCATAGCCGTCGATGAGGCCTACGCTATGAATCCCATGGAACTGGAGCGGTGCATCCATCGAGACTTGGAGAAAGGTTTCGTTCCGTGTTGCGTGGTAGGTACGGTCGGCACCACATCCTCAACGGCGATTGATCCCCTGAAATCCGTCGGAGAGATTGCTCGAAGGCATAACCTTTGGTTTCATGTGGATGCGGCACTGGCCGGGAGCGCCGCTCTGCTTCCGGAAATACGTCCTATTCTCGACGGGGTCGAGTCCGCTGATTCCTTGGTATTCAATCCGCATAAATGGCTGTTTACGAATTTCGATTGCTCGGCGTTTTTTACCCGTCATCCGGACATTCTTATGGGGACGTTTTCGATCCTCCCGGAATACTTGAAGACGGATATGGATCGCGTGGTGACCAACTACCGGGATTGGGGGATCCAGTTGGGGCGCCGTTTTCGGGCTCTGAAACTCTGGTTTGTGTTGCGCTATTACGGCTTGCAGGGTCTGAGAACCCGCCTCAGGGACCATTTGGCCATGGCCCAAGAGTTCTCGAACTGGGTGCAAAAGAGTCCCCTTTTCGAACTCATGGCTCCGGTCCCTTTGAATACCGTGTGCTTCCGGTTCAATCCGTTCCGATCCAGGGGAGCGTCCGTTCCCGAATCCCGGTTGGAGGCATGGAACAAGGAGCTTCTGGACAAAGTAAATGCTTCGGGCCGCATCTATCTCACCCATACAAAGCTTTCGGAGCGATATTGCATGAGAGTTTCCATCGGGCAGGTTCAGACTCGCAGAGAGCATGTGACGGAGGCCTGGCAGTTGCTTCAAGGGGAGGCGTCGGCATTGGTTTATCCTTAGTGGGCTTTCAGGAAGCGCCTGTTCGGATCCATTCCATCCGCCGGGGGAAGTCGGCACGGGTTTTTTCTTGAGGGCGGACCGGAGTGCATGTGCGCCCCCCTCATCCTGACGGGGCGGGACGGACGGCATCCGAGAGCAGGCGAGGGAGAAATTCATGGTGACTGTGTTGGTGGTGTACCACTCCCAGGGAGGCAACACTCGTAAAATGGCGCAAGCCGTGGCCGGGGGAGCCGCCTCCATCGAAGGAGTCAGGGCCATCCTCAAACCGGCGGCGGAGACCGGGGTGGAGGATCTGATTTCGTGTGACGGGCTGGCCTTGGGATCACCGGAATATTTCGGTTACATGGCCGGTATGATCAAGGATTTCTTTGATCGAACCTATGAAGCGGCGCGGGGCAGGGAGAAAGTGGTTCGAAAACCTTACGTGGCGTTCATCAGTGCGGGAAACGACGGAATGGGGGCGCTGACCGCAATGGAACGCATCTGCAGCGGGTATCCTTTCAAGAAGGTGTATGAAGCCCTGGTTGTCCGGGGTGAGGTGGATGCGGACGCCCTTTTGCGGTGTGAGGAATTGGGCAAGACCATCGCGGCCGGCTGTGAGGTCGGCATCTATTGAACCCAGGGAAGCCTCATCGTTTCCATGATGTTTTTCCCATCCGCGGTTGGCCTTAAAGGACGCGAACCGGGCAAAATGAGCTTCAGTTTAGGGCCTTATTACACGATACGGAGTTTGGGGAGCAGCTTATAAGGCCGTTGAAAAACGTCGTCTGCCGCGTTGGGCTTCATGCTTTCCGCCTGTGTGTCCCACGCAGAAAGGCGTCATTGGGGCGTACCATGGGTACGCTATTCGCCACCCCAAAGGCGTGGCTTGCAGCTAATCGTTGTGCGCCGGCCTGCCCGCAATAGAGCTTGTCGACGGGCTGTTATGCAACTCCTGAAGGGGGATGTCGTCTCGGGCCGGTTGGTGGGGTGTCTGTCGGAAAGCATGCGCCTTGGGTTGAAACGCGCATGGATCCGATATCGGCTTTTCGGAGGAAGGAAGCTTGGGAGCGAAGTCTGCTGTTTTCGGGAAACGAAACCGCGATTCATTCGAATTTCTTGATGCATGGAACCCATTATGAGTTCATCCAATCTGAGATACATCGAGATTCAGCCGAGCCTGATCAATTTCTACAGCGATTTTCCCGTGTATATTATCCATCCCAAGGGCAACCATGTGGTCCGTTTCCTGGCGCGTGGAGAGGAATATTCGCCGTCCGCGGTCTCCGCCCTCATGAAGCGTGGGATCAAGGTGTACGTGGACCTGGAAGATCACAGGAAGCGTAGCAAGGAGATGCAGAAACGCCTGGCGGAATATCTGAATGGACCTTTTGACGGACAGAAATCGCTCGTGATCAAGGAAACCACCATCCAACTGGTTAATGAATTTCTTGCGACCCGGATGTCCGAGAGTGGTGAGATCCTCGTGGATCCTTCCGGATTAAAACGTCTCCAGGAGTTGGTGGACCACTATGTGGCCCTTCTTGATCTGGATCACTCGGAAGACATATTGAGGATGCTGCACCGTGTAATGGTAAAGGATTGGTCCACCACGGCTCATTCGGTCAATGTGATGCTGCTCACCTTGAGGTACCGCGGGGGAGAGCGGGGGAGGATGTTCAAGGAAATCGTCGTTCCCAAGGAAGTGATCGCCAACAGGGATCAAATGGAGGCGGAAGCTGCGCGCGTGGACAGGAGATGGGCCTTGGGCGCCCTCCTCCATGACATAGGCATGGTCAAGGTTTCTCCGGAGATCTTGGAAGCCAAGGGCCGACTGACTCCTCAAGAGCAGTTTGTGTTCAAGACGCACGTAAACCACGGATGGGATATTTTGAAGGATATGGGTAAAAAATATGCAGCCGATGAACTCATTGTCGGCGCGGTTCTTCATCACCACGAACGCTTGGACGGAACAGGATATCCGCTGGGGTTGAGACGGTTCAGCTTGTCAGGACAGATTGTGGGTCTGTTGGACCGATACGAACGGCTCACAACAGAAAGTCGCCCCCTGGGCCGGGGAATGAGTCCTTTTCGCGCACTCAGTGCGGTCAAGAAGGAAACTCAGGCGGGGAAGTTTGACCCCGCCCATTTCCGGACGCTGGTCGAGCTTGTGGCTATGGATTGAAGCGGAACATATCAAACTGTGGGAAAACCAGGCCGCCGGGATACCTCGTAGGCCGAACACGCCCCCTCCGTAACCATCTTTAATGCTTCTCCACGAAACCCCTTCGAGTAGCGGTCATTCGGTATTCTCCCCATCCTGACCCCTCCTGTTGAGTCTAATTGGCGCATTTGGCGTCCACTTTATCCAGCTTATCTCGCTGCCATGAAAAGTCTCTTGAGGTAGACATACCGCAGATGTTTGGAAGCGGGTTTACCCATGGTCGATTTCGCATGGGGCATGATCAGGTTTAGTGTGTTGTTGTTGGAATTACCGAAAGTCCGCTTTACCGAGACCTGCGGTAGCCATGTATTCCAGCGAAGTTAATGGATGCCGGATACTCTCCGACCAGCCGCGGGAGACGCGCCGCCGGTCGGAGTAAAGCAGGTTATCCAGCGGCTGTGGCCGGGTTCCCTATCAGCTCGCAACAGTGTTTATCAACGGCTGCTAAGGTTTCGGATTCTTCCGCCAGTATGCCGTCCGTCATCCGAAACGTGCGGCGGGCGTAGCCGGCTGCCTCAGGGTTGTGCGTCACCATGACGATGGTAACCCCGGAAGCGTTCAAATCCTGGAACAAGTTCATGATCTCCCGGCCGGTCTTGGAGTCCAGGTTACCCGTGGGTTCATCCGCAAGGAGAATGGGAGGATCGTTAACGATAGCCCGGGCGATGGCCACCCGTTCCTGTTCTCCTCCGGAAATCTGGCTGGGCAGCCTTCTGTTCTTACCTCGTAGTCCCACCCGTTCCAAGGTTTCTTCCGCCTTGGTTCGTTTCTTGGCGGAACGGAGATGAGAGGTAGCCAAAGGGAGTAGAACGTTTTCAAGTACCGTAAGGTACGGAATCAAGTGAAAACTCTGGAATACGATTCCCAGGGACTGCCTCCGGAAGTCCGCTCTCTCATTGGGTTTCAGTGAATAGACATCGATGCCGTCCACATGGTAGCTCCCGTGTGTGGGGGTGTTCAATCCCCCCATTAATGACAACAGCGATGATTTACCGGATCCGGACTCGCCCATGAAGGCGTCAAATTCACCTTGCTCTATGCGGAGATACAGATCCTTAACCGCCCAAACCGCGGTTTCGCCCTGGCCATATCGTTTGGCCAATCCGTGCGCCTGAATAAAGCTCATGATCTCTCCTAACAGGCCGTTGAAAAACGCGATCTGCTGTGTTGCGCTTCATCCTTTGTCATTTCGGGGTACTGGTTATACGCCTCATTCCTAAGGATTCGCCCACGCCGAAGGCGTGGCTTGCATCTCATCGTTTTGCACCGGCCTGCCCGCAATACGGTTTATCAACGGGCTGTTAAAGGGCCCTCAGGGCTTCGTTGGGGTCCATGTTCGAGGCCAAAACCGCCGGATAAATGCTCGATCCCAAACCGAGGAGCAGGGCTACGAGAAGTACCGACGACGCAAGAGCCGGGTCCCAGGGTACATGCACCTGGTGACTCTGAGCGAACAACGGTGCGAGACTTTGAGTGGCCGCCAGACCCAGCAGGTAGCCGAGGACCCCCGCCACCACGGAGATTACGCCTGCTTCCAGCAGAACGATCCGGACAATGTGCCCCTTTCTGAAGCCTACGGCTCCTAAAATCCCAAACTCGGAGGTTCGTTCCCGTACACTGCCGATCATGGTGACGAACACGAGTAAGGCCCCTACGGACATGACCAGTATGGAGAGTCCGTAGGAGAATGACTTGAGGTGTTTCAAGGTCTCCATCCGTCCCTCGACCACCTGTCGGATGGCCATGACTTTGGCGGCCGGGAGAACCTCGGAAATCTGAACCACCATCTCTTCTACGGGACAGCCCGCGCATAGCGCGGCCACTTCCGCCATGGAGATCTTTCCCTGCTTTCCCAGGACTTCCTGGGCCGTCTTCAGGTGAACGAAGACCAGCTGGTCGTCCTGGGATCCGGTATGCTCCAGGATTCCGGTCACTTCGAGTCGCGTCCCATTTCCCACTATCAGGGAATCGCCCACGGATAGGTTCAAGAGATGGGAGACTTCCGACCCCAGCAAGGCTCCTTCTGCATGGGGAGATTGACCCACCATCCTCCACCACGGACGAAGGACGGCCGATTCTTCGAATGCCACCCCGGCCAACAGAAGGTGCGTTGTGGCGGATTGGACCGCTCCCAGTACCATGGGGCCGACCGCCGCTATGTTCGCCGCGTTCTCAATGGCTCCGATACGAACCAGGGATTCTTCGAGGAGTTCCTGCATTTCGAAAGAAACGCCTCCCAGCGACAGCCCGCCATAAGAAAGGGAGAGTTGTTCCGTTTTCGGTATAATCAGAATATTGGCTCCGTACATCTCCAGCTTGTGTGTAATGTCGTGGGTCAGCACATCCACTAGGCTCACAAATGCCACAGTCGCCGAAACTCCGATAAGAAGTCCCAGCAGCACAAAACAAGCTTTCGCTTTTCTCCGTTTGAGATTCGAAAACGCGATGTGTCTAAGGGTCATCTTCTCCTCCTCTGCGAAAAGTCAAAATAGGACCTGCCTTCCAGGATGTCGTTCACTTCCAGAATCACCTGGTCGTCTTGCACCGTCCTCCGGAGGGGCGCCGGATTGCAGCCTCCTTTTTCCTCGTTGACCTTTACGGATACGAACCGTTTGCCGCAGTTGCGGCACACCATATAATCGCCTTCCTGATAATATCCTTTGCCGGAAGGCCAACACACGTCGCAGGCATCGAACGCGGCACGGATCACACCGTCGGAACTACGGACAATGAAGTACTTGATTGTGATTCCATCCGGAGTCCGATACGTGAAATGCCGCGCCTTTCCATCGGCGAATTGCTTTACCGGGTAAGTTACCGTTGGGTAGGATTTCGCTCCCGACGCCACAAGTTCCTCGATGGGTTTCGCTGAACTCCCGGCGGCCTGCAGTCCGGTCAAGTTCATCGAAACCAATGCGACCAGTGCTGAGATCGAGAGGATCCCGGCCGTAATGATCCACCTGGAAATACGTTTTCCCTGTTGCCAAGTCTCATTTCTCTGCTCGGCCATCCCTTCAGCTTTCTGGAGGATGTCCTTGGAAGTCCTTTGCGTTCGTCTCATGTCGTTCTCCTTAGTCTTGTCCGGTATTGCTGTGGGGGAGACAACGATGTCGTTTCGGGCGCCCTTGTCGTACCGCACTTAAGCTGAAGCGCCGACGGTTTGCTTTCCAAAAGAAGCAGGTCCGCGTCTCAGGCTTAATACCCGTCATGCAAACGGCGGTCGAACGAGGAGACCCGAAGCGTTCGGTTTTCTTCTTCGTCGAAGCGGCGCAGTTTCACCAGCGAAGACCCAACTTGCCGGGAGTCGCACGCCCCGCATCTCATCGCCGCTTTTCTCCGATTACAGCGCCGTCATTCAGTGCGCGCCTGGAGATCTTCGTTCAGGTTATGCAATGAGGGTGGGTTTAGCCGCCGTTGAAGGGAGGCGGCGAGATCAAATAAGCCATACACTATGTTGGATATAGAGGGGTTCGAAAGATGAAGGAGGGTCATTGGGCTTGAGGAAGACCAATATGGAAAGGGCCACATGAGGGAACCCGGATAGGGATGCCGCATTGGATGCATAAATTCCCGCATCGCCGGAGTGGCGCCAGGAAGAGGGGAATACGGCATCAACCGGAACCGTCTGATGAAAGGGTGATACGCAGGAACAATCCGTATACCGCATGGTGGGACAACATGGCGGCAGTGGTTCCTCCGCCGTTACGGGCCTGGGGCAACACGAGAACTCTTTCACCGAGCAGCAGGCGGCGGCGCAATCCATAGGAACCCCGTACGGGGCCGACCAAAGCAGAGTTACGAGAACGAGAATAACGGGTTTGTACACTGTTGATTCTTTCCGAATTTATTGACGTGATAAGACCAGAGTAATGGTCGTACAAGGCGATGTCAAGGTAACGGAACGGATTCCGTTCTACGCA
>Ga0068714_10006365_pt1 | contig 12056 bp, 11 predicted proteins | sample MTBNYHSulfiMetaG_FD_62988 | JGI IMG/M metagenome (GOLD analysis project Ga0068714, IMG submission 62988) | Enrichment culture microbial communities from rom New York Harbor, USA that are MTBE-degrading - MTBE-NYH (New York Harbor Sulfidogenic)... | ecosystem: Environmental > Aquatic > Marine >... | reverse complement strand
GCTTCCGGAACCCCGCGTTCCGGGGAGGGCGTCGATCAAGCCTCTGGTGTAGGGATGCCGCGGGGCTTGGATGATATCGTCGGTGGGGCCCGATTCCACGATTTTCCCAGCATACATGACCGCGATCTTTTCCGTCACCTGGGAGACGACCGCGAGATCGTGGGTGATGAGGATCATGCTCATGTCCTCGGTTTCACAAAGCTCAACCAGCAAATCCATGATCCCGGCCTGAATGGTTACGTCCAGGGCGGTAGTCGGCTCATCCGCAATGATCAAAGATGGATTTGTCAACAGGGCTATTGCAATCACGATCCGCTGTCGCATGCCCCCCGAGCACTCATGAGGATACTGGGAAAGCCTTTTTTCAGGAGAGGGGATATAGACTTTCTTCAGTTTATCGAGTGCAAGGTCCATGGCATCTGATTTACTCATTTTCCGATGTGCCTGCACGGTTTCAACCATCTGAGTCCCGATCGTCAGCACCGGATTCAAGGTCATCATGGGATCCTGGAAGATCATGCTGATCCGATTGCCCCGTATGTTGCGTATCTCTTCCTCGGAAAGACGGTTTAATTCCCTCCCCTCGAAAAGCACCCTTCCATCGGCGATGTATCCCGGTTTGCTCAACAAATTGATAATCGCGAAACCGGTTACCGATTTCCCTGCGCCGCTTTCGCCGACAAGCCCCATCCGCTCCTTTTTCTCCAGAGTAAAGCTGGCCCCGTCGATCGCGGTCAAGTCGCCGAACCTGAGACCGAATTTTACGACGAGATCCTGAACTTCAAGCAGATGAGCCATTTCCAATCAACCTTTATAAAGCTTCGGGTTCAACACATCGCGCAGCCAATCTCCGAGCAGGAGAATAACCAGGACAAACACAACCAGCAGCAGACCGGGGAAAAAGGTAATCCACCAGGACCCGCTGAAAATGTATTCAAACCCGGCCCGGATCAAGGATCCCAGAGAGGGTTTTGTAATCGGCATTCCGAGGCCGAGAAACGAAAGTGCGGCCTCGCTCATAATCGCCTCGGCAACCTGGATTGTGGAAATCACCAGAACCGAGGTCATGGTGTTGGGTAAAATATGCCGAAACATGATCACCCAGCGGCTGAGGCCGATGACGCGGGCCGCCTCCACGTATTCCTTGCCCTTTTCGCCGAGAACGGCGGCCCTCACGGTTCTGGCGTAAATGGGCCAGTGCGAAACCGCGATGATAATGATCAACAGCGGGATCGCCAGATCTTCGTATCGGCCCACCCCGAAAGCGAGTTTGAATATGGCACTGGTGAAAATGGCCACGATCAGGTAGGGGATGGAGAACTGGATGTCGGTGATCCTCATGAGGAATCCGTCGACTTTCCCTCCGAAGTAGCCGGCGAAAAGCCCGACCAGGATTCCGATCAATGCCTGCAGAACCACGGCTCCACAGCCGATCAAAAACGAAACCCTGAGGCCGTAAATCATCGTGCTCAACAGGCAGCGGCCCTGGATGTCGGTTCCGAGCAGAAATCGATCCTCGCCGTCCTCCATCCAGGAAGGAGGTATTTCGGCATCCATGATGTCGATCGTCGCGGTGTCGTAGGTGTTGTACGGGGCGACCACCGGAGCCGAAAGGGCGATGAAGATCAAAAAAACCAGGGCGCAGAAACTGGCGATCGCGATGAGGTCTCTTTTAAAGCTGTGGAAAAGATAGGATTCCTTGAACCTGGCCCAGGTGCTCATTTCGCCCCCGTAATCCGTACCATCGGGTTGACCACGCCGTAGATCACGTCAACCACCGTGTTTACAAGGACGAAAATAACACCGACGAACACCAGATAGGCGACCAGGAGGGAGGTGTCGGACCGTTCCACGGCTTCGAGGAACATAAATCCCATGCCCTGCCACTGGAACACCGTTTCGGTGAGAATGGTGAACGCGAACATGATACCCAGCTGAACGCCGAAAACCGTGATCACAGGGAGCAGGGTGTTCTTGAAAGCATGAACGAACCAGACCCTTCTGCGATCCAATCCCTTGGCCCAGGCGTATTTGATGTATTCGGTTTCCAGCACTTCCATCATCTCCGCGCGGATCAAGCGAATGAAAAGCGGGAGCATGATCGAAGAAAGGGAGATTGCGGGGAGAATCAAGTGGAGCAGCCCGTCAACCGTCAAAAAACCGGTGTCCCAGAACCCCCAGACGGTAACCGTCTCCCCTCGACCGTAAGAGGGCAGCCAGTTCAACTCCACGCTGAATAAATAGATAAATGCGATGGCGGTTAAAAAAACCGGCACGGCGACGCCCACCGTACTTCCGGCGATTGCGATTCTGGAAATCCAGCTCTTTGGATAAATCGCTGAATAAATTCCCACGGGGATCGAAACAAAAATCAGGATGAACGAGGTGACGATCACCAGTTCGATGGTTGCAGGGGCCTTGGATAAAATCACATCGAGCGCAGGTTTCTTGTAGAAAAACGACAACCCCAGATCTCCCTGGACGGCCTTGGCTACAAACCGGAAATACTGCTCGTAAAAGGGGTCGTTCAGTCCAAGCCTATCCCGGATGACCTCCCTTTCGGCAGGCGTTACCCGTTCCCCCACCAGGTCCCTTACCGGGTCTCCGATCTGATGTTGAATCAAAAAGCCCACGAAGCTTATGACCAGCATCACGAGGATGGATTGAATGATTCTTCTGATAATAAAGGCGAGCATCCGTTATCCAGCCAAAAAAGTTTCCGGGGCAGGCCCGGTGCGGCAAAAAACCGAGCCTGCCCCTCTTCAGATGGGTTCAACAAATTATTGAACGACGAGATCTCCAAGGTACGGGAAATTCATCGTGTTGATGACCGGGCCGACTTCGACTCCCTTTCTGGCGCCGTAGGAGTGGTTCTGCCAGTGGAACGGAACAAAGGCCGCATCATCGTACAGGATTTGCTCAATTTCCTGCAGGATGGCCGTCCTCTTTTCGAGGTCCGTTTCAACCTGGGCGGCCATGGTCAATTCATCGATTTTCGGGTTGCAGTAGTTTCCGCTGTTGTACTGCCCGTAGCCTGTCTCCTTGTTGGGGCACATCATCAAAAACTCCGAGAAGTTCCCGGAATCCTCCGTATCCGAATGCCACCCGACCATCTGGATGTCGGCCACCTGGGCGTCGAATTCATCCCAGTACTGGGCCTTGGGCATGGTTTTGAGGTTCACCTTGATGTTGATCCTGGCAAGCATCGGAACCACGGCCTCGGCGATTTTTTCATCGTTTACATAACGGTTGTTCGGGGCGATCATCGTGCATTCGAAGCCGTTTTCAAGGCCCGCCTCTTTCATCAATGCCTTGGCCTTTTCAAGATCGAACCGAGGTTTCAGGCTTTCCTTGTGTCCCATGTAACCCGCGGGGCTCTGCTGGGCGGCGACGGTGGCCGTCCCCTTCATGATCTTGTCGACGATTCCCTCGTTGTTGATCGCGTGAACGATCGCCTGCCGCACCCGCACATCCTGGAACTCGGGGCGCCGCTTCTGATTCAACTGGAGGGTGATGATTCTGCCGCCCGAAAACGTAAAGAGATTGACTCTAGGGTCTTTTTCGATCCTTCCAAAATCCTGGGGCGGAACAGGAGAGATGAAACCCACATCCCCGGAGAGCAACGCGGCCACCCGGGTCGCGTCTTCCTTGATCGGGGTCAGCACCATCTCGGTTACGTTTCCAGGGCACCCCTTGTCCCAGTAATCCGCGAACCGTTCGAAAACATACCTGGCACCCTGTTCCCACTCGACCACTTTAAAGGCGCCGGTTCCGGATTCGTTTTTGAGTGCGAAAGAAGGGCCGATTTTCACCACAGCGTCTTTGGGCTGGCCGGTCTCGTCGGTTCCGGAATAGAATTTATGGTCCATCGGGAAGATGTATGTGGCCATGTTGATCAGAAGGGCATAGGGCTTTTTGGTTTTGATGTCCACCGTGTGGTCGTCTACAATCGTGCAGCTTTCAAACGGCTCAAAAAGCCCTTTGAAATCCTGGCTTTTGTAAAAACGTTCGAAGGTGAATTTAACGTCCGCAGCGGTAAAGGGATTGCCGCTGTGAAATTTCACCCCTTTGCGCAGGTGGAACCGCATGGTCAAATCATCGATACGCTCCCATTTTTCAGCCAGACGGGGTTCGAAACTCATATCCTGCCGGTAGCGTACAAGCGGATCGAACACCCAGTGGGAAAACTGGAGCATCCCGCCTGACAGCTGAACCTGGGGGTCCTGTGAAACCGGTCCGGCATCAAGGGCAACCCTCAAGGTCGTGGACTGTGCCATACAGGTGAAACCCAACACCAGAAACATCGCCGCAAAAAACGTAAAGAGCTTTCTCATTGAGACCCTCCTTTGGTTGTTGATGATCAGCAAAAAAGCGCTCCTGCGCTCTTCAACAAAACCTGCCACACAATATCCACACCCTTCTGCCGGAGGCGCGTAGGCACGTTTTCAAGCCCGGCATAAGGGATGTCGAACCCTAAAAAAGTATTGTAATCAACCCTTTGTACCGATCGAAGCATAGATTTAATGAGTTCCCTTGTCAAGCGAAATCAGCCGTTGAATACACGTCTTCGCCGACGCAGAATCATCGAGACGCCAGGAAACCGATAAGCTCATCATTAAAGGCGCCGGGGTGTTCGACATTGACAAAATGGGCGGCGTCCGGAATCACCTTCAACCGGGAAGATTCGATGCGGCTGCTTATAAATTCGGCGGCTGAAACAGGTGTTCCGGGATCAAGGGAGCCCACGATCACCAGCGTCGGGACGGCAATGCCGGAAAGAACCTCCCGCAGGTCCATGTCTCTTATCGCTTCGCAGCAGGCACAAAAGCCTTCAGAAGGGGTCGACATGATGATGTCTTTCACGTTCTTCACGCGTTCAGGCATTTCTTTCCTGCCTTTCCCGGTAAACCACCTATCGATGGTCGCATCGGCGACGGATTCCATGCCTCCTTTTCGCACGGCCTCGATCCGCTCGTTCCAGAGGTGAGCCGGAGGCATATGGGCCGAGGTCGAACTGAGAACCAGGGAGATGAGCCGTTCAGGACTCCGGGCGCCGAGAATCTGGCCGATCATCCCGCCCATGGAAAGGCCGCAGAAATGAACGGTTTCAATACCAAGCGAATCCAGCAGGCCCAGGACATCGCCTGCAAGCATCTCCATCGTGTAAGGACCGGATGGGATATCGGAGCCGCCATGGCCGCGGGTGTCGTATCTTAAAACCCTGAAGCCGGCATCCACCAGCGCAGGGACCTGGGAGTCCCACATTTCGAGATTGGATGCAAGCGAATGCGAGAGCATGACCGTTTCTCCGCTCTCAGGTCCCTCCAGCAGATAATGGATGTTCATTCCGCTCACCATCGTCTTGCTCATTTTTCACCTCCATTTGACTTCCGAGATTCCGAAATATGATGAAACCGTAAAATGTCGAAAAAGCCGTGTCTTACGTCGTCTAACGTCATTTCCCGACACGAAGGTGCGTCGGGGAATCCAGGATTTCCAGGTAGTTGCAGAAAACCTGGACCCCGTTCTCCAACGGGGTGACGACCTTTTACGATGCCATCAGATATAGTTATTTAGATTACCTTGCCTGCAGTATGATGTCAAAGTTGATGGGGACCCTCTAAACCACCTTTGGTATTTTTCATGGAGAAATTAGATGGTGGATTTAGGCATTGCGTCTTGCACAAAGTCGAATCGTGCGCTAGGGTGAATGGGTTGAGAATTCTCAACATCGGGGATAAATTTTTGAAACGCCGAGAACGAGTGGGTAAAGAAAGGAATCGGGAATGCTTGAAATAGGAACGTCAGTTTTGATGACAAAAGGATATCATGGCGTCAAGGGGCAAATCATCGATCAACTGGATTCCCCGCTGGAATTTTACGTGGTGCGCCTTGAAAACGATATGCACCCGGTGGTAGGCCCTTCCGCATTCACGGTTATTCCTGAACAAGGCGATGAACCTTTTGCGGTGAGGAATTCAGTTTGACGGATGCATTCTACAAGAACCGATTTGGATACAGAGATGCGTGAAGGCACCGAAGAGGAAAAAAACAAGCGGATTTCGTTGAAAATCCGCGAGATGGAAATTGATGATCTGGCCCATGTATTCCACCTGGGAGAAGAAATTTTCAGTGTTGAAAATGCTCCGAACACGTACCGTACATGGGATGAATATGAAGTCATTGAACTTTATTATGCAGACAGCGAATTCTGCATCGTTGCGGAGATTGACGAACAGATCGTCGGCTTCGCCCTGGCCACCACGGTCACCAAGGCGCGATCGGCTTGGAAATATGGACACTTGATATGGCTTGGTGTGGATTCGGAATATCAGCGTTCGGGGATTGCAGAACGTTTGTTCAAGCGGTTCCGTGAAATCATGCTTGCGAACAAAGTGAGAATGCTGGTGGTTGACACCGATGCCGAGAATCTCCCGGCCTTGCGTTTTTTTCGAAAGCTCGGTTTCGGAAACCCCACGCGACATATTTACATGACCATGAACCTGACAACCCATCGCCAGAACCCTAAAAAAACGACCAACGGCGAAGGATGAATCACAACGTGGACGCCAGAATACGACCGGACAGGCTCAAAAAACTTCTCCGCAAGCTGGTCGATATCTACAGCCCTTCCGGGAAAGAAGAAGAAATTGTTGAATTTCTTTCCCGTTACCTGAAACGGGCAGGGTTGCCGGTGTCGCTTCAGGAAGTGGACGAAAACCGGTGCAACCTGCTCGTTCTACCCGACAAAACCGACATTCAGGCGGGTTTTGTCGGGCACGTGGACACCGTGACCGCGCACAACCTGGAAACTTTCGGGTTCAGTGAGGAAGGCGACGTCATTTCCGGGCTTGGAACTGCGGATATGAAAGGTGGATGCGCTGCGTTGATCGAGGGTTTTACAGCGCTGTGGGAGACCGGGCAGCACGATTTTCCGGCTGCCCTGTGCCTGGTTGTCGGAGAGGAAGAGGAAGGGGATGGTGCTGAGGTCCTCCTTACCGAATATCATTTTCCGTGGGCTGTGATCGCAGAGCCGACCAGCCTCAAACCCTGTCTTGCCCACTATGGCTACGCTGAACTACAACTGACCACGACTGGAGAAAAAATGCATGCATCAATGGCGAAGATGACCGACAATGCCGTTGAAGTCATGCTCAGACTTATCCTGGATATTTCGCGTCATCTGCAGACGGAAAGGCCGGATCTGATTTACAACATCAGAGATCTTTTCAGTGCTCAGGCGGGTTTCGCGGTACCGGACCGCTGCGACGCCTCCATCGATCTTCATCTTCCGGCTGCAGCTCCGATCGGAGAAATTCTAACGGAAATCGAAGAGCTCGCCTCCGACCCCCGCTACAATCACGAAGGCGTGGAAACCCATTTCCGGGTGCTTACCATTGACGCCGGCTATGATCTCCCGGAGAGGGGACGGCTCATTGAAGCGTTGAAGACGGTTTTTGGGGCATACGCCATAAGCTGGGAGCCGGAAGCTTTCAGAAGCCATTCCGATGCCAACCGTTTTTGGGCCGCAGGGGTAAAGCCAATCCTTCTGGGGCCGGGGAACCTGGCAAAAGCCCATTCCCCGGACGAATCGATTTCTTTTTCAGAAATTGAAAAGGCCGCCGCTCTTTATGCCGGGTTGCTCAGTGGGGGTTTTTTTGATCATTAGTGCCAGCAGAAGAACCGATATTCCAGCGTTTTATACAGAATGGTTCCTGAACAGATTGAAAGAAAAGTTTTGCCTGGTGCAAAACCCTTTCAATCCATCCGGAATTTACCGGGTCAATCTGGATCCCCGCGAGGTGGATGTGATCGTGTTCTGGACCAGAAACGCTCGACCGATGCTGAAATGCCTCCCGGACCTGGACCGCATGGGGTACCGCTATTATTTTCAATACACCATTACGGGAAGCACACGTTTTCTGGATCCTTACGGTCCGGACACCGTCAATGCGTTACGGACGTTCAAGAAACTGTCTGAAACCATCAGCCCGGACAACGTCATATGGCGATACGATCCTATTGTTTTCACCGCGGAAACGGATGAAAAATTCCACAGGGAGCGGTTCGAGTTCCTGGCTGCAAGTCTGCGTGGTTTTACGAACAGGGTGATGGTCAGCCTGGTGCAGATATACCGAAAAAACAGACGTCGTCTGCGCGGTGATGGCGACGCAGGCCCGCTTCTGATCCATGTCTCCGACAGGAACCTGGAAGTCTTGATGCAGTCGCTTGCTTCAATCGCCGCTGCAAACCGCATGGAAATCTTTTCATGCGCTCAGGAAAAAGACTTGAGCCCTTTTGGCATCAAAGCCGGGCGGTGCATCGACCCCGACCTGATCGAAAGACTTTTCGGCCTCCATGTCAGCAGACGCAAAGACCCCGGGCAGCGGCCCGCGTGCCGCTGCGTGGTCAGCCGGGACATCGGCGCCTACGATACATGCCTGTATGGCTGCCGATATTGTTATGCCACGACGAGCCTGGAAAGGGCACGCCGCCGTTTTCAGGCCCATGATCCCTCGAGCCCGATGCTGGTGCCCCAGGGGGATGTTGAGTCCGTGTCATCGAAGGTCGGAGGGGAGGGAAAAAATGCGGGCAGCAACGGTCATTTCCGAGCAGGGCGCCAGGGCTCATATGGAAGACTTCCATTTCCTGAACACTGATTTTGGCGGCAAGGGCAGGATATTCGGGGGAGTATACGACGGTCACAACGGTGCCTGCGCCGCAAGGTACGCTGCAGCAACGCTTCACATCTATTTTCTTGATTGTCTCCGAGACGGATCCACGCCGTCCGAGGCTTTCTGTGTTGCTTACCAGAAAGTTTCCGATGATCTCAAAAATCAAACCTCCGGGACCACTGCGGTCACGTTCCTGCTCGATCAAGACCAAATCCACGCTGCCAATGCCGGAGACTCCAGGATGATTGTCGTCGGCGACGATGAGCCTCGACAACTCACGGTGGACCACAGGCTGGATAATCCTGAAGAGGTTGAGAGAATCCTTCGCTCCGGCGGAGAGACAGACTACCCTTATGTCATCAAGGGCATCCGGGGACTGATGCCCACCAGGGCCCTTGGAGACGAGTATTTCCGGGATGTTGGTGTGATTCCGCTCCCTGCGGGTTGTGTCTACAACATTCGTGATCGGGACAGGTGGCTTGTAGCCGCAACCGATGGCCTTTTTGACGAAATGGACAATGAAAACGTCTCCTGTCTCTGCAGAAAACACAGCGAACCCAGGCTCCTGGCCCAAATCCTTGTAAGAGAGGTTTTAACCGGATGCGCCATGCCGGACAATACAACGATCATTCTGGTTAAACTTCATTGAAACGTGAGGTTATGGAAAGCTTACATCAACAGGAAACGGTTCGTCAGCAAATCATCGCCTTCTTGAAAGAGGGGCCCGCCACGGCCCTCGATATTTCCCAACATGTCCATATAAGCGAAAAAGAGGTCTACGAACATCTGACGCACGTGAAAAAATCCGTGGCTTCAAGAGGGGAAACCCTTCGGATTCATCCCGCCGAATGCCTGAAATGCGGTTTTGTGTTCAAAGAAAGGAAACGATTCCGGACCCCGGGCAGGTGCCCGGTCTGTAAATTCACACATCTGCGGAAGCCGTCGTATGAAATCGCCCGGGGATGATCTCTCCCTGATCCACCTTTGATAGTTCTCATGGAGATATTAGATGATGGATTTAAGCCTGTCCTGGGAGCGTCATTTCTTGACCAGTTTGCCCGCCTTGTCTTTGAGCCATTGAAGCATCGGCTGTCGGATTTTCACGGTTACATAAAGGTCGCCGGGTTCTCCCCCTTTTTTCCCTGGATTTCCCATTCCACGGAGGCGCAGCGTGGCGCCGTTTTTCATGCCTGGGGGAATCGTAACAAGCAGCGTTTTATTGTTCAGCCTGCAGGGATACTGAACCTTGCCGCCTTTTCGGCCAAGCTCGCTCGAAATTGCGATGCGGTCATGACGGTCCTTTCCTTTCCTGGGTGCAAACATCCCCAGCTTCCGGCCGAGGCCTTCGGCAAGAAAATCTCCCGTCCTGCCTCTTGCGAAAAGATGGTTGAATGCTTTTCCGCTCATGGTTGGAGATGAAAAGAACACAAATCCTCGGGCCGACATACCGGGACGGCGGTATTGGAAGCTTCGGGCAAAAGGGGCGTTGCGTCCATGAAAAACCTCTTCAAAACCGCGAAGTCCGAACATCCTGCTTAATTCCTCGAAAACATCCTCAATATCCGAGCCTTTGAAAATATCTTCCCGCGAATACCTCTCCCTGAAGCGATCCTGCGCATGAGAACCGAACCGGCGCTTCATCAGGTCGTAACGACGCCTTTTCTCGGGATCCGAAAGGACTGCGTAGGCCTCGTTCACCTCGCCCATCCTCTCCGCCGCATCCGGATCTTTGTTGCGGTCCGGGTGGAACTGAAGGGCCTTTTTTCTGAAGGCCCGTCTTATTTCATCACTCTCGGCATCGGGCTGAACCCCTAAAATTCCATAGTAATCCTTATCGGTCATCAATTTTTCCAATCATTTTTGTCAATGCCGTGCTTTATTCCTTAAAAAGGCCGACCATTTGAATATAATGCCGTTTTTTTAAATGACAAAGGACAGTGGACAAAACCTGCGAGAAACCGCTCCTGCATTGAGGGTTGTTCGAAAAAAATCGCGGTAAAAAAACACCCCCACAGTGCTCAACAAAATCGCGCGTTTGTTCCATGCAGCAGGCACCGATCGTATTTCTCGAAGATTTATCTGGATAAATGCGGCGTATTAACTATAATATTTTCGCTACTGAATTAAATGTATAACCAGGGCTCACGCGAAAACCTTCCACGATACTGGAAGAAAGGAGCGGTAGATGAAAAATGCAGTTCTTGTCCTTGTGTCCTTGTTTCTGGCGGCGTCCATCGCGTTCGGCCTGGTCACGCGCAAAACCCTTACAGAGACCACGCGTTCCCTTGAGAACGAACGAACCAGGCGCCTTTCTATCGAAGAGCACCTTGAGGCCTCTCAGCTGGACTGTGAGCGCTTGACGGAAGAGCTTAAGGAAACCCTCGCCGGACTTCGTAACGACCTCAAGTCTGCGAAAATTTCCGAAGCAGAAACAACGAAGCGCCTTCAAATGCTGGAAGAACAATGCCGGCACCGGACGGCAATGCTGCGCGATGAAATCGCTTCCCTGGTATCGCAGCGGGATAAAATGGAGGCCGAAATCTCCTCTTTGGACAGCGAATACCAGGCGAAAACAACCGAGATGGAAACGCTTCTCCGCAGCTGCCGGGAGGATGTCGTGCTCGTTGAAAAAGCCCTGTCCGATGCCCAGGCAAGCCTCCTGCAAGTGGAAAATCTTGCGGCATCGGAAAAGACTTTCATGGACGATGAAGTAAAGCGCTTCCGTGAAAAACTCCAGGCCGCCCTCACACGATGTGAAGCCCTCGAAAAAGAATTGAAAGAAGCCAACATCAACCACGCAAATCGTATTGAACAATTGAAGGCCGGCATTGCGACGAAAGATAAAGAAATGGTCGGTCTCAATGAAAAGCTCGCGAAAATCGAGGAGAAGAACAGCAGTCTGGAGAGCGAGCTTCTTTCCTTGACCGAAGCATATGAATCACGTGTCCTGAGCTTGAAAGAAGAATTGCTGAAATTACCGATCCTTAAGACAGAGCGGGATAAAATTGAATCCGAACTCGAAGAAAGTCGTAAAACTATCCGAATAGCCGAAGAAAAGAGCAACTCCATCAGCGAGGAACTCGTCCGCGTATCCGCTGAACTCGAAGCCCGGGAAGAAGAGCAAACCATGTTAGAAGCCGCTTTTGAAGAAGAACGAAAAAACTCTCAAAATCTTTCGGAAAAATCCACTTTGCTCGAGAGACAAATCTCGGTCTTCGAAAAGGACATCGCCGACTGCAGACACAGGCTTTCTGTTGTGTCCCTCGCTGGTGAACGATGCGAAAATCGCAAGGTCGAGCTCGAAACGGACCTGCGGCATGCAAAAACACAGATGGAGCTCATGGAAAACGACCTGCAACAGGCTCAAAAAGGGCGGAATCA
>Ga0068714_10006364_pt1 | contig 12059 bp, 7 predicted proteins | sample MTBNYHSulfiMetaG_FD_62988 | JGI IMG/M metagenome (GOLD analysis project Ga0068714, IMG submission 62988) | Enrichment culture microbial communities from rom New York Harbor, USA that are MTBE-degrading - MTBE-NYH (New York Harbor Sulfidogenic)... | ecosystem: Environmental > Aquatic > Marine >... | reverse complement strand
CATCGGGCATCTTCGCTCATTCCTCCGGATGGGGTTGCCTGCCGGGCACGTCCCCTGCTTCCGCGCCCCGGCCTGAAACAGTTCCCATGAGAACACATTTCCGCTTTCTTTTCTAGTTGAAACGTACTAATATATGGGATTTCGATAAACCTACCAGGAGGAGACCCCATGGCCCGTATTTCCGTAGAAGACTGCCTGGAGCACATGAGCAGTCCGTTTGCCCTCGTGCACACGGCGGTCCGTCGTGCCCGGCAACTGCAGCAGGGCAGCAAACCCCTGGTCCAGAGAACCGGGGACAAGATCACCGTCACCGCTTTGCGGGAAATCGCCGCCGGCCTCGTGGAACAAGTGTCCCTTTCGGAAAAGGACCAGGAACAGCTTCCCGCGGTGGGGCTGTCCGAGGAAGAAGCCTTCGAACAGATCCTGGAGTCCCCGGATCTGAACGTTCAACTGGACATGGATCCCGACGATCTGGAGGCGAGTTCCTCCAAGAAGAAGGCCGGAAAGGATGACGACGAGGAGGACCTGGAGGATTTTGAAGAGGAGGAGGGCGAGGATGACGAGGAGGATGAGGACTAGGCCCTCCCGCCTGCCCCAAGGCACTTTTTCAGGATGCTACGTCACCCGACGTTCCCCGGCCCCTGCCGCGACCCACTGCCGCAGGGGCCGTCTCTTTGCTGCAGAACCCCGCCCACCGGCCTTCACGGACGGGTTCCGGTTCGGTGCAGGCGGGGGTTCCCCCAGCCCCCAAGCTGTTGCTGAGGTATACTTTCCCGGACGGAACGACCCCCGCGGAAATCGGCGGCCAGGTGGAAACCCGGAAGTGAACGCAAGCCATCACCCCCTTGCCGGAGTAGGGCGGCCATGCGACTAAAGCGAGTCGTGGTCTGGGCATCGGCGGCCGTGGTGCTGCTGGTGGGGGCCGTCCTGGTGGCCGTGGTCTGCGCGGCGGTTTTCCTCCCTTGGGAGCGCTACGAGCGGTCGCTGCACGAGATCCTGAACCGGGACCTGCCGGTCCGGGTTCTGTTCGAAAAGCCCGCCTTCTCCTGGGGACGGCATTTCGGGATCACGCTGAACGAATTCCGTATCTTGAGCCGGCACGCTGCGGACGGGGAACCGGAAATCCTGGTTTCCCGTGCTCTGGTGATCCGCCCCTCCCTGTCGGCCCTGCTCCGGAGGGATGTCCGCCTCAAGCTCCTGCTGGATTCTCCCCGCGTGGAACTCTCCGCTTTGTTCGGGATGGAGGGGAAAAGGGAGGACGACGCGCCGCCGACGCCCCTTCCCTCCACCCTATCGGGGATCGTTGCCCTCCCGGCCGGTTTCTCCCTGACCGGGGTGGATCTGCGTATTCGCAATGGGAATCTCGGCGGCGGACTTCCCGGGGGACCCGGCGGCCCGGGCACCTCTCCGGGGGAGGTGCGGGAACTGGAGGGCTCGTTCCTGCTCCGGGATGACCTCTCCTTTCAGTGCCGTATCGACAGCGGCCTCGTGGAGCGGCCCCTTCACGGGGAACGTCCGTGGAGTGTCTCCGGAAGTGTGACCGCGCGTGTGTCAGGCCGGTTCCTTCCCGGGCCACCGGACGGCAAGGGTACCGATGAAGACCCGGGTCCGCCGATCCGGGAGGAGGGCGCGGCCCCGGAGGCCGCCTTTCCCCTGCCCCCCTGGCTCCAGCTGGCGGAGACCCGGGTGGCCGTGGAGCAGGGCACCGTGCGGCTGCCTTCCTCGCAGGACGGAAAGGGGCCGGACCTGGATCTAACGCTGGCCCGGGCCTCCGTGCGCCTGGATCCAGGGATGTCCTTCCGGTGTGACCTGGAAGAGGGCGCGCTGAGGTGGAAGACCCACGGGGTGGATGCCCTGAGGGTCTCGGGTATTTTTTCCGGGCACCTCACGGGCCGGCTCCTTCCGGGTCGCGGGGAACCGGGGTCCGGAGCCGGGCCTTTCGTTGGCAGAGGCCGGAACGGGCCAGGGGCAACGGCCGCTCCTGCCGGCCACGGTCTGCCGCTGCCTCGCTGGCTGGCCCTGACCGAACTGGATGCCTCGGTGCGGGACGGGCACCTGGTGCAGACCGTTGCCGGCATGCCCCAGGCACCGCTTTCGGAGAACGCGATGGAGGGGATGCATGCCTCGGTGCGCTTGGAGAGTGACGGTCGTTTCGGGGTTCGGGTTGTGGGGGGGGTGTTCCACGGGCGAGGGGGCGGCGAGACGCCCTGGCAGGTCTCGGCCCGCTGCTCGGGCACGGTCAACGGCCGGATCCTGTCCCCAGCGTCCCTGCAGGCGGAAGGAACCGTCCGCCTGGAAGGGAGTACCCTTCGGCTCCGGGACGAGGACCATGCAGTCCCGGACCCCCTGGATCTGTCCCTATCCATAACGGAGGCAAGCCAAGGGCGCCTTGCAGGGCCTGACCTGCGGATCCAGGGCCACGGCCTGGACGTGCGGGCAACGGCAGGGGAGGCGGAGTGGAAGGGGCCGCCGCTGGAATTTCTCCTGCGGGAGGTGCAGCTGGACGCCTCCGAGATCCGGCCTCTCCTGCTCGCCGCCCTCCCCCCGGGGGCAGACCTCTCGGGAACCTTGGCCGTGACCGCTGGACGGGTCTCCTGGCGTAGCGGGGAGGCGGGCGCCCACGCCTTCCCGTCCACGTCGTTTCTGCTGCGCATTCCCGGGAATCTGGCCCTGGAGGGGGCGAGCGCCCGCCTTACGGAGGGTCGGGCCCGCCTGTCCGCGGAGAGCGGTTTTCGGGTGGAGCTGGACGGACTCCGGGCAGAGGGGAAGCAGGAAGGGGGCTCGAGGTGGACGGGGAGGATCGAGGCGGCCTCGTCGGAGGTGTCCCGGGTCGGACGGACGCAGGAGCACGGGGGGGAGAAGACCACGAAGGAGAGCCCAGGCAAGGGCCTGTCCGGGCCACAGCGCAAGGAGGATCCGCCCGGGAACGTGGGAGGAGCCCACTTCGCCGGGGCCTTCACCGTGCAAGGGCAGTGGACGGAGTCCGCAGACGCGTCGCACGCCGTGCTGGTGGCAGACCTGACCGCAGGACACCTCCTCTACGGGAAGGTCCTGGACAAGCCGGCCGGGGTCCGCCTGCAGGCCGGGGGACGGGCCCGGTTCGGCCCGGACGAGATCCGTCTGGGCCGGCTGTTTGTGGATCTCGGTGACATGCGGTGGCAGGCCTCCGGTTCCCTGAAGAACCCGGGGGACCCCGTTCTCGACGTGGAACTGGCGTCCAATACCGTGTCGCTGGATCACGTGGCCGGGCTCTCTCCGGCCGCCGCGGAACACGGTGCGCGCGGCCGGGTGGAGATCCAGCGGTTTCACCTTCGAGGAAATACACAAGCCCTGGAGAAGACAGCCACGCTGCAAGTCCGGGTCGCGGGGAAAGGCCTGGAGTACAACCGCGCCGCCATCGAGGGGTTTTTCGCGGAGGCGGTCTACGGAAACCAGATCCTCACGTTGAACCCTCTGATCGTGGTCCCGGAGCCGGGCAGCCGGGTGGAGGCGACCTTCAGCGGGGATTTCTCCGCGCCCTCCTCAACCCGGGATCCACATCCGTACTACGGAACCGTGAAGATGGAGAAGGTGGCCCTGGACAAGATCATCACGCTGGCCCGCCCCGACTATTCGGGACGGGTCTCGGGGATCGTGGACGCCAACGCCGCGGGTCGGGCAACCGGGGAATCCTGGGAGACGGTCCGCAGCAGCCTGGAGGCCCGGGCGCGCGTCTATGTTCAGGACTTCCGAATCCACGGGGACGGTGGCCGGAAGCTGGTGGATGCGCTCGCCCCCGGGGATGCCGCCGGGCTGGACCTGGCCAACCTCAACCGGGAACAGATGCGATTGCTTTCCGGGAACCATGCCTCCGCACGGGTTTTGTTGAAGGACGAGAAGCTCCGGGTCCGGAACCTCGTGGGCACGTACGAGGGCAAGGTCGTGGAGATGGACGGAAGCCTGGATTTCTCCGGCCGCCTCCAGGTGGATCGGGGCACCCTGTTCCTGAAGAACCGCCAGGTGCCGTTCCGCCTGAACTGCCGGATCGGCGAGGGGAAGTGCCTGCCTTCTCCGGACCTGAAGGCCATGGGCAAGAGCGCCGGCCTGGAGATCTTCCAGCGGCTGCAGTTCCTCTCCAGCGGTTCGCGGGATGTCTTCAAGGACCTCTTGTTCTGACCCCACGTCCGTCCCCGAACAGGCCGCCCCAGGAGAGCACCCTCCGCTGCGCTGCGGCCATCTCAGGGGTTCATGGTGGTGTGCTGCGCTGGTGGTTGCAAGACGCGTGGTTCCCGGCCGCCTCTCGGGGACCGAGCATGTCCATACGAGGTTTGCGGAGATCTTCGGCGGGCCGGAAGAGACCGGACGTTTACTCTCTATTAAGAAGCACTGCCTTCGACGTCCGGCTCCGGTTGGGCCTGCAAGCGTCCGCGGTGGAGGTCCCGCAGGACGACGGGGACCGGTTCAGGTCTTTTGAAGGTCCCCGGAGGACGAGGGAACCTCCCCGCGGGTGCGGCCCACACAGCGAGGAAGCTCGGTGCCGGACCTCCGGCTTCATGCCTCGGGGTCGGCCGCGGCCGATGGGAAACTTTTCAGAAACGGTCCTTCAGGGCGCGCAAGAACCGGAACACCGAGACCGGGGAGAGGTCGTTACCGGGGTCCGTGGCTCTCACCAGGGCACGGATCTCAGGGCTTTCACACCGCAGGAAGGGGTTGGTCTCTCGCTCCAGCGCCAGGGAGGTGGGCGTGGTGCTTTCCCCGGCCTCCCGCGCCTGGCGCACCGCCTCCACCCGGCTCTGGAGCGCCCGGTTCCCCGGCTCCACCGTGACGGCAAAGGCCAGGTTCTGTTCGGTGTACTCGTGTCCGAAGAAGATGCGCGTGGAGGGCGGGGCCGCGCCGATCTTGTGGTGAAGCGATCGAAACATCTCTTCCGGCGTGCCTTCGAACAGGCGTCCGCACCCGCAGGCAAACAAGGTGTCTCCCGTGAACAGGGCGTCCTCCAGGAAGTAAGAGATCCCGCCCGAGGTGTGCCCCGGATTGTGGATCCCCCGGCCCGGAACCTTTCCCACGGAGATCCTGTCCCCGTCCTCCAGGAACTCGTTCTGGCACGGGATCCGGCCTCGGTCCGAGCGGTGGCCGAACACCCGCAGCCCGGGGTGGATCTTCACCAATTCCTCCACCCCGGCCACGTGGTCCAGGTGGTGGTGGGTGTTGAACACCGCCTTCAGGGAGACTCCCTTGCCGTGGACCGCCTCCTCCACCGTCGCGGCGTCCGACGGGTCCACCACCGCGGCCTCGCCAGTGTCCGTGCAGAGGATCAGGTAGGCGTAGTTGTCGGAAAAGCAGGCAAGGGGGATCACGTCCATGGGTTCCTCCTTTTTCTGCTGTTGGATGAAACAGGACGCAGAAGGGTTCCGGCTCCGGAACGAGCCTGGCGTGGGGTGGGACAAGGTGGGCCGGAAATGCTATCCTGGTCCGGCGAACGAGAGGGACCCGTCTGCCGCGTTGGGCTCGGTTCGTTCGCGGGCTTGCAGGAGCGTTCACTTAGAAGGTGCCCATCGGCTGCGGGCCGACCCCGAGGCATGAAGCCGGTGGACCGGCACCGAGCTTCGTCGTTGTGAGGGCCCGCGCCCGCGGGGAGGTTCCCTCGTCTTCAGGGGACCTTCAAAGGACCTGAACCGGTCCCCGTCGTCCTGCGGGACCTCCACAGCGGGCGCTTGGTGGCCCAACCTGAGCCGCTCGTCGGGGGCAGAGCTTCATAGAAGTTGCCCATCGGCTGCGGGCCGACCCCGAGGCATGAAGCCGGTGGACCGGCACCGAGCTTCGTCGTTGTGAGGGCCCGCGCCCGCGGGGAGGTTCCCTCGTCCTCAGGGGACCTTCAAAAGACCTGAACCGGTCCCCGTCGTCCTGGGGGACCTCCACCGCGGGCGCTTGGTGGCCCAACCTGAGCCGCTCGCCGGGGGCAGAGCTTCATCGTAGCGTGAAGATGGTGACCGAAGAGGGGCGGGCGCCGCACCTCAATGGTTGGCGCAGAGGAACCCGGAGATTCTCGCGTGAAAACGCAGAAGACGCAGGTGCTGATCATCGGGGGGGGGATCACCGGAACTGGCCTGGCCCGGGACCTGGCCCTGCGGGGGGTCCAGAGCGTGCTCGCGGAACAGGCGGACATCAACGCCGGGGCGTCCGGGTCCAACCACGGCCTGCTGCACAGCGGTGCCCGGTACGTGGCCAACGACCCTTCCGCGGCCCGGGAGTGCAAGCAGGAAGGGGACATCCTGAAACGCCTGGGGCCGCACTGCATCGAGAAGACCGGAGGCCTGTTCGTGGCCGTGGAGGGGGACGACGAGGCGTTCGTGTCGGAGTTCCCTGCCCGGTGCGCCGCCTGCGGCATCCCCACCCGCCGCCTGGACGTGAAGACGGCCCGCGAGATGGAACCCGCCCTGACGGAGAAGCTCATCGCCGCCTACCACGTGGAAGACGCCACCATCGATCCGTTCAAGCTGTCGCTGGAGAACATCTGGCAGGCCCAGGAACTGGGTTCCACCCTGCTGCGCGGCACCCGGGCCGTGCAGTTCGAGCAGCGGGGCGGCCGGATCGAGGCGGTGATCCTCCGGGAAGCCCGGACCGGGAACGAGACGCGCCTGGAGGTGGACCAGGTGGTGAACGCGGCCGGGGCCTGGTCCCGCGAGGTGGCCCTGATGGCGGGCGTTTCCATCGAGATGGTGTACTCCAAGGGCACCCTGCTGGTGACGCTCAACCGGATCACCAAGCACGTGGTGAACCGCCTGCGGCCCCCCTCCAACGCGGACATCCTGGTGCCCGGAGGTACGGTCTCCCTCCTGGGAACCACCTCGGTCAAGGTGAAATCCCCCTACGGCGTGTACCCCACCGTGGAGGAGGTGGACCTCATCGTGGAGGAAGAGGCGGTCATGGTCCCGGAGCTGGAGACCACCCGGTACATCCGCGCCTATTCGGGGGTGCGCCCCCTGGTGGGAGGCGGGAAGGGGGCGGGCGACGACCGGGCCGTGAGCCGGGATTTCGCGCTCCTGGACCACGCAGCGGAAGGGGTGGAGAACTTCTTCACCATCACCGGCGGGAAGTTCACCACCTACCGGCTCATGGCGGAGCGCACCGCGGACCGGGTCTGCGCCCGCCTGGGGATCTCGCTGCCCTGCAGGACCCGCACGGAACCGTTGCCCACCTCTACGGCCTGCATGTGGACCCAGACCGGCATCGCACCCCGCGAGTGGATCCGGCACCGCGACCCGGCGGACGCCATCCTGTGCGAGTGCGAGCTGGTGCCGCAGAGCGCGGTGGACACGGTCATCGCCTCCATCCGGAAGCGCATGGACCGCCCGGACATCGAGGCCATCGGCCTGAGGAGCCGGGTGGGCAAGGGCCCCTGCCAGGGGACGTTCTGCAGCGCGAAGATCGCCGGGCACATGGTGGACAGGGGGGAGGCCCACGGAGACGAAGGGCTCACCCACGTCCGGGAGTTTCTGCGCCGGCGCTGGCGCGGGCAGCACCCCGTCCTGTGGGGCAACCAGCTTATCCAGGCCGAGTTCATGGAGTCGCTGCACTGCGGTCTGTTCGGCCAGGAACTCTACGCACCGCCTACGCCGGAGGACCCTCCCGCGGAATGAAGACAACGACCGACCCCAAGGAATACCCGCTGGTGATCGTGGGAACCGGCCTGGCCGGAATGGCTGCCGCCCTGTTCGCGGCCAACCGGGGGATTGCCGCGGCCCAGGTGGGCGGCGCGGGAGGGATCCTCTTCGCCAGCGGCTTCATGGACCTGATGGGGGTGCACCCCGTGGAGAGGGGGAGGCGCCTGGAGGACCCGTGGGCCGGGATCGACGAGGTCAGGCGGGACATCCCGGAGCACCCCCTGGCCCGCATGGAGAACGGGGACATCCGCCAGGCGCTGGAGGAGGTGCTGGTCTTTCTGGAGGCTGGGGGCCTGCCCTACGTGCGGTTCCAGGAGAAGAACGCGGAAGTGATCACGCCGCTGGGGACCGTGAAGCCCACCTACGCGGTCCCGCGGTCCATGGAGGCGGGCGTGGTGGCGCTGCGGGAGGGGCGTCCCTGCCTGCTGGTGGATTTCCTGGGCCTGAAGGAGTTCAACGCCCGCCTCATCGCCTCCGCCCTGGAAGACCGTTGGCCCGGTCTTCGGTGGGCCCGGATCTCGTTTCCGGGGTCGGAACGGATGAGCCGGGTGTTCACGCGGCACATGGCCAAGGCCCTGGAACTCCGGGAGCCGCAGGAGCAGCTGGCCGAAAAGGTCCGCCCTCTGGTCCGGGACGCGGAAGCGGTGGGCATGCCGGCCGTCTTCGGCATCGGCCGGGCGCACGAGATCGTGTCCCGGTTCCAACAGGCCGTGGGCGTGCCCGTGTTCGAGATCCCCACGCTGCCGGCTTCGGTGCCGGGCTTTCGCCTCCGGGTGACGTTCTCGTCCCATCTGCAGGGCCGGGGGATCCGGCCGTTCTACCAGACCAAGGTGCTTCAGGTGCGGGAAGAAGGAGACGGGTTTCTTCTCAGCATCGGTGGGGCCGGCGTGGAACGTCTGGTGCGTGCGCGGGGGATCCTGCTGGCCACGGGGCGCTTCTTCAGCCAGGGGCTCATGGCGGACCGAAAAGGCATCCGGGAGCCCCTGTTTGACCTGCCGGTCCGGCAGCCCGCGTCCAGGACGCTGTGGCACAGCCGCGACCTGATGGATCGGAGAGGGCACCCGGTGAACCGCGCCGGTCTGGAGGTGGACGACCGGTTTCGGCCCCTGGACCGGGCCGGCAAACCCGCTTTCCGCAGGTTGTTCGCCGCAGGCTCCATTCTTGCCCACCAGGACTGGATCCGCATGAAATGCGGCTCGGGGTTGGCCATCGCCACGGCCTATGCCGCGGTGAAGGCCTTCAGCGAGGAGGCGGGCTCTTGAGGGGGCCGCGCGCGCCGGGATTCCTCGGTGCGGTCCGGCGGGGAACCGGCCGCCGTGCGGCGGCCGCTGAACGAACAGGGAAGATCGATGTTTTTTGACGTGGTGCTCAAGCTCTCGCTGGGGATCTTCCTGCTGGGGACGTTCCTCCAGGTGCGCAGGTGGTTCCGGGTCCGCATCGGGCCGGACGCGGCCGCCTTCTCCGGCTGGCAGCGTGTGGGTGCCGCCCTGCGGGGGATGGTCCCGGTGGTGTTCGGCCGCCGTGTGTTCTCCCTGCTGCGCGCCCTGATCTTCGATGTGCTGCTCCAGACTCGGACACTCCGTAGGGACGTGAGGCGGTGGATCGCGCACATCCTGGTCTTCTACGGGTTCCTGCTGCTCCTGGTGATGCACGCCCTGGACCGGACCGTGACCGCTTCCCTGTTCCCGGGCTACGAACCCACCCTGAACCCTTTTCTCTGGCTTCGAAACCTCTTCGGGTTCATGGTCCTGGTGGGCGTGGGCCTGGCCGCGTACCGGCGCATCCGATTGGGCAGGCCCGCTCTGTTCACACGCCCCTCGGACCGCACGGCCCTGGTTCTTCTGGCGGTCATCGTGCTCTCCGGCTTCCTGCTGGAAGCGGCCAAGATCGTGTCCTGGCCGGTCTTTCACGAGATGGCGGACGAATACGCCCCCATGGCGGACGAGGAGGAGGTGCGATCGCTTCAGGCCTACTGGGCCGCTCATTTCGGGGTGGTCTTTCCCGACCCCGAGGCGTTTTCCGCGGACGCGGAGAAGACCCTGGAACAGGGCGGCGAGGTCCACGAGTCCTCCTGCGCCTCCTGCCATGACCGGCCCGTGTCTGCCTTCCTCTCCTTCCCCCTGTCCAGGCTCCTCGCCCCGGTGGCCCCGTTCCTCAACCGGGCACGCGCCGACCGGTGGCTGCTCTTCGTCCACTACCTCTCGTGCCTGATCGCCCTGGCCCTGCTCCCCTTCACCAAGTTCTTTCACCTGGCGGCCACCCCCGTGGGGCTCCTGTCCCGCGCCGCGCTGAACCCGGTCACGGTGCTGCCTGCGAACCGGGTCACCCGGCGGGCCCTGGCCCTGGATGCCTGCACCCACTGCGGGGACTGCACGCTCCACTGCTCCGTGGCGCCGGTCTACCGCAGAATCCCCAACCCGGATATCCTCCCGTCGGAGAAGCTCTACTCCATCCGGGAGATGGTGCGCGGCGGAAGTTTGGCCCCGGGCTCGATGCGGGCCCTGGCGGAAGGGGGGTCCATTTGTACGCGCTGCTACCGGTGCACCACGATCTGCCCGTCCGGGATCTATCTGCAGGACCTCTGGATCGCCTCCTCGGCCGGCCTGGCCCTGAAGGGGTTTCCCGAACCGCGCGTCCGGGTGAAGCAGGCGAGCACGGCGGAGTGGGCGGAGCGGATCCGGTATCACACCGACGCGTTTCCCGTGCACCGGAACCCGTCGCTGCCACCACGGGCCCTGTCGGACCGGTCGGAGACCTTCGAGGCGTGCATCCAGTGCCAGACGTGCACCAACATGTGCCCGGTGGTGGCCTGGTCGCCGGACCCGCCCGGGGATGTGGCGATCACCCCACAGCAGATCATGAACCTGCTCCGGATCGGGCTCAAGGAACTGACCCTGGGTTCCCCCATGGTGTGGGACTGCGTCACTTGCTACCTGTGCCAGGAACACTGCCCCGAAGGGATCCCGGTGACGGACATCCTCTACGAGCTTCGTAACCTGGCCTACGAGAAGTTCCGGGACCTGCCGGAGGAGGATCCCGACGGGACCGAAAACCCCCTCCTTCCGGGACGACCGGGATCCGCGAAAGGCGCCGTAGTATGAAGTTTGCCTACTTTCCGGGGTGCAAGATCCCCTTCTACCTGGAGGCGTACGGGCGATCCACGCGCGCCGTGCTGGCCCGCATGCGCGTGAAGCTCGTGCCCCTGGAGTTCAACTGCTGCGGCACCCCGGTGCGCGACCTGAACTTCCAGGCCTTTGTGCTGTGCGCCGCGCGCAACCTGGCCCTGGCGGAGAAGCACGGCCTGGACATCCTGACGCCGTGCAAGTGCTGCTACGGGAGCCTGAAGCACGCGGACCATCGGCTCCGGCAGCAGAGCGACCTTCGCCGCGAGATCAACCGGGAGCTGGACCGGGAGGGACTTTGGTGGAACGGGGACGCCCAGGTCAAGCACCTGCTCACCGTGCTGGCGCGGGACGTGGGGGTCGAGGCCCTGGCCCGGAGGGTCCGCAAGCCGCTGGCCGGGCTTCGGGTGGCGGCGAGCTACGGGTGCCACGCCCTGAGGCCCGGAAACATCGTGCGGTTCGACAACCCGCTGGCGCCCACGATCTTCGAGGAGCTGGTGGCCGTGACCGGGGCGGAGCCCGTGGAGTGGGCCCGCCGGTTGGAGTGCTGCGGGAACCCCCTGTGGGAGAAGAACAACGAGCTTTCCGTGAGCCTCATGGATGTCAAGATCTCCGACGCCCGGCAGTCCGGCGCGGACGTGCTCTGCACCGCGTGCACCCACTGCCAGATCCAGTTCGACGCGGTGCAGGGACGGCGGCCGGACCGGGAGGAACCCCCACGGCCCACGCTTCCCTCGGTGCTCTACCCCCAGCTCCTGGGGTTGAGCATGGGCCTTCCCGACCGGGTCCTGGGCCTCTCCAGGAACCTTGTGCCGGTGCCCGAACTCCGGAACGGCCATCACGGGAACTCGAACCACACGTCGCCCATCTTGAAGACCGGCGCGTAGCCCGGCTCCTTCTTCCGGGCGATGGCCGCCGGGATCCCCCGGGTGAAGCGCTCGAACTCGGCCTTTCCCCTCTCGCGGTCCATGGCTGCCAGCGCCGCGATCTTGCCGGAAAGCAGGGCCCCGGTGATCCCGAACCCGATGGCCGGCTCCACCACGCCGGCGAGCGTGCCTGCCAGGATCAGGCGGTCCTGGTGGAGGAGCTGCGGGGCCTTCGGCGTGAACCCTTGGAAGCGATGCCAGCGCTCAAAGGTCTTTCCCTCTTTTTCCACCACGAGGTTCTTGAACGCCTCCAGATGCTCGGGCGCCACCTCCTTGCGGGTGAACAAGAGGACGTACCAGAGGCCGTTGACGGCGCTGGAGTAGCCGTACTCCTTGGAGAAGGTGCCGAAGTAGATGGACGCGCTCAC
>Ga0068714_10006362_pt1 | contig 12062 bp, 9 predicted proteins | sample MTBNYHSulfiMetaG_FD_62988 | JGI IMG/M metagenome (GOLD analysis project Ga0068714, IMG submission 62988) | Enrichment culture microbial communities from rom New York Harbor, USA that are MTBE-degrading - MTBE-NYH (New York Harbor Sulfidogenic)... | ecosystem: Environmental > Aquatic > Marine >... | reverse complement strand
TGTGGCTTAAACTTGAAACGTCGTTCATGAAAGCCTCTCCTTCGTGAATTTGAGCGGTTCACATCTGGAGGGGCTTTCATTTATTCCCGTATATGTCAAACTTTGGTAAGTCCCCCGGCATAGCCGGGGGTTTACCTAAATGCAATTAGTTTCGGCGAAAAATTACATGAATTGTTCGGGTTATGCCTCATGATGATCCCCGTGCGTGGGTCCCTTTTCAATGTCCGCCGAGAGGTCCCGTTTACCGGCTCTTGACACGGCTGATGATTTGACGAAAAGATCGTTGCAGGGGAAATAACGACAAAACCGGAGGGATCGTTTCTCGCTGTTTCATGAGATAACGTTTACGTTTTCGAACTTTCGATTTCGCGACCGCTTCAGCAGTATTGTGAACTTTTGGGGGAGGATGGGAGGGTACAAGATGCTGGGGTCGAAGGCTGGATTGCTTTCGATATAATTAGGATCTATCGTGACCTGTTGCTCGTGATTGTTTGCTCTCGTTCCCAAGTTGCACTTGGGAACGCGCGTAAGGAACAACGTCCCTTTTTGCCCACGGGGGGGCCGCCCCTGCGATGTCCCCGAATACGCATTCCCCTTTCTGCTCACACATGGTCACGAAATACGCTCCTGGCCGCGAATGGCTATATCCTCGCATTCGGATTTTCCGGATCCGAATCCCACCGGGCGGGGTTGCAGATGATGTATTCCCGGATACGGTTCAGTTCCTCATCATTGCGAATGATGTGTTCGTAATAATTACGTTGCCATACTTTCGCGCCGGGGGTATTACGTAATTCATTGATCTGTTTGGTGGTGACGGATTTAAAGCCACGTAGGATCGCGCCGATGGTCTGCGAGGGTGACCGGGGTCCCGTAGGGGCGTATTGCAATACGCCCCTACCCCGTTCCGAAATGACCACGATACCATGTATATGGGTCGGCATTACCACGAATTCATCCAACGCCACATTGGGCCGCAATTCCGGTGTATTTAACCATATGTTCATAACAGTCCGACCTGAATCATCCAAAACCATTTGTCCGTCCACCACATCGCCGAACAAACATTCCCGATTCCGCGCGCATACGGTCACAAAATACGCCCCTGCCTGCGAATAATCATATCCCCGCAAACGGATGGAACGGCGGCTATGTCGCATCGATTTCCGTTGCAAGGGCGGTTTTTGCCGAGCTGGGGCTCGGCGTTCCCAGGGGAGCGGTAGGATCAGAAGCGTGATTATATGTAGGGGCGGTCGCGCCACGGCATAGCACAGCGAAGCCTGGTCGCGAACCGCCCCTACGGACCTCCGGCCCTCATTCATGTTGTTCTTCCCTGGATGTTAAAGGGGGACGGGGTTGATTTTGCGGGTTTCTATCTTCAACAGACATTCCGGTTTTCCCGGAGACGGTATCGGCGATCCATCCGATCGGAACATGGTCCAACACCTCTTCCAGAAAATCGCCGGTACCCGAAATTCGTTCATCGCCTTTCAAATGGATCCACATTTTCCGCATGGATTTCAAAACGCCCCACCCGCCGACGCTTCTTAACAAACCGGTTTCTGTCGGTATCGTGACGGAAGATGTTGAGCCGCGCGATCCCCCGGCGGATGACGTGATGCAACGCCCCCGGCGCATCAATGCGTTCTGTTGGTGGCATGAGGTTTCCATATCACGGATGACGAAGCAGAGAAACGCGCAAATTCAACACCGTCTCTCTTTTTCACGCGACAACATTCGGATTTTCCCGATCCGTTTCCCATTGGGCAGGGTTATTGGCAATGTATTCCCGGGCCCGGTTCAGTTCCTCGTCGTTTCGGATGATGTGTTCGTAATAATTACGTTGCAATACTTTCGCGCCGGGGGTGTTGCGTAATTCATTGATCTGTTTGGTGGTGGCGGATTTAAATCCACGTAGGATCGCGCCAATGGTCTGCGAGGGTGACCGGGGTCCCGTAGGGGCGTATTGCAATACGCCCCTACCCCGTTCCGAAATGATCACGATACCGTGTATATGGGTCGGCATTACCACGAATTTATCCAACGCCACATTGGGTCGCAATTCCGGTGTATTCAACCATACGTTCATAACAGTCCGACCTGAATCATCCAAAACCATTTGTCCGTCCACCACATCGCCGAACAAACATTCCCGATTCCGCGCGCATACGGTCACGAAATAGACCCCGACCCGTAAATAATCGTATCCGTGCAATCGGATGGATCGGCGGCTATGTCGCATCGGTTTCCGTTGCAGGGGCGGTTTTTGCCGAGCTGGGGCTCGGCGTTCCCAGGGACGTAAAGGGGGACGGGGTTGATTTTGTGCGTTTCTATTCTTCGGCGGCCAATGATCACCTTGGGCTCATGTTTCTTTCCCTCCTCGGTTGCGGGATCAAGGCCCATGAATCACAGGATGCTGCGGTCTCGACCGACATTTCGCCGGGCGATCGACAAACCGGCTCTTGTCCATATCGTCATGGAAAATATGGCCCCGTTCGATCCTTCGCCGGATGATGTGACGAAGCGCTCCCGGCGCCTCAATCCGTGCTTTTCGTGGTATGTCGTTTGTATCCAAATGATTGATCGTGTGAACGATCCGCATATTTGCCCTGGACACCACCTTTCAACAGATCTCCAAGGTCGTATTCCGGACGTAGTTCATCGATTTTTTCGTCTTTTGATTTCTTCTTCATAGGGTTTGCACTCCGAGGGGTTACCCAAGAAGCGTTCCGTCAAGGGCGTCAAAGCACTCTGCAGATCAGGCCCTTCAAATACATAGACTCCGGGAAAGACAGCAGAGTGGGATGGTCCGGACCATGCGCCAATTGCTCGAGGACCTGGACCTGCCTTCCAGCATCCGTTGCCGCTTCGGAGACAATTCTTTGAAACCGTTCGGCGGACACGTTCCCCGAACACGAAAACGTCGCAAGTATCCCCTCGGGAAGGAGCAGCTTCATGGCCAAGAGGTTGATATCCTTGTAACCACGCGCCGCGCTCTCGACTTTTGAACGGGCGTTGGCAAACTTGGGTGGATCCAGAACCACCATATCGAATGTTTGCGCGCGATCCCGAAAGCCTCTCAAAACTTCGAACGCATTGCCCTCACACGATTCGCTGCCTGACGAAACCAGCCCATTCAAGTGCAGGTTCTCTTCACTCAATGCATAAGCCTCGGAAGACCCCTCGACCAGAGTGACGGAATGAGCGCCGGCTGCGGCCAAATACACCGAGAAGGCGCCCGTATAGGAAAAACAGTCTAGAATGCGCTTTCCTTCTGCATATCGCGCAACGGCTTCTCGATTAAGACGTTGGTCCAGGAAAAAGCCGGTTTTCTGACCCCGCTTGACGTCCACCCAAAAACGATGGCCGCATTCGCAAATGCACACGCGATCGGGAGGCTCCTCGCCGCGGAGCACGCCGGATTCCGCATCAACGCCTTCCAAGTCAAGGGACCAACTGTCGCCCCTTTCATAGATTCCCGCCGAGCCAAGCAGGGCCTCGAGACATTCGGCCAGCTCGTGTTTGATTCGCTGAATCCCCGCTGTGAGGGCCTGTAGGACCAGAAAATCGCCGTAACGGTCCACTACCAGGCCCGGCAGCAAATCCGCCTCCGCATTGACCAGCCGGTAGGCATCCAGATCGGGTCGATTCGCGAGCCCGGCGCGTCTTAGAATGGATGCTTCAAGCCGTTGTCGCCACCACGATCCGTCGATGAGGACATCCTCATTCCATTCCAGCAGGCGAACCTGAATTTTGGAGCGGTCGTTATAGTACCCCCATGCCAGGAAGCCGCCGTTTGCATCCAGGACTCTTACCACGCCGCCCGGTGCCGGGGAGCCTTTGGTCTGGGATACCGACCCGGAAAAAACCCAAGGATGTCGTCTTCGGACGGATTTATCTCGCCCTGGTTTTAAGACAAGATGCGCCATATCCGAGATTCACTGAAATACGCATCAGGTGATCGTGATATCGACCTTTTAAGAGTGAGCTGCCGATGCCTCGGCTCAACGTCACGAAAGAGTTTATTGGTGTGATTCATCAAAAGCACCGCTCTTCATTTTTTCTACAACGTCCTGGACCACAAGAACCGCCCCGTCTCTGCCTATGTCTTTGACCATCAGAGTGATACCCAAAATAAAAAGACTGGGCGCGATCTTGCCCATTGCTTCTTTATCGCCGCTATTGGCTATTTCTTCTATTGCCGGTGTAATTGCCCTCATTAGGATGTTGGCAACCTGCTCGTCAGGAGCTTTTTCATTCATATTCATCTCCTTTCTTCAACGGGACCGTTTTCACCTGTTCTAGCTGTAAGCGGACCGTTCCGACTCTCCTCGTCTGTTCCGTCTCCGTCCACAAGGAAAGGCCGGGGTTATCGAATCTTACAGCGCATATTTCATTCTACTTTTTTAGTTTTTCGATCATTTCCTCCACTTCTTTCGCCCCTTCCGAGTACATCTCTTCTTCATCAGGAGCCAGCTCTTTGAGAAGGCGGAGGAATTCTCCTGCATGCACACGTTCCTCGTCAGCGATGTCGCGAAGCACATCTCCGGCTAATTCATTGTCAGTGGACTCTGCAAGCTGCACGTAGAGTTGAATCGCTTCATATTCCGCCGCTATTGAATACCTGATGGCGCGAATAAGCTCTTCGTGAGTAACTTTCCGGTCTGCCGCCAAACCGGAGAAAGGGTTAGCGAATTCAGGCATCATATACCTCCCTGTCGGGTATTCGGATTTGGATCCAAGTTGGGCTTGACGGGGGCATCTTGGCCCCCGATTGCCGGCCATTTACCAGAAAAACGGACTCCGCTCCAGATTCGTTGCTCCCATGAACGATTGACTCTGGAGCCGCTCAGCATTAATTTAACATATGTATCATTCGTATCAACCAAGTAATTCTCCAAAGCGCAAACCCATCGAAGGGAGCTTACCAATGAGAAGAAGGTGTACGCCTGTGGCGTTAGTGGTAGCGTTTCTTTTGGCCGCTGCAATGATTGCTCCGACGAAGACTCTGTCGGGTAATGAAAATAAACCGAAGCTTGCGATTTTTCCCAGTCGGCTTCCGGGCATATCCGCCAACTATACCCATGTAATCATGCAAGCCGTATATGATGTATTGGATGAAACCGAACTCTTCGACCCAGTCTACTCCTATTACACCGGTAACGGTGGTTACAACCCGAAACCGATTCCCGCAAGTGTTCTGCCCGCGGATTTCCAGGCAAAAATGTGGCAAAAAAAAGGGTTCTTCTCTGATTTTGAACCCGACGCCGAAGTAATCATGAACAAAGGAAAAGAACTGGGAGTGGACGCTGTTATCCTTTATTCCATCGATATTCTCGGAGGCGGTTACGATCGGATGGCGGTATATCTCTTCAATGTTGACAAAGGAACCGTTTACTATCATCGAATAACAGACGAAATCAAACATAACTACACGGGTGAGATTTCTGAAACGACGCTCAGATCCAAGTTGAGGGACCTGAGCTACACGGTTTTCTACAAATTCTGATCACCGTTCTTATTGCTCAATCCCGGCGTCTGCGGTCATAGGAATCTCCGGCGGCAACTTGACGGACAAGGAAAGCGAAGCCCCTTCATTTCGGGGGAGCCGCCTGTATGTAAAAGTCGTTCCTGGAAGCAGCTCCAGAGGCAAATTGGGCATTGCAATACTCAGTCGGTGCTGATCCGAATTTGTGTTGTCAGGTCCACCATATTGTTTTTATCGTCACTGTCTTCCGTTTCTGAAATCACTCTGAACCGGCTGGATACGGTATTTGTGACGGATGAATCAAGGTCGCAACGCACCCAGATCTCTCCACTCGATCGAGCCGGAAAGGTTCCCAAGTCTACAATCGACTCAACGGGTTTCCAACTTTCTCCCCGGTCCGTTGATATTCTTGGATTTCGAAGGGGTTCTGGAAGCAATAGTTCTAATTTGGTTCTACGGGCGTCGGAGGGACCCGCGTTCAGAACGGCCATCCGGTATGTAATATTTTCCCCGGTTGTCGCCATTTCAGGCTGGTCTTTTTGAACGATCGACAAGTCCGATCGCGTCAACACCTCCGTACGAACCAGTCCGGCCTTGTTGTTGTCCGGATTTGGGTCCCGCGTTTTCGACTCGACGCCGGCGGTATTCATGATGAGTCCGGACGAAGACGGATCCGTCCACCCTAAAATCAAAACCTGCTTATCGCTTCCTGCATTGATCGTTTCAAGATTAAGCCTCCCTTGCCAAAGATTCCAGGTCGTTCCGCCGTCTATCGAATATCTGGGTTTTTGAAGTTCTTTAGGCAATTCGTCCGAAATCACTACGCCTCGGGCCTCTGACGGCCCTTTGTTTCGGACCGTAGCCGTAAAAGTAAGTTGGCTTCCCGCGATCACCGGGTCCGGCGAATCCGTAAGAGTCATCGCCAAGTCGGCCAGTGTTTCCACTTTTCCGATGGTGATTTTTATGATGTTATTTGAGGCGTCGGGGTCGGAGGTTGCCGTTTCCACATGAGCGGTGATCGTTATGGCTGTCTTGGCCGACGGGGATACCTTTCCGCGTAGACGAACGCGTTGCGAGCTTCCGGCGGGGAATGTCCCTAAATTCAACGGAGTCTCCCATCGCTGCCATTCTCCTTCGGCCTCATTCAGAAATTCCAGATCCGTTAGTTGCGGGCTCGGGTCTCGCCTGAGCACAACTTCCGCGGCATCCGAGGGGCCGGTATTGTTCACTCCGAGAGAAAACAGGATGTCTTCGCCGGCTACAACGGAGTCCGGGATATCCGCTGTTGCGATCACGACGTCTGATACCTGTATGATCTTCGTGACGACATCTCCGGACGCGTTGTTCGAGATATCCGGATCCGTGGAATCCGACCTCACTTTGGCGCGGGCGACAATTCTGCCCGTACCAGAAGGCGACACGTTGCCGCGAATAAGCGCCTTCTTGGAGCCTCCCGCCGAAATGACTCCAAATATGGCGGATCCCTTCCATGTATTCCAGGTAGCTCCATCATCTATCGAGTATTCTTGATGTTGAAGCCTTGGGGAGGGCGCGCTTTCGACGGTCACGTTCGCTGCATCGGATGGCCCCGCGTTCTTAACCACAATCTGGTATAACAACTGAACCCCCGCGATCACCGGATCCGGGGTGCTCTGCTTGACAATCGAGAGATCCGCTAACCGGGTTACTTTGTCCTGCACGCGGGTCCGGTTGTTCCCCTTCACAGGATCCTCGGTAATCGTTTTCACCTCCCATAAACTGTCCACATCCTCGGAAGCTGATGTTGCAAGACTCCCGCGCACTAAGACCCTCCTTATTTCTCCGGCGGGAATTAGACCGAGTTTCAGAGGCTCCTGCAAGTCCGTCCAAATGGTTCCTTCATCCAAAGAAACAGTCAACGATCCCAAAGCGTTGGAAATCTTAGCCGACAATGTCACTTCTTTGGCACTGGAGGGTCCGTTGTTCCGGACGTAAACCGAAAATGTGAACCTTTCCCCGGCAACGGCGATCTGCCTCGACTCTTCCTGAGAAATCCCGAGGTCCGCCATTGTCAGGACCGGACTGTTCAACTCAAAACGATTATTCTTTATAACCGGATCGGTTGTATCTGAATGCAATTCCGCGGTTGTGCTGATTGAAGCCTCCGCCGAAGAGTCCAGCTGTCCTCGAAAGAGAATGGTCTTGCTGTCTTTGGTTCGGATTTTGTCAAAATTCAGTGTTCCCTTCCAAGATTTCCATTCACTGCCTCCATTCAAAGAGAAGCGAAGGTCTACAAGCTGGGACGCCGGATTAATGGCGAGAGCGACATCTTGCGCGTCCGAGGGGCCCTGGTTCTTTAAGGTGAATGAATAAGTCACCTCGCGACCCGCCGTAATTTCTTCCGTCGAGATCCGTCCATCCAGGCTCACATCAGCCCTTGTCGTCACCTCAGTCACGAGTCGTCCGCTGGAATTGTCGGCAGCATTGATCTCCTTGGTGTCGGATCGCACGATCGCCGTACTTGCAATATAGTTCTTGGCCGAAGAGGCCAGTGTTGCTCGTAGCTGAATTTTCTTGGAATCTCCTGAAGGAATATTTCCCAACTCCTGGACCCCACTCCATTTTTGCCAGTTCAATCCTCCATCAATCGAATATTCCGGAGAACGAAATTCAGAAGTCGGCAGGTCCTCGACCTGCACCTGGACTGCATCCGAAGGCCCGGCATTCGACACCGTGATCGTATAAGCGATTTGCTCTCCGGCTATAACAGGTTCGGAGGGACCTGACTTGCTGATCGAAAGGTCTGAAAGGGTTTCCACTTCGGTCCTGGAGACAGCCTTATTGTCCGCTGTATTGGGATCCACTCTGTTGCTGCTGAAAGCCCGGACCGAGCTGATCAGTTCGGCAGAGGTCGAAGGACCCACCGAGCCCCTGATTTGCACTATTCTTGAAGCGCCTGCAGCAATGGGGCCCAGAGACAGGGTTCCTTTCAATGGATCCCAGGTCGCGCCGCCATCCAGAGAAATCTCAGGCTCTCCGAGATCCACCGACATTTTTCCCTTCAGAGTGACATCCTCCGGCTCCGTCGGACCGGAATTGTACACGGTGATTTCATAGATCAGCTTTTCTCCTCCACCTGCGGTAATAGGACTCGGAGACGCGGTCAACGCCAGTTTGATGTCCGCCTGTTCGGTTACGTTCTTGAACCAAAAAACCGGAGAGAATCCCCAGGACCAGGCATGTGCCGAGAGGGCGTCCAAACTGCCTTCTCCATCCAGATCCGCGGCGATAACCGCTGTCGCTCCCTGGGAACCTCCATCAAACAACAAGTGACCGGACCACATCCCGCCCTTTCCATCAACATTCTCGTACCACCATATGTCATCCTTCAACCAACCGGCAACGAGCACGTCCGGATCTCCATCGGAGTCGGAGTCAGCCACAAAGATACACGTGGGACCCCCGCTCTGATTCCCTTGAGCAATCGTCCTCGCTTGCCATTTGGCGCCATCTCCCCCAACATTCTCGTACCAGACGATTTTTTCAACGGTGTACAACGCAGCCACGACGTCCATGTCGCCGTCTTCATCCATATCGGCTACAAAGACCGACTTGGGTCCCTGGGCTTCCGCGGTGTCGATGGATTTGAATCGCCATTGTTTTCCTTTACCGTCCGCATTCTCGAACCATACAATTTCATCCCCGTCATACAGGCCCGCAACGACGTCCATGTCGCCGTCACCGTCCATGTCCGCGGCATAAACGGCGTCCACACCGGTTGAGAGTGTGTAGATAGCGTGAACCGTAAAAGAAGGTGGAGATGCTCCGTCGTTCTCGAGCCAGGATACGGATCGTTTTCTCGCGGAAGCAACGACCACGTCGACATCCCCGTCCCCGTCCATGTCCGCCATGGAAAGGGCGCTGAGTTGCCCTCCCTCGTCGGCAATCGCCATCGGTTGCCACGACCGGCCCTTGTCCTCATTTCGAATCCAATAAGAGCTATCGCTTTCCGGCACTGCAATGAAAATATCCGGGGAACGATCACCATCCACGTCCCTGGCCACAATCGCCGCTATCATGCCGGAGCCCTGATATACGTAATGGGTTTTCCAGGAGGAGCCGTCCCCCTTGGTGTTTTCATGCCAATAGACGTATCCCCAACCCGTTGCGGATACCACGTCCTGATCCCCATCACCGTCAATATCCACGGTTGCAAGGCACTCCTGAGTATCGAATTGTTTGGAATATATGGTGACTTCTTCTGAGAATTCCGCTTTAGCGAAAGAGGACACACAGGTGCTTACCAGAAAACCCGAGACAATGATCGTCCAGGCCGGAAACCGGAGCTTCGGACCATAACCCTTTTCCCTCTTACGATCAAAACGGAAGCCATATGTGTAATAAAGGATTCGGCTTCCTAATGCGTTCCATACGGATATCAAAACGTTCACTTGGAATCCTTTCTGCCCCCAAGGTTGCACTAACACCGGATAAACTTCAAGAACTGCGTTAGGGCACGATCGCAGGATTCTCTTCTTGCCGGGAGTTCACCCGCCGCTCTAGACATTTGAGACAGCTTTCTCCTCTGCGGCGGGTAAGCGGCGTCACCGGCGATGATTTCAAGATGATTTCAATTGGATCGATTTTACAGTAGAGGATAAAAGAATTCAGTATCTTTTGGAAGGGAAGAACGGAACCAAGTTACCATGACCGGCGAAAAGCGCAGCATCGAACCCGACTTTCAGCCATTATCAAGACTGAAAAGGGCAGTGGAATCGTTTTGTGAGGAACGAACGAAAGCCATTGCCCGGAAAGACGGAACATGGACACAGCGGTATGAGATCAAAGAGTCCTTACCTTTCTACATTCCCCCGTAGTCGCCCATGCCACCTTGTCCGATCCTCTGAAACATGACCATCTTCCGAACCGTCTTGCCGGCATCGACCGTCACAGCGAGGATCTCTTCTTTGCTTCCGATAGATACCCTGATCCAGTATCTTCCCACAGGCATTTTCGGATTGATGTAAGGAGTTGTTCCCAGACGCTTCCAATCCGAACTGAGACCGTATGGCGCAAGCCATTTCTTGGAACGATCGATCATGTGCACCGCCGCATTGGAGGGACTCGAGCCGATTACCATCACGCCGACCTCCTGCAAATCCTGCTGCGTTTCCGAACCATCCGTATTCGATTGTGCGGTCCATTGCACCGGGGTTTCAGAGGCCGCAGGAGAAGTCTTTGGAGTTTGTTCCGGCAGACGACGCTCGACCATCGGCTGCTCGACGAGTGCGGCGAGCGCAGGCTGTTGTGCTTGTGCAGACTGCTTCTTATCGGACAAATCATTGGCCAGGCTGAACACGGTTTGCTCCAGGTCACCCAACGATTGTGCTTTTCCTTGTAGGTATTTCAAAATGGTGCCGGTTGTCGTATCGATCATGCGCACTGAAATGTAGATGGGCAAGCGTTCGTCCAGACGAACCACACTACCCATGATGATGGCTTCGACGCCGTATAAATTACCCACCTTGGCCGCGGTTTTCGGATCGATGAGCCCCGTCTGACTCATGGCTTGTTCACTCAGGACCTGGTCCAGCGATAAGCGCTCTTTCACGTCAAATTGGTCGTTTTGTACCAGCGCCGCTGTGAACCAATTGGCTACAATGGCTCCTGCATCCGGAATAGCGATTTTACCTTGAATGTCAAACTTGACGGTGGCGACCTTGAGTTTTCCTTTACCCGGTGTCGCGCCCATTGCTACGAGTCCTGTCAGTAGCACACAGAAAAAAAGAATAACTGCGCAAATAAAAGGGCCGGCCCTCTGCACATGCCCGCCCATTGTTTTTTTAGACAAGGCGTGTTTCGCTTTTTGAATATTACTGCCCATACATAATCCCTCCGGCGTTTTTCTCTTCCTCGCCTTGTACCTCTTCATCCGACTATAAAAACCCACCTTTTGCTAGAAAGTAACCGCTCATCAATGCGTCCGCAAGTAGCAAAATATTCGGTTACACGCAAAATTCAAGATCGCTTTCCGCAAACCTGTAAGCCGAACTCGAAGTCCTCAGGATCGAACCGATCCGTCTGAGCAACCTCAGGTCGGTCCGGAAGTGCAAAGCGATTCTTCTTCACGTCCTTCCACATGAGCACTCGAATCCTCCGAATAGGCGCACAGGTGCTCCGAATGAGGTTGGTGGTGTCCGCCATGCATCAGCAAGTTCTTCAGCTTTCGAAAAACCGGCTTAACGGAAAGACTAAGCAATACAACGGCTCCCAGCATGCGAGCCCAGCTTGGTACGATTTCGGCGGCCTTCCCGACCACGGCTTGCGCCGACAACCCCAATGAAAGGTAGATCCGGTCTACAGCCAGACCGCAAAGAACCGCGAGGACCGAAAGGGTGATCAAGTAAATGGCAGTAGCCCTTTTCCCCAAGACCCCCAGTAGCACGGTCAAGGAGGTGACATTGGTGGCGGGGCCTGCCAGCAAAAACACGAGAGCCGCGCCGGGGCTGACACCCTTGAGTATAAGGGCGGCTGCAATGGGCGTTGAAGCGGTAGCGCAGATGTAAATGGGAATTCCCATCGCCACCATAAGCAG
>Ga0068714_10006359_pt1 | contig 12067 bp, 13 predicted proteins | sample MTBNYHSulfiMetaG_FD_62988 | JGI IMG/M metagenome (GOLD analysis project Ga0068714, IMG submission 62988) | Enrichment culture microbial communities from rom New York Harbor, USA that are MTBE-degrading - MTBE-NYH (New York Harbor Sulfidogenic)... | ecosystem: Environmental > Aquatic > Marine >... | reverse complement strand
AGGTCGGCGGCGACGGGGTCGTCGCTGCTCGCGCCGCTCGCCTTCACGGTGATCGGGGACTGCATGAGCGCCTGTGCCTGCGGATCGCTCGCCTCGCTCGGGTCGCCCTCGACCTTGATCGACAGGTCGACGTTGAACGACGCGCTCGCGATGTCCTGCATGGCTTGCTCGCTCTGGGCGACGATCTCCTCCGCCGTCAGCTCGGCGACCTGCGGCGCTTCGGCCGCCGGCTCTTCGCCGTCGCCGCCGCACCCGGCCGCAAAGGCGAGGACGGCGGCCAGCGCCAGGAGCGCCATCAGTAGGGTCGTGAGTCTCGTGCGGTGCATCGTCTCTCCTCCGTCTCTCAGGGGCAGCTGCGCGTTCGTCTGCCGCCGGCGGGCGGCCAGATGTGTTTATCGTCCCCGGTTCGGGCGCACTTGAGCCGTCGCTGCAGGCGCCACGGACCTCTTCGCCAGGGACCCGCCGGCGCCTGCCGGCCCGGGCGGGCGACCGCGCGGGCGCCGCCCCCCCGTCAAGCCCGGCGGCGAGGCGACACGACGACCGCGCGGAAGGGCTCGTTGCCCTCGGACACGGTCTCGACGCGCGGGTGGTCCTTCAGGTACAGGTGGATGACCTTGCGCTCGGCGGCCGACATCGGCTTGAGCGTCACGGCCGCGTTGTCGCGAGCGACACGCGTCGCGGTGCGTTCGGCGAGCGCCCTGAGGATGCTCTCACGGCGCACGCGGTAGCCCTCGGCGTCGACGACGACCTGCCTCCGCTGGCGACGGTCGCCGTTGACCACGATCGCGGCGACGTACTGCAGCGCGTCGATCGTGGAGCCGTGCCGGCCGATCAGCAGGCCGAGGTCGTCGCCGCTGATGTCGGCGCGCACGCCGTCGAGCGTCTCCGCGGCCTCGACCCCGGCGGCGATACCCATCAGCTCGAGGGTCTGCTCGAGGAAGCCCCTCAGCCGCTCGACGGCCTCGGCGCCGTCGTCGTCGCCTTCGGCGCCGGCCGGTGCGGAGGCCGCCGCGGGCCGCAGGTGAGCCTCCACCTGGGCCTGGCTCTTGCCGCGCCCGAAGAAGCCGCCGCGGCTGCCCTCTTCGAGAGTGACGAACTCGACGTCGGACTCGTCGAAGGAGGGCACCACCTTGCGGAGCTGGGCGATCGCCGTGCGGCGCGCCTCTTCGACCGTCGACCCCGCGGCCACGGTCGCGAAATCAGTCTCGTCGTCCTCGACCGCTTCGTCGGGGAGATAGTCCTCGTCCACGCGACCCTCCGCCTCGAACGCCGGTCAGCTGCCTTGCGGCTCGCCGCCGCTCGGTTGTGCACTCCCGGCGGGGCCGGCCTTGCCGCCGGACGATCGCTTGGCCCCGCCCTGGCCGCCGCCGGACGGCTGCTTGCCTCCGCCCTTGGCCTGCTGGCCGGTCTTGCGCTGCTGACCGCCCTTGGCCTGCTGGCCGGTCTTGCGCTGCTGGCCGGTCTTGCTCTGCTGGCCACCCTTGCTCTGCTGGCCACCCTTCGCGGGTCGCCCGCCCTTGGCCGGCTGCCCACCCTTGCGCGCGGCGCCCTTGCCGCCGGGCTTACCCGCCGCAGTCTTGCCGCCCGCGGTCTTGCCGCTCGACTTCGACTCCAGCATCTCGTCGCGCTGGCGGGTGCGCTGGTCCTGCGCCGCCATCATCGACTCCATGAAACGGCTGCGCTTCGGCGGCTTGCCGCCGGCCTTCGCCGTGACCGGCGCGAGCTGGCGGATGATGAGCTGCTGCCCGATCGTCCACAGGTTGGTGGTGATCCAGTAGAGGAAGAGACCGGCGGGGAAGTTGATCAGGATGACGACGAAGATGAAGGGCATGGCCCGCATCATCCACTTCTGCCGCGGGTCTGACATGGTCGTCAGGGTGAGCTCGGTCGAGATGAGCTGGGTGACCACGTAGATGACGAGCAGGACGGTGTTCGGGTCGCCGAGGCTGTCGATCCAGAGGAAGCTCGCGGCATTGATCTCCTCGGTGCCCCGGATGGCGTAGTAGAGGCTGATGAACACCGGCAGCTGCAGCAGCAGCGGCAGACAGGAGGCGAACGGGTTGACGTGGTGCTCCTGGTAGAGCTTCATCGTCTCCGCCTGGAGCTTGGCCCGGTCGTCCTTGTACTTCTTCTGCAGCTCCTTGATCTTGGGCTGCACGACCTGCATCGACTGCGCGCTGCGGTACTGCTTCCAGGTCAGGGGGAACAGGAAGAGCCGGACGATGATCGTCAGGACGATGATCGACAGCCCCCAGGCGACCTCTTCGAGGCTCGCCGGCATGAGGCCGTGGATGCTCGTCAAGGCCCAGTGGAGCAGGTCGACCAGCTGGCTGATGATCGGTACAGAGCTCAAGAAGGCACTCCGGTGTGGAGAAGGTCGTCAGTCATGGCGCGGCGGCACCGGGTCGAGGCCGCCGTCGTTGAACGGGTTGCAGCGCAGCACGCGCCAGGCGGCCATGCCGCTGCCGCGCAAGGCCCCGTGAACGCGCATGGCCTCGATGGCGTAGCTCGAACAGCTCGGGTAGAAGCGGCAGCGCGGGCCGACGAGAGGCGAGATCACGACCTGGTACACGCGCACCAAGGCGATGAGGACCCTGCTCACGACGAGGCCTCCGCGGGCGACCCCACGAGGAGGCCGGCACGCTCGAGGAGGTCGCGGACGGCCGCAGTCACGAGCCCCTTCTCGCCCTCCTGCTGGCGGGCGACGAGCTCGAGGACCTGCGGGCGCGCGATGAACACCACGTCGTACTCCCTTGACACGTGCGGCTCATGGGCGGCGAACGCCTCGCGCAACAAGCGCTTGACGCGGTTGCGCACGACGGCGCCGCCCAGCTTCTTCGACACGGACAACCCCAGCCGCGGACCTTCGGCGGGCGCGCCCTCGGCGCGCTTGAAGGCGTACAGCACGAGGTGCCGTGAAGCCGTCGAGCTCCCTTGCCGGTAGATGCGCTGGAAGTCGGAGGAGCGCGACAGGCGCGAGCGCTTGGCGTTCATCGGCCGGGCTCAGGCCGAGAGACGCTTGCGCCCCTTCTGCCGCCGCCGCTTGATGACCGCCCGACCCGCCCGCGTGCTCATGCGCTGCCGGAACCCGTGGGTCTTCTTGCGCTTGCGGGTGTTCGGCTGATACGTCCTCTTCACGACTGCCTCACTCGTTTGCCGCTCTGCAGAACGACGAGTATAGCGGCGTCGCCGAGCATGGGTCAACGCGGCCCCCGCGCACGCCTCACTAAGCACATGGCCGCCTTGTGCCGACATACGGGAGAGACGGCCAGCGGACCGTGGTGAGGATGCTGCTCGAAGGACAGATACGGCGCTTCAATCTGGCGGGGATCCTGCAGTACCTGGCGCAGGTCGGCTGCACCGGGGTGCTCGAGGTGCGCGACTTCGAGGAGTACGGCTTCATCTACCTCGTCAAGGGCAGGGTCGAGGGCATCTCGCTGCCGATCACCGACGAGAAGCTGGGCAGCCGTCTCGTACGGGCCGGCTGCCTCTCCGAACAGCAGCTCGCCGAGGCGCTCATGGAGGACGCCGGCCTCTCCCATGACCAGCGCCGCGCCAAGCCTCTCGGGCAGCGGCTGATCGAGCGCGGCGTGACCGACGAGGCGACCATCCGCGGCATCATGGCCAAGCAGACCATGGACCAGGTCTTCGAGCTCGCCCACTGGCGCCACGGCGTCTTCCTCTACGACGAGCCCGAGGTCATGCCCCACTTCCAGGTGGCGATCCAGGGCAACGTGCAGGAGTTGCTGCTCGACGCCTACCGGCGCATCGACGAGGGCGAGCGGGCGCGCAAGGCCGCCGCTGCGGTGGAGGAGGTCTGCTACGCGTGTCCGCTCACCGGCGAGTGCAACGACAAGATCCGCGCCCGCTACCTGAAGAGGGACGTCTGCCTGTGGCGCGAGATGGGTGCCGTGCTCGACGACAGCTACGAACGCCTCAAGGACGCCCGCCAGCTCTACCGCTCCAGACAGGACGACCAGAGCAAGATCCTCGACGCCTCGCTCGACGCGGACTGACCGCGGCGCTGCCTGATCGCCCGTCGCAGTGCGCCCCGCTGCTCCGGAGGCCCGCGCCGCCGAAGCGGCTCGCGCCCGCGGTCGGCGGCCGTCACCCGGACTTACCGTCGGGTCGGCGCCTGCCCGCGACCCGCGGCCGGGCTCAGCGCTCGAGCCGCCGCAAGGCGAGCTGACCGCAGGCCGCTTCGATCTCTCCGCCGGGCGAGCGTCGCACGGTGCAGCGCACGCCGGCGGCGACAAAGCGCCTGCGCAGGCTCTCCACCTCGTCCCGCGTCGGCGCCCTGAACCCGCCGCCGGCCTCGTTGAACGGGATCAGGTTCAGGTGGTAGAGGGGTCGCCGCAAGCGTGACGCGGCGGCGGCGACCTGCTCCTCGCCGTCGTTGACTCCCGGCAGCACGACCCACTCGAAGAAGAGCTTGCGCCGGGTCGCGCGCACGTGACGCGCGCAGGCGGCGAAGACGACGTCGAGCCCGAAGCGCCGGTTCAAGGGTACGAGGCGGTCGCGCAGGTCATCGGTCGCCGCGTGGAGGCTGACCGCGAGGTTGACCTGCGGCGCCTCGCGGCTCAGCCGCTCGATGCCGGGCACCACACCGACGGTGGAGATCGAGAGGGCACGAGCGGCGAGCGCGAAGCCCTCGGGGTCGTTGAGCAGGCCGCAGGCGCGCAAGGTCTCGTCGGCGTTGAGGAGCGGCTCGCCCATGCCCATGAAGACCACGTTGGTGACGCGCCGGCCCTCGGGGCGCAGCAGCCGGGCCCAGTGGAGTACCTGGTCCATCATCTCCTCGGCGCTCAGCTGGCGCGTGAAGCCCAGCCGCCCGGACGAGCAGAACGGGCACCCGACCGCACACCCCACCTGCGAGGACACGCAGACGGTGGCTCGCCGCGGGTAGCGCAGCAGCACGGCCTCGACACCGTGCCCGTCGCGCGTGGCGAAGAGCGTCTTCTCGGTGTCGCCCGCCGGAGAGCGCCAGTCCTCGACCGGCTCGAGCGTGCGCGGGGTCAGACGCGCGCCCAGGGAGGCACGCAGGGCGCGCGGCAGGACCGTCATCTCCTCGAAGTCGACGGCCAGCCCCTGCGTGAGCGCCTGGTAGACCTGCCGCGCCCGGTATGACGCCGCGCCGAGCTCGGCGACGGCGGTCTCGATCTCGGAGCGCGCGATCACGGTCGCGATTGTACCGCGCCGGCAGGGAATAGTGAGCGTGGCGCGAAGCTAGCTGGACGGAGGCCACGACGGAGGTCGAGGGCGACACATGAGCACGCTGCCCATCATCATCGCGATCGCGGCCGCGGCTACCGTCGCCCTGCTGGTGCTCGTGGCCGTCTTCGTCTCGCGACGCCGCAAGGCTGCAGCGTCGGACGACGGACCCGGCGAGTCGTTCCTCGGCTCGCGCCCCCAGGACACCTTCGCCGGGCTCGGCGAGCCGGAGACCGCCGCGGGGGCCGACGACGAGTTCCGCCTCGACTGGGGCCACGCCGGCGAGGACGTCGCGGTCGCCGACGCGCCTGTCGCCGCGAGCGGCGCGGCCACGACGGCGCAGGAGGAAGAGCCGGCACGCCTGATCGAGGACGAAGCGGCGGCAGAGCATGAAGCGCCGGGCGAGGACGGCGGCAAGCCGTCGACCGCGGGCGAGCACGAGGAGCCGGCCGGCGGCGGCGGACCGGCGGCCGCGGCGGCAGACGAAGCGGCTGCCGAGGCCACAGAGGAGACCACGGACGCGACCGAGGGCGCGGCTGCCGTCGAGGCCGACGACGTGAAAGGGGCGCAAGCCGACGTCCACGAAGCGGGGACCGAAGCAGAAGCCGCGACGGAGGCTCGGACTGCCGTTGACGAAGCGGGGGCCGAGACTGAAGACTTGACGGAGGCGACGATCGGCGAGCGAGAGATCGTCGCCGAGGCCGAGCTCACGACCGAGGCACCGGAGGCGGCACCGGGCCCAGGCCCGGCAGAGCCACCGGTGCCCCGCATGGTCCCCCTCTCCCGCATCATCGTCACCACGAGCCGGAAGATGGTCGACCTCGATGACCCCGAGGTGCGCCGCATGCTCACCGAGCTGGTGCGCTACGAGATCGACCAGGCGTCCGAGTTCTCCGCTGCGGGCCAGACGGTCGACGCGATCCTGCAGCTCACCGAGGCCGAGAAGATCAGCCGCACGCTCGGCATGGACGAGACGGCCGCGCGCATCAAGACGATGATGTGCGAGCTGCAGGACTGACGCAGACCGGCCGCCCGGCGCCGCTGGTTCGTCAGGCTCCGGAGCGGCGCCGGTACTCTGCCGCGCAGCCCCACCGAGCCCGGCGCCGCTAGTTCGTCAGGCTCTGGAGCGGCGCCGGTACTCTGCCGCGCAGCCCCACCGAGCCCGGCGCCGCTAATTCGTCAGGCTCTGGAGCGGCGCAGGTATGCGCCCGCCGCGCCCCACGAAGGCGTCGTTGCCGGCCGCGCTGACCGGCATGACCGGGGCCTCACCGAAGAGGCCGCCGAGCTTCACCCACTCGCCCACCTGCTTGCCGTAGGCGGGAATGAGCCGGGCGCCCGTCGTCTTCGAGTTGATCATGCCGATCGCCATGACGTCGGCGATCATGCCGGCGAGGGCGTTGCGGCTGATGTCGCCGGGCACGACGATCATGTCGAGCCCGAGCGAGCACACGGCGGTCATGGCCTCGAGTTTCTCGATGGTGAGTGCCCCGCTCGCGGCGGCGCGCGCCATCGCGGCGTCTTCGCTCACGGGGATGAAGGCACCCGAGAGCCCGCCGGTGGACGAGGTGGCCATCGTGCCGCCCTTCTTGACGGCGTCGTTCAGCATGGCGAGCGCCGCCGTCGTGCCGGGCGCGCCCGGCTGCTCGAGGCCCATGGCCTGGAGGATCTCGGCGATCGAGTCACCGACCGCGGGGGTCGGCGCCAGCGAGAGGTCGATGATGCCCATCTGCGCGTCGAGCATCTGCGACGCCTCGCGGGCGACGAGCTCGCCGACGCGGGTGATCTTGAACGTCGTGCGTTTGATCAGGTCGGCGAGCTCGATGAGCGAGGCGTCCGGGTGGTTCGCGACCATGGTCCGCACCACCCCGGGCCCCGAGATCGCCACGTTGATGCTGACCTCGGGCTCGCCGCTGCCGTGCAGGGCGCCCGCCATGAACGGGTTGTCCTCGGGCACGTTGCAGAACACGACGAGCTTGGCGCAGCCGATCGAGTCGTGTGTCGCCGTTCGCTTGGCGAGCGCAAGCACGACGTCGGCCATGCGCACCACGGCGTCCATGTTGATGCCGGCGCGGGTCGAGGCGACGTTGACCGACGAGCAGACGCGGCGGGTGCCGCCGATCGCCTCGGGGATCGCCTCGATCAGCGCCGCATCGCTCCTCGTGAAGCCCTTCTGCACGAGGGCGCTGAAGCCGCCGATGAAGTCGATGCCGACCTCTTCGGCGGCCGCATCGAGCGCGTGCGCGACCTCGACGAGGTCGGCAGGGTCGTCGCTGCCCACGACCTCGGCGATCGGGGTCAGCGAGACGCGGCGGTTGACGATGGGGATGCCGTACTTCTCCTGCAGCTCGTGGGCGACGTCGACCAGGCGGCCGGCGCGGCGCACGACCTTGGCGTGGATGCGCTCGGCCGTGCGGCGCGCCTCGCGGTCGGCGCAGTCATCGAGCGAGATGCCCATCGTGATGGCGCGCACGTCGAGGTTCTCCGAGCGGATCATGCTGACGGTCTCGAGGATCTCCTCGGCGGTGATGAAGACCACGCGGTCGCCCCTCAGACGCGGTGCATGAAGCGGAAGATGTTCTCGTGCTGCACGTGGATCTGCAGACCGATGCGCTCGCCCGTCGCCTCGAGCGCCTCCTTGAGCTGTGCCATCGTCGTCTCGCTCTGGTCGAACGAGACGAACATGATCATCGTGAACATGCCGTTGGCGACGGTCTGGCTCACGTCGTCGATGTTGGCGTCCTGCTCGGCGATGGTCGTGGCGACCTGGGCCAGCAGCCCGTGGCTGTCGGGGCCCAGGGCAGTGACGATGACCGTGGTCCGCATGCGAGGCTCCAGTCGAGGAAACGGGGGCGAAGTATACTATAGGCGACCCGCGATCACGCTCGCCCCCGGCCCTCGACCCGCCACCCGCCTCCAGGACACACTTGACGCCTGCGACCTACTCAGACCCGATGGCTGCCGCCGACTCTGGGGGGGCTCCCGCCCCCGATGCGGAGCCGGCAGCCGCCTTCCCCGCGACGCCGGCGGCCTCGAACGAGGCGGAGCAGGGGGACGCGCCGACGGGAGTGGCCGCGCGACCGTCGTGGCTCGCGCGGCTCGACGAAGCCGACCGCCGCGCCTCGCGGCGCGTCGCCGTCGTCTGGCCGCACCCGGCCTGGTTCACGCGGCCCCTCGGCCTCGTCTCGCGCTCGGCGAACCACGGCATCGTGTGGTACGCCCTCAGCCTGCTGCCGTGGCTGGCCGGCCACGCGCGGCCTCTCGCCGCCTACCTCTATGTCGCCGTGCCGGTCACCCTTGTCGAGGTGCTGGGCTTCGGCATCAAGAGCGTCGTCCGCCGGCGGCGGCCCACGGTGGCCGACCCCGGCCTGCCGGAGCAGATCCGCCGGCCGATCACGCCGTCCTTCCCTTCCTCGCACGCCGGCATGGCCGTCGTCGGCACCATGACCATGGGCGTCATGTACACGGCCTGGGTGCCGCCGCTCCTCGCCCTCACCGCGGTGCTGTGCTTCAGTCGCGTCTACCTCGGCGTGCACTACCTCGGCGATGTCGCCGGGGGCCTCGTCTGGGGGCTCGCCTTCGGCATCGCCACCCTGTGGCTCGTCGGGCCGCCGCTGTGAGCGGGCGTGCCTGCACCACGCCGTCCGCCGGCTGCTACGGCCCGCGCACCCGCCTCAGGGTGCCGGCGCTGCTCGCCCTGGCCCTGCTCGCCCTGGCGCTGCTCGCCCTGGCCCTGCCGATCGCAGCCGGTGGCTGCAGCCAGCCTTCGTACGACTCGCGCGCGTCCCAGGACGTCGCGGCCTCCGACCACGGCCTCCTCGCCGCGACCGAGACCGTCCAGTTCGCGCGCCGCGTCGGCCCTCGCCCGACGGGCAGCTGGGGCGATATCGAAGCCCGGGCCTTCGTCACTCTCGCCTTCCAGCAGCTCGGCTACGCGACGCGGGCGCAGGAGTTCCTCGTCGGAGACCCTGCCGACCACCTGCTCTCGGCCAACATCATCGTGACGAAGGAGGGGACCTCGGGCACGACGCTGGTCGTCGGGGCGCACTACGACACGCCGCCGGGGTCGCAGGGCGCCACGGACAACGCCACCGGCATCGGCCTGCTGCTCGAGATGGCCGGCCGCCTCCGCGAGGTAGAGACCCCGAGCACGATCGTCTTCGTCGCCTTCGGCGCTCACTGGCAGCAGGCGGCCGGGGCCTCGTTCTTCGTCGAGAGCCTCGAGGACTTCGAGCGCGACGCCCTGCTCGGCCTGGTCGACCTCGACTCGGTCGGCGGCGGCGCCGAGCTTATCGCCTACGGACCCGAGAACGGTGCAACGTGGCTGCGGAGCGCGCTGGCGATCGCCGCCGAGCGCAGTGGCGTGCCGCTGACCGAGGCCGTCGACGCGACCGGCGGCGAGCACGGCGCCTTCGCCGCGGCCGAGATCCCGTACGCGGGGCTCGTGAGTGCCGACACCGTCGCCGACGGACGAGTCGACGCAGAGCGGCCCACCGCCGTCGCCGGCACCCCCCGCGACACCGTGCGCCGCCTGCTCGGCGGTGACACGGGACTGCTCGAGCGGCAGCTCGGCGACGGGGCGCGCCTGCTCGAGGAACTGCTGACCAGCACACTGGAGCCGCCGACATGAGACTCGGGATCGTCGGGCTGCCGAACGTGGGCAAGACCACGCTCTTCAACGCCCTGACCCACGGCCACGCCGCCGCCACTGCCTACGCGTACACCTCAGCCGAGTCGAACCGCGGCGTCGTCAGCGTGCCCGACGACCGGCTCGACCGGCTGGACGAGGTCCTGCAGACCCCCAAGAAGGTCTACGCCACGATCGACGTCGTCGACATCCCCGGGCTCGCCGAGGGCGCTTCGCAGGGCGAGGGTCTCGGGGCGCGCTTCGTCGCCGACATCCGCGGCGTCGACGCCGTCGCCCACGTCGTGCGCTGCTATCAGCACCCCGAGATCGCCGGCGCCGACGGCGCCGTCGACCCTCGCGCCGACGTCGAGCTGGTCGAGACCGAGCTCGTGCTCAGCGACCTCGAGCTGGTCGAACGGCGCATGGAGAAGGCGGTCAAGGCCGCACGCAGCGGGGACAAGGCGGCCCAGAGGGAGCTGGCGACCCTGGAGGGGCTCACCGCCGCCCTGCGCGACGGCACCCGGGCGCGCGACGTCGCCCGCGAGCGCGAGGACGAGGCGCTGTACCGCGAGCTCGCCCTGGTGAGCGACCGCCCCGCGCTCTTCGTGCTCAACATCGACGACGAGGCGACTCCCGACGGAGCCATGGAGGAGCACGCCGCCTTCGTCGCCTGGGCGCGGGCGCGCGGCGACGACGTGGTCGCCGTCGCCGCGCGCCTCGAGGCCGAGCTCGCCGACCTCGACCCCGACGAGGCCGACGCCTTCCGCACCGAGCTCGGCGTGGTCGCCGGCGCCGTCGAGGTCGTCCTTCGCGCCGCCTACGACGTGCTCGGCTACCTCACCTTCTTCACCGGCGACTTCAAGTCGAGCGAGTCCCGCGCCTGGCAACTCCCGCAGGGCTGGACGGCCCGCCAGGCCGCGGGCCGCATCCACTCCGACATCGAGCGCGGCTTCGTGCGTGCCCAGGTCGTGCAGATAGACGACCTCCTGGCCTGCGGCTCGTTCGCCGCGGCGCGCGAGAAGGCCCTGCTCCGCACCGAGGGCAAGGACTACGTCGTCCGCGACGGCGACGTGATCCACTTCATGCACACGGCCTGAGCGCCGAGCCGACGGAGCGCGGCCGGCCTGCCGCCGCCGCAGCCGGCGGACGCGCGGCGCGGCGGGAGCGCCCGCCGCGCGGCCGGCTCGGGGCTCCAGGGCTGAACGAGCGAGGGGCGGCCGGTGGCAGAGCCACCGGCCGCCCCTCGCGGACGTTCGGATGGGCCTTGGTCAGGCGCTCTTCACCTTGGTCCAGGCCATCTGATAGGCGGCGGCGAACTCGCCGAGGTCCTCGAGCTCCTCCGACCGCGCCATGTCCTCGTCGCTCGGGGTGAGGATGAGGGCGAACGGGTCGGTGAAGTCGCGCGACGCCGGCACCGCCGACAGGTACCACACCCAGCTCGCGTTCTGGCCGGCGACCTCGGGGTCGAGGATGTAGTTCATGAACAGGTGACCGCCGTACCGGCTGGCCGCCGAGACGGGCATCGACATGGCGTCGGTCCAGCGGACGAAGCCCTCGGACGGCAACACCCAGTCGACCATGTCCTGGTAGTCCTCGCCGCCCAGCGCGTCGATGGCCATGAGCACGTCGCCGTCCCAGCACATCACGTACGGGACGCCCTGGACGATGGCGCGCTTCATGTTGACCGAGTCGTAGGTGCTGACCAGCGGCTTCTGGTCGATCAGCTTCTGCGTCGCCTCGTCGAGCTCGGCCTGGTCCTTGGTGTTGGCCGAGTAGCCGAGCGACTTCAGGCCCATGCCGAGGCACTCACGCTCGTCGTCGAGCAGCTGGATCTTGCCGCTGTTGGCCGGGTCGAAGAGCGGCACCCAGTCGGTCGGCGTCGGCGACACCTTGTCGGTGCGGGTCGCGTAGCCCGTGGTGCCGTAGAAGTACGGGACGCTGTACTTCATGCCGCCCTGGTCGGCGGGGTTGTCGAAGGTCGGCGCCTTGAGCGCCTCCTGGACGCCGGCGAAGTTCGGGATGTAGCCGTCGATGTCGAGCGGCTGCAGCAGCTCGCTCATGATCATGATCTGACACATGTAGTCGGACGGCACGATGATGTCGTAGCCGGTCGACCCGGCGCGCAGCTTGGCGAGCAGCTCCTCGTTGCTCGCGAAGTACGTCTCGTTGACCTTGATCCCGGTCTCCGCGCGGAACTGCTTACGGATGTCCGGGTCCATGTAGTCGGTCCAG
>Ga0068714_10006358_pt1 | contig 12068 bp, 9 predicted proteins | sample MTBNYHSulfiMetaG_FD_62988 | JGI IMG/M metagenome (GOLD analysis project Ga0068714, IMG submission 62988) | Enrichment culture microbial communities from rom New York Harbor, USA that are MTBE-degrading - MTBE-NYH (New York Harbor Sulfidogenic)... | ecosystem: Environmental > Aquatic > Marine >... | reverse complement strand
TCGATGATCGTTGTGCAAACGTTCTCTGCCATAGCAAGTCCTCCTTGGGATATGATTCACCAAGGTAGCTTTGCACACTTTCTCCCATATGTCCAGGCCTATGACGTGCGATTGCCCTGTAATCCGGCAGCAGATCTATTGACACTTGCTGCAGACGGTTTTTCCACTCCGGGCCGAGTCCCTCGGTAAGCCGCGACAACTGCTTCACGTAAGCTTCGTAGCCCTCATAGATGGAGCCTTGCCTGCAGCTTTCTTCAAGCTGCTCGACCATTTCATCGATTTTCGGGTCATTCATTTGTTCACTAATCGGCAACAGCGATTGAAGCAGTTTCTCATCGACTGTCGGTTGCCACAGCTTCTGGTAGAGCTCCTTACTCTGCTCCATCCGCTTGCCCCAAACAGCCGTTCGGGCCGCCTCTCGCACAGGTAGAGGATTGTCCGGCTGCAGCTCATGCATTTCATTGTAGACATCAACCGATTGCTCATAATGACGCGCCCAGCCAAGGACTCGAGCGTTGGTCAGCGAGACCTTGGTCACCGCCGGATATTCCTCCTTCAGAGCTTTCAGCTGAGCGAGCGCCTTATCATACTGATGATCGATGGCAAGGGCTTCCGCCAGATTGAAGCGTGCATGGAAGCTCTGCGGGTCCTTTGCCAGTGCAGCCTGGTAGAGCACTATGGCTTGCGGATAGGCCCCATTCTCGGTGTAGAGACGGCCCCAGGCGAGCAAATCCCGCGGGGAATATTCGAGCGATTGCACCAAGCCGTTGATGAATTCTGCAGAAGTGACATTCTGACCCCTGGCGACAGCAAGGTAATAGCGAATCTCGATCTCTTCCGGAGCGAGTCGCACGGCTTGAGCTAAGAGGGCAGCGGCTTGCTCCGGTTGGCCGAGGGAGAGCAGAGTCTTGCCTTCGCCCAGCAATCCCGCCTCCTTTCCTGAGGAAATCTGTTGCAAACCGGAATAGCTCTGCAAGGCTTCCTGATAGCGTCCCATGCGGTAGAGGAGATCTCCCTCCAACTGCAGTCCCTCGGCCCGTTGCGCGGAGGTCTCTGGCGGTTCTGCGCCATCCAGGCGAGTGCTCTGCACAAGCTTGAGGTATTTTTCCACATTCTCGAGTCCAGCCGCGAAATCTTTTCGTTGCAGACAGAGTCGTGCAAGCCCCAAAGTCGCCTGTCGTGCTTCGATACCCTGGTGCAGTAAATTCCGATAAATCCCTTCCGCATCTTCATAGCGCTGGGCACTCACCAATACGCCGGCCAGCCGCAAACGCACTTCGGCATCTGCCGGATGGGCTGAAAGGTATTGCCGATAGATCTCCTCAGCCCGGTAAAAATCTCCCCAGGTGACCAATTGCGCGGCATAGCGCAATTTAACTTCATCGGCTTGCTCGCTCAATCGCAGAGCACTTTCATACAACTGCTGCGATCTCCCGATGTGTCCACGCTCAGCTTGCAGATCGGCCAGCTCGACCTGCAAATCGGGATCTTGCGGATATTGCGCAACGAGGTTTTGCAGCGTCGTTGCGGCTTTGTCGATTTGTCCCAGCTTAGCGAAAACCCGTGCCAATTCAAGGCCGACCTCCCGGTCGGCCGGCGTCTTTTCATGCAACGGCTTCAGTGTGGCGATGGCAGCCCTATTATCCCCACTCCAGCTCAATGCCAGGCCAAGTTTCTTTTGAATGGAAAGCTCGCCCGGGTCCAAACCCAAAGCCTTCCGATAGCAGGAAACGGCCTGTGGAAGGCGGTTTGAATAAAGATATGCATCTCCCAGTTCCACATAGATGCTTGCTTCAGGGTTATCGAGACGGCTTAGAATCTTTTCATACAGCTCCACTGCCCTGTCGTGCTGCCCGTCTTGAGTATAGGCGCGAGCCAGCTCCAGCAACAGATCCAGAGTTGCCTGTCGATGTGCCTGCAGACCTTCGAGCAACCGAACGGCTTCTGCGGGGTGGCCGGTCCATAGAAAGACTCTTGCCAGAGCAAAGGCAGCCTGGAAATTTCCGGGGGCCTGCTCAAGGACATTCTGTAGCTGGGCAATTGCCGCCGGATAGGCTTGCTGTCGGATCAGCACCTGTGCTAATTCCAGCCTTAATGCGGGATCACCGGGACGCTCAGCGATCAGGAGCCGGTACTGAGCTGCAGCTTTGGACAAATCTCGATCATCATAAGAAAGCAGGCGGGCCAGCAGCAGTCGTGCGTCAAAATCGGAGATTTCCGAAGGAGCGGAAACCGTGCCGGACGTTGTTTCAGAGCGAGGGAATCTCTCAGCGTTTGCCTCTTTGCCCATTGCGCCGACCAGCACAACAAGCGAGAAAACGAGAAACACCCAAATACGATCATGCTCTTTTAGCTTGCAGCCCATCGTAATTACCCATCCGGCTGTTCGTGTTATTTCAAAGTCTTCTGCAGTTCTGTTATGGCACGCTCCCGGTGTCCCGCCCAACTGAGCACAAGTGCGTATTTCCTTCTTACCTGCATGTCGTCCGGACGAGCCTTAAGGATTAATTCGTATTGCTTAATGGAATCTTCGTAGCGTTTCTGATAGCTTAAGATATCGGCCAGTTTGAGCCGGACAGATTGATCTTCGGGAAACCTCTCGAGATATACCCGCGTCAATTCCTCCGCTTTGGCATATTCTTTTTGAGCGACATAAAGATCGGCCAGTGCCATTCGTGCGGCATCATTCATTTGATCCCGTGGAATCTGTTCGAATACCTCGACGGCGCGCTCCGGTTGGTTGTTCCAGAACAGAACGCTCGCCATTTCCACCTTGGCCTGCCATAAATCGGGCTTCTCTTTGAGCAATTTCTCGTATTCCGTCAACGCCTCCGCATAGCGCTTGCTGTAGCTCAGCAGGCGAGCAAGCTCCCAGCGAGCCTGCCAGTCGGGAACTCCTTCTTCGACACTTTCTGCAAATATCGGAGCGGGTTCGACTCGGCCTGCAGAGGAATTCGGACCGGCCCTTTCCTCCGCTGAGGCCGCAGGCTCTTTGGGACTTTCCGATTGCGCACCGACATAATGGGCAAGAAGGAGACAAGACATGACCAAGAAGATAACTACCCCTGCACGCCCGACATGTGAAAGCCGTTTCATGTGGATTCCCCCAATAGCTTCTGGTATTCTGTGATTGCTTCCTCTAGCTGTCCGTCCCAGCTAAGCACCCTGGCAAGCATTAACCTCGCGGGACGACAATCGGGATAGGTGTGAAGAATCTTTCTGAGAAGCGCAATGGAATCGGCGTAGTGCTTTGTCCAACCGAGCAGTTCGGCGAGCTGTAATTGGGCGACGAGCGAATCGGGATGATGAACGAGAACCGCGCGGTATAGAGCTTCCGCTCTCTCATAGTGCTGACGCTGTCTGTAGAGCTCAGCTGCCGGAAGCAGCACGTCCACATCCTTTGACCAGACCTCCCGGCGACGCTCGAGCAAGGCAATCGCTCGATCCAGATCGTCGAGCTGCGCGTGCAATTGAGCGAGTCTGATGAGTGACCTGACATCATCGGGATTGCGAACTATAAGCTGTTCAAAGATTTTGGATGCCTCGGCAAAGTTGCGCGTCGCCAGATAGGCTTCCCCCAGATGGATCAGGGCATCGGGATGCTGCAGCCCTTCTTCAATAGCACGTTGATAAAAGGGAATCGCCTGGGCGAACTGTTCTTGGAAAAAGAGCTTCTCTGCTTTGCGATAGACAACCCATTCCTGGCGAAAGCGATGATAACAGACGGTGGTGAGCATCCCGAACAGGACGAGCAATCCGATAAAAATGACACTTTGTCTGGTCTTAAGTGTACGGACCATGGCGCATCACTGCAAAATTGTCCACTTTCCCCCTCCCTCAGAGCTGGAATCACAGTCGGAGATTTAAGCAATTCCGTTGCCACACCGAGTCATTGCATCCACAACAATATTCATTTAGACAGTGCAGCAATCGCTTCATCCTGTGACTGAAAAATCCTGAACACACGGTTCATGCGGGTCAGCTGAAACAGACTTGCCACAGTCCCGCTGATGTTGCATATGACGAGCGTACCCTGCCCCCCCAGGCTTTTGTAGCACGACACGATCGCACCCAGGCCGCTGCTGTCGATGAAATCGACTTTTTGCAGGTCCAGTACAATTGTCTGGTTGCCTTCATTGATCCAATCGACCATCTTTCCCTTGAAATCCTTAGTCGAAGAGGCATCGATGCGGTGTTGCTGCGGTATGACAATCAGGAGATCTCCAGACTTGCGATGCTCTATCTGCATGTTCCCCTCTCCTCCTGCTATTGAAATAGTCTGATCAGTCGCAGGATGTTCTTATGTCCATGGCGTTCGTACTCGACCTTATCCATCGCAGTATGAATAATATGCAGCCCCATGCCGCTCTCTGGCAGGTTCAGCACATCTGTCGGATCATAATCGGCCGCCGTTCGCCTCTCTTTCGGTATAGGAATTCCGCTATCGCAAATTTCGACGATAAGATGGTCGGCTGAAATGGTGGCAATCACTTCTACTGCGTGGCCCGGTTGGCCCCGATAAGCGTGTTTGATGATGTTGTTGGCCGCTTCTACTACCGAAAGCTCGATCTGATAAACTTCGGTTGGAGACAACGGCAGGGGTGCGCAGATGGAGCGAACCGCCAACCCAAGCAAAGCGACATGTTCCAGCCTGCTGTCAATGGTGAATTTTATGGTTCTGCTCAGCTTCAGGTCCATAAGGTCAACCGGCCTCATCTCATCGATTTGCTTTTGTGTGTGTAACACTCTGCTGGCCAGGACGCACTGGGAATGTATCATCAATATGGCACAAATTGTGTAAATAGAAAAACCATAATCGCCCCATCGGTCTTTTATCACGTGCAGATCGAACCAAAAGTGAGGTGAAAAGGGCAACCCGGGCGGATCGTGAACAAATGCCCACCCTGAAACTTTCGCATGGTATCTTGGCCGCTTACTATCGTCCTTGGCGGCGGTGCCTGACAAAGGAATGTTTGTAAGCAGATGACTTCAGCAATGCAATCCAATCTGCCCGACGATGTGCCAGGGCAAGCGACCGCTGCAGCATTTCGAAGCGAGCAGCTCAGACTTCTATTTGAGCAACTGCCGTTGGCACTTGTCGGCTCCCTGGTGAACAGCGTCATTTTGGCGGCGTTTCTCTGGCACACAGCAGACCGGCGATGGACAGGAATCTGGTTGTCGCTCGTGGCGGCCCTTTCCGTTGGCCGCTACTTGTTGCTGTTGAGCTATTACAAGGCGGCGCCCGAAGGAGATGCAGTATTTTATTGGAGGAAATGTTTCGCTTGGGGCGTTTTCACCTCCGGTCTTCTGTGGGGGACGGCAGGGCTTGTCTTGTATCCGCAGGAATCCCTTCCTCACCAGCTATTTATCGCTTTTGTCCTGGGAGGAACAGCCGTCGGCTCATTGAGCATTTACGCCGTCGATTTCCCAATTTTCCTGTTGTTCGTACTGCCCAGCTTGAGTGGTTTGATCATTCGCCTTATTGCTCAAATGGATTACATCCATCTGCCGATGGGGGGGCTGGTTAGCTTTTTTGCACTGCTCGTTGTCATCAGCGGACGGACAATCAACAAAACCGCTGTTCGATCCCTGCGACTGGGGATCGAGAACCTCTACCTCGCAGAGTATCTTTCGGATGTAAACCACCGCCTGCGAGAAGAAATCGAACGCGGTGCAGAGGATCAGGAACAACTGCAGTTGCTGTCGATAGTAGCCAGTAAAACGGACAATGCAGTCATTATCACCGACCGGGTCGGTTATATCGAATGGGTCAACGAGGGGTTCACCCGCATCAGCGGTTACTCTTTGGAGGAAGCGATCGGCAAAAAGCCGGGCGAAATTCTGCAGGGACCGGAAACCGACTCCGCAACGGTGTCCAGAATGAGCCGTGCAATACGACAGGGGCAAAGTTTTTCCGAAGAAGTTCTCAACTACCATAAGGATGGCAGCACCTATTGGCTTTCCATTGCAGTCACCCCTATTAACGATGAAAACGGCGAGCTCGTTCGCTTTATCGCGATAGAGAGCGACATCACCCGGCGTAAGGGCGTCGAGACAGCCTTACGAGAGAGCGAGGCACGGCTGCGCACTATTTTCGATACCGCGGTAGAGGGAATCATCACCGCCAATGATCGCGGTATCGTCGAATCTGTGAACCCGGCTGCAGCTCGTATTTTTGGCTACAAGCCCGAAGAGATCGTTGGCCAAAATGTAAGCATACTGATGCCGGAGCCGCACCGGAGCGCGCACGATCAATATATCGAACGGTACATCAGCAGCGGCATTCCTCGCATTCTCGGCAAGGGACTGGAAATGTACGGCCGCCACAAAAGCGGCCTGGAATTTCCCATCGCCCTTTCAGTGAGTGAAGTGCCGCTGCCCGATCGCAAGCTATTCACTGCAATACTGCGCGATGCCACAGTGCAAAAAGAGTACAAGGACGGATTGCAGCGGGCAAAAGAAGCTGCGGAAGCCGCCACACGGATGAAGAGCGAATTTTTGGCGACCATGAGCCACGAGATTCGAACCCCGATGAACGCAATCATCGGTATGGCCGATCTCTTATGGGAGACGGCGTTGACACCGGAACAGAGGGAATATGTCCGGATTTCACACAATGCCGGCAGCAGTTTGCTCGACCTGATAAATGACATTCTGGATCTGGCTAAAATCGAAGCAGGACGTCTGGAACTGGATTCGCGGGAATTCGATTTACAGGAAGTAATTGACAGTGTTTGTGACGTGATGAGCCAGGCCGTTCAACGCAAACAGCTCACTCTCAGCTGCACGATTCAACCCGAGGTGCCTAAGTACCTGTTCGGTGATCCGAAACGATTGCGGCAGGTTCTGATCAATCTCGTCGGCAACGCCGTCAAGTTTACCGAACGAGGCGAAGTAGTGTTGGATGTCTGTCTGTTGGAAGCGGATCGTTCGGTTCAGAGCCGCCTCCAGGATCATGCGCCACAAACTGCAGCCGAGGAAGTGAAGTTGCAGTTCTCCGTAACTGATACCGGCATCGGTATTGTCCAGGACAAGCTCGACATGATCTTCGACCGGTTCATTCAGGCGGATTCTTCCACTACACGCCGCTATGGGGGCACCGGACTGGGTCTCACCATTTCCAAACAGCTGGTTGAATTGATGGGAGGAAGCATCACGGTGCAAAGCGACCCCGGCCAAGGAAGTGTCTTTAAATTCAGTGCGATTTTTCGGACGGCCACTGGATGTGAATGGCCCCAAGTCTCGCTCCCTATCGATTTCGCCAAGCTTAAAACGATTATAATTGATGGGGATTCAACCAACCGTCTTATTCTGCAGAAATTTCTGGCCGGCTGGGGATCGCCGGTCGACAGCATTGAAAGCGGCGCCCAAGGGCTTTCAGCGATTCGGCTGGCTGCCGCTTCTACAGAACCCTATCAACTGGTCCTGCTTGCGCGAGCCATGCCGGACATGAGCGGTTTTGAGGTTGCACGGAAACTAAAAGATGAGCCAGGGTCGGAGCGGCTCACCATCATCATGCTTACATCAGACCACGATAGGAACGATATGGCACTATGCAGCCAGCTCGGGATCGCATCTTTATTGGTGAAACCGGTTGAACGAGACGATCTTAGATCAGCGATCGTTGCCGCCGTCAGCAAAGAAAAAACAGCAACGGCTGGGGCGGCCGCTCGCTCCATTGCGCACAGCGCACCGGCGATGGAGCCCCTACGGATTTTGTTGGTGGAGGATTCAGAAGACAATCGATTGCTGATCAAAGCGTTTCTGAAAAAAACACCCCATCATGTTGATAGCGCCGAAAACGGTGCGGTGGCGCTTGCAATGTTTCAAAAAAATCAATACGATATAGTTCTAATGGATGTGGAAATGCCGATCATGGATGGTTACACCGCAACTCGGGCTATCAGGTCCTGGGAGCAAGAGCAAAGTTTGCGACGATCCCCTATCATTGCGCTTACCGCCCATGCCTTTAAAGAAGACCGGGAAAAGAGCATCAGTGCGGGATGCGACGATCATCTCACAAAGCCGGTGGAAAAGAAAAAACTTCTAAGCGTTATCGAACAGATGGCCGGACGAAGAAAGCAGGAGCCAATCTCACCATGAAAAGAGTAGAGCACTTTGTAGTTACGGTGGATGCGGATCTCGAGGATATTGTGCCCATTTTCCTGGAGAGTCGCCGAAAAGACGTGGTCGAGTTACGACGGGGACTTGCTAATGGAGACTACGAAGCCATTCGAATCATCGGCCATACGCTGAAAGGATCCGGGGGCGGTTATGGCTTTCAAACGATCTCAGAGATCGGGAGATGTTTGGAGAGAGCCGCCAAAGAAGAAGATCGCGAGGCTATTCGCCAAAAGTCAGACGAACTGGCAGAATATCTGGAACGACTGGAAATCTTCTATCAATGAAGGTATGACGATCATGCTCATCCTGGTTGTCGACGATGATCGATCCATTCGCGCCTTGCTAGAGAGATTTCTCACGGGCTGGGGCCATAAGGTTTTACTCGCCGCCGATGGCGAGGAGGCATGGAAAATCCTGCAGAGCACCGATGTTCGATTCGTCCTTAGCGACTGGACGATGCCCCATCTGAACGGGGTTGAATTGTGCCGGCGCATTCGCGCACAGAATCAGCTGAAATATATCTATATTATTCTGTTAACGGCGCACGACACAAAACGCGAACTGGTCATCGGCATGGAGGCTGGTGCCGATGATTTCATGGTGAAGCCGTTTGACAGAAATGAGCTCAAGGTGCGAATTCGGGCCGGAGAAAGGATTCTCAAACTTGAAAAAGATTTGGCGAACCGGAATCGCAAGCTCAATCGTGCCTACAAAAGCATGCGAAAGGATTTGGAAGCCGCTGCCAGAATGCAGGTCGAGCTCCTTCCCAAGGCCGGCGAATGCCTTTGTGGTTTCCTCTTTGACTGGATCTTCATTCCTTGCAGCGTGGTAGCGGGGGACACGTTCAACTACTTCAGCCTGGATGATCGCCATGTGGCATTTCACGTGATCGATGTGGCCGGCCATGGAATCCCTGCCGCCATGCTGTCCTTCACGCTCAGCAAAACATTGGCGCCTGCCGCCGTTCCCGGTAATCCTTTGCGCTCCGCTTCCGGGGATAGCAACGGTTATTGTATTGCCCGCCCTGCCGAAGTGGCAGCCGAGCTCAATCGCCATTTCTTATCCGGGCAGGATGCCATGCAGTACTTTACCATGATCTACGGAGTTATCGATCACGAGCGATCAGAGGTCTCTTTTGTACAGGCGGGACATCCGCCTCTCGTCTATATGCCACATGAAAAGCCTGCAAGAATCATCGGGAAAGGAGGTTTTCCTATCGGGATGCTCTCTACTGCCAAATACGAGGAAAACCGGCTCAGGCTGTTTCAGGGAGACCGGATGATACTCTACTCCGATGGCATCACCGAATGTCGGAACGGAGCCGGCGAACAATTTTCCGAACGACGCTTGCTTGAATTTCTGGAAAGGTACTCGCGTCATTCACTGCGCGAAATGATGACCGCCATCGAGAATTCACTGCGAACCTGGCGCGGCGAAGTAAACTTTGAAGACGATATAACGCTTCTGGCGGTAGAGGCGGTCTGAAAGGTTTGGAAAATGCAAAATTCCATGCGCTCCATTATCGCCAAAAACATCATCGAAACCATCCCGATCGGATTGTTGGTCGTCAGTCCAGATGGGGAAATTTCACTTCTGAATGAAGCGACCTGCAGCATTTTAGGCTACTCTCAGGAGACCTTTCACAACAAAGGCGTTGCCGAGCTGTTTTTCGAAGAAGAACACAACTACGAATTCAACGAGTTCATTGTGGAGGTTATCCGGGAAGAGAAATACAATTTACAGCGCACCGTTCCATACTTCCGCCCTTCAGGTGAACTGCTGCAGTTGGCATTGACTTCTTCTTTCATACGCGACCATGAAAACAAGCCTGCCCTGGTGATACTCCTCGACGATGTCACCCCTTTGCATACCCTTCACCAAAGAGAGAAGGCGATACTTCAGGAGAAGAATCGGATCCAACGGGAACGAGCCGAGAGCCTGAACCAACTGGCATTGGCGGTCGCTCATCAACTGCGCAACCCGGCCACCACGATCGGTGGATTTGCTCTGCTGATGCTGAAGAAGATGGGGGAAGAATCCCCTTTTGCCAGACACCTGCACAGCATTCTGGAGGATGCCGGACGGCTGGAACGGATGGTCAAGGCGGTGGAAGAATACGCCCGGATACCATCGGCGGTTATCGCCAGGGTCTCGTTGCTGAAAGCCCTGCAAGAGGCGGCATTGATGGCCGAGCAAGCGACACAGAGACTGGAACGACAGATTCAGTGGGTCACCAAATTGCGGCCGATAAGCGTTTTTATTGATTTGCATTTGTTCAAACAAGCTCTGTATGAATGCTTCATGAACGCAATAGAGGCTGCAACCACGGAATTTTGCTCGATTGAGATCAGTGCGGCAAGTAGAGACGGCGTTGTCGCTGTCGAGATTGAGGACAACGGCAGAGGAATTTCATCCATCGATCGGCCCTTTATTTTCGATCCCTTTTTTTCCACCAAGGCGGACGGGGTAGGGATGGGATTGTGTAAGGCGCAACGGATCATTTTCGAGCACAATGGCAGTCTTTACATCAACGATCGTCCAGGAGGCGGAACCATCGTGACCATCGAGATTCCCCAAAGCGAGCTCGATCAGAATGCCGGCGAGCAGGATAGACAATGAGCACCCAGTCCTTCTCCGAAAAGCGCAGTGAACCGCGTTATCCCATCGATTCCATCAACCTGCCGTTCATAGGCTCCCGCGAAGCGGACCATCATTCGTTTCAGTATCTCCTGTCGGATATGAGCCTGCATGGCGCTCAAATCACCATACCAAAATGGCTGGTGGGCAGGGAGCGACTCCAGGAAGAAGACATCATCAACTTTCACGTTCCATTCAGGATCAGCAAAGACACCTACGATCAGGGCAAAGTGGCATGGAAAAGGTGGGATTCTGCCATCGATGGACAGGTCTGCGGGGCCCGCATGATCAATAAAGCCCCCCTGCACTACCCTGTCTACATCCGCATGGAAGCCTACGAGATCGGCATTGATCTGACCCAGTTTGAGACGGTAGAAAATCTTCTGGTGCGGGTGGTCAAGGACTCAGGCTTGCTGAAAAGAGGAGTTTTTATCTACCTCCGGCATCTGATCCCATATTTTTCCAGAATTTCGGATTTCTCCTCCGACGACTACCGGGCGCTGAAAAGTATGCTGCTGGACGATGTTTTAGTCAGAGTTGAGCGCAATCAGGAGTGGCTCCAGAATTTTCAGCAGGATATTCTTGCCACACCCGGCTACCAGGTGGACATAGCCAGGCATCTCGATTTGGAGGAGCTTCGCGAGGTAATGGAATCGGAGATTTATTTCGAGCTGTTCAGAAACGTCTTCAGCACCAGCTCGGCTCTGCCTTACCTCGAGGCGATCAAAGAGCTGGAAAAACGGCTCTATGCCAATTACAACACCATTGTCATGATTTACCTGCAGAGCCTGTAAGCAACGTAGAAAAGAGCGACTTCCCATAGCTTTAAGGGCTGAAGGCTCCGAGTGAAAACAAAAGGATGGGATTGAATTCTCAAACCTGATTGGTGAAGAACGACAGCAGCTCCTGCCACGAGGATATTCTCGGAACGCCTCCGTCGACACCAACGCTCTGGCCTGGAGCAACACCTGGCGCAAAGGGAATTTTCCAATCCCGCACATAAGTCGTCCAAATCGGCTTCAATCCAGCTCCCAGGGCTCCCCCCACGTCCGGCTCCGGATCGTCGCCCACATAGGCGATTTCTTCCGCCTTGAAGCCGAGCGCCTTTGAAAGCATCTGAAAAACCAGGGGATGGGGCTTGCGATAGCCGATTTCCCCGGATATCAAAATCACCTCAAAAAATCTGTTGAGCTCGAGCTGCTCGAGTATCGTCCTGGCGGCAGGAGCGTGGGTGAAATTGGAAAGCAAGCCGAGCGGATAAACCTGTTGCAGACGCGCCAGCATTTCTATGGTTTCGGGAATCAACA
>Ga0068714_10006355_pt1 | contig 12072 bp, 8 predicted proteins | sample MTBNYHSulfiMetaG_FD_62988 | JGI IMG/M metagenome (GOLD analysis project Ga0068714, IMG submission 62988) | Enrichment culture microbial communities from rom New York Harbor, USA that are MTBE-degrading - MTBE-NYH (New York Harbor Sulfidogenic)... | ecosystem: Environmental > Aquatic > Marine >... | reverse complement strand
AATATCGCCGGCAATGACCACAGCCAGGATCTCATCTCCGATCTCGAGGTTCCCTTCCCTGCTATCGACCAAAACTTCAATGATGCCAGGCATAAGTTTGATATCTTTAATAATAGCATTCATCATTTCATAGTCGTAGGCGACATGAATCCGCGCGACCGGGACCCCGTCCCTGGAGGTTGCCCGAACGATCCCCAGGTGGCTCGCGACCATACCGATCTTCGCGGTTTCAGGATGAGCCCTGGCCTTCCTTATCATCCCTTGAATGTCCATTTTCCTCCTCTTCCCCATTTTCCCTGTCAAGATTGAAAAGCCTTCGAGCAAAATCCAGGTAAGCCGCTGCTTGAGGCCGCTCCGATTTTCGTTTCAAGAAAACGATCGGATCATTGAGAATCTTTTCCACAATGGAGAGGGTCAAAGTCTCCAACCCCTCCATCTGCCGGGAAGAAAGCGTCCCCAGGCTCCCGAGGCTTCTGCGGATCTCCGTCAACCGGATCGACTCGGCCTTGTCCTTCAAAGAAACAATCGTCGGCACGACCGCAAGCGTGTTGAGCCATTTCTCGAACTTGATGACTTCCTCTTCCACGATTCGTTCGCCCTTGAGCGCTTCCTCGGCCCGTTGCGCCATGTTGGCCCGGGTGACGCCCGTCAAGTCGTCGATGTCGTAGACATAGGCGTTTTCAAGATCGTTGACCCGGGGGTCCACGTCCCTGGGTACGGCAATATCAATAAAGAAAAGAGGGCTGTTCCGCCTCTTTCGAAAGCTCTTTTTCACCTGCTCCGAGGTGATCACGTAGCCCGGGGAAGCGGTCGAAGTGATCACGATGTCCACTTCAGTCAGCAGGGACCCGATCTCCTCGAAAGCGAACGGCTCTCCCTGAAACACCGAAGCGAGCTCTACGGCCCGATCAAAGGTCCTGTTGGCGACGACGATAGAACTCACTCCATGGCTCAGCAGGTTGCGAGCCGCCAGTTCGGCCATCTCCCCTGCGCCGACGAGAAGCACCTTTTTCCCGCCCAGGTCGTAGAAGATTTTCTTCGCCAGCTCCACGGCGGCATAACTGATTGACACGGCCGCATCGCAGATGCCGGTTTCGGTGCGAACCCGCTTTGCGGCGTGGAAGGCCCTGTGCATCAGCCGGTTCAGGATCGTGCCGGCGGTCTTCTCCCTGGTCGCCCTTGAATAGGCCTCCTTGATCTGCCCCAGAATCTGGGGTTCCCCCACGACCATGGAGTCCAGGCTGGAGGCGACCCTGAAGACATGACGCACCGCCTCCCTTCCCCGGTAGGTGAAGAGATGGGGCGAAAAGGTTGCCGCGGGCATCCCGCCGAGCCGGGAAAGAAGCTCGACCATCGAGCTCTCGGCTTCCCCCTCCCTCTCCGTGATGAAAAGCGCCTCGACCCGGTTGCAGGTGGAGAGGAAGAGACCTTCTTTGATGCAGGCCTGGTCTCTCATCCAGGCGAGCGCCGTTTCCGCATCTTTAGGATTCCTGGCCAGACACTCCCTCAGTTCCACGGGCGCCGTTTCATGGTTCATGCCGATGTCGACAATATGGATCATGAATCCGACCAGCCCCCGAGGTTCCTGAAACTGTGGTAGTCGCTCAGCCAGAGGCTCGCACCGACAAAGGTGAAAGTGAGAACGGCAAACCCGATGATCGCCATGAGGGCCGCCTTTCTTCCCCTCCACCCAACAGCCAGCCGCTCGTGCAGGAGGGCGGCATAGAAGAGCCACGTGATGAGGGACCAAACCTCTTTCGGATCCCAACGCCAGTAGCTGCCGAGGGCGACCTGAGCGTAAATCGCTCCCGTGATCATGCCGACGGTCAAAAAAGGAAAGCCCCAGATCAGAGAATGGTGATTGATGGAGTCGAGTGTGGCCAGGGAAGGGAGGCGGGAGTACATGGAGCCGAGTTTCTTCTTCTTGATCTGACGCTCCTGGATGAGGTACATGACCCCGGCCACGAACGTGAGGGCGAACATGGCGTTTCCCACAAAGGAAGTGCTCACATGCACGGTGAGCCACAGACTCCTGAAAATCGGCTTGACCGTCACTTCGGTCTCCGGGATGGCGGATGAAATGATGAGCAGGCAGGCGGCCAGGGGCGCGATGAAAGAGCCCAGCACCATGAGCTTGAATTTTAGGTGAAAAAGGAGGTAAACTCCGAGGATCGTCCACGCGAAAAAGGAAAGCGCCGACTTGAGGGTCAGCACCGGCGCCACACCGATGGCAGAATACTGGTAGAAGATCTGCAACGTGAGGCACACGAATCCCGCCAGGAGCACCCAATAGGACCACCGGTAGGCGACCTTGTTCTGGCTCACAATGAAAACGGTCAGGCCCGCGGTGGCCAGAAGGATGAGGACCAGTGCCAGTCTGCCCAGGATCAACTCCATCATGTTTCCTTCCTTGCGTAATGCGTGACGTCCTCTGCTGAAAAAGAGCTGCCCAGAATTTCGCTGACGATGGCGGCGGCCTGCTCCCAGTCCCGGTCGCGGATGGAATCGAAAAGGCGGGAAGCAATCAGCTTTTCGAAAAGCTCCTTATTCCTTGCCTGGGGAAAGCCCTGAGATAAAACGCGTTCCCTGAGGTTTCCCATGAGGGTCAAGAAGGATTCGAACTCGTCGCCGAAATGCCCTTCCAGGTCCTCTCTGACTTTCCGGGCAAACGCCGGGCTTCTCCCCGATGTGGACACAGCCACCACCATATCCCCCCTTCTCAGCACGGAGGGAACGATGAAGTTGCAGTCGGAGGGCTGATCCACCGCGTTGACGAGCAAACCCCTCCGCTGCGCTGCTTCGCTCACCCGACGGTTCAGCGAGACATCGCTGGTTGCGGCGACGACGAGGAAAACCTTGTCGAGCGAGGCCTCCGAAAAATCCGCGCCCGCATAGCGGACCTCACCCTTCTCCACGAGTGCGGCGATCGGGGGGGCCAGCTCCCTGGCGATGACCGCCACCAGCGCCCCGTGCTCGAGGAGGGTCATAATTTTCCGCCGGGCCACGTTGCCCCCGCCCACCACGAGAACCTTCTTGCCCGCGAGGTCCAACAGAATCGGGTAATAGCGCCGGCACGGCTTAGGATCGCGCTCACCGGACATAGGGCGGCCTCTTCTGCCTACACATACTGGTCCACCATCCCCGTGATGAACCTTTCCACTTCCTCCGTCCCGCCCTTGGACTCGAGATCCAGGATCAGGTTTCGTATTTTTTGATAGGTCGCGGGGTCTCGCTTCAGGTCTTCCGTGGAACGGTAAGCCCCTCCTCGCCTTCCCACGCGATAGATGAGCCGGTCGGTATCCGGCAACCGCTGATAATTGTCCACGACCGCCAGCATTTTATCCTTGTCTTCCGGAAGCTTTCCGCTCACTTCCTCAAGCAGATTCATGATGTGGTCGCTGGTTACGACGCTCGTGATGCCTGAGAGGCTTTCAATGAAAAGCTTGATCTCCTCGGCCAGCATGTCGTCGGTCTGCATGATAAACTTGCCCTCCTGGAGAAGCTTGAATAGGGGAACCCGGTCGGGGACCCTCAGGCTGCGAATCCGGATGAAATGAGGGTTGATTCGGTTCAGGACCTCGGCCGTGGCCGTCGCGTGCTCTTTCCACAAGTCCCGGCCTCCGAGACCCGGCATGACATACTCGGAGAGCTCCATCCCCGCAGCCACCACCTTGCGACCCGCCTCGACGTGCTGGGCTCCCGTCACGCCCTTCTTCATCATCTTCAGCACGGGATCATACCCCGATTCCAATCCCACGTGAATGCGATTCAGACCCGCTTCTCTCAGCTTCTTCAGGGCTTCCACGGTCTTGCGAACAATGGTCCGGGACCTGGAGTAGGTGGTGACACGGTTGATCTCGGGGAACTTCTCTCTGAGAAACTGCAGGGCGTCGACCATGTCTTGCGTGGCCATTACCAGGTTGTCGGCATCCTGAAGAAAGCATGCGCCCGTTCCGTAATAAAGCCATGCCGCAATGCTCCGGTAGGCGTCGCTGTAATCGGGACTGGAATAGACGTGGCTCACCACCGCGTCGGTGACGCGGCCGCCGCTGCCGAGACTCCACGACAGGGCTTTGATATCGTCTGCGATGTCCCTTGCCGCCTGGATGTCTTTCTTGATCTCTTCGACACTTCGAAGGGAGAATTTTCTCCCCTTGTACACGGGACAGAACATGCACTGATTCCACGGGCAGTTCCGGGTGAACCGGAGGAGAAGACTCCTGGCTTCGTTGGGCGGGCGGATCGGTCCCTGCTCAAAACTCCAATGCTCCATGGGTCGGTTGCTCCTTGCCTAAATATTCAAAAATTAATGGTAATATACATCAAGTCCCCGCAAATGCAAGCCTCTGATCCGGCCCCGCGATCTCCGCCGCGAACCCATTCACCCGCCGGATCGGATGGACCGGGGCGGGGCATGGCGCTTCCCTCAAGGCCGTCTCCTCGGCACCGGCAAATCGCCGGAGGCCCGGCAGAGACCGCTTTACAAAGATTCTTGAGTGTGTTAATCATACCAGCTGTGTAGGAAACGTCCTCCCAGAGCGGCACAGGGTCTGAAAGCGGAACTCTACAGCGAGGAGCAGCGAATGAACGAGGTGAAGCGGTGCGTCGAGTGCATTCTGCCAAGTACCTACCCGGGGATCGAATTCGACGAAAGGGGTGTGTGCAGTTACTGCCGGGAGGCGGTGCGGAACCGCAGCCTGGAGAAGGACAGGAAGAGCAAAGCCGACCTGGACAAGATCATTCTGGCCCACAAAGCCAGGAATGCCAAATACGACGCGATCGTCGGCTTAAGCGGCGGCAAGGACAGCACCTACGTCGCCTATTACCTGAAAAAGGAATATGACCTGAAGATCCTCGGCTTCAACTACGACATCGGGTATCGATCCCGCTATGCGGTCCGGAACCTCGAGACGGCGGCCGACAAGCTCGACATGGATCTCGTGACGATCCGGCCCAAGAAGTCCTTCCTTCAGCGCCTCTTCACCCACTTCTTCAAGCATCGGGGAGAGTTCTGTTCCGTCTGCAATAACCTGGGCTACCTGATCGGCGCGAGTTTTGTGCGGTCGCAAAAGCTCTCCCTGGGCTTTTCGGCCCTGGCGGTCGGAGGCTGGTCCAAGCAGTATGAATTCCAGCAAAGCATTTCCGTCACCTCGATGCGGTATTTTTTCGAAAACCTGACCGACGAGCTGTTCCAGGATCTTTTGGCCCAGCCCTTCATCGACAGCGATGTCGTCATGCGCTTCAAGGGGCTGCACGACCCCAGGCAGGCCCAGATCGGAAGCGAGGGCCACAAGCAGCTCGGCGAGTATGCCATGAATTTCATCCAGCTTCCCGACTACATTGACTGGAACATCCGAGAGATTCCCCGGATTCTTACACAAGAACTCGGGTGGACACACCCCGAGGACATGCACGAAAGCCACTTTGATTGCCTCCTTTTTCCCATCAAAGAATACCTCAAGTTCAGGAAATACGGCTTGAGCCAGGAAACGATCAAGAACAGCGTGCTGATCCGGGAGGGGCTGATGGCGCGGGATGAAGCCTTGAAGAGATCCGGAATGGAGCAAAGGGATGAGCCCGCCGTCCTGGAGACCTTTCTCGAAGAATTGGGACTGACCAGGGATGAAATCAACTGGGACGGCGAATGGTCGACCCAATAAAGCGAGCCATGAGAATCTCGACCATTCAGGTCGATCAGGCCACCACGCCTTTCGACATCTCCTTTCATTCAGGCCGGGCGTTTCGCACCGAATCCGAGTCGGTCGTGCTTCGGCTGGGCTACGACAACGGGATCACATCCTGCGGCGAAAGCGCCCCCCGGCCCTACGTGACCGGTGAAACCCTTGCTTCGGTCACCGAGCTTATCCGGGACCGCTTCGCTCCCCGCCTTCTCAACCGGGAAATTGGTTGTCTCGAGGATGTGGCGTCCGTCCTGGACGACCTGGAGCGTTTCTGCCTGCATGAAAGCCTGAAACCCTATCACTCGGCCCTGGGCGCCGTGGATGTCGCTCTGCTGGACGGACTGGGCAAACTCCGGAATCGGCCCGTGGCCTTCTACCTGGGAAATCCATCGCCCAATCCCGGCGCCGCCCATTCCGTATCGGTTCCCCTGCTTCCCGACGACAAAATCCGCGAATTGTTTCAGCGATTCCGGCACTATCCTTTCACCCATCTCAAGGTGCTTGTCGGAGACGACCTGACGTGGAACGTGGACAGGCTCGCCCTGCTGAGATCCTTGTTCGGGGACGGCGTGGACCTTCGCATTGAAGTCAACGGGAAGTGGTGTTTCGATCAGGCATTGGCGAATGCGACGGCATTGAAGAAGTTCAAGATTTCTGCGGTGGAGCAGCCTCTTCCCGCTCACGACATCGAGGGAATGCGACGCTTCAGAACCGAAACCGGCATGCCCGTCATCGCCGATGAATCGCTCTGCACCCTCTCGGATGCAAAAAGACTCATCGAAAGCCGCGCGTGCGACATCCTCAACATCAAGGTTTCGAAGTGCGGGGGCTTGTTGCGATCCAGAGCCGTTGCCGAGCTGGCCTTCTCGGCCCGTATGCCGTGCCAGCTCGGAGCTCACGTGGGTGAAACGGAAATTCTCGCAGCGGCGGGCAGGCATTTCGCAGCCACGACCGATCTCCTGTGGATCGACGGGGGGTATGCTTTTCTGCTCTTTGGAGCCGGCCTCCGTAAAGAACCGCGAAAAGAGCTTGAAGGCCCGGGCCTCGGGCTCCAAGACTGCTAGTCCCGCGTCTCAAGGGTTCCATTTCCGCCTTGAAATCGCAAACAGGCTCTAAGGATTAGCCAAGAGAAAAGGGGATGCGTCTTATCGTCACAGGCGGGCGAGCATGAGTTTTCGGACTTTCCGCACCGCCGTTTTCCGCTCCGAAACTCCCGAGGTATCGCTCACGGTCGGTCTGAATCCGAACACTTCCAGGCTTTCCTTCTTACCCCTGATCTTCACCGCGCCGAGGCTCATGATGGACCGGTGATCGGGATGTCCGCTCAACTTCTCCCAGACCTCTCTGGTCATGATAATCGGGAAACCCTGGAAGATCTTGGTGAACTCCTGGAGCCTCGCCGCCGTGTTGACCGTGTCCCCCACCCCCGTGTACTCGATCTTGGTCCTCGATCCGATGTTTCCCATGATGGTCCGCCCGGTGTGGAGTCCGATGCCGATCTTGATCGGTGCGCCTTCGAGAATAAAATCTCTAGACATTTCAAGGACCTTTCTGGCTGTGTTGAAAGCATAGGTGACATGGTCTTCCAGCGGCTCGGGAGCGCCGAAAACGGCGAAAAAGCCGTCACCGAGGTACTTGTTGATGTGTCCGTTGGCTTCGCTCACGAGCACGGAGCACTTGTCGAAGTAGCTGTTCAGGAAAGAGACGACGGCTTGGGGGTCCATGTTCTCGGAGCTGGAGGTGAAGCTGCGAATGTCCAGAAACATGGCGGTGATCGAAGATTCTTCCCCCCGAAAAAGCTCCACCTCTCCCAGGTCGAGAAAGCGCTTGATGATCGGCGAGGGCACATATTTCTCGAAAAGCTTCCTCAGCTTCTCTTCCCGCTCCTTGCTCTCCTGCACCTCCTGGTAGGAGATGGCATTGCGGATGCTGGTCGCGATTTGAGTCGCGATCCCCGTGAGCAGGGACATGTCGCTCTGGCTCAGCGGCCTTTTTGATTGGACGTTGTCGACGAAGAGGACTCCGATTGATTCTCGTTTGTAGACGATGGGTACGCAAATGAAGGCCTGGGTGCCGAGCTTCTTGATAAACTCGAAAGTCCTGTTGGATAAATCCCTCTGGATTTCATGGATGTCGTTGACCAGGAAGGGGGTTTGCTGCCGGAAAGCCTGAACGGCGACGCCCCTGGAGGTCGGCTTGTCGAGATGAAAATCCGTCTTTCTAAGGATGCCCTCCAGTTCCGGATTATATCCGAAACCCACCTTATAGACCAGCCGGCTCTTGTCCTTGTTGGCCAGCCAGATTCCGCCGCGATCGAAATCCAACCTGTTTTCGATGGACTCCATGATCGTCTCGAGAAGGCCGTCGATTTCCAGGATCATGGAGGTAGCCTGGCCGATCTCTTTGACCAGCTGGACGTCGTTGTAGCGGATGTTGATCTGCTCCAGCAAGGCTTCCACCGCATCCCGCTGACTCTCAACGCTTTTGCCGAGTTCTATCCTTCCTTTCCGCTCGAAGTAGTAGGAAACGCCGAGGAAGACGGTTGCAAACAGCAAGGTCAACGCGCTCCACGAAAGGGACGGCATGACAAAATGGAGCGCGACACAGGCGGCGATGGTCGGCAGAATCACCAGGGGCCTGATGCTCCGCCAGAAGAGGTAGGGCGTTCTTTCTATGGTGATGATGTAACGGCAAAGGCTTCCGCCCTTGTGCAGACACTCAGGATGATCGATTCTCGGATATTTGCCCGTGAGCAGCTTGGACAAAGCCTCCAGGTGGCCTATCCGGTTGTCGCACTGGTAAGGCCGCTCGCTCACGCCCGGCTCGGGAACGGCGGAGATCTCGATCTTGTTGGAAGAAATCTTCCGGCTCTTGAGGGAATGGGCACGGGTCAGGTGGGGGGACAACTTCTCGATGAGCCAGTAGGCGGCCGTCGGGGTGATGAAACCCATCACGTAGTTTTTCAACATCCCGGATGCCTCGGAAGATGCGGCATACCGGCCCACTTTGTAGGATATTTTCGAATCTCCGGTTTTCTGGGCAAGGCGTTCGTGAAAGCGGTCGATCTGCCACTGACTGAACCAGTGACCCTGGTCTTCCAGTTCGTATTTTCGGATCCAGGCGTATCGAAGGATGTCTTCGAGGTCCACGGCCGGGTGAAATCTCTTGATATATTCCACGTAATTCTTGATCAACCGGCTGTTGTAGAGGGGATCCTGAATGTGACTGCGCAAACCTTCAGAAGCTTCCATCCGACCCATTCCTGCGACATTTGATAGCGGGGAAGACTCTTTTCTGCAAAAGGAGTGTATTTTACCTAAAAATCCAAGTAATTGTCAATAATTATAGCTTTTCAAACACGAAAATAGCTTTTCAAACCGAGACTTGTTGATCATAAAAAATAAACTTTTGCTTAAATTGACTTCATTTGAACTCATTTTGACGGGCTCGGAAAAAATCAAAAACCGCTCTGTTTTGTCATTCCCGCCCCTCGAGTTCACTCAGGATAAACTCCTGCGGGAATCCCGTCTTTTCGTTTCCTTCTCGACTCCCTCTCCCCGACTACCGCCTTCGGGGACAGGCTTCGCGGGAGTGACGGAGAACTTTTTACGAATTCATCGATTTTGATGGGCTGGAAAACGCTTTTCGTCGAAGCCATGAGCGGGAGCCGGCCGTGGTCGGGGAAGGACGGCCGGGTGCTCCTCCCGCGGGACAGGGGAATGATCGAATCCGATTCCCTTACTTGTAGGTAATGTGAAACCGCCTCTGGACGTACTCCAGGTACTCGTTGCCCCACTGAACGCTCAGGACCCACAGTTGATAGTGTTTTTCAAAGGGGACGTTGTTTTCTTCCACATAGCTCGTGGGATAGAAGAGAACGGGAATGCGTTCCATGGGATAGTCGCTCGTGAGGCGGGCAATGGCCACGGACAGCACGGACCAGGGCAGGGCGTCGGGCTTGGCCACCAGGACCTTGATCCCGTTGAGAAGTTCGGAGAGGTTGAACCCCAGGTCCGAGCTGTTCGCGATGAGGAGGGCGCAAAGCTCTCCCTGGTAACTCAGGGAATAGACACTGCTCTGCCGGGTGAGGCCGATGCGCTCGTACACCGCTTCGAGCGAGGCGTGCCCTGTGACGGGAGGGACAAGCCCCAGGGCCTCCAGGAGCAATCCGTCCGACTGGTTTCTATAAATCCGTTCATACTCCCACAAGTCGAGGTCCGAAGACGGGCTCAAGGTCCAGCCTTCGGGAAGCTTGGGCCCCATGGAAAGGCGCGTATACGGCAGATAGGCGAAGAGGTCCAGGGAACACCCCCGCGGGTCACCGAGTTCCCGGGCAAAGCCGCCGAACACGCGATCGGGGAACTTGTTTTCGGGACGGAAATAGCACATGGCGTAATCCATGTGTGCCGAAGGCAGCCGGTGCATGTCATTGAGGTAGTGCATGATCAGCTTCAGCACCATGAAACCCGTTCTCCGGTTCTGCATGGCCTTCGCCGCGTGATGGTGGATCATCCACGCGCGGTCGTAGGCTCTCACCATGGAAATGTGCCCATAGATGCGGCCGTTTTTCTGGTAGGTGAAATGGCGCGCCACTTCAGGGTTGTCCTGGTAGAGTTTCTTGTAGGTCTCCTTGAACTTTGCCCGCTGGTGCTGAATGACCCGGTACTTTTTCGGGTAGATGAACCCTGTCTCGAAGAAGAATTCCCAGAGGGCATCCATGCTCACGTCACTGGAAATGTTCGCATGGGGATCCAGGGCGTTGGTTAGCACGTGGGTGAGGCTGCTGTAGGCATGGATGTCCATGTCCAGGATGGCCAGTCCGCAGCGGTATCCTTTGCCCTCCTCCGGTTTCGAGTAGATGACCTGGGCGGCGCAGTTCATCTTCAGAAAACCCGCGAAGTTGATCGTCACCTCCGGAATGATGATTCCCGGCAGGAGCACCCGCTCATCCGGTTCTTCGAAGACCGAAAAACCGGATGTGGAGATGTCCGCGATCTCGAGGTCTCCCTTTCTCTCCAGAAAGGGGTGGGTGAAGACCATTCTTGGCGGCGGATTCAATTGCTGGCGAAGGTTGCGGCACTCTCTCTTCTTGAACCGCCGGATTTCGCCCTCCAGGGGGGAGAGAACGATTTCCCGTTCCCGGCTCCGGCCTGCCTGGCGAACGAACCTGCACTGGCCTGAAAAGAGCATTTTGCCGTTCCCTTTAAGCTGGACCATGGCGCTTTCTTCGCCGTTGAGCCACCGGAAAGAACAGGAAGGCTCCGGCCTCACCCGAATCCGGAAGCCCAGGGGACTGAAATCCACCAGATCTCCTGTCGCGTGAAAGCCGTTCTGGAGGAGTTCCGCTGAAACCCCCTGGCAGGCATACCTCCTGGCCTGGCGTTCCCGCAGGGCGAAGCTCTTTTCCGGCAAATCGATCACCGCGTGCTCCGGGGTGATCTCCTTCACGATTCCGGGCACCATGATCATGGACCGCCCGTCATCGATGATGAGATACAGGAACTCCAGCTTTTGCAGATCCAAACCCGCACACGCGTCGTCACGCCAGAGACAGGTGACGGTGTGGCCCATGCAGGGTTGGGGCAAGGCTCGCAACATGATCGTTTCCTTGTATTGGGGATGGGCCATCAGGACATGCACGGATCCATCGGTGAAGTGGATGTGGTTGATCATGTTGGTGAGGCTGGGTTGATCCATCCCCTGGGCCGTCTCCAGGGCTTTCATCACTTCCTTGTGCCGGAACAGGGATGGGGCAATGAGATGGGATTCTGCTGCGACTCTCTTGGAACTTACCGGGTACTGATGAGTCAATTCAGCGCTTTGGCCGAGATCCATTTTTCGCTCCTCTTCGCCGCTCTTCGAAGTTCAGGTCCTCTTGCCGGTCCAGCGGAAACCGGGGCAACGTGCATGCTCATATGAATTTGAAAGGCTCGGGTAGATCCGTGTCGCCTGGTTCGGCAGCCGGGGACACAGAAAGGTACGCTTATCCATATCAATTTCCATGCCAAACGGGAAAGCCCCTGTCCGGGCCCGGTTTGAGGGCGGCGTTGCCGGCGGAGATCCTTGCCCGGCGCGGATTTTGGTGTTTTACGGCCTCGCGATGCCTTCCTCGCCATGCCGGCGGGGACAAGAAGCCTTGTTCCTGTGACTGCACAGAAATCTGTGCGCCCCTGCACAGAATCCGTAGCGCTTCTGGAGAGGCCGATGGGGAGAGGAAGGTTATTAATGGTCTCATAATAGTATTGGCATTCATTGCCTCTCCGTTTTTGTGGGAGCAAGCTCCTGCTTGCGACAGGATCGCGACCGGCCCTTCGAGAGCCTCAGGGTCCTGAGCAGCGTCGAAGGAGAGGTCGCTCCTACACGGAGGTGAAATGTCGGTAAAAGCAAAGTG
>Ga0068714_10006352_pt1 | contig 12080 bp, 13 predicted proteins | sample MTBNYHSulfiMetaG_FD_62988 | JGI IMG/M metagenome (GOLD analysis project Ga0068714, IMG submission 62988) | Enrichment culture microbial communities from rom New York Harbor, USA that are MTBE-degrading - MTBE-NYH (New York Harbor Sulfidogenic)... | ecosystem: Environmental > Aquatic > Marine >... | reverse complement strand
TGGTAGCCGTGGATGTACACGACTCCCGGAACGCGATGATCCGGTGAAGCCTCTCGAGGGACCAGAAGTTTGGCCCGGATGGGAATGCCGTTGTAATTCTCATAGGTGACATTGGTGACCGCCACGCGTCCGAAATCCGTTTGTATCAGGGACGCCGCAACAACCGCACCTACCATAATTACCAGACAGATAACAAAAGCCAGAAATGCCTTGTTCCCATGACCCGCTTCAAAAAGACGTTTCGTATCCATCCTGTCTGCTCCCTTTTTCAAAGGTCGTGTCGCAGGGAAACACCCCCGTCTCCCTAAGTCCAGGTTTCTGCCTGGTGTTATCAGAAAAGTGACTATACGGCTTGTTCCTCAAGGTGTCAAATTCAGTTTTTTTAACTCCCTGGAATGATATCAAACCTGATATTTTTTGTCTTTTCATCGTACCTTGCCGAGATCTTTGGATAATGGATGATTTTCTTGACAACCGGGGCTTGATTGAATAGGATCTATTCTGACTTTGATTATGGTTGATCATTCAGACATACTTCTAAGAGTCCCTTTTTCCGGATTTTGGACCCTATTCCTTCGATCCCGTTGACCACCGCTTGGAGGAAAAGCATGGATGCCCTTCCTGCAGCCAGATCACCGGCAACAATAATCCGTTGTGTAAATTCCTTCTTTTTGTCCAACTCCATCCGTGTGGATCTGCCCCACGTAATTTCTTTCTCTTTCATTTCATGAAGGTGGCTGAATGCGGGGTGAACCATGACTGAATTCACCGATCTTCTCAGACAATTCGAATCTGATCAAGAAGCGCCTTCAGAGGAGCAGCCCAAAGTCCCCATACTGGTCATCGATGATGACGAATCCATCCGCCGGGGTCTCTCCCGGGTCTTTTTCCACCAATACCATGTCCTGACCGCTGAGAGCGGCAAGAAGGGCGTCGAAGCCCTGTCAGATGACGTTCATTGCGTGATCCTGGATGTGAAGATGAAGGAACTGAACGGGTTTTCCACCTACCCCAAACTCAAGGCCAAATCCCCCAATGTCCCCATCATCTTCTACACCGCCTTTCAGTCCGAGCATGACCTTCAGGACGTCATCAACAAATACAAGCCCGAAGGGTACGTGGATAAAGGTCAGGACATCACGTTTCTGGATAACCTAATAGGGAACGCCGTCACCAAATACCAGCTCATTCTTGAAAATGAGGCATACAAACAAGATCTTGAAAAGAAGGTCGAAGAACGCACGGCGGAACTCAAAGATGCGATGGAGGAGTTAAAGGGGGCCCAGGTTAGTCTCATCCAGAGTGAGAAGATGGCAAGTGTCGGCCGGCTTGCCGCAGGCATTGCTCATGAGATCAATAACCCCGCCGTGGCCTTCAAAAGAGGCACCGATCAACTCGTAGCGGCGATTAATACATATGAGGTGTCGAGAGAGAGAATCGCAGATATTCTTTTGGACAATGATAAAAGCTCATCTCTAAGGCAAATGAGTGTGTTGGCCTATGAGAGAGGACTTAGAGAAAACCCACCGAGCACCAAGGAGCTTAGAGGGAGGGCCAGAGAACTTGAGGCATCGTTGAAGAGTCTGGGGGTGACTGATCTAAAGCTGACAGCGCGGTCTTTAGCCCAAACAGGCTTTACTATAAATGATATCACTGCGATTCTGGTAGATGAATCAAGGGAACATATCCAAACACTTATTGAATACCTGAAGGACCATTACGATATAGCATCTATCATCCACATGATGAAGATCAGCGCTGAGAGAATAATCACCATTACAGAATCACTGCGGCGCTATTCGCATTTGGACCGTAATCCGCAAGGAGAAGTTGACATCAAGCAGGGCATCGAAGATACCCTCACGATGCTGCACAATGAATTGAAGTATGGTGTGGAAGTTGTCAGAGATTACGGCGATGTACCTCTGATCACGTGTTACCCTGCGGAATTGGCACAGGTCTGGACAAACCTCATTCATAACGCTATACAGGCAATGGGCGGGAAGGGCAAGCTTAAAGTCTCAATCTATCAAAAACCGGAGCATGTGGGCGTTCGTATTACGGATTCAGGCCCTGGAATTCCTAATGCCATTCTGAATAGGATCTTCGATCCCTTCTTCACCACCAAAGATCAGGGAGAGGGCACCGGTCTTGGATTGAGTATCTGTTACCGGATTATCGATGAACATAATGGTACGATCAAGGCCTACTCAAAGCCCGGCAAGACCACCTTTGAAGTTCTTTTGCCAAAACGGCTCAACACTAATGACGCCGCCAATCAAGGGAGTGAGCATATTGGATAAACCGGTGATAATGTGTGTGGATGATGAACTCCAGATTTTGCAGTCACTGACAAGAGACCTTTCCTCTGAATATGGGGATCTCTATGATATCGAAATCTGTGAAAGTGCAGAAGAAGCCCTGGAGGTGAGGGAGACGCTTCATTCCGAGGGACGAGTGGTCAGCATCTATATCGTTGATCAGAGGATGCCGGGCATGAAAGGCATCGAGTTTCTAAAGAAAATTAAAGAAGAGGCCGGAAAAATCCTTTTGACTGCTTATTCAGACATTGAAGTGGCAATCGAAGGTATCAATCATAAATGTATAGACTTTTATATGTTGAAACCCTATGGAACTAATTTATTCAAGAACATTAATTACTTACGATTTTCAAATAGATCCGGAGCGTTTGTAACACTGGCGAGAACCCCCGAAGAACGTGCCAGCGCCCTTGAGGTTCAGAATACTGTTTTTTCAGAAGAACATTTGGGACTTCCCTACGAAAAAGGGATTGAGATAATCGGCAATAACCCCTATGAAGAGAAGGCCGAAATTTTTGTTGCCGTCTCCGATCGACAGATTATCGGAACAACTTCAATCAACAGAAGAGATGAGGATTTCGCCCAAAAATATGGAACCATTTGTGGCCTGCCTATTGAGGAATTTTATGACATTAGCAATTTAGCAACTGTCGACACGGACTTGGTTCAGGTCAGAAATGCAACAGTCTTACCTGAATTCCAGAATAGAAGAATCGGCCCCATGATTTGGGGAGAGATTTACAGAGAATTGACATCGTGCAGTGCAAGTAGTGAGTACGCTGTGATTCTTGCAGCCTCCGAAATACGGGACCCAAGAATTGCAGGCGCAGTTTTTCAAAAGATTCTCAATGACGGTCTATACGACAATGAGAGAGCTGTGACGCTTAAGACCAAAAATGGTGTATATTATGATAAGGGCTGGGATAAATTCAGTTACGAAACGCAAGGAGCCGTCCTTCCCAGGTTACTGAAGATGTATTCAAAGATGAACTTCAGGTTTATTGGAGAACCTGTTTATTATGAAAACTACAAAATGTTTGATTTCCCAATGCTTTTAAAAATATCAGAAGTTGCCGAACCTTACAAAACGTGGTTTGAAACAGGCAGGCTTTGAAATTTTTTGGAGTGAGAAATGGCAAAAGCATTATTGATTAGTTATCCAGGAGTGCCGATTAATCCGACCACCTTTATCCCGGATAATGGTCTCGCCAGCCTTGCGGGTGCTCTCATTTCACGTGGCCATGATGCCTACATATTAGATTATGGAACCGTTGAGATGCTACGGCGCAGCTTTCCCAATGACGCTGTAGAACAATTATCAGAAATCTTCAACAGCAGAATGTCCTCTACGTTGTCTGATAACCAAATCACTTTTCTGGGTCAGCTGGACCAAGAAATCAGTGACTTCAGACATGAGGAATTGATTAAAATTGGACGAGAGGTTGTCGAGACCATCTCCAGGATCGGAGCCGATTTTGTCGGGTTCAAGACTTGGGCAGGAGATGGGCATGAGGGATTGCTTAAGATTGCAAGGGCCATCAAAGAGCATTTTAGAGATATGCCTATAATAGTTGGAGGATCCCTTATTCAACCTTTTGCTGAGATATTTCTTAAAAAGAACATTGGAATTGATTTTGCCTGCTATGATGAGGGAGAAGAAACTGTATCGGCTTTTGCCGAGTATGTTGATGGGAAATCCAGTATAGACAGTGTGCCAAATTTGCTTTACCTCAAGGGTGACCATATTGTTCGAACTGAACATGTAGTGACTCAGGACTTAGATACCCTCCCATTTCCTATCTATGATCGAGATATATATCCTGCTACAGGTGACGATCAAAAATTTAATATGATTGTGATTGATGAAAGCAGAAGATGTCATTTCAAATGCCCCTTTTGTATCGAATCCGCTAAAGTGCCGAGCAGGTGGAGAAGTAAGTCAGCCCATAGAGTCCTTGAAGAGATTGAGCGCGTCAAAAAAGCTTTCGGTACGAGACTGATTCGGTTCGGGGGACAAATGACACCCGGTAACCTTCTCGAGAGCATCTCTGAGTCCATCATTCAAAAAGGGGTAGGCGTTGAATTTACAGCGTTCAGTCACATCTCTGCTTTTAAAAATGTAGATCTCGAATTACTTACGAAAGCCGGTTTATATGCCCTCTTTTTTGGTGTCGAATCCGGAAACCAACGGATGCTTAGTACGACCTTGGGAAAAAAGACGAAGGTCGAAGATATTGAGGACGTGCTAAAAAGATCTTCGAGCGCCGGAATATATACCGTGGCCAGTATTATCTATCCTGCTCCTGGTGACACTGATGAGACAATGGCTGATACAGTGAACCTATTAGATCGATGCTGTGTGCAGTCTGCCCCGGTTCAATTTGCAGGCGTCTACCCAAACAGTACGTGGTACAGAGAATACAAGAAGTTTGGATTTGATCTGGACCCTGTGAGTTACCCCAAAACCGTAATTTCCTACAAGATAAAAACCCTATTTCCACCACAGTTTTGGGATCCTTTGCCGGTCAAAATCGATAACAAAGAATTTCTCCAGTATGCCGCTGAGACAGGTGAAATTGTTCGGATGCTGGAGGAAAGGGGTATTCTCACAGATGTAACGGACGAAACTGCATTGTTGGCGAAGCACGCCGGCTTAACCGACAGAGAGCTCCGGGACCAGAGCGCGAAGGCTTTTTATTGTGGCGACTGGAAGCAGATGCGTCGTCTCGTCAAGGAGGTCAACCGTGACAAGGCAAGCATTTGATCGGAAAGTTCATCTAATCTACAAAGAGTTAGCCACAAAATATGATCTCAGGACAACCCATTTTGTCAAGACAAAGCGCATTGCTGTTGAAAAAAGTCTTATGAAAAGAGGCGATCGTATTGTTGTTTTCTGTTGTGGCAGCGGCATGGATTTCCCTTTTATTCAAGAGCGAATTGGAGCTGAAGGATTTATAACGGGAATTGACTTCTCCGGGGAAATGCTCGCCATCGCAGAAGAGCGGTGCAAAAAAAACGGGTGGACCAACATCAACCTTCTTCAACAGGATGTTTCGAAGTTCATCCCTGCGAAGTGGCTCGCCAATTTATGTGATTTTGGCATATGTACCCTTGGCCTGTCATTGATTCCGAATTGGGAAAAGGCATATCGTAATCTATGCGAATCTGTCCGTCCTGGGGGAGGGGTAATCGTCGCAGATATGCAACTGGCAAGAGGCCTGCTCGGTGTCTTCAATCCTATTAGCGTACTCCTTTCAAAGCCCTTTGGCGGAACTTGGCAAGGACACAAAAATGCGAATCTCGTTTTCAATCTCATGAAGCAAGAACTGAGCAATCTCAAAAAAGAGGAATATTTCGCAGGATCCTATTTCATTGCCTGGGGAAATACATGAAAGTGAGATGTTAGATGCCGGTGTAATGGTCTCAGATGTTGAAGATTCTAATCCCATCACTCAGGCCTAAAAAAACGATAACCTTGGGCTTTTTGCAGCTATCAGGAAAATTGGCGAACAGGTTCTTCGATATCAAGCATGCGGACGGCACCTTTTTGAAATGCAGCCTCGATGAGCTCGTTGATATGATAAGAAAAGCTGGTTTTTCAAAGATCTATGAAACTTCGGATCGCTACTACCGCGGCAGAGACAACCTGGTGATCGCAGGGCCATAGTTCTACTCATCTCCAGGAACCTTGGACCATAGATGACCTCATAAACCAAGGCCGTAAAGGCGTCTGGGTCAACTTCCAGGAAAAATGTGCATGGATACTGAGGTTTTCGGCAGAACATCTCTTGCAACGCCGGTGGATCTGGCCGGTATAGGGGTGAACTAATGGATAAGCCGGCAGAAAGGTGACAACAACACATGACCAAAGAAGAGATCCATAAACTTATCGACTCCGGTGAAAACTCAAGCGTTGAGTTCAAACGGGATGATATCCGTCCTGAACAGCTTGCCAAAGAGGCCGTGGGTATGGCCAACCTTCAAGGTGGTGTAATTGACCCGGCAATTTACCGGTATAGACCCCGTCTTTGAGGCATCTGAAGATTACTTGAAAACAGTGATCAGAAAAGGGACTGCAACCAAAAATGTCCCTGAAGATGTCTCTGAAAAACAGAAATTGCCCCTGGAAACGGCCAGAATCAAGAGAGTTGCCCCTGGAAATGTCCCTGAAAACGCGTTTCAGGGGCAACTCCTTGACCTGATCAGGAGCGATCCCAGGATTACCTACAATGAAATGGCCGTTCAAACTCAAAGGAATCGAAAAACCGTGCAGCGTCATCTGAAGGTTCTCAAGGAGATGGGCTGGGTGCGGCGAATAGGGCCTGCAAAGGGGGGATATTGGGAAGTTGTGGAACCATAGGGAAAAGGTCCGTGGCATTGGGATACCATGCCGAGACCACAAGAAGAGTCAGCGCCTATGGTTCCGTGCCGAACATGGGAGCCTCACACACATTTGGCAATCCGGGCAAAGGTTTTCTGAACCAAGGGAGCACCTTTTCCCATGTCCTGAATTGGAGACCAAATGGCATATAGGTCAATTATGATGCATTGTAGCGTTCGATGTCTGTTTTGGAATTGCTTTGCGAAGAAAACCAGAAGCTCTCTGGCAATGTTGAATGCCAGTGAAAAATTGCCTTGACAATATTGACATTAGATGAAATATTGCCAGGATGGAACGCAGGCCGTTATATGAGAAGATGTGGCAGGAGCTGGCGGCGTCCAAACCCATGATACTCCTCGCCGGACCCCGCCAAGTGGGAAAGACCACTCTCGCCCAATTCATATCTCAATCTTTTACCAATTCGCTATACTTCAACTGGGATATCCAGGAACATAGAAGAGAATTCATGGATAATCCTACTTTTTTTGAATCGTTGAACCGTAAAGATCCTTCCAAACCGCTCATCGTTTTGGACGAGATTCACAAATACAAGGGGTGGAAGAACTATCTAAAAGGGGTTTACGACCGATTTTCTAATGAGTACCTGTTCTTGATTTCAGGCAGCGGTAGACTGGATATCTATCAGAAAGGCGGCGATTCCCTGGCTGGACGCTATTTTCTATTTCACCTGTGGCCGTTCACCATCGCGGAAATGGGCAAAGCGAATCGCTCCATGGATGGCTTTCTGGCCGATCCCCTCAAATTGGACATGGAGGGGGGCGAGGCGTTAAGCGATCAGTGGGAGGCCCTTTCAGAACTGAGCGGTTTCCCGGAGCCTTTACTTTCGGGCCGAAAGCAGATCTACAACCGGTGGACAAACGCCTATGGTCAGCAGATTATCCGGGAGGATATCCGTGACTTGACAGGCATTAAATCCATTGTCGATATGGAAACGCTGTATATGATGTTACCCTCCAGGGTGGGAAATCCCCTCTCCATTCCATCCCTGGCCCGTGACTTGGGGGTTTCGTACAATTCGATCCAAAACTGGCTGTCCGTGCTGGAGCGGTTCTTTCTGACCTTCAGCATCGGCCCCTTTACCAAGAAGATAGCACGGGCGATCCGTAAAGAGCGGAAGTTTTATCTCTGGGACGCCCCGCAAATCAAGGAGCCATCAGCGCGTTTTGAAAACATGGTCGCTCTTGAATTGTGGCGGGCGGTTTCCAACTGGAATGAGTTGGGCTATGGTTCTTTCTCTCTTCATTTCATTAAGAATCGGGATCAACAGGAGGTGGATTTCCTGATTGCCCAAGGCGGTGAGGCGGTTATCTTGATCGAAGCGAAGCTGTCAGATGTCAGACCTTCTTCAGTGCTAAGAAGGTTCCAGAACACGCTCCGCATTCCTGCGGTCCAGCTGACTGAGGAGAGCGAGGGCTTCAGACACTTCTCCAATGAAGCCCAGAAAATCCTGGTGGCGCCGGCATTTCAGTGGCTGTCGCGATTGCCTTGAGCGGTTGTTAAAAGCCGTTGTTTGCCAAATCGTAGCAATTGATTGAGGAGCGGCCCAAAACAGATGGATGAAGAACCATTTGACAAGGATATCTGCGGGATCAATTTTGCAGCCATGTTTGCCTATCTCGACGAGCGAGGCCTGGATACTTCCCTCATCTGCAAACGTACCGGTCTCGAAAGAAACTTCCTGACAAACCGGCGAGAATACATAGACCTGCCTACAGGTACCATCATTTTTAGCACGGTCAAGGAAATCTTAGGCGAAAAAGACCCGATGATTTTTTATGACATCGGCAAAGAGGCCCCAAGGCTAAGGAGTTACGGGGTATTACTGGACATTGGGCAGTCTCTTGGCAACGTGGAGGAAAGTGTAAAGTTCCTGCCTCGATTCAACCGAAAATTCGCCGACCTTTTTGAAATGGTGGTCTACAACGTAAAGCAGGATCGGGCCGTTGTGGTGATTCACTACAAGAAAAAAAAGTATGACGGGGCATGGATATTCGATCAGTGCGCCTGGAATCGAGGGAATATTGCGGGTATCCCCGCGTTTTGGGGTTTGCCGCCCATGGAGATTGAAGAGGAGTTGTGCCGGTTCAGCCTGGATGAGGTCTTCAGGGACTATGCATTTATGGGACACGCACTCAGCTACGAGAACGGTCATGCACTTTTCAATGGTCAGGAATTTGCCGTTCCGGTGGCCATAGGCGTCGAGGAAGCTCAGAGATCGCTGGACAAGCTTCAGCGAATGAACCCCATGTTAAAGCGAGACAGAAAAGATGCCATCTTTACGAACAAAGGCTTTACATTTTTTGAGGACAAAAACGATTCCGCCTCTGGCGATGCGCCCCATGGCATGCTTATCACCAGAGAAATCAGGGTCAGCGACAGGATGACACTGAAAAAGGGGCAGATATTTGGTGCCCCCTATTGCCGTTTCGACATTCAATGGCAACAAAAAGGGAAGTTGTTCAAATCGATGGTGAGGTCTACGGTTTCCAAGTTTCGGGACCCGACGGCATTGATTCAGAATCTGGAGGAAGAACTTGAGATAAATATAGCCCAAAAACAGGAACTTATAGCTGCAAAGGAAAATCTTGAGAAGGCGCACGAAGACCTTAAGCGCTACGCAAACGATCTCGAGTCCATGGTTGAGGAACGCACAAAAGAACTTCGTGAGACCCAGGCCCAACTCATCGAGGCTGAGAAGCGCGTTCTTGAACACCGAATCACCGGCGGTTTCGCGCATGAGATGCGAAATGCCCTGACAGGTGCTCAACTCGAGTTCAAGACCACGCTCAATTACAAGGGTCAGGGTAAGCCTTCTGCTGAAATCCTGAAAGAGTCGGCCACCAACCTCCTCAAGAACATTTCCGTAATCCACGAGAAATACAATATCCCGAGGGGCGAGATTGCGACGCTCCTCCTGCCGGAGCTGAAAACCATCGCCGAGATCGCGGACCATTTGTCTCAAGTCCACGCCGGGGTTTCCAGCGACCTGGATCGGGGACTGTCCATCACCACCCAGATCCGGGATTATGCCCGGATGTCAGAGTTGAAACCAGGGAGTGAAACGGTCGATATTGTCCCTCTGCTCAAGAGTTACGGCGACCGGTATCGTCAGGACTTTGAACGGCTCGGGATCAGCTATTCGTTGGAAGGCCAGGAGTCTGCAGTGGTGAAAGCGGATGAGACCCATATCAACTCCATCTTCAGCAACCTGATCCTGAATGCCAGAGACGCGCTGGAAGAGATCGATTCAGGCCGGTCAAAAGAGATCAAGGTCAAGGTTGAGACGAAGGAGAACGAGACCGGCAGCCTTCTTGTCATAACTGTAACCGACACCGGTCCCGGGATACCCGAAGAAAATCTCGGCGAAATCTTCGAGCCCTTCTATTCCACCAAACCCACCACCGGTACCGGCCTGGGCCTGGGGGTGGTGAGGCGGCTGGTGCAACTCTATGACGGGACGATCGAGATGACGTCGGCCGTCGATAAGGGTACTGCCTTCAAAGTGACATTTTTAGGATTGAAACCAATTGGTTAAATCCTTAAAGCGGTATGAGATAAAGATATTGACTTTCTGATCAAACCTGATCAAACTGATATATCAGGAGGTGATCGCAATGCTGATAACCAATATTTCACAGGCAAAGGCCCAGTTGTCGGCCCTGGTTGAGAAGGTCATGGCCGGACAAGAGGTGGTCATTGGCAAGGCGGGGAAACCGGTTGCCAAACTCGTTCGGTATGAACAAACCGAGCAACCGCGACGGCCCGGCGCATTAAAGGGAAAAATCAAGATAGCCGATGATTTTGACGAACTGCCTGAGGACATTGCTGCTGCCTTCGGTATGGTGGATAAATGAACCTCCTCCTTGATACCCATGTCCTGTTATGGTGGCTCAACGCTGACCCTGCACTCTCAAAAAAGGCACAGGCCGCAATTGCCGACCGAAAAAACATGGTATTTGTCAGTGCCGCCGTGGTCTGGGAGATAAGGATTAAGGCGGCGCTGGGAAAACTGGAAATTCCACATAATTTCAAGGAGGTGTTGGAGTCTCAGCCTTTTGAAATGCTGGATATCACCGTTGAGCACGCGCATGCTGTGGGTGACCTTCCTTTACATCACAGGGACCCTTTTGACAGGATGCTTGTGGTTCAGGCAAGAGTTGAGGGCTTTACGCTTATGACGCATGATGTCCGTTTAAAGAAATACAAGATTTCCCTTATAGAGGCCTGATGCCCTAAATATCATTGCCCGCCTGCCATTTGTTATCTGCCCCCCTTCTCGTGCCTTTTTCTCTTCAAAATGTATCAGATAGACGGTCCTTGGACTGAACGCCAAACCCCAAATCCGGTACAGGACTCTGAGTGAGTCCTTCTTGATCTGGGAAGATCTCACCCTTGGGCAATCCTCGAATAGCCCCTCAGGGGGAGGATCAGGCCGAAGAAGGGGATCATGTACATGGCCGCCACGGTGGGCTCCAGGGGGCCGAAAAATTCCGCTGCAAAGACGATGACCAGGACATTGTTCATGTTTCCAAAGATGATCACAGAGGCGATCCGGTCTTCAACGGGCGCCTTCGGGAGGACAACCATCCCCACCACCAGGTAGATCGCGCCAAGGGCGACGGCCACGCACGTGGCCTCGAGGATGGTGGCGGGATTCTGAAGGAAGAACGCCGAGTAGATGGAAAAGACGCCCAAATTGACCATGGCAAAGATGGCCAGGGAGAGGGGATAGCGTCTTCGATGGATGGATGCAAGGACTCTCGGGGCCACGCGTTTCAGTATCTCCACGGCCAGGATAGGGATGAAAATGACCATACAGAGGGTCTGCGTCATGGCCGCGAGGGAGATCTTAACGCTCTGTCCCAACAACACCTTGACCAGGGCCGGGAGCGTAAAGGGGACCAGCAGGGAAGAGATGACCACCACCACCAGCACGAGGTGGGCGTTGCCATTGACGAGGGTCGATATGAACGGCGCCACTACCCCGGTGGATATCCCTGTGATCAAGAGGGCGGCCGTGGCATAGGGGGGATAGACCGCCTTGAAGGCCAGATAGACAACCAGAGGGACCAGGATCAGTTTTAAAAAGGAGAGCCACACCAGGGTGGGGGCCCGGTCACGCACCACATCCCGAATGTCGCGGATGCTGATGGACAGAAAGCTCAGGAAGAGGAGGAGCATCATCAGATAGATCGGAAAGGGCCTGAAAAAGGAGGCCCAGTCAGGGAGGAGTATCCCGGCCAGCATGGAGGAAAAGATGACGATGACGAGGATTAAATCGTTCAGCCGAAACATGTGCGGTTTCCCATCCCCTATTCCCATTCAATGGTGCTGGGGGGTTTGGAGGAGATGTCATA
>Ga0068714_10006351_pt1 | contig 12081 bp, 10 predicted proteins | sample MTBNYHSulfiMetaG_FD_62988 | JGI IMG/M metagenome (GOLD analysis project Ga0068714, IMG submission 62988) | Enrichment culture microbial communities from rom New York Harbor, USA that are MTBE-degrading - MTBE-NYH (New York Harbor Sulfidogenic)... | ecosystem: Environmental > Aquatic > Marine >... | reverse complement strand
GGTCACCTTGACCACCCACGTCTCCACAGTCGCGACCGAACTTGGAAGCGACGAGAACGGATCGACCTGCCCAGCCCCACCGATGCCGAGCCCCAGAACAAGACCCAGCGTTCCGGCAGTGATCAACACCATTTTCAGCACGTGTCGTTCCCCCTTGTGCCCACTGTTGGGCTTGGTCTCCTTGTACCGCCGCCCCAGTCTACTAGATACAATGAAGCAAATGAAGTGATGCCAGCCCGACGGCGCTTGGCGTGGCCCTACCCTTTACCCGGAGCAACCGGCACAGGCGGCCGTTCGCCGAGCTGCGTCAAGAGGACCCCGCCGATCACCGCAGCGGTACCCACCCCCTTGAGCGCACTGACCCCGGTCCCCAAGAGCAGCATTTCGGCGAGTAGCGTGATCACGGGGATGAAGTTGGTCGACGCCGCCACCCGCGTGGCCGACAGGTGCGAAAGGGCGTAGTGCAACGCGAAGAAGGCACCGGCCGAGCAGACGATCCCCAGAAACAGCATCTCCAGGATCTGGGTTGGAGTGATCCGCCCGATCCAGCTCCACCCCTCGGTCGCCGCGAGCGGACCGAACAGTAGAAGCGATACCGAGAACTGGTAGAACGTCACCTGCAACGGGCTCACCCGCCGCAGGACGTCCTTGATGAGCACCGTCCGCACGGCCGCACAGGCCACCGCCCCGAGGACCAGGCAGTCGCCGAGAACGCTCGCTCCCGGCGCGTGCAGGCCAGAGACCACAAGCGTGAAGATGCCGCCGTACGCGATCACCAGTCCGATCCCCTTCCTGAGGGTCGGCCGTTCCTGACGCTTGAAGCAGGCGATCAGGAAAACCGCCGTGGGAATGGCGGCAACGATCACCGAAACGTGGCTGGGCTGGGTGTTCGCCACCCCGAACGTCTCGAACAGGAAATAGCCGACCGGGCTGAGCAGTGACAGGCCGGAGACCGCAAGCAGGTCCCGGCGCGGCAGCCTGACTCCGCGCCGCGCCCAGAGCACGGCGCCCAGCAGGAGCGATGCGATGCTGAATCGTGCAAAGAGGAGGGAGAGGACCGGCACGTCGGTAACGATGCGTTTCGTCGCCAGGAACGACAGTCCCCACGCGAGCATCGCCCCGCCGAGAGCCAAGTAGACGCCAAGCAGCCGCTTGTCGATCGCCACAGAATCCCCCCGCAGTCCGGATTCCGGTCACACGGTGTGCGATTGTGGGTCCCGGGCCGCCGTTGCGCAACCCCATGGCGTATGAGAGGTATTCCTTGAACCACGGGATCGTTCCGCTATACTCAGCGCCCCGCTCTGCTCGAGACTCGTCCCGGGGGATGCGCTGCATCGTCAATGCGGCGCGGAGGGCGGGAGTCCATCCAAGAAGGATTCGGCACATGAGCGTCAAGCGTACAATCTACCAACCCGATCAAGACTTCGTGCGAGTTCGCGACTTCCTCGCCCGCACCTATGGGCTGTTCGCCGCGCCCGTCAACTGGGGCATCGAGCGGTGGAACTACGCGCGGTACTTCATCGCCCCGATGCTCGGCGCCTACGGCACCGAAGATGAAACTCCGGAGGGATCGCTCCGCACCATCCGGTTCTGGGAGGATTCCGTCGCGCTCTGGGAAACACAGGATGGCGAGATCGCGGGAGTGGCTTGCATCGAACACGCCGACCCGGCGCACCGCGGCTTCGGCGAGTTCTACATCCAGCGCCACCCCGACCACCTCGACCTCATCGGTGAGATGCTCGCCCACGGAGAGGCGCACTACCGCAATCCCAAGGACAACCACGTCCTTCTCTGGATCTATGAGGATGACGAGCCGCTTCTGGCCGCCGCATCACGGCGGGGATACGCCAAGCGCGCAGAGCCGGTCTCGACGCACCTCGAGTACACGATCGGGGAGATCCCCGAACTGCAGCTGCCTCGCGGATTCCGGCTCATCTCCATGGTCGAGGAGAACGACATCGAGAAGCGCCGCGAGGTCTTTGGGCGGTCGTTCAACCACTCCGATCCCCGCGAGTGGCCGTCGGCGTTCGCCTACCGCGAACTCCAGAAGGCGCCGGACTATCGCAAGGAGCACGACCTCGTGATTGTCGCTCCGGACGGCACGTACGCGTCGTGCTGCATCGTGTGGTACAACGAGAGCCACCGCATCGGCCACCTCGAACCGTTGGGGACCCGCCCGGAGTTCCGCCGCCGCGGCCTGGCGACCCAGATCCAGCGGGAAGGCCTGCGCCGACTGAAGGCGCTCGGCGCCACGCGGATGCCGATGACCGGCGGCTTCGATCCGTTCTACCTCGCCTTCGGCTTCCGCCACGTCCGGAACGCCCACGCGTGGGTCAAGATGGACTAGCGAGGTCGACTCACACGCGAGACGTTTGCCGACATGCTTGTCCTGGCCTAGGATCGATCGTGACGAGGAAACGAATGCAAGAAGACGAGGAGCGGCTAGTCACCGTGTTCGCGACCGACGACGAGGGCACGATCGCCGTCACCGCATCGATCCTGGAATCCGCGGGGATCCCGTTCTTCGAAAAGGGTGGCGCCGCGCGCGGCTTCGGCCTACAGGTCTTCAATCTATCTGCGGCCATCGTCGAGTTCCAGGTGCGGGAACGAGATGCCGCAACAGCGCGTGAGCTCCTGTCGCACCTGGCAGAGGGGACAACCGACAAGTAGGAAGGCCTTGCACTGGCCTTCGAGATCGTTCAGCGGGCATCGGGTCGCGACGACGCCTCACCTTTCGAAGCGATGCGACCTGGCCCCGGCCGGCGCAGCTGTACAAGGAGCGTCCCGCAGGCTACCGCGACCAGGCCAATGATCTCCAGGGCGTCCAACCGCTCGCCAAGAAAGACCCAGGCCAACACGGCAATCTGGATGAGCATCGTGTTGTTGATGACGCTCGACTCCGTCGCCGACAGCGACCGCAGCGTGTGGTTCCACAGCGTGAACGCAAAGGCCGTGTTGGCGATCGCGAGCCACAGGACGATCCCCCAGCCCTTGGCCGTCAAGCGCGGGAGCCCCTGCACCCCCGTTCCGATACCCAGGAGCAGGGCCGCGCCGATCCCCATGCTGATCGTCGTCACCACAAACGGCGAGGCGACCCGCCGCCGGTTGACCTCGCGGCCCAAGAGCGACGACACCGCGTTGGCGGTGAGCGTCAGCCCGGCAAGAAGGAACCCGAGCGCGGCGCCGCGAAACGGATTCGACGGCCCGAAGTAGACAGCGGCGCCAACGAGAGTCAGTCCGATCCCGATCCACTGCCGCCGCGAGGGGCGCTCTCGCAGCGCAAACACTCCGGCTCCCGCCACCAAGAGTGGCGTGAAGCTCAGAATCAGGCTGAATGGGATCGCGTCGAGGTGGTTCAGGGTGGCGAACTGGCCGCCCTGGGTCAGGGCGTAGAAGACCAAGCCGAGCGCCGCAAGCTGCGCCCACTGGCCGCGGGAGAGCGCACGGACCTCGCGGCGCCGGATCCACAGGACCGGCAATAGGACCGCGAAGGCGATCGCGTAGCGCAGCCCCGCGAAGGTGAGCGCGGGGATCTCCTGCAGTCCTTGCTTGATGAGGACCCACGACGTCGACCAAAGGAAGGTCACGAACAGCGCCTGAAGAATCGGCCGAGCCTCCGAAGACAAACGCATCGTAGCACCTCTTCCGCGCGGGCACGCCCGCGCTCGGGATTTCGGTGCCGGCCCAATCCCTCCCGGCTTCTATCCGATCAGGTGCTACGCACGACGGCTTTCGTGACGCTCGGTCCAGACCTGCCTTGCAGCGGAACCCTAGTCACTCGGGTCGGCCGGAGCCATTCTATCGAGAGACGCGAGCTTCGAAAAGCCCGCGCCACCGGAAACTCGAAACGCAGCCGGCCCTGCGGGCCGGGAAACGCGCAAGCCCGGTCCGCCGAAGCTATACTCGGGGGCGAAGGGAGGACGAATGGCGAGAGATCGGGTAGGCTTGGTGACTGTTCTGACCACGGGAAGTACCGCAACGATGGCCGCCGCCGCGGCGATTCTTGAAGAAGCCGGCATCCCCTACATCGAGAAGGGCGGCATGTCCCGCCGGCTCGGCATTTACCTCATCAACGCGTCGGCCCGGTTCGTCGACTACCAGGTCAGCGCGCAGGACGCCGCCAAGGCGCGCGAGCTCCTGGCTCACCTGGCGAAAAACGGTGCCGGAACCGATCGATAGGCCAACTCTCAGCTGGACGGTGCCCCTTTGCGCCTCGCCGGCTCAAACGGCTGATCGCAACGCGTCCTTGTGTGGCATTCCCGTCCGCTGAAGAGCAGATCACCGACGCGCTTCCACTTAACGCTCCTCGTTTGCAATTAGACGCAAAAGGGCCTAGACTGATTCTGCACATCGGGCTCTCGACACCCTCTTGAATCCGAACAAGGAGGTGGTAATTGTGAAGCGTGCAGGCGTGTTTCTCCTCGTCATGCTCTTGGCTGCGCTCGGGGGGTGCCTCTTCCAGCCGCCCGACTCGACTGGCGGCGGAACATCCGTAGCGCGGGTGACCATCCGGTACCAAGCGACGACGCAGATCATCCAGGATGAGATCTATGCCGATCCGATCCAGACAGCCAAGACGGTGAGCGTGATCCACGAAACCACCGGAACGTTCTCCGCCAACGCGTCCGGGCAGCTGTACTCGGGAGAGGGCAGTGATGCCAAGACAAAGGCCATGGTCCTCGTCAGCTCCACCGGCGACACGATCCTCTCGCTCCAGGCGGAGCGCGACCAGAAGTACGGCGTGGAGAACGAATGGGAACGCGTCGATAACATCGTCGCAGCGGGCATCCCCCTCGTGCCCACCTCTTCTGGCGCCGACACGTATCGGCTCGAGGGGGCCGACGCCTGCGAGGCGATCAGCGTGCTCTTCTATTCCGAAGTGCGGAGCCCTACTGCCGCGATTCCCGAGGCCGGTCCGTCCTACACCGTGGTCGACCAAAACGAGCAGACCTGCGACGAGACCTCCTACATCGAGGTCGAGATCGAGTATCAGGGCTAGGTGGAGACGGAGGCGTCAGGCCCCTCCGTGCAACGGCGACCAGAGCGCGTCCTTCATCTGAACCTGGTTGAGATACCGGTAGAGGCCGTCGCGCGCCATGAGTTCCTCGTGCATCCCTTGCTCGACAATCCGCCCCTCCTTCAGGACGACGATCTGATCTGCGTTGCGAATCGTCGAGAGGCGGTGGGCGATCACCACGGTCGTCCGCCCGACCATCAGCCGCTCGAGTGCCTGCTGGATCAGCATCTCCGTCTCGGTGTCGACTGACGAGGTTGCCTCGTCGAGGATCAGGATCGGCGCATCCTTGAGTACCGCTCGCGCGATGGCCAAACGCTGCCGCTGACCGCCGGAGAGCTTGACGCCGCGCTCGCCGATCAGCGTCTCGTAGCCCTCGGGGAGATCCTCGATAAACGCGTGGGCGTTCGCGATCCGCGCCGCCGCCTTCATCTCGCGCTCCGACGCGCCGGGTCGCCCGAAGAGGATGTTCTCGCCGACCGTGCCGTGGAACAGGAACACCTCCTGCAGGACGATGCTGATCTGGCGCCGCAGGCTCGCGAGCGTCAGGCCGCGGATGTCGTGACCGTCCAGGGTGATCGTGCCCTGCGTGGCGTCGTAGAACCGGGGGATCAGCATCGACAGCGTGGTCTTGCCGACGCCGGTCGGACCGACCAGCGCAACGACCGAGCCCGGCGCGATGTCCAGGTTGATGTTCTGAAGCACCATGTCCCCGGCGCTGTAGCGGAAGCTCACGTCATCGAAGCGGATCGCCCCCTCCGCGCGCCCCGGTAGATCGGTCGCATCGGGCTCCTGCGTCACATCGGGCTCCTGCTCGAGAAGATCGGCAATCCGATCCGCACCGGCGAGCGACTGCTGGACGTTCTCCCATACACCGCTCAAGGCGCGAACCGGCTGGTAGAGAAGATCCAAGTACAGGAAGAACGCCACCAGATCGGCGACCCCCAGGGTCCCGCCGAGCATCAACCGCCCGCCGAAGTAGATCAGGATGATCGTCCCGAGCGCGGCGGTGAACTCGACCGACGGGTGGAAGACCGCCATCAAGCGCAGCGCGCGCAGGAGCGAGTCGCGGTAGCGGACGATGCGGCTCCAGATCCGGTCGGCTTCGCTGTCCTCGCGAGTGAAGGCCTGGATCTCGCGGATCCCCGAGATGTTGTCGTTGAGCGCCGCGTTGAGCTCTCCGAGCTCGACCTGTCGGCGGCGGAACGCGGGGCGCACGTAGCGGGCAAACCCGCGCATCGCCAGGATGATGAGCGGAATCGGCAGGAGCGAGAACAGAGCGAGCCGCCAGCTCATGCTCGCGAGCACCGCCGTGACCCCGACCAGCATGAGCACGTTGACGAGCACATCTGGAATGGCGTGAGCGACCAGCTGTTCCAGGAGATCGGAATCGTTGACCATGCGCGACATCAGCTGCCCGGTCTGCTTGTCCTCGTAGAAGCGCAGCGACAGGCGCTGGAGGTGCTGGTAGACCTCGTTGCGGACATCGGCGACCACGTGCCAGCCCGCGACGTGGGCCTGGTAGCTCCGCACGAACTGCATCAGCGCGCGGACGATGTACACCGCCAGGGCGATGAGCGCCAGGCGGGACACCTCCGTCAGCGTCTGCACACCCGCGGTCGGCGCGGTCACCGCGGCGATCATCGTCCGCACCAGCCAGGGGGCGATGAGCTGCACGCCAACCAGAATCAGCATGCTCACGATCGTCAGGGCAAGCGGCAGCTTGTACCGCTTTACGTGCCGCAGCACCGCCCGCGGGGAACTCACGGTCGTTCCTCCGTTCCAGAAAGGCCACTCCCACCAACAGGATCTTGGAGCACGGTGGGTCCACCGTCGCCACGTGGGCCTTGCCCTTCGACCCGGCCTGAGCCCACAGCTTCAAATGCAGGCGAATGGTACCCAATGAGCGTGGCGAGCTGTAGGTCAACGCCGGGCGGCAACCCCCACGCAGCCGAGAGGCCGCCTATGCCCCACCCGCGTCGAGGAACCGCGTCAGGTGCGACACGAACTGCTCCTCCTGATCCAGGGCGAGGCAATGCCCAGCGTCGGGCAAGCGAACGTACGTCGCGTCCTTCAGCGCGTTGGCGGCTCTCACGCAGTACCGCTCCGGGATGAAGACATCCCGCGCGCCGTAGAGGATCAGTGTTGGTGCATCCACCGAATCGAGTCGATCGACCAGTTCCGACAGGATTCGCTTCCTGACCCCAAACAGGGTCATCCCCGACCGGAGCATCTTGAGGGTGCCGTCCCTCACGCCGGGGACCTGCGCCAGCTCCTCCTTGGCGCGGACCCACCTCTCCGGCAGACGGCGCGAGTCGGCGCTGCACAGGTCGATATACCGGTGGACGGTTCGACTCGTCGGCCGCAGCAGCGCCTCCCCGATCCCCGGGAGGGTGCACAGGTGAAGGAACGGGCTCGTGCGGCGCCCGAGCAGCGCCGGACTGACCAAGACCAGAGACTCCACCTTGTCGGGGGCGCGCAGCGCCGCGGACAGCGCAAGCCCTGCACCCAGGGAGAGACCAACGAGACTCGCAGAGGAAAGCCCCACCTGGGCCATGTACTCGAGCACGAGATCGGTCATGGTGCCAAGCGTGTAGTCTCGGGGCGCCTGCGTCGACAGCCCCGAGCCCGGGTACTCCAGCGCATGGCAACAGCAGGTCGATGCCAGCCCGCGAATCGTCCCCGCCCAATCCTCGAGCGAGCACGCAAACCCCTGGAGCAGAAGGACATTCCTGCCCTGCCCGTGGACGACATGCCGAACCCGGAGCCCATCCAGTGTGATCCACTCCGGTCCAAGGCCAGCGTCTCGCCACAGCGCTTCAACGGCGTCCATCCCACCCTCCGGGGCGATCATCGCCTCTTCGGAAGCCGCCGACCATACCCTCCTTCCGATCGACATGAGCCGTTCGTCCCACAGCCCAGGGAAGAGAGGCAGCTGCAGGGCAGCAAGCCCGCCCACCTAGCGAACCCGCTCTGCGCTGAGAGCTGGCGCCCGCCGCTGTCAGCCGGAGTTCAGGCCTGGACTGGCAGCGATGGAGCGATCAGCGTCAGGGAATCCTGCCGCATCGGACCTTGCGCCCGACAGCTTGTCCTAGAACATCCCTCATCACTCGTTACCGGCGCTCGGACTGAAGACCGACGACTCAGGACTGTCAACTGGTTCCTCAACCTCGAACCTCGCACATCGAACCCGGGCCTGCAACCCAGTCCCCATCTGCGCGGAAAAGTAGCCTGTCCCCTTTTCGTGCGGCGTTGGAGGGGACTGGCTCGCGGAGCGAAGCGGAGCCGTGCCTGTCCCCGCTTTTCGACTTGCGACTCCCAACTCGGGACTGGCGCGCGCCCGGACGTGTCCTTGACCACGAACCACGCACTACGAACTGCGGTTCTCAACACCGCACATCGCACGTCGAACATCGAACCGAGTCTTCAACCCAATAAACCCCACAAACTCCACGAACTCAACGAACGTGCTTCCTACCCCCTACTCCATAATGCCTAACCCCGGTCTTGCCGATCGCTGGCAGCTGATGGCCCTGCTGATCCCTCGATAACGAGGCGACGCAAGGGAGTAGCAAATACTGGGAAATGCGTGTAAAATAGGACAACGCATGTGCTTTGCTGGAGGAAGGGCATGCTGACAGGCCGAGATGGTGAGGAAGGTTGCGACGTACGGCGTCTTGCGGCCGTGATGCTCACCGACATCGTCGGCTACACTGCGCTGTCCCAAGAGAATGAGGAGGGGACACAAACGCTCCTCAAGGAGCACGTGCGAGCTGTTACCCCCCTCTTCGAAGCCTACGGCGGGCGCGTCGTCAAGTCGACCGGCGACGGGCTCCTTGCGGTCTTCGCCAGCGCCGTCGAGGCAACCCGTTGTGCCATCGCCATTCAGGGACGGCACACAGAAGAGCGAGAAACCCTGCGTCTACGCATCGGCATTCACGTGGGGGACATCATCTGTAGGCGCGGAGATATCTTCGGCGATGGAGTCAACGTCGCAGCCCGCATCGAGCCGCTGGCCGAGCCCGAAGGCATTTGCATCTCCCGACAGGTCTACGACCAAGTCTGGAACAAGGTGGATGCAGTCTTTGAGAGTCTTGGGCCGAAGGCACTGAAGAACCTGCGACTGCCGCTGGAGCTCTTCCGCGTTGTGACGAAGCCTCTCTCGCCTACGGAACCCAAGAAGGAAGACGCCCCCCAGGATCGCATCGCCGTCCTTCCACTGCTCAACATCAGTCCCGACGCAGCGGACGCCTACTTCGCCGACGGCCTCACCGAAGAGCTCATCTTCACCCTGTCAAGGCTCGAGGGCCTGCGGGTGATCGCGCAGACCACGATTATGAAATACCGCGACACCCGCCAGTCCATCTGCGAGATCGGCCATGAACTCAGCGTCGGAAGCGTGCTCGAAGGAAGCGTGCGCAAGGCGGGCGACCGGCTGAGGATCACGCTTCAGCTGATTGACACGGCCTCCGAAGAATACCTCTGGTCCGATGTCTACAACGGCAATCTCGGGGACATCTTCGCGCTGCAGGCTGACGTTGCTGGCCGCGTGGCCGACGCACTGCAGAAAACGCTGCATATCCAAACAAGAAACCAGATCGAGAATGCATCGGCCAATCCGGCCGCGTACACGCTCTACCTCAGAGGGCGGACCTACCTTGCCCATCGAACGCCGCAGGCCCTGCACGAAGCCATCCAGTGTCTCGAACAGGCAAGTCAGCTCGATCCAACCTACGCCCCCGCTTTCGCCGCGCTCGCAGAGGCGTACGTCATCATGGAGGAGCGCACGCGCCGGCCGCAGCGGGAGATGCGAGCAAAGGCTAGAGCGCTCGCCATACGGGCCATTGAGTTGGATGAGCGATCGCCGTTGGCACACGCCGTGCTTGGCATGGTATACGCATATGAGGTGCGATGGGAGGATATCGAGTGCGAGTACCGCGTGGCTCTGTCGCTTGATCCAAGTTGCGTCCGCGCGCACCACTGGCTGGGCTATCACCTCGCTTTCTTGGAACGTTTCCCCGAGGCGATTGCCGAACTTCAGACGGCGATCTCGCTTGATCCGCTCAGCCACACCCTGCACGCGACCTTGGGACTTGTGCGCTTCTTCGCCGGGCAGGATGCGGAGGCGCTTCAGGAGCTCTCCCTATCCACCGAGCTGTATCCCGAGGACGGCCTGGCTCGCGAGTACAGCGGGTGGGTCCACTTGCTCGCAGGACGTCACAAGGAGGCTCTCGCCTGTTTCCAGTCGGCAGCGTCAGCCCTGGGGGATGCCGATGCGTCGCTTGTGCTCGGAATGAGTGTCGCCCGATTCCGCCTCGGGGATGCAGAAGCGCTCGAGCGCGGGCTTGCATCCGTGCTGGAGCGCGCCAAGGAGTCCCATGTTTCCCCGTATATCATCGGACGGTTCTACTTGTTCCTCGATCGTCCAGACGAAGCGTTCCGCTGGTTCGAGAAGGCATCAGAGGAGGGCCCTAGTTGGGACACGGCGCCTGTGCTGAACGACTTCAGGCAGTTTCACCCCGCCTATCAGTCCGACCCTCGCTACATCGCGCTTCTGCGTAAGGCAAGGTTCCCCAAGTCCGTATCGCCTGAAGAGGATCGGATCGAGACCGATCCCGACCTACCACTCAACTAGCAGCGCCTCACGGTGCTTCGATCCACTGCTTGCCGTCGACTGATCCTCAAGACTCCGCACACATCACTCGTCACCGATCACGCCTCACCGGCATCTCGGCCGCTAGTGCCCGACGCCCGGAAGCGGCAGAAACGTCAAAAGACAAGATCCGACCCCTCATCCATTTCTCACCCAACAGACTGGATGAACCCTGCCAACCGGACAAACCCTCTCGCTTCGGGCTGACGGCTGCCCGCTGAGGTCCCTTGGAATAGGCGTCTCCGGCAGAGCTCAGCTAGGCTCTCTGCGATGGTGTACCAAACGGGAACAAGAAGGAGGTGACTATGAGAAACGAAGTCTATCACGTCGCGGTCGGTGCGTTCGGCTGCACGGCCGTGTGCGATGGCACTCTCACGTACGGCGCCCCAATGTTCTCGACGCCTGCGCAGCTCCTTTTCGCCAATGCGCCAGCGGATCGCCTCGAGCGCGCGCTGCGGGAGCACGGCATTGAGCCGGCGCAATGGGCGGAGTGGGTTAGCCCGTACATCTGCCTGTTGGTCGATACGGGAGCACACCGGGTGTTGATCGACACCGGCGCGGGCGCGCTCGGGCCGGATACAGGGAGGCTGGTTGATAACCTGCGGAAGGCCGGCGTCGGGCCCAGCGAGATCGATACCGTCATCCTCACCCATGGACACCCGGATCACATCGGGGGGATCGCCGATGCGGACGGGCGGCTGGTATTCCCAAAGGCCCGCTTCGTGATGTGGAAGGATGAATGGCGGTTCTGGACGTCCGGACGGGCCGGGCAAGTGCTCGGCGAACATGGCAGAGGGCCGATGCTCGACTTCCCACGAGAGAAGCTTCCGCCGATCGCAGGCCGTGTCGATCTTGTCGAAGACGAACAGGAGATCGTGCCAGGCGTCAAAGCAGTCGCTGCCCAGGGACACACACCCGGGCACATGGCACTGGCCATCGTCTCGCAAGGGGAGCGACTCCTGTGTGTCTCCGACGCGCTGCTCCACCCCATCCATGCAGAGCATCCCGATTGGTATTCGGCCGTGGACCTCGATCCGCAGCGGGCCGTTGCGAGCAGGCGCCGGCTTCTCAACCACGCCGAGGCGGAGAACGCACTTGTATTCGGCTTCCACCTCCCCTTCCCAGGCTTGGGCAACGTTATCAAGCGGGAAGAGGCCTGGACGTGGCAACCGATCGAATCGAAGGAGTAGGACGTCGTCGGGGAGCAAAGGAGCGATCGCTGCTTGCCAGAGGTTGATGGCTGAACGCTGACAGCTGACGGAATCCTAAGATCGAAGGTCTGCCCCCAGCTGTATGTTAACCATGGACTACGCACTACGAACCACGCACTACGGTTGCCGCTGAGGGCTGAACGCTGATCGCTGTCGGCTGACTGGCTGATCGCTCACCCTCCGAACAGAAACCTCTCCGGATT
>Ga0068714_10006349_pt1 | contig 12084 bp, 10 predicted proteins | sample MTBNYHSulfiMetaG_FD_62988 | JGI IMG/M metagenome (GOLD analysis project Ga0068714, IMG submission 62988) | Enrichment culture microbial communities from rom New York Harbor, USA that are MTBE-degrading - MTBE-NYH (New York Harbor Sulfidogenic)... | ecosystem: Environmental > Aquatic > Marine >... | reverse complement strand
TATATAAAAAGAATTCACTTTGCCGGACGACTCCATTGGTGCCCCCTAATTTATGAAGCATCTCATAAAGATCTACAATTTGCTCTACCGTATAAGGAGGCCTGGCCTGTTGTCCATCCCGAAAAGTGGTGTCGGTGATGAAGATCTCATCGGGGGGGTCGGTAAATACAAATTTATTATCGAATTCCACCCGGCAAACCTCATCATATGGGAAGACGCTTCGATAGAGGTTTGGCTCTTGGATATCCAAAAGGGGGAATTGCTCGATGGTGTGTTTGCTTTGAAAGGTTCTTCTCTTCCGGGTAATGGTCATATCTTCTCCTTGACTAAGAAATAAGAATCACAAAATTTAGGGATTCAGGAATTTAGGGATTTAAGAATTCGGAATTCCTTAATTCCTAAATCAACTAACCCTTGATTTCCTTCACCTTAATCCAGAGCTCGTCCAGTTGTTTTGAATCCACTCTTGAAGGCGCATCGGTCATCAAACAGGTGCCCTTCTGAGTTTTCGGAAAGGCAATGACATCCCGGATGGATTCCGAATGGCTGAGGATCATAATGAGTCGGTCGAATCCAAAGGCAATTCCACCGTGTGGAGGGGTTCCATATTCAAGGGCTTCTAATAGAAAACCAAATCTTTCTTTCGCTTCCTCCTCACCCATCCCCAATTTCTCAAAGAGGAGGGATTGAATTTCTCTTAAATGATTTCTGATACTCCCTCCCCCGACCTCCGCCCCATTCAAGACCAGATCATAAGCCTTCGCCCTGACCCATTCTGGATGATCTTTGAATATAGGGATGTCCTCATCTTTGGGAGCCGTAAAAGGGTGATGCACGGCAACAAAACGTCCCTCCGCCTCATCAAACTCCAAAAGTGGAAAATCAAGGACCCAGACGAACTGATACTGATCTTTGGGAATCAGTCCTAATTTGTCCCCCAGATGAAGGCGAAGGTTCGCCAGGGCCTGGTTGACCACTTTGGAAGGACCGGCTATGAAAAGGAGAAGGTCCCCTTCCTTCGCTTCCATCTTTTCGTCAATTCTCCTTCTCTCCTCTTCTGTAATGAACTTCTGGATCGAGGACTGCCAGCCCGTTTTACCTATTTTTGCAGAGATCAAGCCCTTGGCCCCATAGGTGTAAACAAAATGGGTGAGATCGTCGATCTCCTTTCGCGAGAAAGTGCCTCCACTTTTAACGTTGATCGCCTTGATGACGCCCTGTCCCTGGATGGTATCTCTGAATACTTGGAAGGAGGAACTCTCTAACGGTTTGGTTACATCTTTCAACTCCATTCCAAAGCGGATATCCGGTTTATCAACCCCATATCGATTGATGGCCTCATTATAGGTTAAAATTGGAAATGGAATGGCTAACGTAATACCCAAGACCTCTTTAAAGAGATGGGCCATCAATCCTTCCATTGTTTTTTGGACATCTTGAACTGTGACAAATGACATCTCCACATCGATCTGGGTGAACTCAGGCTGTCGATCCGAACGGAGGTCTTCATCCCGGAAGCACCGCACAATCTGAAAATATCGGTCAAACCCCGAGATCATCAGAATCTGTTTAAACAGCTGGGGAGACTGAGGAAGGGCATAAAAATGGCCTGGGGTGAATCGGCTCGGGACTAAATAATCTCTTGCCCCCTCAGGTGTGCTTTTGGTGAGCATGGGCGTCTCAATCTCTAAAAACCCTAAGCGGTCAAAGTAATTTCGTACCTCTTTCGCCACGTGATGGCGGAGAATTAAATTCTTTTGTATCGCAGGTCTTCTCAAGTCGAGATATCGGTATTTCAATCGGGTGTTTTCCGCAACCTCCTCTTCATCTTCAATAAGAAAGGGAGGGGTCCTTGAAACATTGAGAATCTTTAACTCTGTTGTGATGACTTCAATCTCCCCGGTGTTTAATTTTAGATTAGCTGTCCCTTCAGGCCTCAAAACCACTGTCCCTTGAATTCCCACCACATATTCACCTCGCAGGGACTGGGCTTTTTCATGTGCTCCTGGATTCTCCTTCGGATTGAAGACCACCTGGACGATTCCCTGCCGATCTCTTAATTCGACAAAGATGAGACCCCCAAGGTCTCTTCTCCGCTGAATCCATCCCAGGAGAGTGACTTCTCGGCCGACATCCTTTTTCCTAAGATCTCCGCAATAATCTGTCCTTTTCAGGTTTCCAAAAAGGTCGATCAAACCGATTTCCTCCTAAATGAAATGTTTTATACTAACCGAAATATATAGATTGGTCAAGGACTTACACCCCTTGTCAGCACCCTATGTCAAGCGCTCTACCTTACAGTTGATAAAAATTATATGAAAAGGGTCAACTTACACCACTCTGCAAATGAACCCCCTCAGGTATTCTCCTTCGGGATGGCTTAAATGAAAAGGATGATCCCATGCGTGTCCCATTCGACCTAAGAGTTGCACACTTCTCCCTGAATCCAACGCTGCAGAAAATACAATCTTTTGGAATAAATCCCAATTCATACGGTGAGAACAAGAAAAGGTGAGAAGGAATCCTCCTCTGTTTAACAAACGGAAGGCCCAAAGATTAAGATCCTTGTATCCCCTCGAAGCGCTCGGAAGATTCCCCTTCTTCTTAGCAAAAGGAGGGGGATCGAGAATAATGATATCATATCCACCTTCTAAGCTTCTCATCACCTCAAAAACATCTCCCCGAAGACACTGGTGGGGAATCTTCATGAATTGGTTTAAACCGAAATGCTCTTCCGCCAGTACCAGCGCCTCCTCAGAAGAATCGATGAGAGTCATCTCTCTTGCATCTCCTGATCCCCCATAAATAGAAAAAGCTCCTGTATAGCAGAAACAATCTAAAATTTTCTTTCCTTCTGAGAGTCTTTTTAAAAGAAGCCGGTTTTCTCTCTGATCAAAATAAAAACCTGTCTTTTGGCCATTTTTCACATTGGCTCTAAAACGGCAACCGTATTCTTCAATCTCAATAAATTCTGAAATATTCTTGCCATAGAGAAGACCTCTGCTCTCTGTCAATCCCTCTTCTCTCCTAGTCGGCACATCACTTTTCTCATAAAGATTCTGAGGATGAAATTCTTTGACCAGCGATTCCGTTAAAATTTCCTTTATTCGCTCCATCCCTGCCGTCAAACATTGCACAACGAGGGTCTCTTTATAACGATCCACAATCAGCCCTGGAAGAGAGTCTCCCTCTCCATTGATGACCCGGTAGGCATTGGTTTTTCCTTTAAGTAACTCCTCCCTGAAACGAACCGCCTTCGAAATACGCTCTCTGAAAAAATCCCCCCTCAACTCTTCCTTTTTGGGTGTCAGAATCCGGACGATGATTTGGGAGAGGGGATTGAGATGCCCCCGGCCTAAAAATCGCCCGTCCCTGGAGTAAACATCTCCGATATCTCCAGGAGAAGCCTCCCCCTCTACTTTTGCGACCGCTCCAGAGAAAACCCATGGGTGTCCCCGAAGAAGTGGCTTCTCTTTACCACTCTTCAATATGATTTTGGGAAAGGCGACCATTGTTCTTGCAGTGGATAGGTCGATAAGCCGATGGGGTGATGGAGGAAACAAGAGGTACACATGAGGTGTGATGGAACACTTACATTATCGAAATTTGCTCAAATCAGTAATCATTCTATTTCGACTCCCCGTCATCGGATTTTAATTTTTTTCAACCACAAAATTCTTTTAACCGCCTGAGCTAGTTTGGAAACCATCCATCATGTGTTTGCTTGCATTAATCTCCCAATCTCCCTATCCCCTGATCTCCCGATCTTTCGAATTTTCCTTTCTGAGAAGCGCTCTCTCGATCAAGTTTCCAACGAATTCCGTATAGGTGGTCCCCTGAACTTTGAGGGCCCTAGCCATTCCGGATTGAGGAGAGATATCTGGGTTTGGGTTGACCTCTAATACATAAATCTTCCCATCCCGGTCAATGCGGATATCCACCCTCGCATAATCTCGACATTCAAATAGTTTAAAAACCCTGATCGCAATATGCCCCACTTTTTTTTCCATCAGCCATTCCAAGGGAGCTGGGCAGACCGGCTTTGTTTTTTTATATTCTGCACTCTCAGCCACCCATTTGGCTTCATATCCGCATATTTTGGGAATTCCTTCCGGAAACTCCGTATAATCGATTTCTGAGATGGGAAGAATTTCCACGCTCCCATTGGTCTCCATCATACCCACATTCAACTCTCTGCCATCGACGAATTCCTCTACCAAAGCAGGCTGTTGATATTGTTCGATGATATATTGAATCTGCTTGCCCAACGTTTCATCATCAAACACCACGCTTTCTCTCGTAATCCCTAAGCTTCCATCTTCGTGAAGGGGCTTAACGATGATTGGAAAGATATTTCCTTTCACAGGACCTACGGCTCGCTCGAAGATTTTATATCGAGGGGTCAGGATGTTGTGAGACTGAAGAATGTCTTTTACCTTCCCTTTGTCTTGACACAGTCCGAGGGTAAGAGGAGGGGATCCGGTATAGGGAATTCGAAAGAGATCTAGCAAAGCGGGGATATTCATCTCCCAGCAGCTATTCCCATAAACGCTTTCGCATAAGTTAAAGACTACATCGGGTTGGTATTCCTTCAACCAGTGGATGATGGGCGAAATTTCTTCACGAACGGCCATTACAATACTTTCGTGCCCCAGACATCGAACCGCATTTTCTACAGCCTGTATCTCTTCGATGATGGCACCCTCTGCTAAAATATCTTTCTCCTCCCCTTTTTGGAGCCGTTCAAAAAGATTATATAAGATCACGACTTTTAGCACGGATCCTCTCCTCCCCTTTTTAATTTAAGCCATCACCTTTTTGGGAACTGCCTTCTCATCAGCTCCGGATCTGGTTTTCTTGAATTCAATGATGTTGGGCTCCGGATATTCAAAGATTTTTCCCTCATAATTTCTTAAGACAATCTTTCCTCTGCCCTTTGAGACCACATAATCAGGTTGCAATGGGATTTTTCCTCCACCTCCCGGTGCATCGACAACATACGTCGGGACGGCATAACCCGTCGTGTGACCGCGTAATTTTTCCATGATTTGAATCCCTGTGGCCACAGAGGTCCGGAAGTGCTCGGTTCCCATCACCAGATCGCACTGATAAATATAATACGGCCGAACCCGAATCTTGAGGAGTTCATGAACCAGCTTTTTCATAACATAGGGCTTATCATTGATACCTTTGAGAAGGACGGTTTGGCTTCCCAAGGGAAGTCCTCCATCTGCCAGTTCACTGCATGCTCTCCTCACCTGATCGGTGATCTCCTTCGGATGGGTAAAATGAATAGAGATCATGAGGGGATGATACTTCTTCAACATCCTCACCAATCCTCCAGTAATCCTCTGGGGAAGGGTTACCGGGGCCCTTGTCCCAATTCGGAGAATTTCAATATGAGGAAGTGCCCTCAATCGGCTTAACATCTCCTCCAATCTTTCATTTTCCAGGAGGAGCGGATCTCCTCCTGATAAGAGGACATCTCGAACCTTTCGATGGCTCTTCAAATACTTCAGAACTTCCTCAAAATTCCCCTGGGTGATAGACTGTTCGCTACTTCCCACCAATCGTCTTCGGGTACAATATCGGCAATAGACAGCACATTGATCGGTGACGAGTAAAAGCACCCGGTCCGGGTAGCGATGGACAAGACCAGGTACCGGAGAATGATTGTCTTCACCCAATGGATCTACCATTTCACTCTTTGACAAACGGATCTCCTCGATTTGAGGGACCGCCTGTTTCCGGATGGGACAATTGGGATTGACTGGGTCCATCAGACTGGTGAAATAGGGGGTAACGGCTAAGGCTAATCTTCCTTTAGAATGTTTGATCCCCTCAATCTCCTCGGGTGTCAGTTCAATGATTTCTTTCAGTTGTTCAAAAGTGGTGATTCGATGGCGAAGTTGCCACCTCCAATCATTCCATTCCTTTTCTGAAACTCCTTTCCAAACTTGAGGAATATCCTCTCCCGCCTCTACACTCCTCTCCACTTCCGTGGGGAGGGAAAATAAGAAAAGCTGTGAGGCCTTCCTCATCCCCCTTTGGGGGACAAATAAATTAGAGTCTGAAGCAGGCTCCATCTTTTCTCCTTCCTGCAAATCTGCCCAGAGGACTCTGCCTCATTGTCTGATGAGCCTTTAAAAAAAACAAAAAAGGAGATACCATTCGATACCTCCTCCTTCGAGACAAAAGAAAAACCCTCTTGTCTGAATAGCAGAAATGCACCTTTTCTTCTTTTTCCGTTGAATACGGATAATAGCTCCCTTTCTAAAATGGATCCATTTAACTCACTTTTATTGGCGCCCCCCTTTCATCAAGGAGGGGGGCGCCAACACTTCGACCATAACACAACCTTTACTACTTGGGGGCTTCAGCCGGTTTCTCAGCCGGTTTCTCTTCAGCCGGTGGTGCAGGGGGTGGAGCCGGTGCCTCAGCAGGTTTCTCCACCGCTTTTTCCGCTGGTTTCGGTGCCTCCTTGGCTTTGCACCCAATTCCCATTGAAGCAATATTAATCACCAAAACCATTGCGAGGAAAAGAAAAATCCACTTCTTCATGTAACGTCACCTCCTTTCTGTATGAGATGGGAACCCTCCCTTTTCTTCCCGAGTGAAGGGGTTTTCACTTCATCAGGAAAAGAAATCTCTCGAATCGCCTTTCTTAACAATCTTGGATCAACAGGTTTTTTGATAATGCGATGGATGCCCATTTTCTTCAATCGTAGAGTGTGTTCATCAGTGACCAAAGGGGCCATCCATATAAAACGATTATTCCATTTTTTCAGGAGTGAAAATCCTTTTTCCAACACATCAATTTCTACATCGGCTAAGATCATCCCTCCCACAATATCCTTCTTCCTTTTCTCCAGCTCAAAAAAATCTTCAATCTCCTCGACATGGAAACCATATTTCTTCAAAATTTTGTTTAGGCTAAGCCTAACGAACTCATCTCTATCAATGATAAAAGCCCACTTCATCCTTTCTTTCATGAAAGATATATATTATCAAATATCATGCCAAGTTTTTTAGTCCACTTCGATCGTGTTATTATAAAAACCAATATAATATTAATGGGTTAGATTATTATCACTTTCATTTTATCTCTTGCAACCTAATAATGATAAAAAGATGCAGTGAAAAAATGCCATACCATTCTAATCAATATATGACAAAATGCCATCCTTCATCGGTCTAATTTTAAAAACTAAGACCTTTTGTCCCCATCTTTTGGTTTTTCCCATTTTATTCAATCATCATGATATTAAAGCTAATTCTTGTATTTCTTCAATCTTACGATGAATCGTCCGAACATTGATCCCGAGTAACCGGGCAGCTTTCCGCTTATTCCCTTTGGTCGCTTTTAGGGTCTGAATCAACATCTCCCTCTCCACTTCCTCAAGGGGTGTTCCTATTTTGATGGGAATCACCTCCGATCTCTCTTTGACATCTCGAATTTCCTGTGGGAGATGCTGGATATCAATGACGCCAGGGCTGTTAATGACTAAAATGGACTCAATCGTATTTTCCAATTCCCTTACATTCCCCGTCCATTCGTAATCGGTTAGAAAGTTCATGGCTTTCTGAGAGATTCCCCTAACCTTCATACGATATTTCTCATTATATTTTTCAATAAAAAAATGAACGAGAAAGGGAATATCATCCCTCCGATCCTTTAAGGCAGGAAGTTTAATATTCACCACATTCAAACGATAATAGAGATCCTCTCGAAATGTTCCTCTCTTCACTCCCTCCTGGAGATCCCTGTTGCTCGCCGCAATGATCCGTATATTCACTTTGATCGTCTTGTTCCCCCCTACCCTTTCAAATTCACCTTCTTGAAGGACCCGTAAAAGTTTAATCTGGGTGGCAGGAGGAATATCCTCCACTTCATCTAAAAAGAGTGTTCCCTGATGGGCCAATTCAAATCGACCCTTTCGGGAAGCGATCGCTCCGGTAAAGGCTCCCTTCTCGTGTCCGAAGAGTTCACTCTCAATAATCCCTTCACTCAAGGAGGCACAACTCACCTTGATGAAGGGCATGGAAGCCCGCGGACTCTTGTAATGAATGGCATTGGCGATCAACTCTTTTCCTGTTCCGCTCTCACCGATGATCAGGACAGAGCTATCATAGGGCGCAATATGGCGGATGAGTTCAAAGATTTTTACCATCTTCTTACTTCTTCCGATAATATTTTTGAAATGGAACTTGTCTTCCAACCTGGAACGCAGGTTTTGATTTTGGAGAATCAGTGTTTGTTTTTCCAATGCCCTTTCGACTAATAATGAGATGATCCTGGGGTTGATCGGCTTTTCGATAAAATCGAAGGCACCCCATTTCATCGCTTGGACTGCCTTTTCAATCGTCCCCTGGGCAGAGATGACGATGACTTCCGTTTCCGGCCTCAGACCTTTCACCGCTTCTAAAAGTTCGATCCCATCCATCTTGGGCATCACGACATCCGTGATCACCAGATCGACGACCTTATGCCGGAAGAGTTGGAGGGCCTCTTTCCCATTCGAAGCAAGGAGGATGTCATGCCCTTTCTTTTTCAGCAAAAGACGGAGGCTTTCCCCAACAGCAGGGTCATCCTCCACAATTAAGATGACTTTCTTCTCCATCTCTTCACAATCCCAGAATCTCCTGGAATAATGGAATGCTGGAATATTGAAAGAATGGCGATGAAGAAAATAAGTTAAGACAAAAGATCTTTTTCTTCTTGAAATCCATCATTCCACTATTCCAATACTCCAACCTAAGGAGTTTGATGTCGGTCTAATTCCCCTTCTGTCCGAGAGGAATTCGTATTTTAAAGACAGACCCTCTATTGACCTCGCTTCTGACATCAATCTCTCCATGATGGTCTGAAACGATCTTTTTTGCAATCGAGAGTCCCAATCCTGACCCCATGGGCTTGGTGCTGAACATAAAATCGAAGATTTTGGGAAGATGTTCCTTGGAAATTCCAATCCCATTGTCTTGGATGATGATGAAAATATTTTTCTTTGATCCCCGGGTGAAGAGATGAATTTCCCCTTTTTCGGAGACCGCTTGAATACTGTTGATGAGGAGGTTCGAAATAGCTAAATTAAATTGGCTGACATCGATCTTCAGCATGGGCAACTTTTTTTGAAAATGGGTTTCGACTCTTGCATTTTTTATTTGGGCATCCGGCCTGAGCAGCCGAACCACGGAATCCACCACTTCATTCAATTGGACCCACTCAAATTTTAGGGGAGGGAGGCGATTGAAATCTAAAAATTCTTTCAGATTATTCTCCAACCGGAGGGTTTCATAACTGATAAAATTAATTAAAGAATGAATTTCCTCTTTCTGGGAGAGCTGAATTTCCCCTCCCAACTCCTCCCTCAATAATTCAATATTGATGTTCAAAGAACTCAATGGATTTCGAATCTCGTGCGCCATCCATCTCGCCAGCATTCCGATAGTGGAAAGATCTCGACTCTTGCTGATCTCCCTCAGGAGTAACCCTTTCTCTGTAACATCCGCAAAAGTTGCCAAACAGCCTAAAAACCTCGCCTCTTTCTTATCAAAAATGGGGTAAAAGCTACAATGAAGGATTCGACTCTCCTGTCCTTCATGAGGGCCAGGGGGAACATGGATCGCCAACTCGACATCGTGATTACTTTCCCTCTTTTCGTAAACGAAATCAAAGTGCTTCTTGATATTTTTATAAGGGATGGCCCTCTCTAATTTCTTCCCCAGAACCTGCTTCCCGCTGATCTGAAAATAGTTCTCTGCAATGAGATTAAAGATTTGAATTCGTTCTTGGGCGTCGGCAAAAATAACCGCCTCCTTAAAATTTCTTAAGATAATCTCATAGAGGTTTTGCTCTATTCGGTTCATCCTGAACGGATTACTCCATCCATCCATACCGCTTCAGGGCTTGATGGAAAATGGTTTTTACCAGCCGGGAATAATTCCACCCCATGCTCCTCGCCATAATCACGAGGTCGCCATAAACAGGCGAAAGGCCCGGGAGAGGATTAACTTCCAAAAAGTATGGGGTGCGGTCCGACCCCACCCGGATATCCACCCGTGAAACGTCCCGGCACTCAAAAACTCGATAAGCCCGGACGGCCACCTCTTCAATCGTTCTTAAAAGATTTTGGTCTATGGAGGGAGGGCAATGGTATCTTACCTTTTTCTCCCATTCCCTCTTAATTTCCAAAGAATAAATGGACTCTTCCGGGGGTTTCCCCTTGATCTCAATCTGCATGACGCCGAGGACAAAAGGGTCTTCGTTACCGACGATGCCCACCGTGAATTCTGGACCGTTAACGAATTCCTCTACAAGAACGGGTGAACGATAAGTTTTTAATAGTCCTCTTGTCTTCTCTTTCAAGGCTTGAGAATCCAAAACTTTTGAATCCAACCGGACCCCCTTGCTCGACCCCTCGTAACATAATTTTACAAAAAGGGGATAGCAAAGATCTAAACCATCGAGATCATCTATTCTTTCTATCTTCTTAAATCGTGGGGTCGGAACATTCTGGCTCATCACGATTCTCTTCGCCATGGCCTTATCCAAAGTGAGGGAGAGAGTGAGGGGATCGGAACCGGTATAAGGAATATTTAAAAATTCTAAAAGGGCTGGAATATGGGCTTCGCGATTTCGACCCACAAGGCCTTCTGCGATGTTGAAGACAATATCGACCGATGCCTTCTTTAATCGATCGATCAAACCGGTGTCTCCTCCTAACTTGATGACATCGTGTCCTTCACTCTCCAATACCTCCCGAATCGCATCGATCGTCTCCTCGGCATCGAACTCCTCCAGAAAATCAACCGGCTCATTTCCTGACTGATAGAAATCTTTTTTAAGATTATAGGTGATACCCACTCTCAATTTCATCTTTGGGATATACCGATGCATAATAATCTGACATAAATCATCTTTAATAATCTTTCTCCTTTTATCCCTCTTTTAAACCTTTGTCAACCTTGTTGTTACCCACCTCCCCCTCCTCCTTTTCTTTTGGATTGAAGCAAGTGCTTTCGGATGCCTTCTTTTTATGTTACATTACCCTCATGATCCGGCAGGGGGGAGAGCTTGGGATGGAGATAAAGAGAGAAGAGATCTTCCAAGCGTTAACCCAGTTACGGAAGGGTCTCCTATATATCCTCATCGTAATCACTCTAAGCGGGATCATCCTCTTCCCCATTTCAAAGGAATGGTTGCGTTTTCTCCGTGACACTTCTCTCAAAATTGACTTTGTGGCTTTCTCCATTCCTGAAGCTTTTTTCTCCCTCCTCAAACTGACCCTTTATACCAGCCTATTCACCTCTATCCCAGTGATCTTTTATTACATCTGGAAAGCCTTTTCCCCTCTCTTCCGTTCGAGGGGATTAAGTTTGGGAAACGGTGTTCTTGTCACTGCCATCTTGCTTTTTTATCTTGGCGCTTTTTTTTGTTTCTTTATCACCCTGCCTTTTGGCGTTCAGTTTCTCTTAGGATATCAATCCGACCACATCAAACCGATGATCTCAGCGGGGAAATATGTTTCCTTTTGCACCTTTTTCATCTTTGGGTTTGGAATGACATTCGAACTTCCCCTGATCCTAGCCTTACTGAGTTATCTCAGAATCGTGAATACAGCATTTTTGACTCGGAACCGAAGGTATGCTATTTTATCGGTTGCCATTCTTTCGGCGGTCCTCACACCCACCCCAGATATTTTTAACATGAGTCTAATGGGAGGCCCCTTATATATATTATTCGAAATCGGTGTGATTTTGGTCAGAATCATTGAGCGAAAAAGGGTCAGGGGTGAAATATCTCCTTCCGAAAAGTAACTGGTGGGGCCGATGGGTTTATTGCTGTAACGATCAACGTGGCTAAAGCCAAGGGAAATTAATTTAAAAAGGTATTGGAAAATCCATCTGACAAAAAAGGCACACCTTCTGGATGTGCCTTTTTTATAATAAAGAAAAGAATTTGCCAAACTCATCTTCAACAGTTATTTAAGTTTAAAAAAATTGTTATTCAATGAAACCGATAACTTAGCAATTTGCAATCTGTGATTTCTCTAAAATGTAGTGCCATACAATAAATTTTTTTCT
>Ga0068714_10006347_pt1 | contig 12086 bp, 10 predicted proteins | sample MTBNYHSulfiMetaG_FD_62988 | JGI IMG/M metagenome (GOLD analysis project Ga0068714, IMG submission 62988) | Enrichment culture microbial communities from rom New York Harbor, USA that are MTBE-degrading - MTBE-NYH (New York Harbor Sulfidogenic)... | ecosystem: Environmental > Aquatic > Marine >... | reverse complement strand
TGACGGGGCGAGGCTGGGGCAGGCGTAGGGAGATCGGGACACGGTCGGGCCGCTGATCGCTCACATCCGGGCCAGCGATGGCGCCCCCGGCGAACGTCTGTTGTAGAATGCGGTCGCGATCGGGCCGTTCGATGAAAGGATCCGTATGCGCAGAAGGGGAGGAAGGTGGGCTTTCTTCCTTGTCGCGGCGCTCCTCCCGCGTTGCTGGCCCGCGGTGGGGGTGTCCGCCGAGACGCTGCCGCCGCTCTACGTCACCGTGGTCGTCCACGCCGAGGAGGACGTGAGCGGGGGGACGGTGCCCAAGGCGGGCATCCCGGACTACGACGGGAGCGAGCCGTTGATGCGACACTTCGCGGCGGCGATGCGCGCGTTCGCGCAGATGGCGGCGGGCCGTGGCGCGCGGATCAACTTCGGGTCGGATTGGACGTTCTCGCTCGGCGCGGCGCGCTACGAGCCGGCGTTCTATCCGGACCTCGAAGCGATGGGGCACGAGATCGACGCCCACGCACACGAGTCGTTCGTGCGCTACCACGAAGTGCGTAAGGCGATCGTCGCCGCGGGCGGGCGGGCGTCGACGGTCGCCTCGGGGTTGAACGAGGCCGAGATCCAGGATCGTCTCGCCTACTTCGACCGGTACGCGCCGGAGTTCAGGATCCTGTGGGGCGTGGCGGCGCCGGGCCATGCGGCGGGGGAGTGCGTCGCATCGTGGGTGTGGCGGCCGTCGCGCGACGACTGGACGAAGCACGATCCAAACGGTGACTACATCTACATCGGCCACGGCGAGCTGGTGAACAGCGTCCAGGCGATCCGCCGGGCGGTTGAGAACCGGCGTCCGGGCCGGGTCAACGCGGTCGCGCTGTTCACGACGCCGCGCGAGTTCAAGGCGGCGCACGGCGCGGTGGGGATCGAAGCAGCATGGACCGTGCCCACATCGTCGGTCGAGTACTGGGCGAACCGCATCGCGTGGTGGGACGACCTGTTGACGAAGCTGAGGCCGCTCGTCGACGCAGGTGTCGTCCGCTTCGCGACGTTGAGCGAGATCGCGGCGGTCTTCGAGGCGCAGGAAGCGGCCCTTTCGTTCGATGGGGCGGAGGTGCCCCGCTCGACGCTCAGCATGCGAGAGCGCAATGCAAGAGCAGGCTATCCGCTCGGGGACTGAGGCTCGAAACGGTCCGCGCGGTGCGGGGCGCCGTCCCGTCCCTGGATGGCGTCGCCGCGCGGAGAGGCGGCTGGGGTTGGCGACGAGAGGCCAAGTCAAGCCAAGTCGTTCGGCGCCGCGGACCGCGATTGCGGATCGCGGCGGCGCGCTCGACCCTTGCGCGCTGGGAGGTGGGTTGTGACCCCTTCGCACCCCGGGCACGCGCATCGCCCGACGTCCGAGCGGCGGATCCGCATCGCGTTCTTCCTCAACCTTGGGTTTACGTTCGTCGAGATCGCGGGCGGGCTGTGGACGAACAGCATCGCCATCCTCTCCGATGCGCTGCACGACCTGGGCGACTCGGTCGCCCTCGGGCTGACGTGGCACTTCGCGCGCCTCTCGAAGCGGCGCGGCGATGAGACGTTCACCTTCGGCTACCGCAGGTTCTCTCTCCTCGGGGCGCTGGTGATGTCGATCGTCCTCTTCGCGGGCGGGGCGGTCGTCCTATCCGAGGCGATCCCGAGAATCCTCTCGCCGCAGGCGACCAACGCGCGGGGGATGATCGCGCTTTCCCTCGTCGGGCTGCTCGTCAACGGGGTCGCGGCGCTGCGGATGCACGGCGGCCGATCGGTCGGCGAGCGGGTTGTCGCGTGGCACTTCGTCGAGGACGTCTTGGGGTGGGCCGCGGTCCTGGTCGCGAGCGTCGTGATGTGGTTCCGGGACGTGCCGATTCTCGACCCGGTGCTCTCGATTGGGATCACGCTCTACGTCCTGTGGAACGTGGGCAAGCGGTTGAAGGAAACGTTTTCGATCCTGCTCCAGGCGGTGCCGGGCGACGTCGATCTCGAACAGATCCGGGGGGCGGTGCGGGCGATCCCGGGCGTGTGTGATGTGCATCACCTCCATGTCTGGTCGCAGGACGGGGAGCACCACGTGCTTACGGCGCACGTCGTCGCGGCGGACGCGAGCTCCTACGAGGCCGTGTCGAGCCTGCGCCGGTCGATCAAAGAGGATCTTCAGCGGTTCGGAATCGAGCATGCGACGATCGAAGTGGAGGCGGACGACGGCTCCGGGTGCCCGGACGAAGGGGAAGGATGCCGGCCGTGTCCCGCCGAGCGCCGACCGCCGGGCTCCGGGTCCTGACCGCCGGGGCGATGCCGTTGGGAGGAGGGCGGGATGGGCGCGACGCGCATGCCGGCGCGGGGATTGCGCGTACCGAAAGCGATGGCTTCAAGGCGTCCCGCGGCACAGCTGGCCGGGCGAGCGATCGGCCGGCCGGCGGATCACGGCGGCAGGGGCGGCCCTCGACGTCGAGCGCAGGGGCAGCGACGCGAGAAGTCCGCAGGTTCTTCATCCGGACGTCACACCCGCCGGGTACCTCCATATCCCTGCGCGTCGAAGCGAGGTGACGATGGAGGAAGGATACGAGACGACATGGACGGCCAAAGCCGGGGTCGCCGCCGCCGTCCTTTTGATCGCGGCTGCGGCGGTGTGGCTTGCCGGATGGCGGCCGGGGGCGATGTCCCGCGCGCCGCTCGCTCAGGGGGAGCCAACGATGAGCACTTCGAATGCTGGGCAACACGAGAGGATGGAGGCTGTCTTCGCCGGGGGCTGCTTCTGGTGCATGGAGGCGATCTTCGAGCCGCTTGACGGGGTGCTCGATGTGACGTCCGGATACACCGGCGGCGAAGTGGCCGATCCGACGTACGAGGAGGTCTCGACCGGGAAGACGGGGCACTTCGAGGCGGTCCGCGTGGGCTACGATCCGGCGCGGATTCCGTACGAGCGGCTGCTCGACGTCTTCTGGCGGCACATCGATCCGACCGATCCCGGCGGTCAGTTCCACGATCGCGGCAGCCAGTATCGCACCGCCGTCTTCTACCACGACGCGGAGGAGAGGGAGCTCGCCGAGAGGTCGAAGCGGGCGTTGGAGCGGGCCGGGGTGTTCGACAAGCCGGTGGCGACGCAGATCCTCTCGGCACAGGCGTTCTACTCAGCCGAGGCGTATCACCAGGACTACTACCTGAGGAACGCGGGCCGCTTCCGCGCCTACAGCGCGGCGACGGGGCGGGCGGCGTTCGTTGCGCAGGCGTGGGCGGGGTTCGAGGGGCTGTCGCTGTTCGGGGAGGATCGGGCCTGGATCGAGTTCGAGAAGCCCTCGGACGCTGAGCTGCAGGCGAGGCTGACGCCGCTTCAGTACGCGGTGACGCAAGAGAACGGAACGGAACAGGCGTTCGAGAACGAGTACTGGGACCATCACGCCGAGGGCATCTACGTCGATGTCGTCTCGGGGGAGCCGCTGTTCAGCTCGAAAGACAAGTTCGATTCCGGAACGGGGTGGCCGAGCTTCACGCGGCCGATTGAGCCGGAAAGCGTCGTCACGCGCGAGGACCACAGCCTGTTCCTGGCGCGGGTTGAGGTTCGAAGCCGCTACGCGGACTCGCATCTGGGGCACCTGTTCGAGGACGGGCCGCTGCCGACGGGGGTGCGTTACTGCATCAACTCGGCCGCGCTGCGCTTCATCCCGAAGGGGGAGTTCGAGGCGGCGGGGTACGCTGCGTACTGCGGTGCGTTCGAGTGACGTGGAGCGTCGGCGGGAACAAGCCCCGCCGCTAGGGGTGTGTCGCGGCACCTCGTGCAGCGGGCGAGGGCGACGCAACGCGCGGGGGCCTCGTGCGTGGGGAGATGGGTTGCACACGCGCCCCCCACAGCTTGTACCATGTCGGCGAACCTTGAGGGCTGGAGGTGGGGGTGGTGCGAAGAAGGGTGCAAGGGCGATTGCGCGGGCGGGAAGAAGCGGCCCTGAGTGCGCCTCCGTTCGCATTCACGGCGATCCTCGCTGCGGTGCTCGTCGCGGCGACGCTCTACGGCCTGCTCGTTCCCGGCGCCTACCGCGCCCCGGAAGGGGTGCGGCCGACGCTGCCGGAGACGCTGCGCGGTCAGGACCTCGTCACGCTGCTCGCGGCGGTGGCGCTCGTCTGGGGCGGGATCCGCGCGCGGGCCGGGTCACTGCGTGCCCACATCCTGTGGGTCGCCGTCTGCATGTACGCGGTCTACACGTACCTGATGTACGTGACGATGCCGTTCAACGATGCGTTCCTTCTCTACGTCGCCGCGATCGGGCTGGGAGGTTATGGGCTGTTCAACGGGCTCCTGCGCGTTCGGGCGGACGCGGTGCGCGGCGCGTTCGATGCGGTGCCGCGACGCGTCCTGGCCAGCTTCCTACTCGCAGTCGGCATGCTATTCGTCGCGTTGTGGCTGTCGCAGATTGTCCCGGCGATTCCGGGGGGCGTCCCGGAGGGGCTGTTCGTCTACGACATCCCGAGCACCGTCCACGTGCTCGACCTGGCGTTCGTATTGCCGCTCGTCCTCGGCACGGGGATCCTCCTGTTGCGCACCCATCCGATCGCGCCGGTGCTGGCGGCGCTTGTCCTCGTCAAGATGCTGACTCTCGGGCTCGCGCTCCTGTCGATGAACGCGTTTGTCGCCGCGTCCGGCGGCGTGCTGGATCTCGGCGAGACCGGCATCTGGGGGCTGATAGCGCTTATCTCCGCTGCATGGCTGATCGTCGGTGCGCGGCGCATGCGGCCGGTGACGGGGGCGTGGCTACGGCCGGGGATCTGGGGAGCGGGATGAGCGGCGGAAGGGGGCTGCTGCGCGTGGCGACCTACGACGAGACGGTGCGGTTTCACGGCCACAGCTGTCCGGGGCTTGCGATCGGGTACCGGATGGCCGTGGCAGCGCTCGGCGCGCTTGGCGTCGAGCGCGCCGAGGACGAGGAGCTGGTGGCGATCGTCGAGAACGATGCGTGCGGCGTGGACGCGGTGCAGTTCGTCGCCGGGTGCAGCTTCGGCAAAGGGAACCTCGTCTTCCGCGACTACGGGAAGCCGGTGTACACCTTCCTCTCGCGTCGCAGTGGGCGCGGGGTGCGGGTTCTCGGGCATCGCCGCGGCCTGCCCGAGGCGCTGCGCGGCGACCGCGAGGGGACGATCCGATGGATTCTCGCCGCGCCGGAGGCGGAGGTCGTGTCCTGGCGCGAGGTGGTCGTCGCCGAGCCGCCGCGGGCGCGGCTGCGCTCGTCGCGGCCGTGCGCCGTCTGCGGCGAGCCGGTCATGGAGACACGGCTTCGCGATGTGGGCGGAAAGTCGGTTTGCATCCCGTGCGCGGAGCGGGAGGCAGAGGGCCGCCCGGGCGGAAGCGAGCCGGCGTGACGGGGGTGGCGGGTGCTTGAGGGTGATGTGGGTCACATTCGGCCGGTCGACGGGGTGGTATGATCCCGCGGGCGATCGGCCCATGAAGGAGGGACAATGAGTTCCAACGGACGAATGCTGAAGTTCCTTGCTGTGCTGACACTGGGTGCGTTGCTGTTTATCGGGTTGCTCTCGGGATGCGGTTCGAAAACGACGCAGGAGTCCGAAGAGGTCGCCGCGGGCCCAACCCCCGGGGCGCCTGCCGCCCCGGCGGAAGCGGCGCCCGAGACGACGCCCGCTGCTCCGGCGGAGACACCTGACCTGCGGCCGACGACGGAGCCGGAGACCGCGGTCGAAATCGACGATTGGCGGAATCCGGCGGACCTGTCCTTGCTGCTCGAGCGATTCCGCGAGCTCGAGTGGGTCTGGACGAACACCGCGGAAGGGACGGAGCAGGAGACGACGACCATCCGCTACCGACTCATCGGGGACGAATCGGTCGATGGGAAGGACGCGACGAGGATCGAACTCGTCGTCCACGCGTCCGTATGGGACCTGTGGCTTGACGTGGACGGCAGCGTCCTGCAGGCGGTGATCGACGGCGAGGCGCTGGCCCCAGAGATGAGCAACATGGTTGTCGGCGCGATGCTCGTCGGGGTGTTCTGGCCGTTTACCATGGTCGATGCGTACGAGGTGGAGGAGGTCGTCAGCGGCGGCGGGCCGGGGTGGGAGATGACGCGGACCGATGTGGGGCGGCGAACGTACGGAGACCTGAGCGCGGACGTGCACGAGTACCGCGTCACCGTTGCCGGACCGCCGCACATGGAGGCGGGGGAGAGTTCGACGCTGGTATGGACGATCGCTGACTTCGGCACGTTCCAGATGCTCGCGGAGTGGCACGTCCTCGACGGCGACGCGGCGGAGGCGTTCCGAATGGAGATCCTTCGCGTCGTCCCGAGGTAGGAGGCCGCGGTGTCGGGAAGCGCCGGGCGTTGAAGGTCCGTCTGCAACCGGCCGGATGATGAGCGCACACCGTATCTTCGGTGTCCGGCCACGATTCCTTCACCCCCGGCTCACTGCCGCGCCACACGATCGCCGGAGGGAGACCACACGCAGGCGGCATGATCGCAGCAACTTCGATGCACCAGGAGGTTCACATGAGGACGAAGCGTAGCTGGATGATCGGGCTGACGATCGTGGCGCTGCTCGTGGTTGGCGGGATCGCGCTGGCGGGGAACGGGTTCGGCGGCAACCGCGCGGTCCGCGCCGGGCAAGGCGCAGATGCGGCGGCGACTTGCGCTTGTGCCGGCGCGGGGGACTGCGTTGCGGCGCTGGACGGGACGGGCAACGGCGGCGGCGCCGGCTACGGGATGGGCTTTTCCACTGCTCGCCCGCTGGACGGAACCGGGTACGGGGCGCAGCGGGGCTGCGGCCTGATGGCGCGTGGATGCGGCGGCCGGTAGGCGGACGAGCGGGAGCCGTGGGGTGATCCCACGCTTCCTGTCCTAAGGGCGCCCCCTCCTGGCCTCCCCCTCGCGGGGAGGAGGGAGGGGGCGCGCGGGTTGGGGGGAGCCCCCGCCGGCCAGGCCGAAGGGCGGTAGGTGGCGGATGCGCCGCGTCGCGGTATCCTCACGCGCGCCGCGCGGCGACGAGCAGCGGCGTGTCGGGTAGGGGGCGAGTCCGTCCTGGGGGGAGCGCGTGGGGAGCTGGCAGCGGATCGTCGTGCAGGTGGTGTTCTGGGCGGCGTCCCTGTCGACGCTCGCCCTCATCCTCCGCCGGCCGTACCTCGCGGTCCGGCTCGGCGACCGGCACATCCGCATGCAGTCGTACTTCCTTGGTGCGTTGCTCGGGCCGGTGCTGATTCTCGCGTTCGGCTTCCTCAGCTATCGGGATGTGGTGCGAAGCATCGCCGGCAACGGTGCGCTGCAACCGGGCGGGGTCCTTGCGCTCTTCCTGGCGATGGTCTTCATGAGCATCTTCCTCGACATCACCGGGTTCTTCGAGATGTGCGCCCGCTACGCACTTCGTCATGCGCGCGGCGACGGGCGGCGGCTGTTCCTCGCCGTCTACGCGACGGTCTCCGTCCTGACGGTCTTCACCTCGAACGACATCGTGATCCTGACGATCACGCCGTTCGTGTACTACTTCGCCCGCGCTGCCCGGCTCGACCCGCTTCCGTACCTCGTCGCTGAGTTCTTCGCCGCGAATACCTGGAGCATGATGCTCTACGTCGGCAACCCGACGAACATCCTGCTTGCCGGGGCGCGGGGGATGGACTTCGTGCAGTACTCGCGGTGGATGTTCCTGCCGACGCTTGCGGCGGGGATCACCAGCCTCTTGCTCCTCCTCGCCGTGTTTCGTCGCGAGATCGCCCTGCGGTTCGCCCCGCCGGCGGACGGGCTGCGGCCGGCGGATGCCCTGACCGATCGGACGGGCGCGCGGATGGCCGGCTCCCTCCTCCTGGCCTGCATTGCGCTGCTCGCGGCGGCGCCGTACGTCGGCCTTCGGATGTGGGTCGTCGCGGTGATCTGCGCGGTCGTCTTGCTGTTGGTGCTCGCGGTGCGGGATTCGTACGCGGCGTTCCTGCGGCAGCACCTCGGGGCGCTGCGGAACGGGTCGGCGGCGCAGACGTTCGCGCGCATGCCGTGGACGGTCGTCCCGTTCGTCCTCTCCCTGTTCGTCACGGTGGAGGCGCTTCACCGCTACGGACACACCGCGTCTCTCGGGCGGCTGTTCGCACGCTTGGCGCAGGCGCTGCCTGGCGGGTTCGTCGCTGTCTACGGCGTGGCGTCGACGCTCGCCGCCAATCTGGTGAACAACATTCCGATGTCGCTTGGGTTCACGTTCGTAATGAAAGAGCTCGGTGGGGCCGACCTGCAGGGGGCGGTGTTCGCCACGATCATCGGATCGAACCTCGGAGCGAACCTCACCCCGCTCGGGGCGCTGGCGGGGATCTTGTGGATGGGAATCCTTCGCGACAAGGAATGCCGCATCTCGTTTCTCCAGTTCGTGAAGTACGGGCTGCTCGTGACGCCGCTAACGCTGGCGGCGGCGCTGCTCGTGCTCGCGCTTGAGATCCGTTGGTTCGGCGGTTGAGGGGGCGTGCTCCCCCTTGGCCCCCCCCTTCATCCCCCCTGCGAGGGGGGAGATGCCTGAGGCCTGCGAGGGGGGGAGATGCCTGAGGCCTGCGAGGGGGGGATGCCTGAGGCCTGCGAGGAGGGGATGCATGAAGGGCTTGCGGGGGGGATGGAGCGGGCTGCGGAGGTAGAATCGGCGCGACGTTGCTTCTGCCTTCTCTGCGAGGGGGTCATGCGCCCCTCGGTTGTGCGGGAGAAGGACGTGGGCGGGGGAGCAGGGGCGGCGAGGAGGGCGCATGCGGGAAGGGTGGCGGACGGCGCGGAGCCGGATCGTGGAGTTCCTCGGCCTGCGGCGGAGCATGGTCGGCCTCCTATCGATGGTGGTGCTCGTCGGGCTGGGCGAGCACATGGCGGAGCAGTTCCTCCCCCTCTATCTGCTCGCCCTCGGTGGGGGATTCCTCTCAGTCGGCGTCTTGAACGGGATGGACAACCTCCTCGGGGCCCTGTACTCCTTCCCCGGCGGCTACCTCGCCGATCGCCTCGGTACGAAACGGTCCCTCCTCCTGTTCAACCTCCTGTCGATGGCCGGGTTTCTGGTCGTAATCCTCATCCCGGCCTGGCCGGCGGTGATGGGCGGGGCGGTGCTCTTCCTTTCCTGGACGGCAATTTCGCTGCCGGCGACGATGGGGCTCGTTGCGCGAGTTCTCCCGATGCGCAAGCGAACGATGGGGGTCTCGATGCACTCGCTCGTCCGCCGCGTCCCGATGGCGGTCGGCCCGCTGCTCGGCGGGACGATGATCGGGGCGTTCGGCGTCGAGACCGGGGTGCGTGCCGCGTTCGTCGCCGCGTTGGCGCTCGCCGGGCTGTCGATCCTGTTGCAGCAGAAGCTGATCGAGCGGGACCCGCCGCGCGGGGAGCGTGCGCGCGAGCGGGCGGAGGCGCGCCCATGGCGGCTGTGGCGTGAGATGCGGGCGGAACTCAAACAGCTCTTGCTCGCGGACATCCTCGTTCGCTTCTGCGAACAGATCCCGTATGCGTTCGTCGTCGTCTGGGCGGTCGGGACGGCGACGGAGGCGGGCGCGGTGAGCGCGCTCGAGTTCGGCGTGCTGCGAACGATCGAGATGGTGATTGCGATCCTGGTCTACATTCCCGTCGCCTATCTCGCCGATCGAACGCACAAGAAGCCGTTCGTCGTGGCGACGTTCGCGTTCTTCACCGCGTTCCCGCTCCTGCTTCTGTTCTCAAAGTCGTTTGGGATGCTCGTTCTGGCGTTCATCCTGCGCGGTCTCAAGGAGTTCGGCGAGCCGACGCGCAAGGCGCTGATCATGGACCTCGCGCCGGAGGAGCGGAAGGCGGGGATGTTCGGCCTGTACTACCTGGTTCGGGACACGATCGTCTCCGTCGCGGCGTTCGGCGGCGCGCTCCTGTGGTCGATCCGTCCCGAGGTGAACCTGCTCGCAGCGTTCGGGTTCGGGCTGGCGGGGACGCTCTGGTTCGCCTTGCGGGGACGGGACCTTGGTGCCGCCTGATCGCCTCGGAGGGAGCGCTCGCCAAGACGACGGCGTCTAGATCTCGACCGTCTCCGCAGGCTCGGGGATGTACGGATCGGCGGACAGGTCGGCGCGGATCCGCTCGGCGAAGACGCGGAGCTCCTCTTCCTCGCCGTGGACGAGGAACGCCCGCTTCGGGTCGGCCTGAGCGATCCACTCGAGGAGGATCGGCTGGTCGGCGTGGGATGAGAACCCGTTGACCGTCCAGACCTTCGCCGCGACGAGGATCTCCTCCCCGAAGATGCGCACGAACTTCGCGCCGTCGACGATGCGTCGGCCGAGCGAGCCGGTGGCCTGATAACCGACGAACAGGACGCCCGACTTGTTGTGCCAGAGGTTATGCCGCAGGTGATGGAGGATCCGCCCGCCGGTGCACATGCCGCTTCCGGCGATGATGATGTTGCCGTGCGATGCCTTGTTGATCTCCTTCGATTCGTCGGTTGTCTGGGTGAATCGAAGCGGCGGGAAGTCGAATGGGTTCGGGTGGTCGGAGAAGAGCTTCTGCCCCTCGGCGTCGAAGTAGTCGGCGTGCTGTTCGAAGACGCGGGTCGTCGAGATCGCGAGCGGGCTGTCAAGGAAGATCCGGCAGCGTGGCAGCTCCTCCCGCTGCCAGAGGAGGAACAGCTCGTAGAGGACCTCCTGCGTCCGCTCGAGCGCGAAGGAAGGGATGAGGAGGTTCCCGTTCTCGGGCAGGACGGCGTCGATCGCCGACCGAAACTCGGCGACGGTCTCCGGCATCGAACGGTGTCGGCGGTTGCCGTAGGTCGACTCGACGAGGAGGACGTCGGCCGGCGGCGCGGGGCTCGGGTCGCGGACGATTGGCTGGTGGCGGTTCCCCAGGTCGCCGCTGTAGAGGACGGTGCCGTTCGGGGTGCGCAGCTCGATCGTGGCGGATCCGAGGATGTGCCCGGCGTCGTGAAAGACGCAGTCGACGCGGTCATTCAGGCGGATCGTCTCGCCATAGCCGCCGACGGGCCGAAGCCGGTCGGCGCAGCGCAGGACGTCGCCCATGTCGTAGAGCGGCGGCGCGGCGGCCTCGCCGCGTCGCTGGGCTTTCCGCGCGTGGTGGGCGGCCTCTTCTACTTGCAGGCTGGCCGAGTCGGCGAGCATCAGCTTCGCGATCTCCGCCGTCGGCGGCGTGCAGTGGATCTTCCCGGAGAAGCCGCGGCGGACGAGGAGCGGCAGCCGGCCGGCGTGGTCGAGATGCGCGTGGGAGAGGAGGACGGCGTCGATGCTTTTCGGGTCGAACGGGAAGGGGTCGCGGTTGAACTCCTCGCGGTCGCGTGCCCCTTGAAAGAGGCCGCAGTCGAGGAGAACTCGCAGCCCGTCGGTTTCGATCAGATGACAGGATCCGGTGACCGTCTTCGCCGCGCCGCAGAAGGTGATCCGCATCGCACGTCCTTTCCGTCGCCGGATTCTAGAGGACGAGACGCGGGACCACCACCCCGCGCCGCGGCGCCGCTCGTCTGGGAACGTTGGTTGGGATACCGTTAGGGGCATGGCCGAGACGTTGCTCACCCTCCTCCACACGGTGCTGCCGGTGCTGCTCGTTGCGGCCGTCGGGTATCTGTTCGCGCGGTGGGGATTGGAGCGATCCGGCAGAAAGCCGGATGCCCCGCCGGTTGACGCGGTTCGGGCCGGACTGCACGCGCTGACCTTCAGCATCGCCGGACCGGCGTTCGTCTTCACCGCGCTGCGGGAATCGGACATCGCGCTGGGGACCCTGGGTGTGCCGGCCGCGGTCGCAGTCGGGATGTACGTTGTTCTCGCCGGCTTCGCGTGGGCGGTGTCGCGCGCTGCCGGCTGGGATGCAGACCGGCGGCGGGCGTCGGTCCTCGCCCTTGCGTCGATGAACTGCGGCAACTACGGGCTGCCAGTCCTCCTGTTCGCGTTCGGCGAGGACGGGGTGGTGATCGGCACGGTGTTCATGGTGACGCACGTCTTGGTCAACATGACGCTTGGGCTCTCGATCGTCTCCTGGCGGGACGGGCACTCCGCCGCGCGCCGCGCGGGGAACGTGTTCCGGTTCCCGTATGTTTATGCGATCGCCCTCGGGCTGGTGGTGCGCGCGGCGGGGATCCCGCTGCCGGAGGTCGTGGAGCGGCCGATCGCGCTCGTCGCGGAGCTTTGG
>Ga0068714_10006345_pt1 | contig 12087 bp, 22 predicted proteins | sample MTBNYHSulfiMetaG_FD_62988 | JGI IMG/M metagenome (GOLD analysis project Ga0068714, IMG submission 62988) | Enrichment culture microbial communities from rom New York Harbor, USA that are MTBE-degrading - MTBE-NYH (New York Harbor Sulfidogenic)... | ecosystem: Environmental > Aquatic > Marine >... | reverse complement strand
TCTGAACCCCAATATCGAATTCCGTAGCTTCGATTCCATCGACAACGCCCCAGAGGAGCGCGAGCGGGGAATCACCATCGCCACGGCCCACGTCGAGTACGAAACCGACAAACGGCACTACGCCCACGTTGACTGCCCGGGCCACGCCGACTACATCAAGAACATGATCACCGGTGCCGCCCAGATGGACGGGGCGGTCCTTGTCGTGTCCGCTGCCGACGGCCCCATGCCGCAGACGCGTGAGCACATCCTGCTCGCGCGCCAGGTGGGCGTCCCTTACATCGTCGTCTATCTCAACAAGGCCGATATGGTCGACGATCCCGAGCTGCTCGAGCTCGTTGAGATGGAAGTACGCGAACTCCTGACCGAGTACGAATTCCCCGGCGACGAGATTCCCGTCATCACCGGCTCGGCCCTCCAGGCTCTCGAGCACGGCTGCGGCGATCGTGATTGCCCCACCTGCAAGTCCATCTTCGAGCTCACCGACGCTCTCGATAACTACATCCCCGAACCTGAGCGGGCCATCGACAAGCCCTTCCTCATGCCGATCGAAGACGTGTTCAGCATCCAGGGCCGTGGCACCGTGGTCACCGGCCGGGTGGAGCGAGGTATCGTCAAGGTCGGCGACCAGGTCGAGATGGTGGGCCTGCATCCCGAAAGCACCAAGACCGTCGCCACCGGGGTCGAGATGTTCCGCAAGCTCCTGGACGAAGGCCGGGCGGGCGACAACATCGGCGTGCTTCTGCGCGGCATCAAGCGCGAAGAGGTGGAGCGCGGCATGGTTCTGGCGCAGCCGGGTAGCATCACCCCGCACACCGAGTTCGAGGCTCAGGTGTACGTCCTGTCACGCGAAGAGGGCGGCCGCCACACCCCGTTCTTCAACGGCTATCGCCCGCAGTTCTACTTCCGGACCACGGACGTGACCGGCGACGTCACCCTGGAAGAGGGTGTGGAGATGGTCATGCCGGGCGACCACACCACAATCAAAGCCAAACTGATCACCCCCATCGCCATGGACGCAGGTCTCCGTTTCGCCATCCGTGAGGGCGGTCGCACGGTAGGCTCTGGCGCTGTGACCAAGATCGTCAAGTAGGAGTTGCTCGGTGGCGCAACAGAAGATACGTATTAGGCTCAAAGCCTACGACCACGAGCTTGTAGACAAGAGCGCGCGGAGCATCGTCGAAACGGCTGAGCGCACCGGCGCCACCATTTCCGGGCCCGTTCCGCTTCCTACCGAGAAGAACGTCTACTGCGTGATCCGTAGCCCGTTCAAGGACAAGGACTCGCGAGAGCATTTCGAGATCAGGACGCACAAGCGCTTGATCGACATCCACCAGCCCACCCCTAAGACGGTGGACTCGCTGATGCGCATGGATCTGCCCGCGGGCGTGGACATAGAAATCAAACTGTGATGAAGACGCTGCTAGGTACGAAGCTGGGTATGACCCAGTTTTTCAATGAAGACGGTACGATCGTCCGCTGCACGGTAATCCAGGCTGGGCCCTGCCTGGTGACCCAGAAGAAGACGGTCGAGAACGACGGCTATGCCGCCACACAGATCGCCTTCGGCGATGTCAAGGCTAAGAGGCTTAACAAGCCCCTGCTCGGGCATCTCAAGAAGGCTGGCGTGGCTCCCAAGCGTCACCTCGTCGAGGTGCGGGGCGAGGACGGACTGGTCGTCGGCGACGCCGTCACGGTGGAGGCTTTCGCCCCCGGCGACGAGGTCAAGGTCACCGGTGTGAGTAAGGGCAAGGGCTTCCAGGGCGTGATGAAGCGGCACGGATTCGCCGGGGGTCCCGGCTATCACGGCGCCCACTTCCACCGCGCCCCCGGTTCCATCGGCGCTTCCGCGGATCCATCCCGGGTATATCCGGGCACGCGGCTTCCGGGCCAGATGGGCAACGTGCGTGTCACGCAGACAGGTCTCACCGTGGTCGCTACCGACCCGGACAAGAACCTGGTGCTGGTCAAAGGCGCGATTCCGGGGAGCAAAGGCTCCCTGGTCGTGATCAGGGGTTAGGCCTATGCCATCCATAGACAGAATCGACGAAAACGGCGCGGTGATCGGCCAGCACGCTCTGGCGGACACGCTGGTGGAGGAGCGGATCAACATCGGCCTCCTGCATCAGGTGGTGACGGCTGAACTGGCCTCGCATCGCCAGGGCACCGCATCCGCCAAGACTAGGGCCGAGGTCGCCGGCACAGGGGCCAAACAGTGGCGGCAGAAAGGCACCGGCCGGGCCCGCGTTGGCTCCGGCAAGGTGGCGCACTTCACCGGCGGCGGCGTGGCTTTCCCGCCCATCCCCCGCAGCTATGCCATGAAGGTCAACAAGAAAGCCAAGGCGCAGGCGTTCCGCATGGCGTTGGCCGACCTGGTCGGAGGCGGCACGGTGCGCGTGCTTTCCGGCGCTGCCTTTTCCGAGCCCTCCACCAAACGCGCGGCCTCCATACTCGGCAAGGCCGCGTTGGACAGCCCTGTGCTTGTTCTGGTAGGAGCCGAGGAGATCGCTGCCCTCAAGAGCTTCCGCAATTTGGCCGGCACCCGGGTCCTCACCATCGGTGAGGCCGAAGTGCAGGACTATGTATGGGCGAAGAGCCTGCTGTTCACCGAAGCTGCCGTCTCTTTCCTCGAGGGCGGCCTGAGCGAAGGCGGTGAGTCTTAGTGGACGCGCGGCAGATCATCATCCGCCCCATCATCTCCGAGAAGAGCTACCGGGCGATCGACACCAACCGTTATTCGTTCGAGGTGAACTACCGGGCGACCAAACCTCACATCCGCGCGGCTGTGGAGGAGATCTTCAAGGTCAAGGTCATCGGCGTGCAGACCATCAATGTCAAGCCGAAACCTAAGCGCAGGGGAGCCCACGCGGGCGTCACCAAGCGGTGGAAGAAGGCTGTGGTCGAACTTGCCCCGGGCAACCGGATCGAGTTCTTCGGCGCGACGTAGTAGAAGGGGAGCGGTAACAGAAACATGGCGATAAAGAGCTACAAACCGACGTCTCCCGGACGCAGGTTCGCGACCACGCCCGCTTTCGACGAGATCACAAAGAGCGAGCCGGAAAAGGCGCTCACCCTGCCGGTGAAGCGCAGGGGCGGCCGTAATAACAACGGGCGTATCACCACCCGGCATCAGGGCGGCGGGCACAAGCGGCTGTACCGGGTCATCGACTTCAAGCGCGACAAGGACGGCGTCCCCGGCCGGGTCGACTCGATCGAATACGATCCCAACCGTAATTGCCGCATCGCACTGGTTGTCTACGCTGACGGCGAGAAACGCTACATCTTGGCGCCGAACAAGCTTGGCGTGGGCGGGACGGTTGAGGCGGGGCCCGGGTCCGACATACGAGTGGGATGCGCCTTGCCGCTGCGGAACATCCCGGTCGGCACCGTAGTGCACAACATTGAGTTGCACAAGGGCCGCGGCGGGCAGATCGCTCGGTCGGCCGGTACTTCCGCGCAGGTCATGGCCAAGGAAGGCGACTACGCCATTCTGCGGCTACCCTCCGGCGAGATGCGCATGATTCATCTCGAGTGCCGGGCTACCATCGGGGAGATCGGCAACGCCGAGCACGAGAACCTGACCACTGGCAAGGCCGGACGCAAGCGCTGGATGGGCGTCAGGCCCGGAGTGCGCGGCACTACCATGAACCCGGTCGACCATCCCCACGGTGGCGGCGAAGGCTCCACGGCTCCCGGCCGCAACCCGGTGACGCCCTGGGGGGTTCCCACCCTGGGCCACAAGACACGGAAGGCCAAGAAGCCATCGAGCAAGTACATCGTCAGACGACGGGGAAAAGGGAGGTAATAGAGCATCGTGGCACGTTCAAGCAAGAAAGCTCCCTTCGTCGAAGAGCGGCTGATGAAGCGGGTCGAGACCATGAACGAGACGGGCGAGAAGCGCATGCTCAAGACCTGGTCGCGGGCCTCCACCATCTATCCGGAGATGATCGGGCACACCATCGCGGTTCACGACGGCCGCAAGCATGTGCCCATCTATGTTACGGAGAGCATGGTGGGCCACCGGCTGGGCGAGTTCGCGCTCACCCGCACCTTCCGCGGCCATGGCGGCAACAAAGAACGCCGCATGAAGAGGAAGTGAGGGCATGGTCAACGCTACAGCCAAATACGTGCGGGTCTCCCCGCGCAAAGCCGGTGACATGGCCCAACTAATCCGCGGCAAGCGGGTGGCCGAGGCCAAGGCGATCCTGATGCTCAGTCCGCGGGCTGCCGCCAAACTGGTGGGCAAGGTCCTCGACTCCGCGGTGGCCAACGCCGAGAACAATCACAACCTCGACGCCGACGACCTCTTCGTGGTCCAGGCGTACGTCAACGGTGGGCCCACGATCAAGCGGTTCACGCCGCGGGCCATGGGGCGGGCCAGCCGTATCCGCAAGAGGACGAGTCACATCACCGTATGCGTCGGCGAGAAAAAGGAGTCGTAGCAGGTGGGTCAGAAAGTTCATCCCGGAGGTATGCGGCTCGGCATCATCCATGACTGGAAGGCTCACTGGTACACGGAGAAACAGTTCGCCGGCTTCCTTCACGAGGATTTGGCCATCCGGAAGCATATCCAGCGAAAGATGGGTCATGCGGGTCTTTCCACCATCGTCATCCGCAAGGACACGAACAAGGTAGTGGTGGACATCCACACTGCGAGGCCGGGTATCGTCATTGGCAAGTCCGGCTCTGAGGTGGACGCGCTGCGGCGCGAGCTCCACGACATGACCGGCAAGACGGTGCACGTGAACATCGTCGAGATCAAGCGACCCGAATTGGACGCCAACCTGGTCGCTCAGTCCATCGCCGAGCAACTGGCCAACCGGGTGAGCTTCCGCCGGGCCATGAAGCGGGCCATGACTTCGGCCATGCGGTCAGGCGCGGAGGGCATCAAGGTCAAGTCGGGCGGACGTCTGGGTGGAGCCGAGATGGCGCGCGTCGAGGGCTACAGTGAAGGGGTGGTACCGCTTCACACCCTGCGGGCCGATATCGACTACGGTTTCTGCGAGGCCGACACTACGTTCGGCAAGATCGGCGTAAAAGTCTGGATAAACAAGGGCGAGATCATGCCCGAGGGGTTCGACCAGGGCTCCCGCGGGCAGGCGGAGGCCCCCATAGGGTGACAGTTGCCGGTTCGCGTCTGTCCAAAGGGTAAGGGTGTGGAAACGCCCGGGCCCGTGGACATTGGCGCGAGAGCTGGAGAAAAACGAGGATAAGAGATGCTACTACCAAAACGGGTAAAGCACCGCAAACAGCATCGAGGCAGGATGGCCGGCACGTCCAAGGGCCAGACCACGGTGCATTTCGGCGAATATGGCCTGCAGGCGTTGGAGCCGGGTTGGATCACCAGCCGGCAGATCGAAGCCGCCCGTATCGCCATGACTCGCAAGATCAAACGGGGTGGGAAGGTGTGGATCAACATCTTCCCGCAGAAGCCCATTACCAAGAAGCCGGCCGAGACCCGCATGGGCTCCGGCAAGGGCTCGCCTGATCAGTGGGTGGCTGTGGTCAAACCAGGCCGTGTGATGTTCGAACTGGCCGGAGTTCCCGAAGAACTCGCCAGGGAAGCCATTCGGTTGGCGGCGCACAAACTTCCTGTCAAGTGCAGATTCGCGACCAGGGAGGACGGGGGCATTGAAGCCTAAGGATCTAGTCGAACTCGCTGACGAAGAATTGGTCCAGCGTCTCAAGCAGTCGCGCGAAGAGCTGTTCAACCTGCGCTTCCAGCATGCGGCGGGCCAACTGGAGAACACCGGTCGGCTTCGCCAAGTGCGTCAGGACATCGCCAGGATCATGACGGTGCAATCCGCGAGAGAACGGTCGAGGGAGCTCTGATGGCCGAGCAGCGAACCACAACACAACGGGAGCGGCAGGGCGTGGTCGTCTCCGACAAGATGGACAAGACCATCGTCGTGCAGGTAAGCGCGGTGAAACCGCACGCCCAGTATAAGAAAGTGGTCCGTATGACCAGCCGTCTGAAAGCTCATGACGAGCAGAATGAGGCGCGCGTTGGCGACACCGTGCTGGTTCGCGAATGCCGGCCGCTTTCCCGGGACAAGACCTGGCGCCTGATCAAGGTGCTCGAGCGGGCCGAGTAGCCCCGCCAGCGGGAGATGGGTGAAACACGATGATACAGGTGGAGACAAGACTCAAAGTGGCCGATAACACCGGCGCGCGTGAGCTGCTATGCATTCGCATCAAGGGCGGGTCGCAGCGGCGCTACGCCGGAGTTGGCGACATCATTGTGGGAGCGGTGAAAGAAGCTACTCCCGGCGGCTCCGTCAAAAAGGGCGACGTGGTGCAGGCGGTCGTGGTGCGGGTCAAGAAGGCCTACGGGCGCAAAGACGGCACCTACATCGGCTTCGACGAAAACGCGGCGGTGCTGATCGACCGGCAGATGAACCCGCGCGGCACCCGGATCTTCGGCCCCGTGGGCCGCGAGCTGCGCGAGAAGAACTTCGCGAAGATCGTCTCGCTGGCGCCGGAGGTGCTGTGATGGCCAAAGTCGCAGCGCGCGGCAAGCGATTCCGCATCAAAAAGGGTGACACCGTAGAGGTGATCCAAGGCAAGGAGAACGGCAAGCGCGGCAAGGTCCTGCGCGTGCTGGCCTCCGAGGAGCGAGTCGTGGTGGAGCGGGTCAACTTCATCAAACGGCACGTGCGTCCGTCGCAGAAGACGCCGCAAGGCGGGGTTATCGAGCGAGAAGCCAGCATCCACATCAGCAACGTGAAGCTGGTCTGTCCTAGTTGCAGCCAGGCCGTCCGGGTGGGCGTGCGCATGGAGGGCGAGGACAAGGTCCGCTACTGCAAGAAATGCAACGTCCAGGTGGATAAGGGTTGACGATGGCAGTTCCCAGGCTAAAAGAGAGATATCGCACGGACATCGTGCCGGCCATGCGCGAGCGGTTCGGCTACAAGAACGTGATGCAGGTGCCGCGCGTCACCAAGGTGACGGTCAACATGGGCATCGGTGAGGGCACGCACGACGCGAAGGCCATGGAAGAGGCCGCCGGCCAGCTCGGTCAGATCACCGGCCAGAAGGCGCAGGTGCGCCGGGCGCGCAAATCGGTGGCCAACTTCAAGCTGCGGGCCGGCATGCCGGTAGGTCTGCGGGTCACCCTGCGCGGGGACCGGATGTACGAGATGCTCGATCGGCTCATGAGTGTCGCGCTGCCCCGCATCCGCGACTTCCGGGGTGTCGCCCCCAACAGCTTCGACGGCCAGGGCAACTATAGCCTGGGCGTCAAAGAGCAGATCATCTTCCCGGAGATCGACTACGACAAGATCGATAAACTCCGTGGATTGGACATCGCCATCACCACTACGGCTAAAACGGACGACGAGGGACGGGCGCTCCTCAAGTTGATGGGCATGCCTTTCCGCGAGAGCTGAAGGATAGGAGCATCAGCGCATGGCAAAGAAATCAATGATCGCTAAGGCACGGCGCCCGCAGAAGTATGCCGTGCGGGCACACAACCGCTGCCTCCGCTGCGGGCGGCCGCGTGGTTATCTCCGCCGTTTCGGCCTGTGCCGTATCTGTCTACGTGAGCTGGCCCACCAGGGAGTCATCCCCGGTGTCACCAAGTCGAGCTGGTAGGAGGGATCATGTCACACACCGATCCCATCGCCGACATGCTGACCCGCGTGCGGAATGCCAACAAGGCGCTTCACGCCCAGGTCGAAATGCCGGTCTCCTCGCAGAAGGTCGAGCTGGCCCGCGTCCTCAAGGATGAGGGCTATATCGCCGGGTACACGGTCGTCAAAGAAGGCAGCTTCGACAGGCTGGTGGTTGAGCTTAAATACACCGACGGCCGTCGCCGCGTGATATCGCAGGTGAAAAGGGTCAGCAAGCCGGGGCGCCGCATCTATGCCAAGAAAGACAACCTCCCCAAGGTCCTCGGGGGCCTGGGCACGGCCGTCATCTCCACCTCGCGTGGCTTGATGACCGCCCGGGAGGCACAACGGCTGGGAGTAGGCGGCGAAGTCGTCTGCTTCGTCTGGTAACGCCATGTCGAGGATAGGTAGAGCACCCATAACTGTACCGAGCGGCGTCGAGGTCACGATCGCCGGCAACAATGTCGCCGTCAAAGGCCCCAAGGGTCAGTTGTCGCTTGACGTTCATCCGAACATGCAGGTTGCGCTGAACGAGGGCGTCATGACCGTGAGACGCCCCAATGACTCGGGCCCCAACCGTTCGCTGCACGGCCTCACCCGCACGCTCCTCTCCAACATGGTCACGGGTGTGACCACCGGCTTCCAGAAGAAGCTGGAGATCGTGGGCGTCGGCTATCGGGCCTCCAAGAAAGGCTCCGATTTGGAGATCCTGGTCGGCTATTCGCATCCGGTGGTGGTTCCACCCCCGGAGAACATCGAGTTCGAGGTACCAGTGCCCACTCAGATCGTGGTCAAGGGCATCGACAAGCAACGGGTCGGCCAGGTGGCCGCCGAGATTCGCGCTCTCCGCCAGCCCGAGCCCTATAAGGGCAAGGGCATCCGCTACGAGGGCGAAACGGTGCGGCGCAAAGTCGGCAAGCGGGCGTAGTGGGAAGAGGACAGCATGAGTACTAACGATAATAAGAAACGGACGCGGGAGCGACGCGCGATCCGCGTGCGCAGCCAGGTGCGCGGCACGACCGAGCGGCCGCGCCTCTGCGTCTTCCGCTCCAACCGGGCCATCTGGGCGCAAGTCATCGATGACGGTAGCGGTCGCACGCTGGCCAGCGCGGGCAGCATCCATTTGAACGAGACAGGCCTGTCGAAGAAAGACCAAGCGGCGAAGGTCGGGGAGCTTCTGGCCCAGCGGGCCAAGGCCGCCGGCGTGGAACGAGTGGTATTCGACAGGGGTCCGTACCTGTATCACGGTCGAGTAAAGGCTCTGGCGGATGGTGCTCGCCAGGGCGGCCTGGACTTCTGAGGGAGAGAGAGGTAGCACTTTGGCGCAGATCAAGGCAGATTCACTGAACCTTCAGGAGAACGTGATCCACATAAACCGCGTGGCGAAGGTGGTCAAGGGCGGTCGGCGCTTCTCGTTCACCGCCCTCGTCGCGGTAGGCGATGGGGAGAGCACGGTGGGCATCGGCTACGGCAAAGCCAAGGAAGTGCCGTTGGCGATCCAGAAGGCCATCGAAGACGCTCGCAAGAACCTGTTTGTGGTGCCGAAGCACGGCACGACCATTACCCATGAGATCCTGGGCCACTACGGTGCCGGCCGGGTGTTGCTGCGGCCCGCGTCAGCGGGTACCGGCGTCATCGCCGGCGGCGGCGTACGCGCCCTGCTGGAACTGGGCGGGGTCCACGATGTCCTGACGAAATGCCTGGGGACCACCAACCCCATCAACATGGTGCGGGCGGCCGAGCAGGGGCTTCGCTCCCTGCGCCGTCCCGAGGACATCGCTCTGCAGCGGGGCAAGACCGTGCGTGAGGTCGTCGGCAGGGCCCCGGTCGAAGCGCCGGCTCCCGCGCCCGTGGCTGTGGCTGGAGAGTGACCCCATGCTGAAGATCACGCAGGTGAAGAGCCGTATCAATCGCAAGAAGGACCACAAGGCCACGCTCGATGCGCTGGGCATCAGCCGTATGGGGCAGACGGTCTATCACGAAGACAGTCCGGCCATCCGGGGCATGGTGCATAAGATCTCGTACATGCTCGAGGTGGACGTAGTCGACATCAAGGACAAAGGATAGAGATGGGAGACATCTTCCTGCACAATCTGCGGCCCGACCCCGGGGCCCGGCGCGGCAAGAAGCGCGTGGGTCGGGGCGAGGGCTCCGGTCTGGGCAAGACGTCCGGCCGGGGTCATAAAGGGTCCAAGCAGCGGTCGGGCGGGCAGATCTCGCCCCGGTACGAGGGCGGTCAGATGCCTCTGCACATGAGGCTGCCCAAGCTGCGTGGCCCGCTGGCCAAGACAGCCATGCCCATCGGTCCGTTTCGCACCTATATGACCCCGGTCAATCTCTCCCGCCTCTCGGTGTTCGCGTCGGGCGAAGTGGTATCGCCGGAGGCCCTGGTCGAGAAGGGGATCATCAAGAAGGTCGAGGAGCGGGTCAAGATTCTGGCGTCAGGCGAGTTGGCTCAGCCTCTCACCATAAGAGCTCACGGCTTCAGCGCCGCGGCGGTAACCAAGATAGAAGCTGCCGGTGGCACGGCGGAAGTCATCTGACAGGGTGTGGACTGACGAGTTGCGGACCATAGGGGTGAGAACCTGATGCTGCAATCCTTGCTCAACGCCTGGAGACTCCCGGATCTCCGGAAGAAGCTCCTGTTCACGGCCATGATCATCGCGATCTACCGGCTGGGCTGCTACATCCCGGTGCCGGGCGTTGATGTGGATTCGATCAAAGAGATGTTCAACACCGGAGGGGTGTTTGACTTCTACAATCTCTTCGCCGGCGGCGGCTTGGAGCGGGTCGCCATTTTCGCCATGGGCATCATGCCGTACATCACGGCGTCGATCATTATGCAGTTGCTGACCATGGTGATCCCGCGTCTAGAGATGCTGATGAAAGAAGGCGAGTCGGGGCAGAAGAAGGTCAACCAGTACACGCGGTATTTCACGGTCATCCTTGCTTTGATCGAGGCTATCGGGTTCGTGTTCCTCTTCAGGAGCTACGGGGCCTTCCCCGCCGACGCGCCGCTAACCGCACTCCGTTTCTTCCTCATCGTGCTCACACTGACTGTAGGGACGGCTCTGGTCATGTGGCTGGGCGAGCTCATCACCCAGCGGGGCATCGGCAACGGTATCTCGCTCATGATCTTCACCAGCATCGTCTCCCGTCTCCCGAGTGGTCTGGCCAAGCTGTTCACGCTGAACCCGGGCTATTGGGTGCTCATGGGCGTCATCGCCATTGTCGTAGTGGCGGCCATCATTTATGTGACGGAGGGCCAGCGTCGCATCCCCGTGCAATACGCCAAGCGGGTGGTTGGTCGCAAGGTCTACGGAGGGCAGAGCACCTATCTGCCACTCCGTATCAACATGGCCGGGGTCATCCCGGTGATCTTTGCTTCGTCGGTGCTGCTTTTTCCGGTGACCCTGGCGCAGATGACTCCCTGGTCTTGGGCCAAGAAAGTGGCCGAGGTGGTCGGTCCCAGCTCTTGGTGGTACCTGGTAGCCGAGGTCGTCCTTATCGTTCTCTTCACCTACTTTTACACCGCCGTGCAGTTCAACCCCATCGATCAGGCCGAGAACCTCAAGAAATACGGGGGCTTCGTTCCGGGCATCCGTCCGGGGCGACCGACGGCGGCTTATCTCGACCGGGTGCTGACCCGCATCACTTTCCCGGGCGCCCTGTTCTTGGCGGCCATTGTGCTGCTGCCGACGGCGCTGATCAAGGGCGTCAATATTCCCTTCTACTTCGGGGGGACGTCGCTGCTGATCGTCGTCGGGGTGGCGCTCGACACGATGAAGCAGATGGAATCTCAGCTGCTCATGCGGCACTACGAGGGCTTCCTCAAGTGACGCCGGTTCAATAAGGGAGGCAATGCAGCATGGCCCAGTTCAACGTCATTCTTCTCGGACCCCCCGGTGCGGGTAAGGGCACCCAGGCCGGCCGCATCGTGGCCGAGTATGGGATACCCCACATCTCCACAGGCGACATCCTCCGCTCCGCGCTCAAGAACCAGACTCCGATGGGCCTGGAAGCCAAGAAGTACATGGACGCGGGTGAACTGGTGCCCGACAGCGTGGTGATAGGCATTGTCAAGGATCGCCTGCAGGAGCCGGACACGGCCAAAGGTTTCCTGATGGACGGCTTCCCCCGCACGATCCCTCAGGCCGAGGCGCTTGACGAGGTGCTCGACGGCATAAACCGGGCGGTGAGCAAGACCGTGGTCATCCTGGTCGACGAAGAAGACCTGGTCAAGCGACTCACCGGGCGCCGCATCTGCCGGACCTGCCAGGCCCCGATCCACGTGATGTTCAACCCGTCCAAGGCCGAGGGCGTGTGCGATCGGTGCGGCGGCGAGCTGTACCAGCGCGACGACGACAGCGAAGCGACGGTGCGTAACCGGCTGGAGGTCTATCGCAATCAGACTGAGCCACTCATCGACTACTACGACCGGGCCGGAGTGGTAGCCCGCATCGACGGGGCCCAGGCG
>Ga0068714_10006344_pt1 | contig 12088 bp, 12 predicted proteins | sample MTBNYHSulfiMetaG_FD_62988 | JGI IMG/M metagenome (GOLD analysis project Ga0068714, IMG submission 62988) | Enrichment culture microbial communities from rom New York Harbor, USA that are MTBE-degrading - MTBE-NYH (New York Harbor Sulfidogenic)... | ecosystem: Environmental > Aquatic > Marine >... | reverse complement strand
GCTGGGCATCCCCAACGGCGGGATCCTGGTGGCGCTGGGAGTAGCGCTGGCGCTGGAGGCCGAGTTCAATTTGATCGTTTCTCGCAAAATCCCCCTCCCCCTCAGCCCCGAGGGCGGCTTCGGGGCGGTGACCGACGACGGCACCACCATCCTGAATGAAGATATGGTGAAGCGGTTCAACCTGAGCCCGCAGCAGATCACCTACCAGGTGAGCCGGGTGAGGTCAGATATCCGCCAGCGGAGCCTGCTTTACCACCGGGACAGGCCGCCTTCACGGGTCAAAGGCAGGACGGTGCTCATGGTGGACGACGGGCTGGCTTCCGGCTACACCATGATGGCCGCGGTGGAATCGATACGCGGCCGCCAGCCCAGGGAGATAATCGTCGCCGTGCCGGTGGCCTCGGCTACTGCTCTGCCCAAGGTGGAAAAAGTTGCCGACCGGGTGATATCCTGCGTGGCCGGATTCGGACCGGAGTTCTACGTCTCTGATTTTTACAGGTACTGGCACGAGCCCAGCGATGATGAGGTACTGCAATGCTTCAAAGAATGGGGCTTGCGCCATCGTCCCAATATTGAAATGCTGGGCAAAATACCCCAGAAGGACACTGATACCAGGTAATTAAAGTCCTCCCAGCCCCCCGTCCACTCCCAGCACCTGGCCAGTGATATAGCGCGCCTTCTCCGAAGCCAGAAAGGCCACCGCTTCGGCCACATCGCGGGGCGTGCCCAGAAAACCGAGCGGAATGCGCTTTGAAATCTCCTGCTTCTGCTCCTCGCCCAGCTGCTCCGTCATCCTGGTCTGGATGAAGCCGGGAGCGATGGCATTGACGGTGATGCCCCGGGAGCCCACCTCCCTGGCCAGCGTCCGGGTGAAGCCGATGATGCCCGCCTTGGAGGACGCGTAGTTGGCCTGCCCCGGGTTGCCCATGATGCCCACGATGCTGGAGATGCTGATAATCCTTCCCCAGCGCTGTTTTATCATCTGCCGCAATACCGCCCGGCTGCACAGGAACACGCTCTTCAGGTTCACGTTCAGCACCGCGTCCCAGTCCTGGTCGGACATGCGCATCAGGAGCTGGTCGCGGGCGATGCCGGCGTTGTTCACCAGAATATCAATACGTCCGAATTCAGAAGACACCGCTTCCACCATCTCATTGACGCTGGCGGATGAGGTCACGTCGGTAATGACCGCCCGACTCCGCGGTCCCAGCGCCCGTATTTCCTCCGCCACCGTCTCCGCATCCTCAATGTCGCTCACCACCACCGCAGCGCCCGCCTCCGCCAGGGTGAGCGCGATCTCCCGCCCGATACCCCGGGCGCCACCCGTGACTATGGCTACTCTGCTGGAAAGGTCCATCGCCGTCTCCTTATGCTGATGAAAGTCCCTGTCTGACTGTTTGCACATCGCCGATGTTTACGGTGGCGACGTCTTTGCTGATGCGCCTTATCAGGCCGGTGAGCACTTTGCCCGGCCCCAACTCCACAAAGGTGGATACTCCCTGAGCAAGCATATACTCGATGGAGCGCTGCCACTGCACGCAGTGGCACAATTGCTGCATGAGCTCCTCTTTCACCGCCTGCGCCGTGGTCAGCGGCTGCGCCGTAGTATTGGCGATAACGGGAACGGACGGGTCGGCGAACTTCATCCTGCCGATTATCTCCGCCATCCCATCCACAGCCGGCTGCATGAGCGGGGTGTGGAATGCGGCGCTCACCGAGAGTGGAATTACCCGAGCCGCGCCCTTCGTCCTGGCCAGTTCCACGGCCTGGCTTACTTTACTCTCGTCTCCGCTGAGCACCAGTTGACCGGGGCAGTTGATGTTGACCACATAGGTGCCGGTCTCCTGGCACACTTCGGAAAGCGCCATTTCGTCCATTCCGATGACGGCCGCCATGCCGCCCGGTCGGACAAGGCTGGCCTGGTGCATCAGGCGGCCCCGCTCCCGGGCCAGAAAGACCGCTGTCTCGAAGTCTACCACGCCAGCCGCCGCCAGCGCGGTGTATTCACCCAGGCTGTGCCCGGCCACGAAATCGGGCGCAGGAAGGCCAGAATTGACTTCGCGCAACGCTTCCAGACAGGCGTAGCTGACGGTCAGTATGGCGGGCTGAGCATTAACGGTCTGGCGGAGCTCGTCCTCTGGCCCTTCGAAGCAGAGCCGGGAAAGGGAAAACCCCATGACGCTATCGGCACGGTCAAAGACATCCCTGGCCGACGGAAAGGACTCATACAGGTCGCGACCCATGCTCACCTGCTGGGAGCCCTGCCCGGGAAACACGTATGCTATGCCGCTGTGTTCAGCCATGGCTGATAGGTAAACGGGCCCTCATTTCTCTGAGAATGGCAGCATCACGCGGAGCTGCCCGGGCCTGATACCTCGATCACTTCCCGGCCGGCATAGGTACCGCAGGTGGGACAAACGCGGTGGGGGAGCTTGGGGCTGTGGCACTGCGGACAATCCACCAGTTGCGGCGCGGTGATGCCATGATGGCTGCGCCGCTTATCGCGGCGCGCTTTGGATGTCTTACGTTTGGGTAGAGCCATAGTAATTTCCTCTCCGTGTTCTTTCAGGGCTGGATTAGCTTATTCAGGGCCGCCCAGCGCGGGTCCATAGCCCGTTGCGGACAGCCGCAGGGACCTTCGTTCAGATTTTTACCGCACTCCGCACAGATGCCGGCGCAATCCTCGCGGCAGAGCGGCTTCATCGGTATGGTCAGCAGGGTATACTGGCGCACCGCCTCATCCAAATCGATGATGTGGTGCTCATCGATGGTGAATGGGGTGGGCTCCTCCGGCGAAGGCAGAGGCGCCCCGCTGAACACATCAACGGTGGGGACGTACTCCTCCTCGAACTGCATGGTGAGCGGCGTGGTATACCTGCCCAGGCAGCGACTGCACGTAAGCTCGACCTCTGTGCGCAGTTCACCGGCCACGAGTATGCCGCGGTCGGTGCGCACCATATCCACTTTGCCCCTCACCGGTCTGCTCTCTCCCTCCCCGGCGGAGATAACCTCGTCTATTTTATAACTACGGGACGACCCGATTGGTTCTTTGAGCAACTGGGACACATTGATGAGCATAACAGCCACCTCCACACAGCCAGTTCACTGCTATTATAATTCAAAGGAGACATCGCCCGCAAGGTGAACGACTACGGGTTGACAACTTTCACCGTGGTGATGAGGCCGTTGCTGGTGGTGACCCGCCTCCCGCCACCCAATCCGTTTTCCCTCAACACCTCATCCAGTCCCCCGCCGGAGAGGTACTCCCGGAAACAGCGATGATGTTCCCCGCCGACCAAGAACTCGATGGTGCGGGCGAGAAAGGTCCAGAAGTTCAAGGGCAGGGGCACCTGGAAATCGGCGAAAAGCAGGGCGCCACCCTTCCTGACCACCCTCCTCATCTCGGAGAGCACTTCTTTACGGGAAGCAGCGTCCTTCTCATGCAGGGCAAAGGCAATCGAAGCGCCATCGAAGGCGTTATCCCGAAAGGGTAGTCTGGTGGCATCGCCCCGCTGAAACGAGACGTTGTCCTGACTCCGCCTCCCGTCTTTCTGCGCCAGCCGGAGCATTCTGGGGTCAAGGTCGATTCCGTAGGCGGTGAGGCCGGCGTGGGCATAGTGAAACGCCTGGTCGCCGGTGCCGCAGCAGACATCCAGTACCCTGTCCCCGGGCTTGAACCCCGAGAAGGCGACGATGAACCGCCGCAAACCGCGCAGCAACGGGTCAACGATGGTCGAATAGTTCAGGAAAAGCATGGTGCCGTCTCAATCGCGCCTGCCGGGCAATTTCCTCATATAAAACGTGCGTGCATCATACGTAATTTCAATAAGCTGGCCGGCTTCTACCAGCCGCTGCACCACGTTCCAGTCAGCCCCCGCCTTTTCCAGCAATCTAGCCACCGCCTCCTCGCGCATCGGGTGCACCGCAGTGATATTGAGCAGGTCCTCTGCCACATCCCCGGTAAAGGAAAACGCATTACCCTCATAGCCGATCAGGTATTCCACGTTGTCCAGCCGCCGGCGGAAAAGCTGATAGGCATCATGAATTCTTATCTCAGAAGGGGGCTGCACCCATTTCTCCGCGGGCGGTCGGGTAGGGACGGACAGGTAGGCCCGGGCTGGCTTCAGCCTGACCAGAAAAGCGGCTACCTCTTCTAAATGTCCGTCCCCGTCGTTAAGGCCTTTGACCAGCAGGGTTTCCGTGACCAGCTCGCCCCGGTAGTGCCGGGCGAACTCCTCCATTCCGGATAAAATCGCTGCCAGCTCCAGACTGCCATGAGGACGGTCTATTTTGCGCCATAGAGCGTCATCCACCGAGTCGACCTTCAAAGAGACCAGGTCCGCCTTCATCAGGGCGGCGCGTACTTCAGGCTGCCAGATGAGCGAGGAGTTGGTTATCACCGCTATCTTGATGCCCAGCGGCCGCAGTAAATCGATTTCCCGCTCCAGGTTTATATCCAGCGTGGGCTCGCCGTCCGGCACGAAGGTCAGATAGTCAATGGCCTCACCCACCCCCCTCGCTCTGGTCACCTGCTGCTCCACGTCCCCGACAATTTCCTCAGGGGGATAAAACGCATCTCGCTGCCCCGTCATCCTGATGGTACGTCCCAGCTGGCAGTACACGCAGGCATAGGTGCAGACCTTGGGCGGAATGTTATTGATGCCCAGGCTCCTGCCCAGGCGGCGGGAAGGGACCGGTCCGAACGCTTTCATAGTTGACACCCTTTATTTTTTCAGTTTTTCGGTGAGCAGCGGCACCACCTTGAACAGGTCGCCCACGATGCCGTAGTCCGCCACCTCGAAGATAGGGGCGTGGGGGTCATCATTGATGGCCACGATGACGTCCGAGGTCTGCATCCCCACCAGGTGCTGCACCGCCCCGGAGACGCCGATGGCAATGTACAGCTTGGGGCAGACCGTCTTTCCCGTCTGGCCTATCTGGCAGGAATAAGGGGCCCACCCCTCGTCCACCGCCGCCCGGGTAGCGCCCACCGCCGCCCCCAGCGCGGAGGCTAAATCCTTCACCATCTGGAAACTTTCCTCTTTTACCAGTCCCCTGCCCCCGGCCACGATGATATCCGCTTCCTCTATCCTGACCGTTTCCGCGATTTCCTCCACGAAGGTGAGCAGCTTCGTCCGGGAGGTGATGCGCCGGCGGTCGAAGTCAACTCCGATAACTTCTCCCTTGCGCGCCGCCTCCGGCACGCTTTTCCGGAACACGCGGGGCCGCACCGTGGCCATCTGCGGCCGTGCCTCCGGGCAGACGATGACCGCCATCACGTTGCCGCCGTAGCCGGGCTTGGTCTGCACCAGAAGCCGCTTCTCGGCATCGATGTCCAGAGCGGTGCAGTCGGCGGTGAGCCCTGTGCCCAGCGCCGCCGCCACGCGGGGGATGAATGCCCGCCCGAAAGGAGTGGCCCCCGCCAGCACGATTTCCGGGCGATGCTGCCTGATGAGCTCCGCCAGCTGCCCGGCGTACAGGTCTTCACGGTTGTCCGCCAGCTCCTGCGAATCCACCATATATACCCTGTCCGCGCCGTGCGCAATCAGCCGGTCTGCTCCCGCCACCCGGTGCCCGAAACAGACGGCACTCAGGTCGGTGCCCAGCGCATCGGCCAGCTCCCTGCCCCTGGCCAGCAACTCGCAGGCAACGTCTTTTACACGGCCGTTACGCTGCTCGGCAAATACCCATATTCCCTTAAAGTCATCTTGGCGCATACTTATTGTGACCTCAAATCAGTCCGGCGTCCTTCAACCGGCCAATCAGGCATTCCACCTGCTCCGCCGGATCGCCCTCAAGTATCTCTCCCTGACAGGTCCGCTGCGGGGAATAAACGTTTATCACCCTGGTCGGCGACCCGGCCAGGCCAGTCTTCTCCGGTTCAAGGGCCAAATCCCCTGCCCCCCACACCGGAATAGCGGCGCTCTTCGACCTGGCGATGCCCCGCAGCGAGGGCAGGCGCGGCGTGCTTATCTCCTTGACCACGGTGATGACGGCGGGCAGAGGCGATTCAATCACTTCATAGCCGTCCTCCACCATGCGCCGGGCGCGCAGCGCGCCATCGGCCACATCTTCTATCTGGCTCACGTAGGCGACGCAGGGCACGTCCAGCATCTGAGATAGTTCCGGCCCCACCTGCCCGGTATCCCCGTCCAGCGTCTGCCGTCCGCAGATAATCAGGTCGTAGTCGCCCAGCTTATTCATCGCCCGCGCCAGGGTATATGCGGTGGCCAAGGTATCGGACCCGGCAAACGCCCTGTCGCAGAGCAACACGGCCTCATCAGCGCCCAGCGATATGGCTTCCCGCAGCGCCGATTCCGCCTGGGGAGGCCCCATGCTCACCGCGGTCACTTTCCCCCCGAACCTCTCCCGCAGGCGTACCCCTTCCTCCAGGGCATAGGTATCATAAGGGTTGATGATGCTTTCGATGCCTTCCCGGATGAGGTTATTGGTCTGGGGGTCTATTCTGACCTGAGTGGTGGCGGGCACCTGTTTCAGGCACACGATGATGTTCAAACTGTCCTACCCTTCCTCTTCCTCAGTTCCATGGCGATGGCGTTGCGCAGTATCTGGTTGGTGCCCTCGTAAATCTGGGTCACCTTGGCATCCCGCATCATCTTTTCCACCGGAAAGTCCCGCATATAGCCGGTGCCGCCGCAGACCTGCACCGCGTCGGCGGTAACCTTCACGGCCACATCCGAGGCGAATACCTTGGCCCCGGCCGCAGCCTCGGTGAGGTTCCGGGCGCCGCTGTCCACCGTCCTGGCGGCAGCATAGGTCAGCGCTCTGGCCGCCTCCACCTGGATGGCCATTTCGGCGAGCATATCCTGCACCACGGGCAGAGTAATGATGGGTTGGCCGAACTGCACCCGCTGCTGGGCATAGTCCACGGCTGCTTCCAGCGCCCCCTGGGCGATGCCCACCGCCTGCGCCGCGATGCCCGGCCGGGAGCGGTCGAAAAGCCTCATCGCCTGGATGAAGCCCGCCCCCGCCCGGCCGATTAAGTTCTCCTCCGGGACCAGACAGTTGCGGAAAACGAGCTCCCCCGTGGAAGAAGCGCGGATGCCCATCTTTTTCTCTTTCTTGCCGAAGGAAAAACCGGGGGTGCCCTTTTCCACGATGATGGTGCTGGCGCCGCGCGGCCCCTTCGTTTTATCCGTGAGCACGATGACGGCATAGATATCCGCCTCCGGGGCATTGGTGATGAACTGCTTGCTGCCATTGAGCAGATAGCCGCCCTCCACCTTTTCCGCAGTGGTCTTTATGCCGCTGACATCGCTGCCGGCGGTGGCCTCGGTGATGGCGAAGGCAGCGAGCTTTTTCCCCGCCGCGATATCAGGCAGATACTTCTGCTTCTGCTCTTCGCTGCCGTACTCTATCAGGGTGTAACAGCCCAGCGCATTGACGGCATAGGTGGTGGCCACCCCGCCGCATATCCGGCTCAGCTCCTCCACCACCAGGCACAACTCCAGGCAACCCCCGCCAAGCCCCTCATACTGCTCCGGGATAAACACCCGGAACATATCGGCGTCGGCCAGGTCCTTCACGATGGCGCGGGGAAACTCCTCTCTTTCATCCAGCTCCGCCCGCACCGGCAGGACCCGCTCCTCGGCGATTTTCCGGGCCAGTCCCTTGATGGTCTGCTGCTCTTCGGTCAAGAAATATTCCAAGCAATCACTCCGTCATTAAAAATGGCGCAAAAATTGGCACAGATTAACCTAAATTATAGGCAGTGCGGGTTAATGGCGTCAAGCGAGCGAGCAGGAGGTTTTATTTGCATTTGGTTGATGGTCTTTACCTCACCCCTGACCCCTCTCCAGCCTGTGCCGCAGTAGCTAGCCAAACTTTCACTGGTTGGAAAGGGGAATAGTAAGTAGAGGGGGGCGTAGCCCCCCTCTCTAAATTTCTCCCCCTCTCCAAACATGCTGACTTATAAATATCATTTCACCTTGCTGTTTGGAGAGGGGGACTAAGAGGGTGAGGATAAACTAGGAATTACATGTGGCGAAGGTCAAATCCATAATAAACAACCAGAACCGAATAGAACCGAGCAGGAACAATGTGTTTGGAAGCGGAGTGAACGGTGTCCCTCTTTTATTCCTGGTAGCGGAAAGACCAGATGGCCAGCACGATCATCACCGCCCCGAAGGCGGCCATTATGGCGACCTCGTTCCAGATGGTAAGCGTGTGCCCGAGCAAAGATATATTATAGGTAGAGTCAGCCGTCGCCCCCAGCACCACCTGGCGGATGGGAGCGACGCCATAGGTGGCGGGATTGATTTTCACCAGCACGTTCATCCACGCCGGCAGCCCTTCGATGGGGAAGAAGGCCCCGGACAGGAACACCATAGGAAACATAAGCATCTGCATGGTGGCCTGGAACGCCTCCATCGAACGGATGCGGGTGGCCAGCAGCACGCCCATCGAGCCCAGCGAGGCGGCCAGCAAAAACATCAGCGGCAGCAGCGCCAGTATGGTGCCCAGCGACAAGTGGATGCCGATAAGAGGCGCCAGTATCAACATGATGACGCCTTGCAGCAGGGCGATGGTAGCCGCCCCCAGCGCCTTCCCCGCCGCCACCGAGGCCCGGCTGATGGGTGCCACCAGCACCTCCTTGAGAAAACCGAATTCCCGGTCCCAGACCACGGACACGCCTGACATAAACGAACTCATCAGCACCGTCATGCCGATGATGCCGGGATAGATGAACTGGGTGAAGTCGAACCCGGAGCCGATGGCTCCCATTCTGGTGCTCAGCCCGGTGCCGAAGACGAACAGGAAGAGCAGCGGGAAGGTTATGGAACTGAGCAGCCGCATCCTGTCGTGCCAGAAGCGGAGGATATCCCGGTACCAGATGGTGTAGATGCCACGTAGATGGTTCATGTCTACCTCCTGCGCATGTGGCGCCCGTGCTGGCGGACCAGCTCTTTGAACGTATCGCTCACTTCCTGCTCCCGGATTTCCCTGCCGGTAAGCTTGAGAAAGACATCGTCCAGGCTGGGGTGGCGCATGCTGACCCCCAGAATTTTAGCGTTGAACTCCTTGAGGAACACGGGGAGGAACTCCTCTCCGTTGGGGACTTCGAAGTTGAGACCGTCGCCATCGCGCCTGGCTTCGATCTTATAGCGAAGCCTGATCTCCTCCACCGCCCTGTCCGCGTCGTCGGCCTTCAACGAGATGATGTCCCGGCCCACCATCCTCTTCAGCTTTTCCGGGGTATCCATAGCGATGATTTTCCCGTAGTCGATGACCCCGATGCGGTCGGCTTTCTCCGCCTCGTCCATATAGTGGGTGGTCAGGAAAATAGTGGTCCCCTCCTGCCGGCGCAGCTCCAGGATATACTCCCACATCCGGTTCCTGGTCTGAGGGTCCAGCCCGAGGGTGGGCTCATCGAGGAAGAGCACCCTGGGGTGATGGAGCAGGCCCCTGGCCAGTTCCAGGCGGCGCTTCATCCCGCCGGAGTAGTTCCGCACCTGGATATGGCGCTTGTCCCACAGTTCCATCATGCGCAGCAACTGCTCGATGCGCTCCTCCCGTACCGGGCCGGGGACGCCGTAGACCATCCCGTGAAAGCGCATATTTTGCAGGCCGTTCAGGCGTTCGTCCAGACTGGGGTCCTGAAAGACAAGGCCGATAAGCCGGCGCACCTGGCTCTGCTGGCGCACCACGTCCAGGTCAGCGATGCTGGCCCTCCCCGCGGTGGGCCTGGTCAGGGTGCACAGGATATTGATGGTGGTGGTCTTCCCCGCCCCGTTGGGCCCCAGAAAACCGAAGACCTCGCCCGGCCGGACAGTGAAGCTGATATGGTCCACGGCCACCAGGTCGCCGTACTTCTTCACCAGTTCTTCCACCCTGATGACGTATTCGCTCATGACTCTCCTAAGATTGCTCAATGAATATGAATGAAGCTCGGCGGGAGCAAAGTCCGCTTACATTGTAACACTTCAGGCGCTTTATTGTTTAGTCGAGTGAAATCCTGTAATATGAATTATAGAGTCCCTTTTTTGACACGATGAGAGTACGGTACAGAAGTTCCTATGGCTCCGGCATCAGCCCCATACTGGTCCTGATCATCATCAACCTGCTGCTGTTCATCATCACATCGTTCGCTTCCTCATTGCGGCCTTTGCTCTGGATGTGGCCGGTAGCGATTCTGTCCCAGCCCTGGACCATCCTGACCAGCATGTTCATGCACGGAGGGTTCTGGCACATCTTCGCCAATATGATCACCCTCTATTTCTTCGGGAATTCCCTCCTGCAACTGGTGGGTCAGGGCAGGTTTCTGCTGGTCTATTTCGGCGGCGGCATACTGGGCAACATATTCTATATAGTTATCACCTTCCTGGGCGAAGCCTCAGGCATCGGCTTTCTGGGTTCGCCGTTCGTGCCGGTGGTAGGAGCGTCCGGGGCCATATTTGCTCTGGCCGGGGCGCTGGTGTTTATGCGACCCAAGTTGCCGGTGCTCATCTTCCCCATACCGGTGCCGGTCCCCCTCTGGATAGCGGTGCTGGGGGGCTTTCTCATTTTGTCCTTCCTGCCCTACGTTGCCTGGCAAGCGCATCTGGGCGGGCTGCTCTTCGGCCTGGCGTTTGGCTATATTTTTAAAAGACGGTCCCGCTATATTTTCTTTTAAGCGGCAGTGATTCTTTTCGGTTCCGGTTATTCACCTGTTAGTTCTTGCCCTTTCTCCCTGTAGCTTCTTTAACTAACCTCACCCCCTTAATCCCCCTCTCCAAACAGCAAGGAAAAATGATTTGCATAAGTCAGCATGTTTGGAGAGGGGTCAGGGGTGAGGCTAAGTCATCAGTCAAATGCAAATAGAACCCTGTGAAGACGTCAATTTGACTTTCACCGCCGCCAATCCTTATAATATGATGGCTGTTTGTGATACTGACCTGACCATGCCCGAGTGGCGCAATGGCAGCGCAACCGACTTGTAATCGGTAGGTTAGCGGGTTCGAATCCCCTCTCGGGCTGGGGATATGTATCTGAGGAGTGGGGAGGGGTGCCGGAGTGGTTAATCGGAGCAGTCTGTAAAACTGCCGCCCTAAGGGCTACGCAGGTTCGAATCCTGCCCCCTCCACCAGAACAGCTAAAGCCACTGCGTTCCGGGTAAGAACGGTCAGTGTTGACTTTTCCCAGTATTTACCCTAAAATTTGCTTTGGCATTAATGCCCACATAGCTCAGCCGGTAGAGCACGTTCTTGGTAAGAACGGGGTCATCGGTTCGAATCCGATTGTGGGCTCGGAAAAACACGGAGGTTGAAATGGCGAAACAGAAATTCGAGCGAACCAAACCACATGTGAACGTGGGCACCATCGGTCACGTTGACCACGGCAAGACCACCCTGACCTCGGCCATCACCCTGGTGCTGTCCAAAGCAGTCGGCGGGGCCACTCAGTTCCGTGCCTTCGAGAGCATCGATAACGCTCCGGAAGAGAAGGCGCGCGGCCTGACCATCGCCATCGCCCACATCGAGTACGAAACGGAAAAACGGCATTATGCCCATATCGACTGTCCCGGCCATGCCGACTATATTAAGAATATGATCACCGGCGCCGCCCAGATGGACGGTGCCATACTGGTGGTGAGCGCTCCTGACGGCCCCATGCCCCAGACCAGAGAGCACGTCCTGCTGGCGCGCCAGGTGATGGTGCCACGAATCGTGGTGGCGCTGAACAAGGTGGATGCCATGGAGGATGAGGAGCTCCTGGAGCTGGTGGAGATGGAGGTGCGGGAGCTGCTCAGCAACTACGAGTTCCCCGGCAATGAAATACCGGTGCACCGGGTAAGTGCCTTGAAAGCGCTGGAGTGCGGCTGCGGCAAGAGGGAATGCCAGTGGTGCGGCGGTATACTGAAAATGATGGACTCCGTGGATGATTACATTCCGGTGCCGGTGCGGCCCAAGGACCAGCCGTTCCTGATGGCCGTGGAAGATGTCTTCAGCATCAAGGGCAGAGGCACCGTGGCCACAGGCAGGGTAGAGCGCGGTGTGGTGAAGGGCGGCGATGAGGTGGAGATAGTAGGCCTGCACCATGAGCCGCGCAAGGTGGTAGCCACCAGCCTGGAGATGTTCCACAAGACGCT
>Ga0068714_10006343_pt1 | contig 12089 bp, 12 predicted proteins | sample MTBNYHSulfiMetaG_FD_62988 | JGI IMG/M metagenome (GOLD analysis project Ga0068714, IMG submission 62988) | Enrichment culture microbial communities from rom New York Harbor, USA that are MTBE-degrading - MTBE-NYH (New York Harbor Sulfidogenic)... | ecosystem: Environmental > Aquatic > Marine >... | reverse complement strand
CTCAGGTACCCCTTTGCCGATTTTCTCCAGCGACAGGATTTCGCTTTTTTGCAGGGAAAGATCGTCTTCATCGGGTTCAATTTAAAAGAGGGAACAAGGGTCAGAACACCTCTTTGGGGGGCCGTTTGTGAAAACCAATTTTATGCGGGAGTGGTGGATAACATTCTGAACTGTGACTTTGTGTTCCGGCCGCGCCACCTGGGCTATGCAGAAACCCTGGCCATCCTGGCATTTGGGGCCCTCTGCGCCTACTTTTTCCCCAGGATGGGAGCGATCGGCCGGTTGGGCGCCGCCGCCGGCTTCGTCGCCCTGGTATTTGCAACCCAGGCCATGGTTCTTGCCCGTTTCGACGTCTGGGTGAAGGGGACCTCTCTTTCAGCGGCAATTATTGCAATCTACGGCCTCACCACTATTTGGCAGCGCTTTGTTTCTCTGCAGGCGGCCAGGGATTCCGCTGAGACCAACCGGCTGCTGGGTCTGAGCTTTCAGAGCCAGGGACTTCTGGACCTTGCCTTTGAGAAGTTCCGCAGACTCCCTCTTGACGGAGAAACCAAGGACCTTATCTACAATCTCGGACTGGAGTACGAGCAAAAAAGGCTTTTCGGCAAGGCCGTCGCCGCTTACGAATACCTTTTGCGAGAAGGGCCTTTCAGGGATGTGGCCCTTCGCATTCCCAAACTCCAGGAGGCGGACAAATCCTCGACCCTTGGAAGCCACGTGAAACTGACAACAGCGAGCATCCTGAATGCGACGCCCCTCGAAGAGATCAGGAAAATAGGCCGTTATGAGATTCTTGAGATCATTGGAAAGGGGTCGATGGGGCTCGTCTACAAGGCCCTGGACCCCAAAATCAATCGACTCCTGGCCATTAAAACCATTCGTTTTTCCGATGAGTTCGACGAGGACGTGATCCAGGAGATCAAGGAGAGGTTTTTCAGAGAGGCCGAGATCGCCGGTCAGCTTTCCCATCCCTCCATTGTAACGATTCACGATCTTGGCGAGGACGGGGAGCTGACGTACATGGCCATGGAATACCTCGAAGGCGAGGACTTGGAGAAGTTCGTCTCCAAGAAAAATCTGTTGCCCTTGAGGAAGGTGCTCCACGTGGTGGCGAGTGTCGCCGAGGCGCTCGATTTCGCACATCGTGCGGAGGTGATTCACCGGGACATCAAGCCGGCCAACATCCGGCTTTTGAAAACCGGCGGAGTCAAGGTCACGGATTTCGGCATTGCCCGGGCCATCTCTTCTTCGAGAACCCGAACGGGCGTTATTCTGGGGACACCGAACTACATGTCACCCGAGCAGATCATGGGTCAGAAGATAGATCCCCGCTCGGATATTTTCTCGCTCGGGGTCCTCCTCTTTCAGTTGCTTAGTGGGGAGTTGCCTTTTCAAGGCGACAACCTGAGCAGCCTGCTGTATCAAATCACCCAGGTGAAACAGCCGGACCTGAAAACCTTCAATCCAAAAATCCCGCTGGCCTGCGGGCTGATTATCGATAAGGCCCTGGGGAAGAACCCGAATGAACGGTTCAAAACAGCTGGCCAGATGGCCAGGGTCCTCAGACTCCTGGCCCTGAAAATAGAGCAGAGACAGAGGCGGGAAGGGTTCGATAAAAGACCTGGTTTGAAGGCATGATGAATTTTCAACCCACCGCAAAAAGGAGCCACCTTGGAGGTTAGAGCTTCGGGATTATCTGATGTGGGCCTGCAAAGAGAAGGCAACGAGGACGCTTTTGCCGTCCAGTCCTCTCTCGGTCTTTACATTGTCGCCGACGGCATGGGGGGACATCTGGCCGGTGAAGTGGCGAGCCGCGTGGCCGTGGAGATCATTACCAAGGGCTTTGAGAGGTGGATGGAAACCGATACGCCGGAGGATGAGCTTTTCGGATACCCGGACGCCTCCCTGAGCAAGGTCGGCAACTATCTGCTGAGCAGCATCAGGCTGGCCAATAGGGTTATTTATGAAATGGCTACGGAATACGAACAGTACAACGGGATGGGAACCACCATCGTGGCCCTGCTGGTAAAGCCCGGCCTCATCGTTGCCGCCAACGTCGGCGACAGCCGCATGTACATGGTCCGGGACGGGCGCATCGAAAGGATGTCCAAAGATCACACGATCGTTTCAGAGCACATCGAGATGGGGGTTATGACAGAGGAAGAGGCGGTTCGCTCTCCCTTGAGGCATATTCTGACAAGGAATCTGGGCTCTGCGGAGCATGTGGATGCCGAGGTTTTTGAAATCGTGCCCTCAGGAAGAGATCGTTTCATCTTGTGCACAGACGGGTTGACGGATTTGGCGAATGACAAGGAAATCCTTAAGGTTGCCCAAAAGGAACACGACCCGGAACTGCTTTGTCGCAGCCTGATTGATCTTGCCCTCGAAAGGGGCGGCCACGACAACACGACCGTGGTGAGTGTTTTTCTTGAGGACGAAAGACACCGGCCCTCGGAGGGGATTCTTGCAAGATTGGGCGGCATGCTGGCAGACATCCTGGCGATTCTTGGCAGGATAGGGAAAAAAGTCCGACTCTAGATTGATTTGATGTTGCTATTTTTTACTATATTTGGATAAAATAATACCAATCATAGCAAAGAAGCGGGAGATTGAGCATGGCCAAGTTGATCCTGACCTTTAACAAACAGGTGATCAGGGAATACCCGTTCGACAAGGATGGTATCACGGTCGGCCGCAACGAAGACAACGCCATTGTCATTGATAACCTCGCAGTCTCCGGCTTTCACGCCAGGATCGACAGGGCGGGATCGGAATATATCCTTACAGACCTCCAGAGCACCAACGGGACCTTTGTGAACGATCAAAAGGTGGCCTCCCACAAGCTGTCCCACGGGGACAATATTGTCATCGGCAAGCATGTTCTGCTTTTTTTGGCCTCCGATTCGGACAGGGTCCAGGGCGGGAAAGAGGAGACCAAGCTCCCACTGGACAGAACCGTGGTCCTGGATACGGTGAAGCAGAGGGAGCTTTTGTCCAAGCAGAAGGTTGTGCCCCAGGCGCCGAGGGCGCCGGAGAAGATCGGGGTTTTGAGTTTCATTGACGGCTCGGGTTTGGGAGACCTCGGACTGAGCAAAAAGCTCACCAAGCTTGGAAAAGCCGAGACGTCGGAGATCCGGCTTACGGGTCTTCTGATGGCGCCTACTGCAGCGACTATCAGCCGCAGACCTTCGGGCTATGCGATTTCATTCACCGGGGGGATGACCAAACTCAAGGTAAACGGCAAGGTCGTCAAAGAAAGCGTCCAGCTCAAGGATTTTGACACCATTGAACTCGGCTCCCACAAGTTTCAGTTCTACCAAAAGGAGGTCAAGAACTGAGCCGCTTGTGAAGTCCCTGCCAAGGTGGTCAAAAAGCCAAGACGTCCTGTCCCTAACCTTTGACTTTGCGCAATTTTTTGAACCCCGTCAGGGTCTTGTCAATTTGTTCCCTGGTGAAGATCTTTTTGCAACCGGTGCACTGGTAGAGTTCTTCGGTGAGTCTTTCATAGACGAGTTCATCGGAGAAATTGACCGAGTAAAAGCGAATGGAGAAATGGTAAATCTGGGCAAAATCCTTATTCCGGCAGTCGTCGCATAGAAAATATTCCTGAAAAACATCCATCTCCTTCCCCCTCAACCATCTGAATGAAATCTGCAAGCGCAGATTTCCTACATCGCCCAAGCGGGGCTGTCAAGAACACATCGACGAGCGCTCCATGAAATCTTCCTCTTGAGATCTCATGACCATGCGGGTACGGGGCTCGTCCCGAGGCGGGTTCCGATCGCTTCAAGAAGGCCTGCCGTGCCGGTCATCATGTTGTCCCCTAGGGGCGCCCCGGGATGAATGGGAAAGCGGGATCCTTGCAGGAGCTTGCGCTTGGGGCCGGTGGCCACAAGGATATCCACATTCTTAAATCCCAAAGCTCTGCGAATGTAAGCGCCGTGCCCCCCCTCTTCGAGGATTCGTTTGTGCTCCAGCTTTCCGTCCCCAAGATCAAGCATCAGTTGTTCGAGCCTCTCCAGGGTGATGTCACGGGTATGATATTCAAAAAAGCCGGCCAGCGCGCCTTGCTCGATGGTGGCGCCCACCGTATGAGAAGTGGCGACATCCAGAACCATGATTTTCTTCTTTAATGCTGCCTGGGGGTCGAGGGATGCTCCCAGGATGGCGGCCATGCCGCTGTCCATCACGTAGATCTCCTTGGTAGGAATCTTCTCGGCACTTCCGGCGATGGATCTGAGACGATTGAAGGGAGCAGGAATCTCGTCGGCCCTGAAAAGGAGATGACCGGGAAACGGGCTTTCATCCAGGCGGGACTTGAATAGGGCGTTGCGGAAATCGAGGTGAGAGACGCCCTTGGGCGGAACCCCGTGGTCTTGGGCGCAGATCCCCACTGCATCGAAGAAAAAGGGGACGCCGAAATCGTGAACGATTCGCTCGATTCGATCCAGTTCCAAATCACCCAGGGTCAGGGTGGAGAAGGCCGGATCTGATGCATCCCGCTCCGCTTGATCGTCATCGAGAACATCGATGCCCCAGGCCCTGACCCGCTCAGGGTCGTGGTGGAGGGTGGCTGAGGCTGAGGTGGTCATGACGACGTGCGCCTGCCTGGCTCGTGCTTTGAGCACCTCTGAAATCGGACCCCCACCCATTTCCACGCCCTTCACCAGGAGGTGACCGGATGTGGCGGCCGCCTTTTCCGCCACGGTCAGCACCGGGGACCTGACCACCGCTTTGTATTGGAGGGAGGATTCGGCGTCGTAAAAAAGGATATCCAGGGTTCCGGCGCCGATATCCAGCATGAGGAATTTATTCATCCGTGGCTTCCTTGGATTCTGTTGGGCGACTTTATACGAATCCATCCATGTTGAGGCTTCGCCACTCTTGCGTTGAGTTCGGCACAAAGGCGGTGGTATATTGTCTCCAACTTTTTGAGGCAAGTCAGCATACATGAATAATCCGAAAAATGCCAGCAACCAGGAGGAAGAATTTAAGTCCTTCATCCGACTTTCTTTGAAAGAGGAGGGTTGCGCTGCGGCGATTTTTGACCTGCAGGATGTGCCGGCGGACGGATCGAGGAGGAGATTCCGGCGAATCCTTCCCCATGGTTCGGGTCGCACTTTCATCGCCGTGATGAACGAGCCCCTGGATGCCTTGGCCGCTCGGGAGAACCTTGCGTACCTGATGATCGGTCGTCATCTGCAGAAGAAGGGTTTGCCCCTTCCTGAAATCCATGCATCGAACCTTGAGAAGGGATGGTTCATGATCGAGGATTTCGGGAGCCTGAATCTGCAGGATGCCGCCGCATCCACCGTCAACCGGATCTCCCTGTATGAAAGCGTCGTGGAGGTGCTTTTCCGGCTTCAAATCGAGGGCGCCGTGGGCTTCAACCCATCCTGGACATGCCAGACGGAAAAGTATGATAAAACCGTCATGGGCCGCTATGAAGCCGACTACTTCAAAGACGCGTTTCTCTGCACCTATCTGGGCATGAAAAAGGAGTGGCCCGAACTGGAATCGCCTTTGAATCACCTGGCTGAAAAGGCTTCGCTTGCAAGGGCGCGTTTTTTCCTGCACAGGGATTTTCAATCGCGCAACATCATGGTCCGCGGTGAAAAAATCGGCATCGTGGATTGGCAAGGCGGACGCCTGGGACCTCCGGGATATGATTTTGCCTCGCTTCTCATCGATCCCTACACCGGCTTGACCCGGGAGGAAAAAACCCTGATCTACAAAAAGTACCTCGAACTTTTTTCAGAGAGGTTTCCTGAAGAAGTCGACTCCTTTTGCGCCTCCTACCCATATCTTGCCCTGCAAAGAAATCTCCAGATCCTCGGCGCCTTCTCTTTTTTGAGCCGGGTGCGAAAGAGAAAGCATTTCGAAACCTATATCGCTCCCGCTCTTGTCACGCTTCACGACCTTCTCATGGATCTCAGGGACGAAAAGCTTTCGGCCCTCACGGAGCTTGTCACAGCCCTTCACGATGAAATCGCGGAAGCTCGCACCTCATAGGGTCGAGTCTCAAAAAATCGACGGATTCGTAAACGCTCATGACCCCGTGCGTAACTCACCTCCATGAGTGAAAATAGATGGCTGAGCGTCCCGTCCAACGTAAGGCGGGCCACTGTGCCCGCCAATAAGGCAGCCGCGGTGGGCTGCCCTACGTCAGGGACCGCATTATTCTTTGTTTTCCCAGGAAAAAAATGAGGGTATACTGTTTCTTCCAAATAGGCCTGAAAGGAAGGGGATTGCCATGAATCAAGGGGTACAGGGGGGCGGAGGCCTTATCAGCCGGGATGAAACGGTTTTGATCATCATCGACATGCAGGAGCGGCTTTTCCCGGTGATGGCGGAAAAAGACAAGCTCCTGGAAAATGTGATGAAGCTTGTGAGATTTTCAAAAGTCCTGGGTCTGCCGGTGTTGGTGACCGAACAGGAAAAACTGGGAAACACGCTTCAGGAGATCAGGGAGGAGCTCAAAGGGGTTCAGCCCATCGGCAAGGTGGAGTTCAATTGCTTTGGAGGCGGGGCCTTCTCGCAAACCCTGGCAGGGCTTCAAAAGAAAACACTGCTCCTGGCCGGGATCGAGGCCCACATATGCGTGGCCCAGACAGCGCTTCACGCGGTTTCCTCCTACACGGTCCACACGGTTAGCGATGCGATCGCCTCCCGGTCGCCTCACAATCATCGGATCGCCCTGGACCGGATGATGCAACGCGGCGTTACCGTGACGTCCACGGAAATGGCTGTTTACGAGATCCTCGGAAGGGCGGGGACCGAGACCTTTAGAGAGGTCCTCAAGTTGGTGAAGTGAACCTCCCGGCAGGAGGGAGCGGTTTGGAAAGAAAAGGATTGTTTGAACCGGGGGACCTGGTCTCAAGCTATTCAGGCGAGATCGGTGTGGTTCTATCCGCCGAGAGCCTTGCAAGGGTCCGGGGCGCCTTTAAAGAAGGCGGCAGGGCCGGCCGCTTTTTTGCACCGGGCTGCTGTCAAAAGCCCGACTATGTGACCCAGGTTCCGGTGTTCTTCGATGATGGGACCTATGACGTCATGAGGGCCATGAATATCAGGAAAAAATCCGATGTTCCGGATGCAAAACGGGAGGCCCTGGCAAAGAAGCTGGAATTTTACATGGAATGAAATCCGCAACGGCATAGGGCCGGAAAGGAGTCAGCGTCCGGAGGATTGTATTTTCTGCAAGATCGTGACGGGTGAGTTGCCGTGATTCAGACTCCACGATTACTCCAGGATTTCGACGTTCCAGTAGAAGTAGTCCCGCCAGGTTTCAGGGATTTTCTGGTACCCGATCGTGATCCTGATGGCAGGCACCCACGTCGGCCGGCCGGGTTCACGGATGAGCTTCATGGAGGCTTCCGCCGGCGTGCGGCCGCCTTTTTTCCTGTTGCATTCAACGCAGCAGGTGACGATGTTCTCCCACTTGGTCTTGCCGCCCCGGGACTTGGGGATCACATGATCGTAAGTCAGCTCCTCTGAAGGGAATTTGGCGCCGCAGTATTGGCAATGAAAGCGATCCCTCGCATAGATGTTTTGCCTTGAAAAGCGCACAGGGCTCTTGGGGCGCCTGACCAACTGAAGCAGACGAACCACGGAAGGCAGTTTGATGGTGAAGCTGACGGAGCGAACCTCCCGGTTGTATTCTTCAATGACCTCCACCTTGCCGAGACAGAGAAGCGTGACGGCCCTCTTCCAGTTGATGATCTTGAGAGGTTCGTAAGTGATGTTCAAGAGCAGCACACGTTCCATAAGCCGATCCTGTTTTTCAAAAGAGACAAAAAGGAATGGACCCCCTTTGGGAACTGTGTTTCACCGGAAATAAATAGAGCAAAACAGCAAAAAATTCAACTGAAAAATGGATCAGTTCCGACATATGCTCATTGGTTGGCTCCTCGACGGTTCAGGGGGCCCTGTCCGGCGAGAAATCCTTATGACCCTCTCAAAAGGCAGGGTGGCTTCGTTGGGGAAGCAGGGTCCTGAATATTTCAAGCAGAGGGAGGTCGAGGACCTGAAATCCTGCACCCTTGTTCCGGGTTTTGTGGATGCCCATGTCCACCTGGCTTTGTCAGGAACAGAGGATGCGGGGGAGCGAGAAGCGCAGCGGAAGGCTTCTCTTGAAAGCTCTTCAACCCGGATTCGGGACCATCTGAAAGAACATATCCGTCACGGGGTGGTTGCGGTTCGGGACGGAGGGGACAAGGACGGCCATGCGCTTGTCTACAAGCACCGTGTGCTTGCAAAAAGCCCGTCTCCAGTGGCGGTGAAGGCGGCAGGTCAAGGCTGGCATGCATCCGGAAGATATGGAAACCTGATCGGCGGGAGCCCGCAGACGGGGGAGACGCTGGCGCAGGCCCTGGCAAGAAGGGGGGCTGAAAACGATTTTGTCAAAATCGTCAACTCAGGCTTGAACAGTCTCACCTGCTTCGGCGCCGAGACGGCCTCGCAGTTTGCCCTGGAAGCGCTTGTGGAGGCGGTGAAAAAAGCCCATGGTCTGGGAAAAAAAGTGATGGTTCATGCCAACGGCCGGATACCGGTGGGTTGGGCCGTAGAGGCGGGCTGTGACAGCATCGAGCATGGGTTCTTTATGGGAAGAGAGAATCTCGAGAAGATGGCGGAACGGCAGACCGTGTGGATCCCCACGGTCTTCACCATGGCGGCCTATGCGGAAAAACTTGCCGGGAGGAGCAGGGAATCGGAGGTGGCAAAGCGCAATCTCGACCATCAGCTCGATCAGATCCGACTGGCAAGAAGATTGGGGGTTCCTGTTGGGGTGGGTACGGACTCGGGCAGCCTGGGCGTGCACCATGGACAGGCTTTTTGTAAAGAGCTTCAACTCCTGTTGACGGCAGGATTCACCCTTGAAGAGGCGGTTCAAAGCGCAACAGCCCGTGGCGCGGCTTTGCTTGGCGTCGAGGATCATACGGGGATGCTGGCACCCGGCAAGCCGGCCACTTTTGTGGCCGTAAGAGGCGGTCCTGAAAGGTTGATGGAAGGCCTCAAGTCCCCCCGGCTCGTTGTTGTCAAAGGCGAAGTGGTGGATGGGGGCAAGGACTTTCTCTCGCAGAGGCTCAGAGGAAGCAAAGAAGAATTCAGACAGGATTGACTTTGACAATCGCCGTTCTTTTGGGTATCTCTGGTGTCTACGAAACCGAATGGGGGAGAAGGCATGAACGTACTGGGAATTTACGGGAGCCCTCGAAAAGGGGGGAATACGGATCAACTGCTGGACAAGGCCTTGGAAGGGGCCCGTTCAGCGGGAGCCGAGGTGAATACCGTGCATGTCAGGGATTTGAAGATGTGCGGCTGCATCGAGTGCGGAGGCTGCGACAAAACAGGAAAATGCGTGGTTGAAGACGACATGCAAGGGGTTTATCCCCTGCTGGAACAGGCGGACGTGATCTTCCTCGCCTCTCCCATATTTTTTTACAGCGTCACCGCCCAAATCAAAGCGCTCATTGATCGCGTGCAGGCCCTGTGGTCGAAGCAACAGCTCGAGCAAACCCCGGATGAAAAGAAAATGTACAAAAGAGGGCGGGGATACCTGATCGCGGTCGGCGCAACCCGGGGCAAGAACCTCTTTGAAGGGGCCCAGATGGTTGCCCGCTATTTCTTCGATGCCTTGAACATGAGCTACGAAGGGGGGATTTTTTTCAGGAGCCTGGAGAAGAAAACCGCTGTTCGAGAGAACCCCGAGACCCTTCAGGAGGCTTTCAATCTCGGTATCAAAGCGGTAAGCTCCTAATTTGAGATGGTTTGATCACGGGAGTCGAACAATTTAGATTGGGTATCGGAACCAACGGGTATTGAGTGTTCAGGGGTTCAGTTTTCAGGAATACGAATTGACAAGACGCTGCGGATAGTGTGTGAGGGCGATTTCCACAACTCAGTAAGAGCGCAGTTGGACGGAAGAAATCAAAGGTTGGGGGTCAAAAGCCCTAAATCAGAGGTTGCCGGAGTAAAGTCATCCTATAGAGCCCTGAATTGGCCTTGTTTGAAATCTGCAGAAACAGATTGTTATTTTTTTTCCGAACCCTGAACTTTGAACTTTGAACCTTGCACTTTTTCTTGCTCTCCGCTCTCCGCTCTCCGCTTTTTCTACACTGAACTCTGAACTCTGAACTCTGAACTCTGAACCTTGAACCTTGAACCCCCTAACCCTCACGGCCCTTTCGCGCGGCCCGGATATTCCCCTTCAGCTTGTCGAGCCCTGCTCTGGCAAAGGCCGTCTTTCCGAAACGCAACTGAAATAAACCGTCCTCCATGTTCAGAAACTCCTCCGTGGAAGGCAAAACCACTTCCGGCATGCGGCCTTCCTCGTTGAAAGGGCAGGCCTCCTGGCACCGGTCGCATCCAAAAAAACACTTCTCCATCCTCTCCGAGAGATCGTCGCCAAGGGCGCCTTTGTTCTCCACGCTCAGGTAGGAAAGACACCTGGAGGCATTCAGAACAAAAGCACTTTCAAGGGCGCCCGTAGGACAAGCGTCCAGACAAAGGGAGCAGGGGCCGCATTGCCCGGCCAAAGGTTCGGCCGGGTCAAAGGGGATCATGGCGGTGGTGAATATTTCAGCCAGATAGAAATAGGATCCAAAACCCGGGAGGATCAGGAGATTGTTCTTGCCGATAAAGCCGAGCCCTGAGGCGACCGCCAGGCTTCTCTCCATGACCGGCGCCGTATCCACGCAAACCCTGCTCCGGCTGCCGGGATCCCTTTCCCTGATGAAGGAAACCAACTCCCTGCAAAGGGCTCTGAGCCGGGAGTGGTAATCCTCCCTGACGGGATTTGCATAGCGTGCGACTGAAAAGCCGTCTTGGGTCTGCGGTTTCGCGGAAGGATAGGGATAAGCAAGAGAGATGACGCAACGGCAGTTGTTGAGCACTCTTGAAGGGTCTTCTCTTACATCGAGGTTCCTTGCAAGCCAGGCCATGTCCGCGTTTTTGCCCGCAGCCAGCCAGGGCTTAAAATGGTCGAAATGAATCGGTCGGCCGGGCCTGCTGAATCCAACGGCGATAAAGCCCAGGGCCTTGGCCTTTTCAACGAGAAGGGAATCGATAGACGGCATGATTCCTTCCATCACTCCAATGCTCCGGCACTCCAATACTCCGCTCTTCAGGTCTCCAGATCAAAAGGCGTCAGGCTCTCGAAACCTTCCTCCGTCACCAGGATGGTCTGCTCAAATTGTGCTGACAAGGATTTGTCTTTGGTGACGGCCGTCCAGTTGTCGGCCAGGATATGGAGGTCCTTTTTGCCAAGATTGATCATGGGTTCAATGGTAAAGACCATGCCGGGAACAAGCACGATCCCTCGGCCTTGTTGCCCGTAGTGAGGGATCTGGGGAGGCTCGTGAAAATCAAAGCCCACGCCGTGCCCCACGAATTCCCGGACCACGGAGCATCCCTGTGCTTCAGCCACTCTCTGGATGGCCCAACCGATATCTCCCACCCTGTTCGCCGGTTTTACCATGGCCATGCCTGCTTTGAGGCTTTCCCTGGCGACGTGCACGACTTTCATCGCCTCCGGGCCGGGCCTTCCCAGAAAAAACGTCTTGCTTGCATCCGCATAGTAGCCGTTTAGAATCGGCGTCACGTCGACGTTGACGATATCGCCTTCCTCGAGAATGCGTTCGCCAGGAATCCCATGACAGATCTCCTCGTTCAGAGACACGCACACGCTCTTGGGATAACCCCGGTAGTGGAGAGGCGCCGGGGTGGCGCCGTGTCGGATCGTGTACTCATGCACCAGGGTGTTGATTTCATCGGTTTGCATCCCCACCCGGAGATTTTCTTCCACAAGATCGAGAAGGTCGAGGGCCAGCCGGCCTGCTTTCTTGATGGCTTCAACATCCGCTCTTCCTTTGAGCCTGATCCGGTAATCCCTGAAATAAGATTTTTTTACGTCATCCTTGCTGAGGTATTCCCTGCCGAGGCAGCATTTTTTGTACTTGAGCCCGCTGCCGCAAGGACAAGGGTCGTTGCGGCCGATTCTCTTTTCTTTGATTCCAAACACCACGGTCATTGTCTCTTCCTTTCATGAAATCCGCCGGAGCGGATTTCCTATAACACCCCTTTTGGGGCTT